>Ga0209153_1000330_pt1 | contig 24309 bp, 21 predicted proteins | sample GraSoiAngelo_120_FD_185877 | JGI IMG/M metagenome (GOLD analysis project Ga0209153, IMG submission 185877) | Grasslands soil microbial communities from the Angelo Coastal Reserve, California, USA - 14_0919_09_20cm (SPAdes) (version 2) | ecosystem: Environmental > Terrestrial > Soil > Grasslands ...
TCAAGCTCGAAGTCGAACAGCCGCTCGATCTTGTCGATCTCGGTTGAGCCGAGCACATCATAATAGCCGTCGTCGCCTTCGATGATCTCGACCACTTCGTCCGTCGCCGTGTCTTCATCCTCGATCTCGCCGACGATCTCTTCGAGTATGTCTTCGACCGTCACCAAACCGGCCACGCCGCCGTACTCGTCAATCACCATCGCTAACTGCACGTGCGACTTCTGCATCTCTTCGAGTAACTCCGCGACGGGCTTCGTCTCCGGCACAAAATAGGCTGGTCGCAGCAACGGCTCGATTGCTTCTTGCTCACGTCCATCGCACCAACATTGCAGCAGGTCGCGCACGTAGATGATGCCCTCGATCCGGTCAACCTGTTCACGATAGACGGGCAGACGCGAATACTTCGATTCGACCACCATGTCGCGCGCCTCGCGCACCGTCGCAGTAATGGGGAGCGCGACGATCTCCGTGCGCGGCGTCATCACTTCACTCACGCGCGTGTCGCCAAACTCGATGATCGAGTGGATCAGTTCGCCCTCTTCCTCTTCGATGATGCCCTCGTCTTCGGCCACGTCAATCAACGCCTGTATGTCCTCGCCCGTCGTCTCCTCTTCTGTCTCCGCGCCACCGTTCTCCGTCTGTTGTTCGACGCGCCGCTGCCGGTCAAACGACTTGTGCCAAGTGAACGCGAGCAGCGAGAGCGGGCGATAGACCGGCCGTAGCAGCGGCAGCAGACGCAACAGCGTCCCTTCAGGCCGGCGCGACGCAATGAGACGCGGGATCAGTTGCCGGAACAATCCGGCGAGAATCAAACCAGTCAGCGCCGCGATGATTAAGAACCGTGCGTGCGTGAACCAACCATGCGCGCTCAACCATTCGTAAGTGATCGCTGTGACGAGGACAGTGATCGCGACCAGCAGAATCTGGATCGCGGCCGTGAGCGTGAAACGAAAGCGCGAACGGTTATCGAGAATCTCGCTGAGAAACGTCGTCGCTGTGTTCGGCTCATCCTCAGCGTCCGCGATCAGCCGCCTGAGGCCCACATCGCTCAACTCGCCAAACGCCATATCAATCAACGCCAGAAACGTCAACGCGACAAGCAACAGACAGGTGATGGCTATCTCGATTTGCATACCGAAGTCAGTGGTCAGTGGTCGGTGGTCAGTGATCAGTAAAAGAAATTGTCTTTACTGCCCACCGACCACTGACCACTGACCACTGCATTATATTCCAAGCCGACGCCGCAAGCGCAGTTCGAGCGCGTTCATCTCGCCATCGTCGGTCTCATGATCGTAGCCGCACAGGTGCAACAAGCCATGCAGGATCAACTGCGCAATCTCATCATCTAATGTCAGCCCATGCTCGCGCGCCTGCCTGTCCGCCTGCTCGACCGAGATGACCACATCGCCCAGCGTCTCACCGCCCGACAATTTCTCAAACTCAGCCTGCGCCGCCGGAAACGACAGCACATCCGTCGTCCCACGCTGCCCGCGCCAACGCCTGTTCAACTCGCGCATCATTCGATCCGACACAAACGCTAACGTCACACCCGCGCCCCTCGCCGGCACAACCCGCAACGCCCGCGCCGCAAACGCCCGCCAACGCTCGCAATCCAACGGCAACTTGCGCTGGCGGTTAACAACTTCAATCATTTGCCTTTTTATCAGAACCGCCTGCGGTAGCGGGCGGGTATGCTGACGTAGCTAAAACCCGCCCGCTACCGCAGGCGGTTCTGACCTTGCCGCTTTGCCCGCGTGGTCGGAGCTATCTCCACCACCTGATAGGTCATCTATGCAACCTGACAAGCCATCTGTACAGCCTGACACGTCGCCTCAACAGCCCGACAGGTCATCTGTATGGCTCGACAACTCCCTTGTCACGCTCGACAGGTCACTTGTCGCACTCGACAGGTCTTTGGTTGCACGTGACAGGTCATGGATCGCGCTCGACACCTTGCCTGTACGTCTCGACAGCCTATCTGCACGTCTCGACAACCCATGTGTACACCTTGACAGGTCACCTAAACACCTTGACAGCCCACCTGAACAGCCCGACAACTCGCCTGCACACCCTCGCAACCCGCCTCAACACGTCAACAACTCATCTGCACACGCCCTCAAGCCTCCTGCCCTTCACCCGCCTGAGCCGGAGGCAAATACAAACTATTCAGCATCGCCTTCTTTTCTTCCGGCGGCATAAAAGCCAAATCTAAACAATCTTGCAGCAAACGGGTGGCGTTGAGGTAATCGGCTAATCGCACTTCTTGCGTTCCTGTTAAGTTCCACTCATGCCCAATGTCTCTGTGCTTTATCATCAAGATTCGCAACTTATCTGCAAATTCCTGCCATTCTGCGGCGGCGGCTTCGTCGGTTGGCAACGAGAGCGCGGCTAATTCTTTCACAAATTTATTCAATCCCAATTCGCGGGCGCGGGCGAGGGCGCGGGCGAGGTCGAGGGCGAGGTCGAGGTCGAGGGCGCGGGCGAGGGCGAGGTCGAGGCCGAGGGCGAGGTCGAGGGCGCGGGCGAGGGCGCGGGTTCGGCTTGGATAGAAAAGCTCTATGTATAGGTAGTATGGTCGCACTAACCAAGGATCGGCTTGAATTGAAGCCGATCTTTTATCCGCCCATGCTAACAACTCTCTTAGCTTTCCATCACCTCCGAGCAACTCATCAACGCCGAGCCGAAAGATTTTCATAAACTGACTGGCATCCGGTAACAGACTTGTCGTCAATAGGAACATTTCACGCCAACGTCCGTCCGCGCAATGCTCTTTGACCAGATTCGTTAATGTGCCCTTCGTCGCATTAGCGACAATATATTTCGCCGTAAAGTATTCCTGAAAAGTCAGGTGCGAAAAGGAATAGACCTCGCGGGCGCGTTCAACGAAAAGTCCGTGTTGCGCTTCAATCGCTTTGAGGATCGTTTCCCCGTCAGTTGCTTCGTTCGTGTCATGAGGCGGAACGTTCTTGACGTAATCCGTGATGTATCTTTCCAGTTCTGCCTGCGGGATGAAGTATTCGTTCTTTTCAAACGTCTCCGCCGCAATGCGCGCCAGCATGTTCTCTTTATGCCCCAGCGACAGCTTGCGATAAACATCGTCGCGTTTAATCCTGCGTGACGAGTCCCACTTCTTCAGCAACGCATCCAACGCCTCTTGATAAATTTCAACCCGTCGCTGTGGAAAGGTCAACGTCTCGTTGAAGGCGAGACACAACAACGTCAGCAGCAACGGCGAGCGCGCCAGATCGCGCAGCCCCTCGTTGTCGTTCCTCTCAAACTCCGCTAGAAACTTCTTGCAAGTCTCTTCGTCCTTCTCTCCTGCTTGATTACGAAACCAGTTGCCGACGAATGTTTTGATCTGGTTTTCCGTGAAGTCGGCAATCTCAACGTAGGTGAAACGCTCGAAGGAATAATCGCTGGCGGCGAGGCGACAGGTGATGAGGCATTGCGTGCGGTCGTACTTCTCGACGAAGTTGTTCATCGCGCGCGTCTGCTTGTCGCGCTGCCCGCTCTCTTGATTGACTTCGTCAAGCCCGTCGAACAGCACAATCGCGTTGCCCGATTTCAATAGTTCTTCAACGAATGGCTGCGCATCAGGAAAGTCGCAGATGTCGAAACGCTCTGCGATGAAGGGCATCAACTCCTTTTCAGAGTCGGCCCACAGTTTGAGCGAGACGAAGACGGGGACTTTATCAAGCAACTGCTCGGCGGCTTTGAGCGCGATGTATTTGAGGAAGGTCGTCTTGCCCGCGCCCGGCTTGCCTAAGATGAAGAGATTGCCCTTCTCCTTAACCAGTCTCAGGCCATTGATTCGTTCCGCGTTTGCCGGCGGCGCGGCCGGGTCTGCGGCCAACTGTTTCAAGCGTTCAATGTCGAACCGGCCGAAGGCGGTCGGCTTATCCAGCATGTACGCCTCTGTGAAGATGTTGTCGAGCGGCACAGGCTTAGCCATGCCCATGATCTGCATCGTGCCGTAGAGCTTTTTGATCTTCGTCCGATACCTCTCCGCTGCATCATGCCACTTAAACTTATGCCAGCCCTCTTTAACCGCGCCCGCAGTCTTATCCGTCACGGTCGCGCCGTACTTGTCCCACAGCCATGCGCCAATCGGAATGAGTGAAGTTAACGGCATATCAGAGATTGCTCTTGCTGGCGTGCTCTTCGTAAGCCTTGATGATCATCTGGACGAGGCGATGGCGCACGACGTCTTTATCGGTGAAGTAGATGAACTCGATGCCTTCGATGTTCGCTAACACGCGCTCGGCTTCAATCAGGCCGCTGCGCCGGCCTTGCGGCAGATCGATCTGCGTCTTGTCGCCGGTGATGACCGCCTTCGAGCCGAAGCCGATGCGCGTCAGAAACATCTTCATCTGCTCGCTCGTCGTGTTCTGCGCTTCGTCCAAGATGATGAACGCATCTGCAAGCGTGTTGTGCGTCAGAATAAAATCGTCGGTGACGTAGAGATTGTCTTGCGCCGCGACGCTGATGCACTGCGTTTCTTGGACGCCGACGGGTTCGATGTTTTTGACGAAACGCATTGGACGACCGCCGCCGTGCGTGTGATAGATATCGGCCTTTCGTTTCAGCCGAAAAGGTTCGAGACCTGCGGGCAAGCGTATGTCCATGATAAAGGCATCGTGGCGATAACCGATGTCACGGCCGCGCGCGAAGCCCGGTTTGCGCCCTTCGGCTTTACGTCTGCGCCAATAGGCCACGCCGCCAAGTGAGCGCACTAAGAAGAGCACATCGTTTTTGAGTTGTTCCGAAGTCGTCGTGTATTGAATCCGGCACGTGCGTCCTGCTTGCGTCACAGGGCCGCCGTCCGTATCCAACAAGCCTTGCAAGACCGCAAGGCGAACCTCCGCACTGTTGCGCAAATAAACTTCGGGAATAAATTTGGTGGATGAATAAGTCCCAGACAGACTCAATTCGCGCAGCGCCTGTGTAAGCGGGTTGCGAATCGGCATAAACTTGTTTCCGCCTTTGCCTGCCAGAGGATTCACAAGCACATAGTCAATCTCGGATTTGCGGCGCAGGTGCAAATTCATATCCGAAAACGCGAAACTTAAAGAAGAAACTAATTCAGCATCAGCAGTCGCAAAAGTCGGCGATGTTTTCCCCGACATACAACCGTCACCTAACATCAGCCCAAGCGCATAAGGTTCAATCGGAACTTCTTTCTCTGCCCATTCGACAGGCGCGGACAGCAGCGGCAGTTCATAGCGATACTGATGCTCACGTCGGACATTGCCGATCATCTCTTGGGTTTGCAGCACACGCGGCGGCTTATTTCGCCGTTTATCCTCCATCGTATTTACTTGCCAAAGATGTTCTGCGCAGGCAACCGCGCTGGAGCCGTCTGTCATGGTTAAGCGATAAACAGACCTTTTGCCTTGCGGGTAAACGCCTACGACCGCCGTCGGTTTTCCATCTGAACCGATAACTAGATCACCGACTCGGGTTTCGCCCATCTTGCGCCAGCCCGTCGGGGTTAATAACAAACTATCCAAAGGCTGCGCTCTTCCACGCATGAACGCCAACGGCGCGACTTCGATGATGCGCTTCTCCAAGAGCTTCGTCACACGCTCGGCGTCAATCAGATCAAACAGCGCGTCGTAGAGCGGGCGCAGATAAGGATCAACCTTATCCTGCAAATCGCCCGGCAAGAAACCAAGCTTCTCGCCCGCCTCAACGGCCGGTCGCGCCAACACGATCCGGTTCACCTGCTTCTGCATCAAAGCCTGCACGGCCATTGCCACTGCCAAATAAGTTTTTCCTGTGCCGGCCACACCTATGCCGAAGACGACATCTTGATTCTGGATCGCTTCGATGTAGCGGCGTTGATTGGCGGACTTGGGCGCGACCTGTTTTTTGCCGGCCGGGTTGAAGCGCGCTTTGGTGAAGTAGTCGCGCAAGGAATAAGCGCGGTCTTCGGCGATCTGCGCGAAGGCTTCGCGCAGTTCGCGGTCGGTGAAGGTTTTGCCTTCGGTGAACAACTCGGCGAAGTCTTCGAGGATGCGCTCGACCGTGGCCACATCCTGCGGGTCGCCGTCAACGGTCAGGTCTTGCCCGCGCGCGTTGATGCGCACGTCCAAGAGCGATTCTAAGTATTTGATGTTTTGATCGTGGACGCCGAACAGCGTCTCGATGCCCCTTGGTGGTAGTTCGATCTTCTTCAAAGGCCGCGCGCGTCTCCTTATCGCAGATCAGGTTTAAGAGAGCCACAGGGGGCGGGGTCGTGCCGGAGAGAAATGTTGGTGCTCATGGGTCGAACGAAACGCTACTACACGACCGCCTTTGTGTCAACGAAGAGGCTGAAACGGTGCGATGACGAGAGGCTTTAAGTGCTGAATGTGCCGCTGTTTTGTTGAGCGACGCGCCTTGACACTCGACTGTCGCGCCCCTATACTTTGCCCTTTGCGTGAACGCCGTTTTTCTTGTCTGTGCGGCGGCGCGACGAATAAACAGGTTACAGATTTCAGAGTTTTGACGGAGAGAGTTAATGCCGAACCATAAATCAGCCGAGAAGCGCATGCGCCAGAACGAGCGCCGGCGCGCGATCAACCGCAGCAACCGTACCAGCATGCGCACACAGATCAAGAAACTGCGCGCCGCTTTGGCGGCCGACGATAAGAACGCGCTGCAAGAGACGTTGGCGCAGACCGTGTCAGCGATTGACAAGTCGGTGCAGAAGGGCGTGCTACACCGCAACGCCGCTGCGCGTTACAAATCGCGTCTGACAGCGCGCGTCAATCAGGCGAAGTAAGCCAAACGCCGTAGTACATTTTTTCCAAGCAGTGAGGCGGATCGAATGATTCGATCCGCCTCACTGCTTTTTGCTTTTGCGCGAAAGGAGAGGAAGATGTCGCACAACATGTTAGTCCCGGCCAGTTTTCAAAGCGTCGCGGAGATCGAAGCCGTCGTGCAGCAGTTCGAGACCTGCGCTGTTGCGCCGGCAGAGTTCACGCACCGCGCGCATCTGACCGTCGCGCTCTGGTATCTCACGCAAGCGCCGCATGAAGCAACCGAACGCATGCGGCGCGGGTTGCAACGCTTCATCGCGCACCATCGCGCACAGGGTTACAACGAGACGATCACACTGTTTTGGCTCAAGCTCGTCCAACACTTCCTCGAACACGCAGGCGCAGACCGGCCGCTGCCCGCACTCGCCAACGAACTGCTTGCGCGCTTCAGCAACTCGCAACTGCTGTTCGCGCACTACAGCCGCGCGCTTGTCCAGACGCCGGAAGCAAAGGCTGATTGGCTTGAGCCTGATGTGCGACCGCTCGATTTTGCTTGATGGTATTAACTCGCCAGTTCAAAGACGAGCAGTTCGAGTTGGAGATGCGTGCCTTTGGGGCCGCCGCCGCCAAGTGAAGTCTTGATAGCGAGGTCTGCGGCGGCGATGCGTGCGAGGCGGCGCGCGAGGTCTTGCGCATCTGTGCGGCGCGCGGTCTCTAAGAATTCCTGCCGCTTGCTGAACGGCATGTTGACGAGGCGAAAAACTTCTTCCTTCGGCCGCCCTTGCGCCATCAACTCTTTGGCCAGCGCGAGCCGGTGATAGTTGCTCGCAATTAAACCGATGAGCATGACCGGCTCCGCGCCGTCGTCGAGCAGACGACGTAAGGTTACAAGCGCGCGCCGCCGGTCGCGCGCGATGAGTTGATCGGTCAACTCAAAATTTGACAACTCACGCGAACGGCCCACAAGCGCATCAACCATGTCCATCGTGATGTAACCGGCGGGCAGTGCGGCGGTCGCCAGCTTGTCCAACTCGTTCGCCAGCCGCCGCACACTCGGGCCGACGAGCGCGATGATCTGCCTGAGCGTCCGCTCGTCCGTCTCCGCCGGCACACGCTTCAGATGATCGCGCGCCCACGCAGCCAACTCGTTATCGGTCAGCGCAGCGAACTCGACGCTCACGCAAGCGTCCATCAAGGTCTTGCTCAGCTTGCGCCGTTTGTCCAACTCGTCTGCGCTGAAGATGACGACGGAGGTCTCGGCGGGGCGCGCGACGTAGCGCATGAGCGCGCCTTCGTCCGCTTCACGCAGCCGCGCGAAGTCTGTGACGCGGACGACGCGCCGCTCGGCCATCATCGGTAGTTGCTCGGCGGCGGCGAGCGCCTGCTGCACGTCCGTCGAGGCAAGACTGAAACTCGCCTCGTTGAACTCGCGCAAGGCTGCGCCTTGCAGCGCCGTGTCGGTGATGACGCGCGCACACTGTTCGCGCAAGTATTCTTCCGGCCCGAAGAGTAGATAGAGCGGCGCGAGTTGCTTCTGTCTCAATTGCCGCTTGAGTTCTTCGCGCGTGGCTAGGCTCATTTGTTTTGGCTCATTTGCCTTGATTGACGCCGAAGCCGTTGACGAGTGTGGAGACCAAATCTTCGGCGAAGCTGCGGGCGAGGCGCTGGACGGCCGGGTCTTCTTCGTTGAAGAAGGTGCGCGGGTCGTTGGCGAACTCAAACTCGCCGCGATAGACGTAGTTCTGATTGTCGTAAAGCACGCGATTCTGCACCTGATCGCGGATCGTGACCGCGCCGACAATCGTCACTTCAAAGACGCGCGCCCGCCCACTCTGATCCAAGAGCACGCCTGAGAACGAGAAACTTTTGATGACGCCATCAACGACCGCGTCTGCGCCTTCACGCTTGCTCTGCACGCGCAGACCGCGTCCGCGTTTGATCAGTTCTTTGGCGACGGCGTCCGTGAAGCGCGACTCGATCTTGTAGCGCAAAGCCTGATTCTCAAACGCGGGCACGGCGACCGTGTGGATGTAATTCGGCAGCCCGCTCTTCGTCACAGGTTTGTAGCACTCTGTGAAGCCCGACGAGCAGGCAAGTATGAGCAAGAGTGCGCTCGCGCGCCAGATTGTACTTGCTGTCATCCTTCTTCAACTCCGTCGGACGGATTCATGCCGAACGCGCACGATACGACCCGCCGCGTTGTCATGTCAAACTCGCCGCTCGCTTGATCGCATCAGCCACGCGCGCCGTCTCAACCGCCGCTTTGACATCATGGACGCGGACGATTGATGCGCCGTGCAAGATCGCAGCCGTGACGGTCGCCATCGTGCCGTGCAAGCGTTCATTGACAGGCGCGTCGTCGAGCAGGCGACCGATGAAGGCTTTGCGCGACGTGCCGACGAGCCAAGGCAGATCGGGAAACTCGTTGCTGAGTTGATCAAGCTGTGCGATCAGTTCGACGTTCTGCTCGGCCGTCTTACCAAAGCCGACGCCGGGATCGAGCACGATTGACGTGCGCGCGACGCCGCGCCGCTCGGCCATCGCGAGGCTGCGGCGCAGGCTCGTCTTAACTTCGCGGAAGATGTCCGGCGCAGGCGGCAGCCGTTGCATCGTCGCGGGCGTCCCGCGCGAGTGCATGAGAATTAAACCAGCGCCCGCGCGCGCCGCTTCGTCCGCGACGTAAAGATCAAATCGCAACGCCGAAATATCATTCACGATCTCAGCACCCGCCGCGAGCGCCGCGCATGCGACTTCAGACTTAGTCGTGTCAATCGAGATGATCGCCTCAGGCAACTTTGCGATCCGCTCGATGACCGGCACGACGCGCCGCAACTCTTCTTCAACCGAGACGGGTTCGCTGCCCGGTCGCGTTGACTCACCGCCCACGTCAATGATGTCCGCGCCGTCTGCGAGCATCCGTTCGGCATGTTCAAGCGCCTGCTCCGGCGCGTCGAACTGCCCGCCGTCGCTGAAACTATCAGGCGTGACGTTCAAGACGCCCATGATGAGCGTGTTCTCACCGAGCGAGAGCGTGTGGCGTGCGATCTTCCATTTGCGAACAGTTGTCATCAAGAGTCTGCTTCGCAGTGCTTACAGTGGCAGATAGGCGATTCGATTGCGCCACTCGTCGGCTTCTGTCGCTGACCAAATCAGTAGCAACTCTTCAACGATGAGCGCGGGCGCTAGGTGTTGCGGGGCGACGAGCAGTCCGGGGCTGTTGTGTTCGCTGATGAACCGGGCGAAATGTTCGGGCATGGTTGACTGATCGTGCGTCATGAGCACGCGCCCGTCGTGCGCTGCCAGAGCTAAGACGGCCATATCATCCAGCCCGGCGAGATTTGCGGCAGTAGCGGTTTGAAAGTCAACGCTCGGCTCGCGCCGCAACAGAGCCAGCACGATTGTTTGATTCAAGTCGGCGTCGGCTTGAAACCGCACTCTCATGGGCGGCTCGGCTCAAGCTTGCGGCGGGCGTCGGCGAGTTTCTGATAGAACATCGGGTCGGCGTCGCGGGCGGCTTGCCGCTGCGCTTCGTAGTCGGCTTGGCGCTGTGCGAGGTAAGCGTCAATCGCCTCGCGGTTGGCAAGGTAGAACGCAATTGCGCCGTACACTTGTTCGAGCGTGAGCGTGGGGAACGACTGCGCGATTGCTTCGGCGGTCTGCCCGCGCAGGAACGCATGCACAATCGAGTCCAGCGAAACGCGCGTGCCGGCGATGCGATAGCCGCCCTCAGTTTGTTCCACGTAAGCGTTACTCATGCTGCTACTTTAATGTGCGCCCGCACCTTTGTCCAAACAAAAGCTGTCAGCTATCAGCCATCAGCTAAAAATGGTTGTGAGACAAGGCGGCGTCAAAGTCAACACGTCACCGGAGCAACACGCAACAAGTCGTTGGTCTGGGGCTAGATGTTAGGACTATGGTCATCTCTCGATTACCGAACCTCTAAGCAAAGGAGAGTTCTTCGTAATGCCGGAAGGCATCAACCGAACCGTATGGCATCTGTCGAACTGCGCCTCCGGGCAGTTATAGATTCGGAAATACGCCTCTCCTGTTGCCACTCGATGAAACATATGGTCGCTGTCGTAGTAGTACACCGTATCGTCATCGGAGAATTTATACGACTCTCCGACAAAAAGCCCTGGTATCTCTGGCGCGGTATTCGTCCTGACGCTTGGTGCGCTGGCCGTGCCATTGCCGCCGCGCCTGCCCACCGCGCGTCGCCGCGCGATGTCGGCAAACCGCCCGTTCGGATATTGCTTCAGATAGCCTTGATACTCTTCCGGGTCGCTGCTGTCCTTGATCGCGTTCCAATACTCCAACTCGAACACGGACGGATCGACCGACGCGGGCGGCGGCGCTTTCACCGTCACCTCCACCGTCTTATCGCCTGTCTTAATCCTGATGAAGATGAAATCCCCGCTCTCGTGCCCTGAGTTTTGCAGCAAGGCATAGACGGGCGTCTGCTGTGCCTGCCCGGCCACCGCTTCCAACACATAGTTGTTGTAAAGCTCGCCCGCCGTGAACTGCCCCTTGTCCATCTCATTAAGACCACGCACGAGCGCCGCAGCAAAGACCGAATGCCCACCACCGCCACTGTCCGCCACAGGCTCGTTGCCGCCCGACGCGATGAGCGTGCGCGAATGGCCTGCGGCCATGCGTTGCAAGAACTGTTCACGCTCTGTGGGGCGCGGCAACGCATCGCCGATGGTGCGCGTCAGCATGCCTGAATAGCAACTATCAGAGATGACGAGCACGTGCTTGGCGGGAATAGCCTTGATGCCGGTCGTGATCTCGTCGGCGATGATCCAGTTCGATTGATCATCAAGCGTCGCATCAACGGGCAGCCAGTAGGCTTTATCAGTCTCCTTGTCGTTGTAGCCATGCCCGGCGTAATAGATGAGCAGGTTGGCATCGGGCGCGAGTTCGCGCCGGTAAGTCGAGAGCGCGGAGACGACCTGCGCGCGTGTGGCATTGACGAGCAAGCGTGTCTGAAAGCCGTAGGACTCGCGCAGCAAGCGTTCGATCTCGCGCGCGTCCGCTTCGGCGGTCTTGAGTTTCGGCAACGAAGTGTAAGCGTTGTTGCCGATCACGAGCGCGTAGTATTTGCCTGCGGGTGCGCCGACAGTTAAGCCGCGCTGCTGCATCCGCGCAACAGGCGACCACACAGACGCGCCCAACAGCACGGCGACGAGCAGGGGGAGCAGGGCTTTCGTTCTCATCTCAAAACCTCGACGTGAAACGACAAAGGACTCGAAGGCAGCAAGCGGTGAGCCGGTACTGCTTGGGAATTGTGCCGGCCGCAAAGTGAACTCACCTGCGGGCACGAAGCGGCGCGACAAAGATAGTTGCCTGTGCGCACGTATGTCAACGTGCTTCAAGCCAACTTACGCACGCCCGCGACAAGGCGGTTTGTGAATGAACGTGCGCGGCATCAAGGTCAGTACCGCCTGCGGTAGCGGGCGGGTCTTAGTTGAGTTACCGTGTACCTGCCCGCTACCGCAGGCGGTACTGACACGGGACACGCAACAAACGAAAAAGGGGAAGAGGCAATGCGCCTCTTCCCCTTTTCACCTCTTTCCCTTTTCCCCTTACTCTTACGCTGTCGCCGGCCCTGTGATGGGCGGCAGGATTGGCTTGAGCGGGCTGGGCGAAGGTTCTTTCAGTTGCGGCCGTTCTTCGTCGCCCTTCGCGGCGGGCGGCCCGTCGTCGTCAACCGGCAGACCGGCGACGATGCGGCGAATCTGGACGCCGTCGAGCGTCTCGCGTTCAAGCAGCGTTTCGGAGAGCCGGATCATTGTGTCGCGGTTGTCTTCGATGATCTGCTTGGCACGTTCGTACTGATCTTGGATGATCTTCTTAACTTCCTGATCGATCTTGATCGCCGTGTCTTCCGAGAAGTCACGATGCTGCGCGATCTCGCGGCCTAAGAAGATTTGCTCTTCCTTCTTGCCGAAGGTGAGCGGCCCCAGATTGGACATGCCGTACTCGCAGACCATCGCGCGGGCCAGTTCCGTCGCGCGCTCGATGTCGTTGGCTGCGCCGGTCGTGATGCTGCCGAGAAAGATGTCTTCGGCGATGCGTCCGCCCATCAGAATTGCGATCTGGCCGAGCAAGTATTCCTTCGAGAAGTTGTGCCGGTCGCCTTCGGGCAACTGTTGCGTCACCCCCAGAGCCATCCCGCGCGGAATGATCGTGACCTTGTGGACCGGATCGGCGTTCGGGACTTTCAAGCCGACGAGCGTGTGTCCGGCTTCGTGATACGCGGTGACGCGCTTCTCTTCGTTCGTGATGACCATGCTCTTGCGCTCCGCGCCCATGAGCACTTTGTCTTTGGCCAACTCGAAGTCGGTCATCATCACAATCTTCTTGTTGTAGCGCGCCGCATTCAGCGCGGCCTCGTTGACGAGGTTCGCAAGGTCTGCGCCCGTAAAGCCGGGCGTGCCGCGCGCGATCACAGAGATGTCAACATCTTCGCCCAGAGGAATCTTGCGCGTGTGGACTTTCAAGATGCCTTCGCGCCCGCGCACGTCGGGGCGCATGACGACGACGCGCCGATCAAAACGGCCGGGACGAAGCAATGCTGGATCGAGCACGTCCGGGCGATTGGTGGAAGCCATCAGGATCACGCCGTCGTTCGATTCAAACCCGTCCATCTCGACGAGCAGTTGATTCAAAGTCTGCTCGCGCTCGTCGTGCCCGCCGCCGAGGCCCGCGCCGCGATGCCGCCCGACCGCGTCAATCTCGTCAATGAAGATGATGCACGGCGCATTCTTCTTGCCCTGCTCGAATAGATCGCGCACGCGCGATGCGCCGACGCCGACGAACATCTCAACGAAATCAGAACCTGAGATCGAGAAGAACGGCACGTTCGCTTCGCCTGCGACCGCACGCGCAAGGAGCGTCTTGCCCGTGCCCGGCGGCCCCATCATCAAGACGCCTTTCGGAATGCGCCCGCCGAGTTTCTGAAACTTCTGCGGCTCTTTGAGGAATTCAATAATCTCTTGCAACTCCTCTTTCGCCTCTTCCACGCCCGCCACGTCTTTAAACGTGACGCGCTTCTGCTGATTATTGAGAAGCTTCGCGCGCGACTTGCCGAAGCTCAGAGCTTTGTTGCCGCCCGCCTGCATCTGGCGCATCATGAAAATCCAGAAGCCGACGATTAGAAGCACCGGAGCCCACCAGACGAGGAATGTCCAGAGCATGCTGTTGCTGCTTGATTGATCCTCGATCTTGGCGACCTTAGGCTTGCCGTCCGCCCCTTGCGCCCAAGCTGCGCTCATCAGATCGCGTTGCAGGAAGGGGTTCGACAGTTCGGCCTTGAATTGATTATTGCTTTTGTCAACGGCTGTGGCCTCATTCTGCTTGACCGTGAGCTTGGCGATCTCGCCGTTCTGAATCTTGGCGTTAAGCGCGCCCACGTCTATGGCCGATGGGCTGCCCCCCTGACTGTTGGCGAACGCCTTGTAGAGCAGCACCGCGCCGAGCAGGATCAGCACCCAGAAGATGATCTGTCTGACTGTGGAACTCAAAATCTTTTCTTGCCTCCGACACCGATCATAACCTATTTCGGCGTCCTTTGTCGCTCCTGCTAATGGCCTTATCTTGCGCGCCGGATGGGAGCGACCTTCAAGTTTTCATCCGGCTGCCGACAGCACTCTTAAGATGCCCGCGCTCAACCTTGCGTTGTGCCCGACATCTCATCGGCGCAAGGCCCAAACGTGCCGTTTTGCCAACAAAATCAGCCGCTCGCGCGGGCCAGATACGGCAGATTGCGCCAACGCTCGTTCAAGCCCAGCCCGTAGCCGACGACGTACTCCTCGTGCGTCTCAAACGCGCGCCAGTCGGGTTTCAATTCAACTCTGCGCCGGTCGGGTTTATCCAGCAACACGCAGAGTTTGATACTACGCGCGCCGCGCGCCGCCAGTTGCCGCATGATGTACTCTTGGGGCACGCCCGTCTCAAGCACAGCTTCGACGAGCATTACGTCGCGCCCCGTCAGATCAGTTTGCGCGCTGAACTGTAAATCCTGAACGCCGCCGAGCGAGCGATGATCGTAGCGCAGGAAGGCTATGCGGAGCGGGAGTTTTAGTTGGCGCAGGAGGTCTGCGAGGAAGACGAAGCCGTCTTCGAGGACGCCGAGCACGGTCAACTCGCGCTCGTCGTAGGCCGCGCCGATCTCGTGTGCGAGCGCATCAATGCGTTCGGCGATCTGCGCCGCGCTGAAAATCTCTATAAGTCGTTCGTTCATCAAGCAACTCCGAAGCCAACCCGATAAGCGAAAACCGCCCACGCGAAACGGGGCGGCTCAAACCGATTTCATCTTAAACGTCGCCCGCGCCTTTTTCAACCATTTTGCCGTGAAAGATAAGCTGCCCGCGCCTGCGCTCAACCGTCGCGCCGCCCGGCAACTCCGCCACGCGCCGCCCGCGCTCGCCCACCAGCAGACGCTCAACCGCACGCACATGCGTCGAAGTCACACGCCGCAAGTCTCCCCGCCCAGCCTTCAACCATAGCCGCAGAGCGCGCCGTCGCACCGCCAACGCCGCCGCCCGCAACACGTCCACACGCAGAGGCGACGCACAAATCGTCGCGGTCTCATCCATCGTTACCGATTCCGCCTCATTCGTCGTTGCTCCGACCGTCGCCATCATCAATTGCTCTGGCCCGCCGCACGCAACCGACAACAACTGCGCGGCTTGTTCGTCGAGCGCCTCCGAGTCGGCGCGCAACAACTCGGCTGTGCGCGCGAGCGCCGCGACCGCGCGCGGGTTGAACGTCTCCATGAGCGGCACGAGTTGCCGCCGCACACGCACGCGCGCAAACCGCTCGTCCTCGTTCAGCGCGTCGGCCCGTACCTCAATGCCGCGCGCGCAACAATAAGCAACCGTCTCCGTGCGCCGCGCCCAACGCAATAGCGGCCGCGCAAGCAACACGTCCGGTCGCCGCTCATCGAGCGCGCGCGCTGCCCGCATGCCGCCCAAGCCCTCCGCGCCGCTGCCGCGCATGAGCGCCAGCAGCAACGTCTCCGCCTGATCGTCGAGCGTGTGCGCCACGAGCACCGCACGCACCTGCGTCTCGCGCGCGACACGCGCCAGAAATTCATAACGCGCGCGCCGCGCCGCCTGCTCCAGATTATCGCCCGTCGCCTGCGCGGACTCATGCACGCGCGCATGCTCGATGACAACATTGTGCCCAAGCCCGCGCGCGAGTTGCGCGACCCATGCGGCGTCGGCCGCGCTCGCCGCGCCGCGCAAGCCATGATCGAGATGCGCGACCGTGAGCATTAGCACAAGCCGCTGCGCTTTGATCAACTCATCGCAAGCGAGCAAGAGCGCCGTCGAGTCCGCGCCGCCGGAGACGGCGACGACAATGTGCGCGTCTCCGGTCGGCAACTCAAGCCGTCGCCACTCGCTCAGCAAGCGGCGCGCGAAGGCACTCAACGGACTGCGTTGTGTGGCCAAGTTCACGCGCCGCATTATCGCGCATCGGTTGGGCCTGAAGCGACCCGTGCGCCGTCGCTGTTGCAGGTCAAGGCAAGTCGGGCCGCACCAGTTCCGACTCCTTGTCATCCACGAACACGTCGAGCACAGTGAAGTGTGACGGGATCATCGTGGCGAAGGCGTGGTTGGTCAGCAGCAACGAGCCGTGCTTGTTGAAGGCTGCGTTGGCCGGCGAATCGTAAGGGAAGATTGGGCTGCCCACTGGATTCGTCAGACGCGTCTCTTCCGTGCCGTCCATGCGCAGGATCGAGACGCCCGAAGCGAACGGCGCGGCCAGCACGACGTAGAGTTTGCCCGAACGACCAAACGCGATGCCGTCCGGCGCGTCGCCGTCATACTGATGAAAGACTTGTAGGTCGCCCGCCGACGGCGCAGCCACGAGCGGCAGTGTATAGACTTTTCCGCCGAGGAAGTTGCCGAACATGCCTATGCCTTCGGCCGTGATCGTGAAAAAGAGCTTAGTGCGGTCGGGGCTGATGCGCAGGCCGTTCGGGCCGAAGGGCGTGTCGAGTTGGCTCGACTGAAACCAGATTTGCGGTTGCCCACCGCCCGGCGCGATGCGCCAGATGGTCGCTTGGAACGAGTCGGTCTCGTAGAGATTACCGGCCTCGTCGAAGGCTATGTCGTTCGGCAGCGGCGGCAGATCGAGGAACGTAGGCGAGCAGGGCGCGGATGCGGCGGCGCACGTCGGCAGGTCTGGGAGCGGCGCGGCATAGACCGTCTGCTGGCCCGAGCCGATGTCTATGCGCACGATGCCGAGTTGCGTGTTGACGACGTAGAGCTGGCCTGCACCGTCAAACGCAATGCAGGAGTTGGCATGATCTTGCGCGAGGTTCTCGCCTTGAATCGCGTACTCGCGCACCGTTTCGCCCGTGCTCGTGTCATAAGCGAAGACCTTCGAGGGCGGCTCGCCTGCGGTCCCAAAGCGCGCGGGGCCGGCGACGTACACGCGGTTGCCGTTGACAGTGATACCTTCGGGGAAGCCGGGCGGAAACGGCACGGTCGCAAGCACCTGCACGTCACCAAACGCGCGGCTGTTGTTTGCGCCTTGCGCTGCGACGGTCTGGCCCGCAGCGCAGGCGACGAGCAGCAAGAGACACACAACGAGCGTGCTCAATTTTAATTTGGTCGGGGGATTCATTGTTTGCTCCTTTATCGGGTTTAGTGAGAGCCGAGACAAACTCGTTAACGGCATGCTCGCTTGAGCATCAAGTGGCTTGTCGTTTCTGACCTACCCTGTGCTCTATAGATTGCGTCATTTTACTGGACGGCGCAGCAATATACTGCAAAGCCGCCCGCACGTAAACAGCAATTCACGCGGCGATCATCGTGCCCGTGCCTTCATCTGTAAAGACTTCGGAGAGGAGCGCGTTACGTTGTGAGCCTTTGATGATGTGGGCGGTGCGGACGCCGCGCCGGAGCAGTTCGATGATGCTTTGCAGCTTTGGGATCATGCCGCCCGTCGCCACGCCGTCGCGCAAGAGCGCTTCGGCTTCGGCAACGGACAGGCGCGACAGCTTCGTCGTCTCATCGCCCGCGCGCAAGTAGATGCCATCCACATCTGAGAGTAGGATCAACTTCTCGGCGGCGAGGCGCACGGCGATCTCTGCGGCGATGGTGTCGGCGTTGATGTTGAAAACACGACCTTCCGAATCCGCGCCTAATGAAGAGACGACGGGCAGGTAGTCTTGATCGAGCAGCACGTGCAGCAGCCGGTCGTCAATCTCGATGATGTCGCCGACGTGGCCGAAGTCCACGTGCTCGCGCGCGCCGGTCGCTTGATTAACGATCTCTTTCGGCGGGCGACGTTCAGCGTGGACGATGTTGCCGTCAACGCCTGACAATCCGACGGCGTGAATGCCGCGCATGCGCAAGGCGGCGAGGATGTCCGTATTGATCTTGCCGGCGAAGATCATCTTCGCCATGTCGAGCGTGGCATCGTCGGTCACGCGCCGCCCGTTGATGATCGTCTGCGCGACGCCCAACTGCTCCGCCAGCTCCGTCAACTGCTTGCCGCCGCCGTGCACGACACACACACGAATCCCGACTTGATGCAGCAGCGCCAACTCTTCGACGAGCGACGCGAGCACCGCCGTGTCTTCCGTCACCTTGCCGGAGAGTTTGACGACGAAGGTCTTGCCCTTAAAACGCTGAATGTAAGGCAAAGCCTCGCGCAGCAGATCGAGTCGCGGCTGATTCATCAACCTTCGCCTCCCGAGAGCCGCGCCAGCACGGCCTTCTGCACATGCAACCGATTCTCCGCTTCGTCAATCACGACTGAGCGCGGCGAATCAATGACAGCATCAGTCACGATCACGTTGCGGCGCACGGGCAGACAGTGCATGAAGATCGCTCCGTCAGTGCGCGCCATCTTCGCTTCATCAACGATCCAATCGGCGCGATACTGCGCGCGCTGTTCGATGTCGTCTTGCGCCGCGCCATAAAACTGACGACTGCCCCAACTCTTCGCATAGACGACCTGTGCGCCATCGAACGCCTCGTCAACGTCGTCGGTCACACGCACGGTCGCGCCCGCGTCGAAGGTGCGACTGTTGATCTCGCGGATCAACTCTTCATCCAATTCATAACCGGGCGGATGCGCGATGGTCAGGTCATGCCCCACCTGCGCGGCGGCGAGCGCGAAACTGTTCGGCACCGCCATCGGCAGAGGCTTCGGATGCCAAGCCCACGTGAGCAGCACGCGCTTGCGTTCGCTGCCAAGTTTCTCTCTGATCGTCAGCATGTCCGCGAGCGCCTGACACGGATGGTGCATCGCCGATTCGAGATTGATGATGGGCACTGCGCTGTGGCGGGCGAACGCCGCGAGCACCGGATCGGTTCTCTCTTCCTGCCAATCCTGCAACGCCGCGAACGTCCGCACGCCAATCGCGGCGCAGTAACGACCAAGCACACGCACAAACTCGCGGACGTGCTCGGTCTTGTCCGCGTCCATCACGACGCCTGCGCGGTGCTCCAAAGTCCAACTCGTCCCGCCCGGCTCAAGCACAACCGCCTGCCCGCCCAGTTCATAAATGCCAACTTGCATCGAGGCGCGCGTGCGCAAAGAAGGATTGAAGAAGACCAGCGCGACCGAACGACCTGCGAGTGGCTTTGCTCGATCAGCGCCCCGCTTAAAACGCGCCGCCGCGTCGAGCAACGCATCAAGCTCTGCACGCGACCAGTCGGCGGTAGTCAGGAAATCTCGCGGCATGATCTTACAAACTACTTAACGCTTGCGTCAGCGCATCCACGAACAGATCGATCTCTTCAGTTTTCAAGCAGAGCGGTGGCAGCAGACGCAGCACACGCTTGTCGCTCGACGTGCCGGTGATGATCTTTCGTTCAAGCAGCGCCTTGTGCACGCGCGCAGCAATCTCATCTGTGAACTCTAGCCCCAGCAGCATGCCGCGCCCGCGCACGGCAACGACCTGCGGCACGTTGCGCAGGCGCGCGCGCAAGTGTGCTTCGACGGCGCGCACGTTCGCCAGCATGTCGTCTTGTTCAATGGCTTCGAGTGTGGCGCAGACGGCAGCCATCGCCAGCATCCCGCCGCCGAAGGTCGTGCCGAGATCGTTCTCTTTGATCCGCGCCGCCACAGCATCCGTCGCCAAGCAAGCGCCGACGGGCACGCCGCTCCCCAAAGCCTTCGCCAACGTGACGACATCAGGCACGACACCATCGGCCGCGGCGCTCCCCGCGAAGAACCAAGCGCCCGTGCGCCCGATGCCGGTCTGCACTTCGTCGAAGATCAACAGCATGCCGCGCTCGTCGCACAATTTGCGCAAGCCTGCGAAGAACTCAGGCGCAGCCTCGCGCACACCAGCCATTGATTGGATCGGCTCAAGCATGACGGCGGCGACCGACTCGTCGGCCAAACTAGCGACCGAATCGAGCGAACCAAACTCAGCACAGAGATGACCGGGCACATTGGGCTGGCCAAGCTCTCGGTACTTGCCAAGAAACGTCGCGCTGATCGCATCGGCCGTGCGGCCATGAAAACTGCCGTCGAAGGTGATGATGTTCTCGCGCCCCGTCTTCATGCGTGCCATGCGCATCGCGTTCTCGTTTGCCTCTGTGCCGGAGTTGCAGAAGAACACTTTCGTCAAGGGCGCGGGCGCGCGTTTGACCAACTCTTCGGCGGCGCGAGCGCGCACGTCTGAATAGACGAGATTGGAATAGAACAACAACTGTTCGGCTTGCTGTTTCAATGCCGCGACCACGTGCGGGTGACAATGCCCGGTCGCGCAGACCGCATGCCCGCCGTAGAGATCAAGGAAGCGTTCGCCCGCGTCCGTCTCGATCCACGCGCCTGCGCCGCGCACGGCGACGAGCGGCATCTTCTTGTAGGTCGCAAGTTGAAACTGCTCCTCGCGCGCGATGGTATCGGTTAAAGCCGTCACTGTTTTCGTCATCTTCTTCGTCCAAAGTCCAAAGTTCAATGTCCAATGTCTAACGTCTAATACCTAACCTCTGAGTTTCATCGGACGTTGGACTTTAGACATTGGACTTGCTTACGGATTGCTGCCCAACAACATCAAGCCCGTCTTCTCGTCCAGCCCAAACATCAGATTCATGTTCTGCACGGCCCCGCCGGCCGCTCCTTTCACCAAGTTGTCAATCGCTGTGAAGACGACGAGTTGCCGGCCGCGCGCGGCGAAGCCTATGTCGCAGAAGTTCGTCGTCTTGACCCAGTTGATGTCGGGCGAGCCGGAGACTAACCGGATGAAAAACGAATCGCGGTAGAAGTCTGCGAATAGCTGACGCACCTCGTCGGCCGTCAACTCGTCTTTCGTCTCGCAATAGATCGAAGCGAAGATGCCGCGCGCGACGGGCAGCGAGTGCGTCATAAAAATTAACTCGCTTGTCCAATCGCCGACGCGCCGGAGTTCCTGTTCGATCTCAGGCACGTGTTGATGCGTGAACGGCTTGTAAGCGTAGAACGAATTGCTGCGTTGCGGATGATGCGTGTTCGCCGCAGGCTTCGCGCCCGAACCAGACGAGCCGGTCTTGGCATCCACAATCACACGCCCGCTCAACTGGACTGTGGCGACGAGCGGCGCTAAGCCCAACAACGTCGCCGTCGCAAAGCAACCGGGATTGCTGACGAGCCGCGCACGCGCGACGCTCTCGCGGTTCGTCTCCGTCAAGCCATAGACGAACTCGCGCTGCAACTCAATCGCCGTGTGCTCGCGTCCGTAGTGCGCTAAAAATTCCGCCGCATCGCGCAGACGAAAATCGCCCGACAGATCAATCGCTTTCACTGTCGGCGGCAATTGCGGCGCAAGCGCAAGCGCCTGCCCGTGCGGCAACGCGAAGAAGACGCAATCGAGATCATTGAGCGCGCGCAAATCTGCCGGCGCAGACTCGAAGCGCAGATCAGTCAAGCCGTACAGGTTGCGATGCACGTCGCCGACGAGTTTGCCCGCGTGCTCGTTCGCCGTCACAAACGCGATCTCAGCCTGCGGATGCTGCAACAAGATGCGCAGCAACTCCGATCCGCCGTAGCCTGACCCGCCGAAGATGGCAACTCTAAGTTTCATGTCTCAAGTTCAAGGTTGCAGGTTCAAAGTTTCAAGTTCAATGTCGAACGCGCGCCGCTCAGACGCACACGGGGCGCTCTGAACTTTGAACCTGCAACTTTGAACCTTGAACTTTATTCTTCACGATCTCGAACAGCCGCGCGCCGTCGCGCCGCGCATTGCCGGCCGTCACGCCGAACTGTTGCGCGATGTAGTCCTCGCCCATCTGCGCGTCTGTGACTGAGCCGGCGACGACATCAACCGTCAGCCCGCGCCGCGTGAGCCACTCGATGCCGCCCCACGCGCCGACGTAATCCGACGCGCAATAGATGAGCGCCGCCGTGGCCGCACGCAGTTCTTCATCATCGAACACGGACTCAACTGAGTAGCCGCCGAGGATGCCGTCGCCCAACTCGATCACGATCATGTCGGGCGCGCACTCGTTCAAGCGCGTGATGATCGCTTTGGCGACCGGCGCAAGATCGCCGATGCCGACGGTCGAAGGCAGACCGCAATCGAGAAAACTCGCGGTTGAGATCGCGCCGTGATCGGCCATGTTCAAGGTGTCGCGCAGGCAGGCGACGCCGGAGAGTTTGCCGGCCGCGACGCGCAGACCGGCGCGCGTCGCCTGCTTGATCAGTTCCGTCGCCGCGTAGGTCTTGCCGCTATTCATGCACGCGCCCGCGACGAGCACGAGCGGCGCGGTCGCGTCCAAATGTTCGCGCAAAGCGAGCGCCGCGTCCGCGATGTTGCGCACACGCCCCGCTTCATCTGCGACGAGGCCGAGCACCTCGACGCGGATCGCATCGCTCAGACTCGAATGATGCCCCGTGCAGCAACCGATCACGCCGCCCATGTTGAGCAGGTGCAACTCGTCGCCCGCTTGCACGTGCGCAGGCACGTCGCCGACGAACCCTTTCAACGCGCGGCGACTGCCAAGCACGCCGACGAGCACATCGCCCGGATTGATCTTCGCTAAACGGCCGGTCGGCAACTCAAGCTGGTTGTACGTCGCGCTGTCGGTCAGAGCGCGCACGACCACCACATCGCCCGCGCGTGGACTCGCGCACGCGCCGACGACCGCCAAAGTCTTCGGCAGATCAAGCGGCGCAGTCGCCGATCCGATCTTGTCCGCTTCGACGACCGCGAGCGTTGCGCCCGCGCCTCTTTCATCATGCTGCACCGTGCTGTCCTCCGTGCCCTTTATCATTCCCACCTGCGCGCCTGTCTCTCGCATTGACCGCGCAAACTGTTTGACGTGCGACGGCTCACACTTGGCGATCAAGTTGCGCGCGCGTGCGCAAGCGGAGGGCGTTCAACTTAATGAAGCCTTCGGCGTCGCGCTGGTTGTAAACGGTGTCGGCCTCAAACGTCGCCAGTCGCTCGTTGTAGAGCGAACGCGGCGCGCGGCGACCAACGACCGTGACGTTGCCGCGATAAAGTTTCAGCCGCACCTCGCCCGTCACATCCGCTTGCGTCGCATCAATCGTCTGCCTCATCAATTCAGACTCCGGCGCGAACCAAAAGCCGTAATAGACGCTCTCGGCAAACTTCAGGCTCAACGCATCACGCAAGCGCAAGACTTCACGATCAAGCGTGATTGATTCGAGCGCGCGATGCGCCGCCTGCAAGAGCGTCACGCCCGGCGTCTCATACACACCGCGCGACTTCATGCCGACGAAACGATTCTCCACTAAGTCAACGCGCCCGACGCCGTGCGCGCCGCCGATGGCGTTCAACTGCGTCAGCATCTCGACCGCGCCAAGCCGCTCGCCGTTGAGCGTGACCGGCTCGCCCTGTTCAAAACCGATGACGACGTATTCGGCTTCGGCGCGCGCCGCTTCGGGCGCTTTGGTCATCTGAAAAATATCTTCGGGCGGCTCAGCCCAAGGGTCTTCGAGGATGCCGCCTTCGTAGGAGACGTGCATCAGATTGCGGTCGGTTGAATAAGGTTTCGCGTGCGTCGCCTTGATGGGGATGGCGTGCTGTTCGCAGTACGCGATCAGATCGCTGCGACCTTTGAACTCCCACTCGCGCCAAGGCGCGACGACTTTGATCTCCGGCTCAAGCGCGTAGTACGTCAACTCAAAACGCACCTGATCGTTGCCCTTGCCCGTCGCGCCGTGTGCGACCGCGTCCGCGCCTTCCTTGCGCGCGATCTCGATCTGCCGTTTGGCGATCACAGGCCGCGCGAGGCTCGTGCCGAGCAGATAGACGCCCTCATAGACCGCGTTCGCCTTGACCGCCGGCCAGACGTACGCGCGCACAAACTCTGCGCGCAAATCTTCGACGTAGAGTTTCGACGCGCCGGTCGCACGCGCCTTCTCTTCGAGACCCGTCAATTCCTCGCCTTGCCCTACGTCCGCGCAATAGCACACGACCTCGCACTGGTAACGCTCCTTCAACCAGTGCAACATCACAGACGTATCCAACCCACCCGAATACGCCAACACAACTTTCTTGATCTGAGTCATCCTGATCTTCTCTCAACTAAATAACGTCCAGATTTTTTTGATCGCCGTGCGCTGCGCCTTGCGCTCCGCGACGGCG
>Ga0209153_1000332_pt1 | contig 24302 bp, 28 predicted proteins | sample GraSoiAngelo_120_FD_185877 | JGI IMG/M metagenome (GOLD analysis project Ga0209153, IMG submission 185877) | Grasslands soil microbial communities from the Angelo Coastal Reserve, California, USA - 14_0919_09_20cm (SPAdes) (version 2) | ecosystem: Environmental > Terrestrial > Soil > Grasslands ...
ATCGCGTTGATCCAGCGGCGTCTCCCTCCGGTGTGGGCCGCCTTGTCGAGTTAGATTGAGTGCTGTGTAACAGTCCTTATGGACAGCAATAAGTTCAGTGCTCAGGTTGAACGGCTGGGAGTTGTTGAAACCGGCCGACGTCGGCGCTGGACCGATGACGAGAAGCTCAAGATCGTTCTGGAGAGCATGCAGAGTCCACGGGCGGTGTCGTCGACTGCGCGGCGGTACGGCATCTCACGGTCGCTGTTGTTGAACTGGCGACGATCGTTCCGTACGGAGCCGGATGGCGAGGCGGGGCAGAAGTCCGGCTTTGTGCCGGCGATGGTGGTGGCGGACCCGGTAGCGCTAACTCCTGCTGCGCCGGCGAACGGGCGCATGGTGATCGAGATCGGGAATGACCGTCGTGTCATCGTCGACGCCGGCGTCGATGCGGGCGCGCTGGCGCGGGTGCTCGCCATTCTGGAACGCCGATGATCCCGGTCGCGGCAAGTGTTCGGATCTGGATTGCCACCGGCCACACCGACATGAGGAAAGGTATGAATGGCCTGGCGTTGCTGGTGCAGGAGGGCCTCGGTCGCGATCCTTTCGCGGGCGACGTCTTCGTGTTCCGTGGTCGCGCGGGTTCGTTAATTAAAGCCTTGTGGCATGACGGGATCGGACTATCGCTTTATGCCAAGCGTCTGGACCGAGGTCGCTTCGTGTGGCCGGCGACGGTGGATGGCGTTGTGGCACTGAGCGCGGCACAGATGAGCTATCTGCTCGAGGCAATCGACTGGAGAAATCCGCAACACACCTGGCGGCCGCAGAGTGCGGGCTAGGCTTAAAAAAAACTTCTGAGGTGTAGAAAAAAGTCGCCGCAAATCGCTGATTTTGTGATTCCATCAGCCTCATGAAAGCTGGTGTTGAAGCCCTGCCAGACGACGTCGAAGCGCTGAAAGCGGCCTTGATCGTCGCACGCGCGGAGGCTGCGGCCGCCCGGGCTCAACAATCCGATGACCGGGCGCTGATCGCTCATCTGAAGCTGCAGATCGAGAAGTTAAACCGTGATCGCTATGGCCAGCGTTCGGAGCGTAGCGCTCGGTTGCTGGATCAGCTCGAGTTGACGCTGGAGGAATTGGAGACCTCGGCAACCGAGGACGAACTTGCCGCAGAAATGGCGGCGGCCAAAACCACGAAGGTGGCGTCGTTCGCGCGCAAGCGGCCGTCCCGCAAACCATTCCCGGAGCACTTGCCTCGCGAACGCGTGATCGTGCCGGGACCTGTTGCCTGCAGCTGTTGCGGCGGATCGCGGCTGTCCAGGCTCGGCGAGGACATCACCGAGACACTGGAGGTCATTCCCAAATCCTGGAAGGTGATCCAGCACGTCCGCGAGAAGTTCAGTTGCCGGGACTGCGAGAAGATCAGCCAGGCGCCAGCGCCCTTCCACGTGATCGCGAGGGGCTGGGCCGGGCCCAGTCTTCTGGCGATGGTGCTGTTCGAGAAATTTGGCCAACATCAGCCGCTCAACCGGCAAGCCGAGCGCTATGCCAAGGAGGGCGTGCCGATCAGTCTGTCGACCCTGGCTGACCAGGTCGGTGGCTGCACGGCGGCGCTGATGCCTCTGTTCAAGCGCCTCAAGGCCTACGTGCTGAGTGCCGAGCGATTGCATGGCGACGACACCACGGTGCCGGTTCTGGCTAAGGGCAAGACCGACACCGGCCGGATCTGGGTCTATGTGCGCGACGACAAGCCTTTTGGAGGTCCGGCGCCGCCGGGGGCGGTGTTCTATTACTCGCGCGACCGCGCCGGCAAGCATCCCCAGGCTCACTTGGCCAACTACACCGGGATCTTCCAGGCTGACGCCTATGAAGGCTATGGCAAACTTTACCAGCCAGGCCGCATGCCCGGTCCGATCCTGGAAGCCGCCTGTTGGGTCCATGCCCGGCGTCCGTTCTTCGTGATGGCGGATCTGGTCGAGAACGCCCGTCGCAAAGCGCAGGGCAAGAAGCCGGCAGTGATCTCGCCGCTGGCGCTGGAAGCGGTCCGCCGGATCGATGAGCTGTTCGAGATCGAGCGGGCGATCAACGGTCAGAGTGCCGAGCAGCGCAGGGCCGTTCGACAGGAGCTCAGCGCGCCGCTGGTCGCCAATCTGGAGGCCTGGATGCGCGAGCAGCGCGCCAAACTCTCGCGCGGCAACGATGTCGCCAAGGCCATGGACTACATGCTCAAGCGCTGGAGCGCGTTTACCGGCTTCCTGGACGATGGCCGCATTTGCCTATCCAACAACGCCGCCGAGCGCGGCGTGCGCGGCATCGCCCTCGGCAGAAAATCCTGGTTGTTCTGCGGCTCTGATCGTGGCGGCGAGCGGGCCGCGGTGATGTACAGCCTGATTGTCACGGCCAAGATGAACGATATTGACCCGCAGGCCTGGCTCGCCGACGTTCTGGGGCGCATCGCCGAACACCCCATCCAAAAACTCGACGAACTGCTTCCCTGGAACTGGCATACGGCCAGCGCGCGGGCCAGTCAGGCGGCCTGACCATGGCCGGGATCAGCTACGTCTTCACGATCAGCCGTGTCGCCGAAATGCTCGGCGAGGATGAGGAGTGGCTGGACGAGATCAGCATCGTACTGGATCCGGAAGACGGTCGTCTCGGCGTTCTCGGCATCGGCGAAGAATCGACAACCGCCTTTACACGCTTCGGCATCGATAACCTCGCTGAGCTCGTCCAGATCTACAAAGCCAATCCCAGTCTACTTCCGCGCCCTAAACCGCGCGAATGACCACGCCGCGGTCCTCACCGGAGGCTAACTTTCTTTCCCGGTACCCGTCTGCAGAATATTCCCTGGATGCTGTCGCAACCGCCCCGTATGAAAGAACTTCGAGATTGAAAACGACCTCTATATTTAATGTTTATTAGATTTAATATCTATTACATTTAATGGCTTGACCCGGAGGTCGGCGGCGGTAAGATTCGGGGCTCAGTCGGGAGTAATTGCGATGTTAAGCCCATTGGACCGTGACGCGCTCCGGGCGTCATACAGGAACGCCAAACCATTTCCCTTTTTTTCGATTGATCATTTCCTGGAAGAGGGCTCCGCAAGAAGGATTGCGGAAGCCTACCCCCCATTCGAAGTTGCGCTTGATCAGGGGAAAATGTTCTCGACGATCAACGAACGAAAAAAGGTGCAGATCACCGACGCTTCGAAATTCGCTCCAGAAGTAAAAAATCTACACCATCTTCTGGCATCGCCGGCATTCTTGGCCGACCTATCCTACATCACTGGAATACCGAACCTGCTAGCAGATGACCAGCTTTCCGGAGGCGGAATCCACATTACCGGGCCCGGCGGAAAGCTCGATGTGCACGTCGATTTTAATTTTATCGAGGATAGGAAGCTGCACAGACGCCTCAATCTGCTTTTATACCTAAACCCGGACTGGAAGGATGATTGGGGCGGTCAGTTCCAACTGTGGGACAGGCAGGTCAAGCATTGCGCGGCGACCTTTTCTCCCATTTTGAGCCGCTGCGTGGTCTTCGAAACCAGCGACATCAGCTACCACGGCGTGGTCCCGGTCAGCCCAGCCGCTGGAAGTCCGCGCAAGTCGTTTGCTGCGTATTACTACACGCGCGAAGCGCCGGCCCATTGGAGGGGCCAGTCCCACAGCACGATCTTTGTTGCCCGACCCGAAGAGCGCTTTAACAAATATCTCGGAATGCCCGTAGTGAGAGCGCGAGAAACACTTCGCGCTGGCATCAAAAAAATTAAGCACGGCATCGAAGCGATCGTCAGGTAGCCTGCGCGGCGGCCCCGCCATCCCGCCACCGGAGCCGATGCTTTTTTCAAAACGCAAACAACTCAACCATCGACCATTCCTTCCAGCAACAATTGATCCAAGCCTAAATCTCTGGCTTTTGCCGAAGGATCCGAAATGCGATCGGTGGAGTAGGTCGTCTGCCGAAATATTGCCTTGTAGCGAATCCGCAGACGCCGCAGTGAAATAGTAAACGGCCTTGAAGTCAAAGGACCACAAGTCGTCGGGACCGGTAGCCGATCGCGCCATTTCTCAATCATATAGCGATACGATTTTCTGTAATCTTCCCCGATCTGGAGCTGCGCTTTCGCATTGTGTATGAGGGGCATATCTACCCCGTAGGACCGCTTGCCTGAGCGTTCCGCTGTAAGAATTAGATCAGTCGCATAGAGATGGAACTCGGGAAGTTGCGGATCGAATGTTATTCCCGCATCTCGGCGAAGAACAAACGCCATTTCATCAGTACTTACTATCGGAACCGGGCCGACAAGAGCTTTTCCGTAAATGCCTCGGGTGAAAGGCTCTAAGGAACAATCCCAGATCCGCCCCACAAGCTCGCCGGAGGGCGTGAGCCCGGAAAACCCCGCCACGGCCCAATTACGATCCGTTTGAGTGAGACGGTCGACCTCCCATGCAAGGCGCTCAAACCACCGTTCCGGAAAGTAAACGTCACAATGGGTAAACACCAGAAAATCCGCCGTGGCGCTTTTAACTGCGCTCGCAAAAGCAATTGAGGCGCTTTTTTGATTCCATAAGATGGTCAGGGGGACGTCCTTCTTGGCGATCGCCGGTGAGCGAGCAAGATCCCGCTCCAAAATCGGTCTGTCGATTGTACTCCGGGCGCATACATAAACATGGAATCTGTCAAGCACGCTTAGGCTCTCCGATTGTGCGGGCAGGCTCCTTGCAGCCCCGGCGCAGGCGCGAGCATTGATTCCCCGGGAACGGCTCGAAATTTGCCGCTGTATTTAAAGAGATATAATGCTACATAATACGCCACTCGGTAGCAAATTATATCCTTCGGTCGAAATGGCAAGATTAGGATCTTCGGGCAGATGTTGAATCCCGGCGGCGCGAATCACGCAAAGGTTGCAAGCGGCGCTCTCGTTGGGGGTTTCGGCCCCGCGTTGGAAAGCGAGAATGTCTCGGTAGAGACGCGAGCATTTCCCAGATGGCTGCTCCTTACCGCAATTTTGTTGATTCCGGCTGGCCTGAATGTTCATTTGTCCGGCGACGGTGTTAAATTCACGCCGGGACGCGCCGCAATTACTTTGCTGCTTTTGCCTGGTTTGTTGACTTTGTTGCAGGCTCCACGCCGGGTTGTCGCCTCCGACGTTTTCGTTTTCCTCACAGCGGTGTGGATGATCGGGTCGAGGATTCCGGAAGATGGATTGAACCCATCAGCCGTCGCTTCCGTTATCGAGTTATTTGGCGGCTATATTCTGGGTCGAGTATACTTCTATGGTCCGCATGCACTGAAACACTTCTTGCGGATATTCAAAATAATTACGTTCTTGATAATTTCGCTAGCCGTGTTGGATCCACTATTTGGGCAAAATGTGGTGCAAGCGATTTCAAATATGATTCTGCCAAACCCATTTTATATGCCTCAATATCGGTTGGGCATTGTTAGAGCGGTATCGACACTCGAAATGTATGAACAGTACGGCACATTCTGCGTCGCTGCGGCTTCCATCCTTCTGTTTTTCGAGAATAAAGCTACGAAGTACCTTTGGGCTGCTTTTTGTTTTTTTGGGTGTGTTTTAGCGATTTCTTCTGGCCCCCTTCTAGCGTTTACATTGATGATAATGTTCTTCGTCTACGATCGTTTACTTGGCCGCTATGCCTGGCGATGGAAACTAATAATGGTAATATTTACGGTGTTTCTATTGACCATCTTCAGCGTGGCCGCCAAGCCGCTTTCGTGGCTCGTTTCGCATCTGACGTTGGATCCCGAGACCGGATATTTTCGCATATATGTATTCGATTATGTGTCCGAGCAAATTTCATTGCGCCCGCTTACGGGGTACGGATTCGGGCCGATCGGAAATGATGAATTTCTTTCCGCCACCACCGTGGATAACGTTTGGTTGGTTTGCGCCGCCCGGTACGGTATTCCAATGGTTGTGTTTTTCTTGTTGGCTAATGTGGGGTCGTTTGTAAGTTTCGCGTCCAAGGCTACATCTCGTGGAATTGACCCCTTTATGATGCGAGCTGCTACGGGGTTCACGCAAGTTATCATGATATTCATGATGGTTGGGCTCACGGTCCACTTCTGGAATGCAACGTGGCAGTTTTGGGCGGTATGCATCGGCATTCGGGCCTCAATTAAGGAATGGCAGGCCCAAGAGAGCCACAAACTACGGAATCGGGAATCTCGCCCCTTAGGCCGCACGTTGAGTGCCCGACGCGTTGGCGGTCAGGTCTCAACCGCAGATTGAACGTCCCGCGCCGGCACCCACTTTTTTTCTTGAGAAGCCGCAATCAATCCTTTCAAGGGCTCATCGCCTAGCAGGGCGTCAGCCAGCTGCCACTTGAACCGTCTGTTTTCATCGCATCGGGCTCTCTTGATTGTTCGGCATACGACCCGATCGGGCGACAAGGTCGCCTGCAACGCGCTCATTTCGGCGTGGCCCAAGGATAGCATACGGAAAGGGACCGAAATACAATAGGATATTTTAATACATTAATAGCTTGCCAATAATTATATTTGTGTCAATTTTAATCGCGGGAGTTCGGGCGGGCTGTTTTTTAGCAGGTCTGACAAGGCGCTTATGGATAAGAGGTTTGTGGTTTATAGTCATTTTGGCGAGGCCCAATGATTGTTTTTGCGAGATAAAATTAAATGTGGGTTTTTAATTATGGACTTTATTGACGCCCCCCTCCGTGGTCCCCAGGATGTCGTCAGCGGCATTGTCGGTCCGTCGGTTGATCTGTGGGATGTTTCTACAATCAAAGCCCTGATTGAACTCAGGCAATCCGCCTTGGCGAATAGCGCGGTCATCGCGTGGCGCCCGTATTTGGAGGTTGGGCGAAGGGGAAATGAGATTGATTAACCGCGAGCCGCCTTGGACGACCGATGAGACGCGGGCCTTCCGGAAGGTGGCTCGCGAGTTCATCGCAAGGGAATTTGTCTCACATCAGGCGAGATGGGATGAGCATGGTCGTCCCGACCCCGAGGCGTGGAGCAAGGCGGGTCGAGTCGGCTTGTTGCTCCCGGACGTGCCCGAGGATTATGGCGGGGGCGGCGGTACGTTCGCCCACGAGGCGGTTGTCATAGAAGAACTCGCTCGCGCGGGTGTTCATTCCGGCTTCGGCATTCAGAGTATCGTTGCGCATTACATCCTTGCCTATGGAAGCGAAGAGCAGAAGCGCCGTTGGCTGCCGCGCATGGCCTCCGGCGAACTCATCGGCGCGATTGGTATGACGGAGCCTGATGCCGGTTCTGACGTCCAGGCAATCAAGACTGCCGCCCGAAGGGAAGGAGATCAGTACGTAGTCAACGGCTCCAAGACGTTCATCACGAATGGCTCATATGCGAACCTCGTCTGCCTTGCTGTTCGGACCGGCGGTGCGGCAGCGAGTCCGAGGGCGCTCTCGTTGCTGGTGCTCGAAGTCAACGACTTAGCCGGTTATCGGGTTGGACGTGCGCTTCACAAGGTCGGCCGGCGTGCTCAGGATACATGCGAGCTGTTCTTCGACGAATTGCGCGTGCCTATTGGAAACTTGCTCGGTCCCGGCGAGGGCCGAGGGCTGTTCCAGATGATGGACCAGCTCTCCTACGAGCGACTGTCTATTGCCGTGAGCGCGGTCGCGGCGGCAGAGAGCGCGGTGGATCTCACAACACGCTACGTGAAGGAGCGGAAAGCGTTTGGGAAGCCGCTGATCGATTTGCAGAACACTCGGTTCAAGCTTGCCGAGTGCAAGACCGATGCTCAGGTCGGACGAATTTTCGTCGATAACTGCATTCAGCAGTTCATCGCAGGCCGGCTCGACTCGGTCACTGCTGCGATGGCAAAGTACTGGCTTACTGATTGCCAGTGTCGAATTATTGATGAGTGTGTGCAATTGCACGGCGGCTATGGGTACATGCAGGAATATCCGATTGCACGTATGTGGGTCGATAGCCGTGTGCAAAAAATCTACGCAGGCTCGAATGAGATCATGAAGGAAATTATAGGGAGCTCTCTATGACGACACTTAGCGAGGCCCGCGCGCACGGCCGGCCAGCAGTTGCAGCGGGCGAATCGGACCAGCTTCATCACAAGTGGAACAACACGCGTGCTGATTTCCCACAGGTTTGTGCGCACGAGTTGTTCGAGCAGCAAGTCGCCCGCGACCCTGCGGCCGTGGCCCTCGAGTTCGGGGCGCAGCAGTTCAGCTACCAACAACTGAACGAGCGCGCCAATAGAATGGCACATCACCTTCGTCGGAGTGGTGTTGGGCCCGATGTGCTTGTGGGGGTCTGCTTCGATCGTTCGCCGCAAATGGTAGTCGCATTGCTGGCGGTGTGGAAGGCAGGAGGGGCCTACGTGCCGTTGGATCCAACTTACCCGCTTGAGCGGCTGTCGTTCATGGTCGGCGACGCGGACACAGCCATCCTGTTGACGGAAGAGAAGCATCGTCGACTATTTGCGTCGACTACCAGCAAAGTCATCTACTTGGATTCCGACTGGCCAATGCTAGTTCGGGAGCCGCATGACAACCTTGCACCGATCGCAAGCCCGTCGAACCTTGCTTACGTAATGTACACCTCTGGATCGACCGGTACCCCCAAAGGTGCAATGATCCTTCACCGAGGCTTGGTTAACTACTTATGGTGGGCAATCAAAGCCTATGCTTTGGGGCCGCGGCTTTCGGTTCCCGTTCACAGCTCTATTTCCTTCGACCTCACGGTCACGAGCCTCTACGCACCGCTCCTGGCGGGTGGAAGCGTGGAGTTGCTGCCCGAGGACATCGCTGCACAGAATCTGTTGGCGGCTCTGCGTAGATCGGGTGACCGCGGTCTCATCAAGATCACGCCGGCTCACTTGGAACTGCTTGGCCATCAGATTAGCAAGGGCGAGGCGGCGGGTATGTCTCGAACATTCGTGATCGGAGGTGAAAATCTGCTGGCCGAAAGTCTCCATCTTTGGCGGGAGGCCGCCCCAGAGACGAGGCTGATTAACGAGTATGGTCCAACCGAAACGGTCGTCGGCTGCTGTGTCTACGAGGTGCAGCCTGGGGATCCTCATACTGGTTCTGTGCCTATAGGCCGGCCGATCGCAAACACACAGTTGTATGTCCTTGACGCGAGCTTAGAGCCAGTTCCGCCTGGCGTAATCGGCGAACTATATATTGGCGGAGCAGGCGTAGCTCGCGGCTATTTAAATAGGCCCGAGTTGACCGCAGAACGGTTCCTGGCGGATCCGTTTAGTGGTGTCCCCGGGTCGCACATATACAAGACCGGAGACTTGGCCCGGTACCGCACGGACGGCACGCTTGAATACCTTGGGCGCGCCGACGACCAGGTCAAGATCCGCGGCTATCGGGTCGAACTCGGTGAGATTGAAGCAAGCCTCGCGGCCCATCCCAATGTTCAATCCTGCACCGTTGTTGCGCACGAGGATGAGCCTGGAAAAAGGGTCCTTGCGGCATACGTGGTCCCATATGACCGTGAGACGCCAGGCACCGATGAACTTCGAGGGTACTTGAGGGGAAGACTACCCGAATACATGGTCCCCGTCCAAATCATATACCTCGATGCGCTTCCGCTCACACCGAACGGGAAAATAGACCGCAAGGCCCTCCCTGTTCCATCGAGCGCAAGCTCAGGAGCAGGAAAAGGCGGAGCTGCCAGGAACAAGAGCGAAGAAGCCGTTGCGGCGATCTGGAGCGAGCTTCTAAAGCTCGATGGAATCGGTATCCACGATGACTTCTTTGATCTCGGGGCAGATTCACTGACCGCCACTGCATTGGTCGCAAAACTTCGTGCGATTTTCGGTGTCGACCTCAGTCTCGCGAGTCTGTTCGAACGGCCGACGGTTGCTGGCGTTTCAGAAATTATCGACGTGCTCGTGTTGACGAGCAGCGCCTCGAACGCGCAAGCCGGGTCGGGTCAACGTGAGGAGTTCAGCCTATGACGGAAACTGGTGCGCTTCTGTCGGTCCTCCGCCAACGGGATATCAAGCTCTGGGTCGAACACGATCAGCTCAAGTGCAGTGCTCCAGCGGGCGCGCTTGATGCTGAGATGCGGGCAGCGTTGGCAAGCCGAAAGGACGAGCTCCTGACTTTGTTGCGGCAAGGTCAGTCGAACAACGGCCCAGGCGCAACGATTTCGGCCACGCCTGAAGGACCGGCAACAACGCTCCTATCGACAGTTTCCCGCCGAGTTCCGTTGCCGGTCATCCTGGACAGGCATGACCGAATGGCCGATTTCGTCGAGGAGCTGCGGCGTTGCGGCTACGACCTCGCAAGTTGCGCAGCGCGCCTTGGGGTATTCCCGCGTCTGGGAGTGAATTTCTGGCAAAAAATGTGATCTAATTGGATTGCTCGGCCGAACGATCCAATAGACAACCTGATTACGCTGTTTATCGATGGGCATCCGGTGAGCGCAGACCTCATAGCGAACCAGATTTCATCCGCGTTCGTGGATGCGGCGCTTGAAATGAGATTGGTGGAAAAAAACGGGGATCTCTTGACGGCGAGCTTGTGCGTATTTCCATGTTTCGGGAAGTACATCGTTACGGATCAGGCGGAGAAGAACACTGCAATTAATCAGGTCATGTGGCTGTGGGGAGAGAGCTTCATTCTCGGAGGCTTTGTCAGCAGAATCCGTCGTAGACGCGCCATCGATCTTGGGACAGGCTCGGGGGTGCACGCTATACTTGCAAGCGATCACTCCTCCAGAGTGGTCGGTGCGGACATCAGCCCTCGTGCCATTGCATTTTCCAACTTCAATGCTGCATTGAACGAGAAGAGCAACATTGATTTTGTCCTTAGCGATCTGCTCGATTCTATCCATGGGACATGCGATCTATTGATCGCCAATGTTCCTTATGCACCCGACACTGCTGCCAACGCGGGCGACAATTTTTGGAGTGGCGGCATTGATGGCACTCAGCTTCTGAGACGGGTCGTGGAGGCCCTTCCAACACGGCTGGATCAGGACGGAATAGCCCACATAAATTCCTTGTTTCCAAACCCGCCAGGAACGCGAATCAAGGATCACTTTGATTTTTGGCTGGGAGGGAAGCTAGGGGAATGGGATGTGTTGGACCACACTTGGCCGGTACCCCGATATCAGGACCTCCTCTCCGACCAGCCATATGATGGAGACAAGAGTGCTTGGCGTTTTGGTGTAGTCAGCTTGCGTCGTTCTGAGGCAGGTAATAGTCGATGGAGGGAAGTCGCAGGCAGGGGTTGGTTTTTCCTAAACGACGGAAGCTGCGGCGTCGTTGCCGATCACGATGTATCCTGAAAGTGCCGATAACGATAAGAGAGGGCCTAGATTTCGGGCAGTTACTGAGGATGGACGAGCCGAATCCAGACTTCGATAATACTCCCGATGTGGGCAAACTTGCTCAGGTTAGCGCGTCGAGCCTCAGGCGCGACGGTCGAGATTCTCAGCTTCGAGCCCGGCCGCTAGGTCCGGACGACGCGCCTAGGACAACGAGAAGCGCGTTCATCATATTCAATCGATATGAGATTTGTAGGCGCCCAGCAGCCGCGTAGTTGAATCGTGGCCTGTCGTATATATTGCCAGCAAATTCAAGGGCGTACGTGACCGACCCGGCCATCTATTAACCCACAGTCGCTTTGTTTCGATTTATTACAATGGTTTGTTTGCATTTAATTGTATTTTACAATTTAATTCGATGCTATATTTAATTGTAGGTCATTCAGACCGCAGGGTTGAGCGATGGCCACGGAATTCTCACGCGAGATCGATTGGGACGGTCAGGCGCTTCACGTCGAGGCCACGACTGATTTTGGCCCGGTGAGCTGCAAGGTGCCCCGTGACACGGTTCATGCCATTCGGCTCTATAGCGATGCCATCGGACGCGAAATTTACCTCGAGAGGCATCGAATCATTCAAAGGCTCGCTCCCTTCCTGCAGGCCAAGCTGTCGCACGCCGAGGCCGGACAGACGATCGAATTGCTTCCGTCGGAGGTCGAGGACTGACGACCAGCTAACTTAATGCTGAATTTAAATATTTAATTTGATTAATTATGCGGCGTGTGCTGGGGTAATTGGTCTGCCGCTCTTGCGTGTTCAACGCGACGAAATTCCCGGCGGTCGGTGCAACCATCGCCCGATTCAAAGTGGCCTGTTTCGAATGGTCCACATATCGTCCCATCGGCCGCGACGTCTAAAGGTTGATAGCATCGACCACGGGAAGGTTATTCGCTTCTCGTCGCCCAAGCCGTGGATCTTGGCCATCGTGTTGAGCCTCGGGCTGTGGGCTATGCTGGGGGTGCTTCTTTGGTGGCTGTTGCATTGAAACAGGCCGCGGTGAGAGGCCCCGGCCGATGCCGTTTCTGTTCGCGACTGAGCACCAAGCGCACCGCTGATCGCCGTGTCAGCAGCGGCGACGCAAAGGCGACTATGTTGAGGTGCGATAAGCTGATGATGATCGCGTTGAGGTTTACGGCTTCCTGAAGCCCCGCTTCCTGTCCACTATCCGGGCGAGACAGTTCAACTACCCGGTCGATATCCTGGGAAAGTGGCACGGCATCAAATATCGCTTCATTCAACGCTACCGCTCGGGCTTCCCGGAGAATCTCCGTCGTGATCTCCGGGCCGATAGTTGCGCTTTCGCAACCCGGTCGCGCAATCTGTTCAATTAGCGTAACTGAACATTGAGATTGGCTACGTCGTTGATGAGGACTGCAAGCCGGGTCGCGTTGGCACCTGTAAGGCGCTGCTGAGAACTACTCATTTGAAACCCTAAACTAACAAAATGAACGCTACAAAAGGCAAAAATTAACTTAGGCATAGTGATCTGACGTTTCGAATTAGTCTACGGGGGTGCCTGGGGCCGCTTTCTGGAAATGGGGCACCACTCATGTCCTAATCCGAGTCTGGCGGTGCCTTTGGTGCGCCCAATGGCGGGGCCGATCACCGTCCGATCTTGAACCGCTGTTTGTGTGCACTACCTGCGGCCATCGTGGCGGAGATGTCCGGTCGCCCATTATGAAATCGTCGTCACCCGCGCCTTCGCCGATGCCCACGCGGCGGTGCGTGGCCGAGGCCTGCGCCAAGGCCCTTTGCCGAATCTAGGCAGGTCGCTGGTGAGTCAGGGCCGCGCGAATATACCGGGATTAACGCTTAGCACCCTGTGAACCGAGAATCGTGCCCCTCGCGCAGTTCTGTCAAATACGCCAAGCCGTATATCGTCAGCTGCTCGGTATCGCGCTGGCCAGCAGAGGCCAGGCTTTCGATATATCGGCTGATTTTCTGCCTTGAGTCCGCAGCTTGCCCGGCATCGAGAGGACATATCGATTGGTAGGTATTCAAAATACGTTCAACCACGTCATTCATAGCAAACTCCAAAATAGACGGACTGCAATGGTTGCAGTGCATCATTTCGGATTTTTGTCGTCAACCCCACCGGCCCCTCTAGGTCCGGTTCCGGTTGCGGAACAAGTTTAGCGGGTCTAAATTAAATAGGTGGTTCAATTGCGTGGAGTTCCAAGCAATGAGCGATCAAGAACTCGCCGTTCAAGCTATCAGTGAAGCCCAGCGCATTCTTGAAGAATATCTTGAGCCAAAACATCACGACAACGAAAGACTTCTCGACAGGCTCGTGGAGGTGCTTGAACGGCCCTCAGTCCTCGTCGCCGTCGATCGTTTGAGACGCGGCGCCGGTCCAAGTGACCCTCCCGCCTGAAGACTCATAGGACTTCAAATCCGACCGGCGTCCAAGGTCACGCCGCCGGCGGAAATACCAACGCCGCCGAGCGATCATATTCCGCTCCGGCGGCGTTTGCTTTGTCAGAAAAACTGGAAGCCGTAGTTCTACGGGTCTGCCAATGGTGGACTAATTTGAACCTTCTGTTCACCATGATGACATACGTCAAAGCTCTTTGCTCCCTAATTTGTGGCGTCCATTTTTAGTTAGTTGGGGTTTCAAATGAGTCCCTCCCAGCAGTGGTTTATTACCGCCGACGAGGCGCGTCTTTCGATCCTCTTTCGCGACGCAGCCAATCTCGATCTTCAGTTATACGAATTGAACAAATTGCGGTACCAGGTCAGGCAAGCGCAACGATTGGCCCGGTCGCGGCGTCCCCGTCGAATACGCGCCGGGCCTCGCCGGTTAGCGGGGTTGGCATCCGACCGGCCGAGTGATGATGCGCGCTTGGGAGCGAGTTGTCCCAACGTCGAAAGTGCCACGGGGTGCTCACCTGGTGGAACACGGTAGCAATTCACCTAGGCGCTGATCTTGGTTGCGGAGGCGGACGGCCGGACGATGTTTGCAGGATCGGCGTGATGCGAGCGCTCAACGAGGACAGGCCGGACCCGGACGTGACGCCGCGCGCTAAACCGGCGAAGGCCTCTAGGATCGTCCGATGAAAGACGCCTTTGATCAGTGGTGGGAATGGGCGGAAAAGCCGCGCGACAGCATGCTGCTGATCGATGGCGATGTCCGTTACCCGGTGATGGGCCTTTCTCCAGAAGATCGGTATGATCGCGACAAGGTCAACGAAGCTGTGCGTCGATACCGAGAAAGTCGGACTTAAGCCATGCCTCGGAGTTGTCCTGCGAGTGAGCCTTTTTGTGTGCTGTCCGAGCAACGATGCTGCGTATCCTGTCGAAAGACCCGGGCGGGAAGCCAGCCAAGAAAGTGAAGGGGAAATGATTAGTGATTAATCCCGACACTGACCCGCCTTGTTTGACGATCGACGCTGTCAGCGCAGCCGCTCGCCGCCCGGGGGTTGCTACAGCTGTTATCCGCCATGACAGGGCGCTTCCTTCCCATGAACTGACCGCCTTCGGGCGGTCTTTATTGTAAGCTCGGGAACCTGAATGAGGTTTTCGGGGGTGCGATTTTGCGTGAGCTTGACTGAGAGTGTTGTGCCCCCGCCGCTCCCATTTTAGTTATTTGGAGTTTCAGTGAGTTCTTTTCAGCCGAGCGCTGCAGCCGTCATCGACGAAAGATTGAATCTGGTTGCTCAGTTACGCGAATTGGAGCGACTACGCAAGCAAGTCAGGAGAGCAGGACAGGCCCGATCAGCCGCGGGGAGACCGTAGTAAAAGAACGCGCATTCGGTGGCTCGAACTTAGAAGGCGCTTACGCCGTCGCTAATCAAATCCGAAAATCGTCGATTCGTTTTCCCGACCTGAGCTGTGCGGTCAGCCAGCGCGGCTTCTTCCCGCGGCCTGCCCAAGTCTCGGACGGCTCTGCGGGATTTCTATATTTCGGAAAAACCTGCGGGTAAGATCGCCGCGCGTGACTCACCTTCTTTACAGGGACGGCGCCCAGGCCGAGCTGACTCAATTGCTGATTAAGCCTTGCTGTTTCGGCTTGTATTTTGCGAGCCAATGTCGCGGAGACAAACTCGTGAAGGGACCAAAGCTCGTCCACCGACATCGATTTGAGATCATGAGGTTTCATTTCTTTAAACCCAGATGATTTGCAGTTGTGGAAGGCTGCTTCGGCCCAAGGGCCAATTCTGGGCGGCTCCGGGCCGCTTCAATGGTCGAAGAAAGCCAAAACTGAGCGCCCGACCCCAACAGTCATTCCACTATCTTACAGCATCCGCCCAACACCCAAGAACTTGGGACCGTGATTGAGACTGACGGATCGATCAAAGTGAAGCGGGACGCCGGGCGGACGAGCTACTTCCGCCATGGTGAATCCGCCAACATCAAGTTGAAGGTCGTCCCGTCGCCGAAGTAGGCGGCCTGATCGGCGGCCGATGGCTCCGGCGAGTGAGACCGCGTAGCCTTATCGCTTGTGGCCAAATTTGGTTTTTCAATTGACGAGCATTTTGGGCAGCGGCAAAATTGTCCCATGGGACAGGCCAAACGACCGACTTGCCCCGACTGCGGGGCTTATTTGATTCTAGCGCTGCCTCCCGGCGGCAAAGGCCCGCGCACGTTCCAGTGCCTCGAATGCGATGGCCAAGACCCGCTGAAAACCGATGAGATCATCGGCTGGCTGAAGGGCGAGCTACAGCCACCAAAATAGGGCCGCGCAGACTCTTAATTTGCTTTTTATACATTTGGCCCGGAACGGAATCCCGATTCGCGCGTGATGTCTTGGGTGGGATAATTGCACGAGGAAAGTGCGATGCCCGAAAAGCGGATCAAGTTCCGGTCAGAGAACGTTATAGGCGGTCTCTACCTCGGTATCATCGTTACCAGCGTCAACGCGCTGGTCGCGACGGCGCTCGTTGTCGCGTTTCTCAGTGCTGGCCTGTTTTAAGCCCCACAATGGCCCGATTCAGCAGTGGCCCAATTTGGCCCCGTTTGGTTTAGCAACCATGCATAGTTTCTAATGTCGGGCAGTCGTGGCGGCGTTGCGTCCCTTCTATTTGAGTGAACTCGGTCCAGATGCCAGCGAAGGCGGTCAGCGGCCGGCCGTTATTGAGCGCGAACCACACCCACAGATCAGGAGGGACTCCGATTAGCCATCACGAAGGCTTCGATGATATCGAAGAAATCCGTTGAACGAAGAGCGCCAGCGCCACGAGAATCACCCAGGACGGCAGCGCGGATTGCCGCAATTTGGTCTTGTTGCCCACCGTGCAAGGCGGCGCCTTGCCACCAGTTCCCGGCCAATCGTGAGGTCGGACCCTCGATATTCGCGCCCAAGAGTGAGGTCTTGCGGCGTTCCATTCAAGGTGCCGGCGAGATAGCGCTTTACTGCCCCGACATAGGCGTCTGCACCGACAATGACCGCACGGCCGAAAATCGTGTGCAAGTCGTCCCCGGGCTCGTATTGTGCATGCACTGTTTCGTAGATAGTTCCGCCGTCGATCTGTGACGTGCATTCATGGACAGTCGCCCCAACCATTTCGAATTCGCCATTGACGATCGGCCAGAAAGCGCACGCGGTCCCACGATACTGGGGGCTGATGCCCGTGTGCATATTGAGGCAAATATCGCGCGCCAGGCCGAGCACGTTATTCTTCACCACCGACGTACCATAGACAAGAAGCGCACTAGGATCTAGCTGCCGCAATAGCGCAATTGTCTCATCACTGTTGATGCCATCGAGATAATAGAGTTTGTCCGGTGCATCAAAAACCTCACCCCTTTTTCCGAACAGGCGCCGAAGCGACCGAACCCGCGCTTCCTCATCGCCGATCAATTTGAGAAAGCTGGCCCGCGCCGCTTTACTGAGCAAGTGCCTGACGCCGTTGCGCATCGCACGGCGGATATCTGGTCTCCGCGGCTGCCGATCGACAATTATACGATCGATAGCCAACTCAGCACATAGGGTGTTTACGACATAGTGATGTTCGGGACCATCCTGCGTAAGTATTGCAATCCGTTTTCGCTTGGCACGCGCAGCTACCATACCCAGCCCCTTACAGATCGTATCATCGGCATCACGCGGAGCTTGAACGGAAGGTCTTCGAGCGCCGCAGCCCCCGGGCTGACTCGATAGAAAATGTCTGACGCCGGGCGAAAGCGATTGCTTTTCGCATGGACCAGAAAAATTGCCTTGTGTTTGCTGCGCCGTGCCGCGGTGAGCGCATTTCCGGTCGCATCCAACATGTTTCCATATGGGATACTTAGATATGGCACCGGCTGGCCCGATAGATACTCCAGAAGTGCGCGGCTCTCGACGATTTCCGTCTCCAGTTCGGTCGGTGAGAGAGAACGGAAAAATGTGTGGCCCATCGAGTGGTTGCCTATTTCAATTCGCATGCTGGAGAGCGCCTTGATGTCAGCGGTCCCGAGAAAGAGGTTTGAGCCGCGCCGTATTTCCGCTTCGGTAGTGCCCATCGCAAAACAAAGCCGTTGCTTTGCTTCCGCAACTTGTGGCTGGTTCAATCTCGGAACGACGTCCGCAATCGGCGGACGGCCGACGAGATTCCTCCGTCGGTGATGTTCAGGATGGCTGATACCCCTTTGCGGCCGCATTCTTCGATAGCCAGCGACAGGACATTGTCGATCGGCAATGTGGCGCCCGTCAATGTTGCGGGATTGATGAAGAATACCGATGGCGCACTTGCGTTCTTGAGAATGGCGGCGCCGACGTCGAGAACCGAACGATACGCATCGTCGAATGTAATGAGAAGAGGTCTCGGTGGCAGAACGCCGCAAATTAGGTCCGATCCACTCACGAAATCGAAATTCTGCGCGAAATACCGGACGTGCTTTTCAAAAGCATCTGGCCTTGTGGCAAGGCCAAGCTGCTTTGTTAACGGGTCGCCATCCTCCGCAATGTGATGATAGAGAACGATGATAAGCTCGCGCCGCATCAGTTTCTCTCGATCGGGGTGTCACAGCGAGCGGGATTGGCGCCAATCGCGGCCGGCGTCCGGCCGCGCTCTCTCGATCAACACGCTGCTCTATATATTCCACTGGTGCAGTACCAGCCCTAACCGGTGTGTCAAGTCATGGTGGCAGCAACGTCAGCAAGGTTGACGCTGCTCAGTCGCCGATGGTTGATCGAAACGTTCGAAGAAGCCCCGAAGGCTCGCGGGAAGTTCCCGCCGCACCATTTCGCAGCGCTGCCGCAACTCTTCGGCGATGTCAGCGGAGACATCGCGCGACCAGCCTTCAGCGGTGTTGAAGCTGACGACCCGGACCGGATTTGTATACTGGCCGCTCAGCAGGTCGCGAATGACGGTCTCGTAATCCGTCATTTCCGTATCGGCCTCGCGAAACAGCTCGGCTCCAGCCGGCGTGGACTTCAGGTAGGTCCCGCTCTCATGCCGCCAGGACCAGCCGTTCGAGATCGCGCGGTCGATGCCGGCGCGGTATTCGTCAGGCGATCCGCCTGAGGAAGGCGGCACTGATCAGCTCGACGTACAGGCCGCCGTCCTGCACCGGCTCGATGCCGTTGCCGATCTCAACTAGCTTATGGGGTGGACGGCCAGAACTTCGCGGACATCGACGCATTTCGTTCAGGGGATTTATGTCGCAAGCGTTTTTGCGCTCACGACAAAGGTCTAAGAGCCGGTCGCGGCTATTATCATCACAGCAAATTCCCGAGCCATCGCTTGCTGCGATCTAACAGCGGCCGCAAAAGATTTACCCACCGCAATGGATGCGCCGCATCCAGTATCTGAAGATCCTGCGGCGTGAGCATCAGTGAGAGCGCAACGGCATTCTCTTTTACATGCGCCGGCGAGCCGGATTCGGGAATTGCGATGACGTTACCGCTGCGGATGGCCCAGGCCAGCGCGACCGCGGTCGCCGAACAACCGTGTGCTGCGCCGATGCGAGCAAGCGTGGGGTCACGCACTAGTCTGCTGTGGCCGAGCGGAGCATAGGCCATCACCGGCATGCCGCGCTGCTCGCACCACGGCAGCAGATCATACTCAATACCGCGGCCTCCGATATTGTAATAGACCTGATTGGTCGCACAGCGATCACCGTGTGGAACACGGAAGAGGTCTTCCATGTCGCTGACGTTGAAGTTGGACACGCCCCAAGCGCGAATCTTGCCCGCCACGCGTAGACTTTCGAACGCCACCACAACGCCGGAGAGGTCGGTGTCCGGATTTCGCCAGTGCAGCAGGTAGAGATCGAGATGATCAGTGTCGAGACGGGCGAGGCTTGCCTCGCAAGCACGCGCGATGTCGTTTCTCGTCACGTGATTGGGCGTCACTTTGGAGACTAGGAATACGCGGTCGCGCTGACCGGCAATCACGTGGCCGATCAATTCCTCGGAGCGGCCGTTGCCGTACCCCTCCGCCGTGTCGATCAATGTCATTCCGAGCGAAAGGCCTGTGCGCAGCGCTTCTTCCTCAACGGCTTCCGGATGTCTTCCCTGCCCAAGACTCGCAAAGCCCTGACCGAGCGCCGGGGCGATGGTGCCGTCGTGGAACTTTACCGCACGCCCTGCACCGTTTGAAGCCGCGCCAGTGGCCGCGGTGAGAGTCGACGCACCCGCAATCATTGCGCTGATGGCGGGGAGCGATAAACCGAGCGCCGCGCAAAGTTTATTAAATTCACGCCGCCCCAGCGGTTGCTGACCCATTTCTTCCATCTTCATGATCCGATCCTTTAGGCTACGCCAATCGTTCTCGAGCAGAATTCGCTGTCAAATCGTGATATTTTATCGATCGACTTCATCGTGGCCCCCCGGATTTAAGATTGGCGCGTCTGCTCGGCCTCGACCCCGGCCCGTTCGCACGCCAGGATTTCCTCACCTTTAAAGTAGCCCCGATCCGCAACGACGTCCAAATTATCGCTGCGCAGCGCGGCTTTCGCCGCCTGCGCCATCGTCGCCAGTTGCGATCTATCAGTGCCGACGTTGGTGACCTCGTGTGCGACAATCAGATGGTTCGTGGTGTCGACCGCACTTTGCACATTGTAGGCGACCATGCCTGAGCCGCGCCCGCTCGTTGCCATCGAGCGGCAATCGGGATCGGTCAGCGATATCTGCTTGTCGCGCGAGGCGAGCAAATGCCTTTTCAATCGCGGCCAGCCGTTTCACCTCTTCTTCCAGCTTCGCCAGCTTTTCCGATGATGTTAAATCTCGCCTTTTGCTCGCTGCTCAATGACCCATAAAAGTCGTTGAGCGCAGGCTTCACCGTATTAGCTGCATCGATCATGGTCTGCAGGCGCTTCTCCATAGCCTCCAACCGACCGGGCGGGGTGATTGGCGTGTCCACAGGGCAGGCGGCTTGCATGATCGAGACAGCCTTGGCGGTGGCCTCCGCAAGGTGCTTCAAACCATCTTCCTGTGCGTTGGTCGGCTTGACCGCGTCCTCGATCCGATCGATCGGCAGATTGGCAAGTCCGGCTTTCGGTTCGCTGCAGCTCTTGCCATCCCGCGCCGACGTCTGGTTGACCTCGGCGTTGTTCTTGGGCTGTTTCGGCCCAATTTCGTTCAAGCGCTCCTTCCGCCCATCGCTCAGCGAGTTATAGAACTTCTCCATCGCCGGGCGGACCGTCTGCACTGCTTCGAGCGTGGCTGTGAGCCGCAACGTCATCGCCAGCAGGCGACCGGGTGGCGTCATCGCGAAAGCGTTTTTCGCGGGGCATGAGGCTTTGAACGCGCTGGCGGCTTGCTGGCCCGAGCTTCGCACCTGGTCGAGTAGCTGCTTCTGCTCGGTATTCAAGCCGACCTTGCTTTTGATTTCTGCGACCGGCCAAGCAGTGATGCCCGTGCCGGGTTGCGTACACAGTTCTTCCACGGAAGAGGTCGATCGGGCTAGACGTGCGTCTGGCGGTGCATACGCATAACTGTACTCAGGCGGCGGGCCGGTTTGGCCCCAGAACACGCCGTCGAAGAAATCATCATAGGCATAGGCAAAGTAACCGTCATCATAGCCAGAGGGCCAGAACGCGTAATCGAATACGTCCGAATAGGCATAGGGCCAGAACACCGGCCCGTGCCATGGCACGAAGGCCGCGCGCAGGCCGAGGCGCCAGGCCCGGCGTGGGGCGAGCGCAACCGTGCCTGCGCGGAAATTGGCACCTTGCGCCAGTGCCGCAAACGGCGCGGCGAAGCGGCCTTGCTGTGCTGCCTGCGGTGTAACACGCGCGACGCCGTTAGGACGCTCGCCGCCCTGCGCTTGCGCATCGGGTTGAACCAATGCATTCGGCTGAGCATGGTCGTTGGGTTGTAGCCGCTGCTGCGCGCGCTGCTGATTGATTTCCTGCTGCTTCTGCGGGCGCTGCGCACGCTGCGCAGCCGGGAGCTTTCGCAATTCACGGGTTTCCAGTTGGCGCAGCGCGCGCTCCTCGCGTTGTTGGCTGCGCAGTTGCTCGCGCGTTGGCGCAGCCGATACGGAGGCCTTAGACGCAGCGTTCGACCCTTCCATGGGCTGGTTAAGAGGTCCAGTTGGCGAGGCGGCGTCTCGAACAGCCACCTCTGCGTTGGAGGGCCTTTCGGCCGACGCAATAGTCTTGCGCGCGGACGTAAGTTCGCGCTCGAGCGCGAACGCCCTTTTTTCACTTTCGTCGAGCGCCTGCTGCAGCTCCTTCTGCCTGGCATCGGCAATTTGCTTGGTCTCCAGTGCCTGTCTGGCATTCTCGCGCTCGCGCGCAGCAGCGAGATTGCGGGCCGCGACATCATCCTCGCGAGCTGACGCAAGCTCACGGGCGAGCGCCTTCGACCTTGCCTCGCTTTCCTCGAGCGCCTGCTTCAACTCCATCTGTTTGGAATTCGCAATTCGTTTGCTCTCCAAGGCCTGGGTTAGCGCAACATCTTCGCGCTCCGGAGCGGCAGTGAGACCGCCGAAAGCGACAAACGCTCGATCTCGTTCCAGAGGGAATTCTCTTTCCAGGTCGGCTGCCGAATTATCAGAGCTTGAATCTTTGGATCCGGTCCAAAAGACAAATCCGCCGATGCAGAAAATTGCGGTCACGAAAGCCAGGATCAAACGAGTGAGAGGTCGCTTTTGTGCTGTTTCGTTGTCTGGGAGGGGAGCAGTAATAAACAGGAAACGTTCACGATCGGTCGCATCAGCGACGTCATCGGAGAGCCGTGTCCAGTGTGTTGGAGAAATTCGGACAGGTGCTCCGTCGGGTTGAACCCACCCGTTGGCCTCCTGAGCCCAGCGTCCCAACTCCCACGAACATCCGGCCTGCAGGATAATTAAATCCCCGTTCTTAGGAGCAATGTCAATTTGCTTCGCGATCTCCATAGCAGCAAGTCTCGCTTAGTTAAATGCGACGCCATTCAAAACTAAATCGGCGTCGATTAAATTAAATCAAATTAAATTAGATGTTAAGTGATATTATGGCTGATCGTTGGGATTGCCGGCATCAATAGCCGCTCAGTCGCCCTGCGAAATTAGCACGCCTGCAGCTAACCGATCACTTTAGCTTCTGCGGCAGCCCATAAGCTTCGCTGACGTTGATTCAAGTAGGGGGCTAAGGAGTTGCCACCTTCTGAAAATCTCTGCGTGATTTCCCATGACCGTCCGTCCTCCTTGTTCCATAAGGACGAGGGGTAGGCTGTAACGGCGATGGCTGCGACGCCGGACCAGCGCAAGCCTCCCTAAACGATTTCCATTGCCGCGCATGTTCCATTGTGGCATCTTTGAGGCTTGCCGGCTGTATCGAGCAATGTCCGCTTTCAGTGGGATATCTTGCAAAACTCCAAAAATGGCTTTCAGCGATTTTTCCGCGAAAAGAGCAACCGCGCGATAATCCCCGATCGATGTGTCCTCAAGCGCGCTACTGAAGTTGCCGGTGAGTTCATCACTAGTTGCTGTGGTCCTTCCGCACGATTATTCGATCGCAGCGCCCGGAGCCCGGAAAATTTGTCTTCAGTGATCCAAAAAGAGTTTTGCAACACTATCAGCGGGTAACCCGGAAGACATTTGCTCAGGCCGAGTTCTTCTCAGTTTGACCCCATACCGGAACTCGGCCCCCGGGAATGATGCGCCCGGTCGTGTCCAATTTCAGTCATCCATCGGTGTCGCTGTCAGACATGCACCAGAGGGACCAATCGGATGCCTCGCGCGTCGATTGAGCGGTGTCAAAGTGACGCACCTTGAGATTAACTCTCCGCTGGACGCGGAAATTAAATAGATTTTAATATATTAAATCTGCGGTAGCCATTTAACCGTACCGCCGATTAAGAGTGTGGAGCAAATCAATGAAGATCAGCGTGGGTCCTTTGTCTGCAGCAGCTTTGGTCTTCGCTCTAATGGTAGTTGCGCCGCCTGCCCTAGCCTGCAATGGCAAAGGGAATTGCGGTAACGCGCCCGGCCATCAGACGGGAGCCCATGGAGCCCCCGGGCCGATTGCTGGCGCTGGCCTTCCGGTTCTCGCAATTGGCTACGGTGTCTACTGGCTGGTTAGGCGCCGCCGCAAGGTTCACTGACATTGCTATCCTTGAGCCCGCCCCTGGGCAACCTGATACTTCGTACCTAATCGGTCGCAACAGGGCGGCATGCTAATCCCGAAAGAAGCGATGGCTAGCCATAATCAGCTGCGCCGCGCAGGTGAGGTGTTGCAGTCTATCGCAAACCTCTGCTGATATTGCCCCGACGAACGCGCAGTGTCTGCTGTCGTCTACACTGGTCCAAACCTCATCAAGGGAACTTCGATTCTCCAAAAGACTCGACCGTTTGTCGCGCGAACTCGTCTCGGCTAAGCTGAAAGTGAGACGAGGCACAGATTGTGATTGCTTACTTAAGCGAATTGATTGTGCGTGGTTCCGGATTGCGAATGGCAGGGGAATTGCCTCGCGGCGAATTCTTTGCGGGGCTATTCACTCTCGGCTGTGTAAGTGGCCTCGCATCACGCATCATCCAATCAATCAACCGGCTTGGATGGGCGGATGCGCTTTTCAATACCTTCGAAATTAGCGCAGTGGTGTGGATTTCGTGTGCCGCCGGGGTATCTCTTGTTCTTCGAGACCGAACGATTGGGGTTCGT
>Ga0209153_1000333_pt1 | contig 24297 bp, 23 predicted proteins | sample GraSoiAngelo_120_FD_185877 | JGI IMG/M metagenome (GOLD analysis project Ga0209153, IMG submission 185877) | Grasslands soil microbial communities from the Angelo Coastal Reserve, California, USA - 14_0919_09_20cm (SPAdes) (version 2) | ecosystem: Environmental > Terrestrial > Soil > Grasslands ...
ATCCGAAGAAGCCACCATTGTGGCAGGTCAAGGGCGCGCGCATCATCCACGATCAGATCGACAAGATGCTTTACTTCGAGACCGCGCAGCTCGAATTCTTCGGCGTCCCGATCGCGTACATGCCGTATTTCTCGACGCCCGATCCGACCGTCAAGCGCAAGACGGGATTCCTGATGCCGGGCTTCTCGCAGGCTTCAGGCTACGGATACGCCGTTGAGGTCCCGTTCTACTGGGCGATTGCGCCCGACTACGACATGACCATCAATCCGCGCATCACGACGCGCCAGGGCGTGCTGCTCCAGACCGAATTCCGCCAGCGCCTGATCAACGGGTCGTATCAAATCCGCGCCTACGGCATCGACCAGCTTGATCCCGGTGCCTTCGCCGGCCAGCCGGGTGATCGTCAATTCCGCGGCGGCATCGACACCCACGGTCAGTTCGCGCTGAACGACAAGTGGGTCTGGGGTTGGGACGGCACCCTGCTCAGCGACTACATGCTGCTCTCGGACTATAGGCTCGCCCAATACCGGGACCCGATGGCATCGTTCGTGAACCTGCCGACCGAGGCCATTTCACAGCTCTATCTGACCGGCGTCGGCAATCGCAGCTATTTCGACGCCCGCACGATCTACTATCTCAGCCTGTCCGGCCTGCAATCCCAGGTGCCGATCATTGCGCCGGTCATCGACTATGCCAACGTGATCAACCACGCGGTGCTCGGCGGTGAATTCAGCTACAAGACGAATTTCGTCAATCTGAACCGCCAGACGGTGGTGTTCGATCCGATCACGAGCTCAGCTGGTGCCAATGGCGCTTGTCTGACGAACTCGGCCGACCCAGCCCAGACCATCGTGCGTGCGAACTGCCTGTTGCGCGGCATTCCCGGCGACTATACGCGCTTGACCGCTGAGGCGCAGTGGCGGAAATCGTACACCGACTCCTGGGGTCAGATCTGGACGCCGTTCGCGAGCGTCCGCGCCGATGCGATCAATGCGGACATCTCGAATCAGCCGGGCGTTTCCAACTTTCTCCCAGTGGGTGACACGCAGGCGCTGCGCGTGATGCCGACGGTCGGCCTCGAATACCGCTACCCATTCATTAACGTGCAGCCGTGGGGCTCCACGACGATCGAGCCGATCGCGCAGGTCATCATCCGGCCCAATGAAAGCTACGCCGGCAAGCTTCCCAACGAAGACGCGCAGAGCCTCGTCTACGACACCAGCAATCTCTTCAGCGTCGACAAATTCTCAGGCTATGACCGCGTCGAAGGCGGCGGCCGCGCCAATGCCGGCGTGCAGGCGACGACGCAGTTCGACCGCGGCGGCTCCGTCACGGCGGTGTTCGGGCAATCCTACCAGCTATTCGGCCTGAATTCCTTCACGGTCCAAGACATGACCAATACCGGCCTCGATTCCGGCCTGGCTAAGCCGAAATCCGACTATGTCGCCAGCGTCGCCTATTCGCCGAACAGAACCTATACTTTCAGCACGCGCGCGCGGATGGATGAGGCTACCGCAAGCGTGCAGCGCTTCGAGGCCGAGGGCCGTGCCAACTTCGACCGCTGGTCTGTCAGCCTGCTGTATGGCGACTATTCCCCGCAACCGGATCTGGGCTACCTGACCCGGCGTCAGGGCCTTCTTGGAAGCGGGTCGGTCAAGGTGGCATCGAACTGGGTGGTCACCGGCGCCGCCCGATGGGACCTTCAGGCGAATCAGATCAACCAGTACGTGGTCGGCGCCGGATATGTGGATGATTGCTTCGTGCTGGCAGCCAACTATGTCACGTCCTATTCCTATGCCACGACCACGTCGCCGCCTATACTCGGCCACGCCTTCATGCTGCAGATCGGCCTGCGTACGCTCGCCAATACGAGCTCGGCCGGTGGTACCGGCATTCAATAGACCCGAGGACGCATTGGTCGCGAGGCCCGGCTTTAGATCGGATCGGTTGACACAGCGAATATGATCATGACGACGACATTCCCGTACCGGCTTCGCACTCTGTTACTGGCTTGTGCTACATCGCTGATCTTGATCGGCGGCGTGTCGGCTTCACATGCACAAACCGTCGCTGTCATGGTCAACGGCGAGCCCATCACTGACTACGATATTGAACAGCGCAGCAAGCTGGACTTCATTTCCTCGCACAAGCAACCCGCCCGGCAAGACGTGATCAACGAACTGATCGACGAAAAGGTGAAGATCAAGGAGGCCAAGAAATTCGGGGTCGATCCCTCCTCTTCCGATATCGAACAGTCCTATGCCGCGATGAGCACGCGGATGCGGATCACGCCGGAACAGCTGACCAAGTCCCTTGAGAGTCAGGGTATCCGGCCTGATACGCTCAAAGCCCGCATCAAAGCCGATATGGTGTGGACCAGCCTGGTCCGCGGCCGGTACAAGGAAAGCCTCCAGGTCGGCGAGAAAGAAGTCGCCGAAGGCGCCAAGTCCGAAGGCGACGAAGCGCAGCAGGCCGAGGCTTTCGAATACAAGATGCAACCCATCGTCTTGATCGTGCCGCGGGGATCTCCGGCGGCCACCATCGAAGCCCGGCAGAAGGAAGCCGAAGCGCTGCGTGGCCGCGTGCAGACCTGCGAGGATGCCAATGCGCTCTTCAAGAGCATGCAGAACGCCACGATCCGCGAGACCGTCACCAAGACCTCGGCCGACATGCCGCCGGTTCTTCGCGAACTGCTCGACAAGACCCCGATTGGGCATCTCACTCCGCCCGAGGTGACCAAGCAGGGTGTGGAAATGGTGGCGCTATGCGGGAGAAAGCCAACCACCGTAGACTCGCCGAAGAAGAAAGAAATCCGCGACAAGATGTTTGTCCAGAAATATGAGGCGAAGTCGAAATCGTACCTGCAGGAAATCCGCAGAGCCGCGATGATCGAATATCGCTGACCATGGTGAAGCCGCTCGCGCTGACCTTGGGCGAACCCGCAGGTATCGGGCCCGACATCGCCATCAAGGCGTGGCTGCGGCGCACCGAGCTGAAGCTTCCGGCGTTCTACCTGCTCGGCGATCGCGACTTCGTCGCGAGACGCGCAGATATCCTCGGACTGGACGTCGATCTCGCCGATGTCGCCGTGGAAAAGGCCGTCTCCACTTTCGCGAGCGCTTTGCCAATCGTTGCCACCGGCCACGTCGCGACGGCGCAGCCCGGCCAGCCGGACGAAACCAGCGCGCAGGCAGCGCTCGCCTCCATCCGCCACGCGGTCGCCGATGTCGCGGCCGGACGCGCCGGCGCTGTCGTCACCAACCCGATCGCCAAGAACGTTCTCTATCGCGCCGGCTTCCGGCATCCCGGTCATACCGAATTTCTGGCGGAGCTTGCAGCCTCCGGCCACCATGTGCCGCAGCCGGTCATGATGCTGTGGTCACCCGAGCTCGCGGTCGTTCCCGTGACCATCCATGTTCCGCTGCACGAGGCTGTCACCATGCTGTCCAGCAAGCTGATCGTCACAACGGCGCGTATTGTGGTTGCGGAGCTGAAAGCCCGGTTTGGCGTCGCGGCGCCGCGCCTTGCCGTCACCGGTCTTAATCCGCACGCCGGCGAGGATGGCACGCTCGGTACAGAAGACCAGGAGATCGTGGCGCCGGCAGTCGAAAAGCTGCGCGCCGAAGGCATCGAGGTCCGGGGGCCGCTACCGGCCGACACATTGTTTCACGACGCCGCGCGCAAGACCTATGATTGCGCGATCTGTATGTATCACGACCAGGCGCTGATCCCGATCAAGACGATTGCGTTTGACGACGCCGTCAACGTGACGCTTGGACTGCCGTTCATTCGTACTTCGCCCGATCATGGCACGGCCTTTGATATCGCCGGCAGCGGCCGCGCCAACCCGGCGAGCCTGATCGCGGCGTTGCGGCTGGCCGCGCGCATGGCCTGAGCATCGTGAGCGCGATCGACGATCTTCCACCGCTGCGCGAGGTCATTCGCGAGCACGCGCTCTCGGCCCGCAAATCGCTGGGCCAGAACTTCTTGCTGGACCTCAACCTGACCGCGCGGATCGCGCGCGCCGCAGGTCCGCTTGAGGATGCGACCATTGTCGAGATCGGGCCTGGCCCCGGCGGGCTGACGCGGGCGCTGTTGGCGCTGGGCGCGCGGCGTGTCGTCGCCGTCGAACATGACGCACGCGCGCTGCCCGCGCTTGAGGCGATTTCGCGACGTTATCCGGGACGGCTGGATGTCGTCCACGCCGACGCGCTGGCCTTCGATCCGCGGCCGTTGCTCGGCGGCGCCCGGGCGAAAATCGTCGCCAACCTGCCCTACAACATCGCGACCACGCTGTTGATCGGCTGGCTCTCGATCGAGCCGTGGCCGCCCTGGTACGACATGATGGTGCTGATGTTCCAGCGCGAGGTGGCCGAGCGTATCGTCGCGCAGGAAAATGACGAAGCCTACGGGCGGCTCGGCGTGCTTGCGAACTGGCGCACTGCGACCAAGATCCTGTTCGACATTTCGCCCGCGGCTTTCGTGCCCCAACCCAAGGTCACCTCGTCGCTGGTGCGGCTCGTGCCACGCAGCGCGCCGGAGCCTTGCGATCGCAGGGCCCTGGAGCAAGTCGCGGCGGCAGCCTTCGGCCAGCGGCGGAAAATGCTGCGGCAAAGCCTGAAATCACTCCCGGCGGAGCCTGCCCGGCTGGCTCTAGCGGCGGATGTCGATTTGAAGCGGCGGGCCGAGACCGTTCCGGTCTCTGGCTTTGTTGCCATGGCCCGTGAATTAGCCAATATACAAAACGAGAAATTGCACATGCCCTAAAGGGGAACAAGCATGGCGTTGATGCGCCGCCAGTCATTGGTCAAGTTCGACGCCCCTCTTTGCGAAACCATCGTCGAGACGCCGAAACCGCTGGCCAGGCAAGTTTTGGTGCGCATCGAGCGCTGCGGTCTGTGTCATTCCGACCTGCATATCCAGGACGGTTACGCCGATCTCGGCGGCGGCAAGAGGCTCGACACCACGCGCGGCATGACGCTGCCGTTCACGCTCGGCCATGAGATCGCGGGCGTCGTCGAGGAAGTAGGCCCAGAACTTTCAAAGGATTGGGTCGGCACCAGGAAAGCGGTATTCCCCTGGATCGGCTGCGGCCAATGCCGCGACTGTCTCAATGGCGATGAGAATCTCTGCCTCAAGCAGCGCTTCCTCGGCGTCTCCATCGATGGCGGTTTTGCAAGTCACGTCCTGGTCCCCGACGCCAAATATCTGTTGGATTACGATCCGCTGCCGGTCAATCAGGCGGCGACGCTGATGTGCTCGGGGGTGACCGCCTATGGCGCTTTGAAGCGCCTGGTCGACCGGCCGCGCCAGCGCAATCTTTTGCTGATCGGACTTGGCGGGGTCGGTATGATGGGGCTGTCTTTCGCGCAAGCCATGTTCAAGCAGAAGATCTCGGTGGCGGATGTCAGCCCCGCCGCACGCGAGGCGGCCCTCAACAATGGCGCCGCGATCGCCTATGATCCCTCCGAAAGCGATATCGCAAGACGCATCCTCAAGGAGACCGAGGGCGGTTTTGATGAGATCGTGGATTTTGCCGGCAATGAAAAGTCGATGGCATTCGCGGTCGCGGTTGTCGCGCGCGGCGGCAAGATCGTGGTCTCCGGCCTGATGGGCGGCAATTTCAGCCTGCCGATGGTGCAGTGGATCTACAAGCGCATGACCATCGAGGGTTTCATGGTCGGCACGCTGACCGAGGCGCGGGAGCTGATGGCGCTGGCGCGCGCCGGCAAGATCAAGCCGACGCCGATAAAGGAAGAGCCGATGGGCGACGTCCAGAAATGGATCGACGCGTTGCGGGCCGGACAAGTGGTTGGACGTATCGTGCTGAAGAACTGAGGCGGAACTACTAATAAGCCCCGCAAAAAGGGGCCAAGTGCAGCGCCTCGCCTGAACAGGGAGGATCCAATGACTGCAACGAATCATTCGACCTTGGGCGCACTGGCGCTGCTCGCGCTGAGCTGCGCCGCAACGCCTGTAATGGCGCAAAAGCAATATGGCCCAGGCGCCACCGACACCGAGATCAAGATCGGGACCACCACGCCCTATAGCGGTCCAGCCTCGGCCTACTCGGCGGGCGCGATCTCCACGACGGCTTATTTCGCCATGATCAACGCACAAGGCGGGGTAAACGGACGCAAGATCAATTACGTCAGCCTCGATGATGCCTATAGCCCGCCGAAGACGGTGGAGCAGATCAGGCGTCTGATCGAAAGCGACGAGGTGCTGTTTCTGGTCAATCCGGTCGGCACCGCAACCAACATGGCGGTCGTCAAATACATCAACCAAAAGAAGGTACCGCACCTCTTCGTCGGCTCCGGCGCGACCGTCTTCAACGATCCCCAACATTATCCATGGACGATGAGCTGGACGCCGCATTACGCGTCGGAAGGCGAAATCTACGCCAAATATATTCTCTCGACCAAGCCCGACGCCAGAGTCGGAATTCTTTCGCAGAACGACGATCTCGGCCGCGACTATATCCTCGGCTTCAAGCGCGGGCTCGGCGACAAGGCATCGTCGATGATCGTCTCAGCGCAGACCTACAACACCTCTGACCCCACGGTCGATTCCCAGGTAGTTTCGCTGAAGGCTTCCGGCGCCGACATGTTCGTCATCTTCTCGGTACCGAAATTCGCGGCGCAAGCCATTCGCAAGGCCTATGACATCGATTGGCATCCGCAGGAGTTCGTATCCAGCGTCGGCTCCTCGATCGCTGGCGCAATCAGGCCGGCAGGCTTTGAGGCGGCAAAAGGGATTATTTCGGCCGCCTACCAGAAGGATCCGGCCGACCCGCAATGGCGGGACGATCCCGCCATGAAGGCCTGGTGGGCTTGGATGGACAAGTACAACCCCCGCGTCGACAAGAGCGATTATTACGGGCCCTACGGCTACAACATCGGCTACGCGGTGGTGCAGCTTCTAAAGAATTGCGGCGATAACCTGACGCGCGAAAACATCATGCAGCAAGCTTCACACCTCAACATGGAGCTGCCGTTGCTGCTGCCGGGCATCCGGTTGCAGACGAACCCAACCGATCTGCGCCCGATCAAGCAGATGCGCCTCGTCCGCTTCAACGGCGAGCGCTACGTGCTGTTCAGCGACGTGATCGAGAGCAATTGACGACCGATTTGGTTGCCCGCGCATCGAAACAATAACGCCATCTTTTTGTCCGATCCGGACAAAATTGCGGGCCCGAATTAAACCCTATCCTCTCCGGAATTGCGGCTCATTGCGACCCAAGTCTTTTCCGAGATTTGGGACGGGTAGTGTTGTGTAGCGTCACCGGAGATTCACATGTCAGACCGAGCCGCGAAATTCGCGATCGCGATTTTCGCCAGCATTCTCGCCGGCACCACCGTTACCCCAATTTTTATCCCAATTTTGCGCATCACGGCCGACGCGGCCGAGGCCTGCCAGACTGAACCGGGCAGTCAAACGCCGCAAGGCAAGCATTGGCGCTATCGCATCGAGCACCCGGGCAATCGCCAATGCTGGTATCTGCGTGACGTCGGCGGAAAGCCGGCGCAGGCCGCTTTGCCGGAGCGATCGGAGCAGTCGACTGAACCGAAGGCTGAATCTCCGCCGCCACAACGTTCGCTGGCCGACGCGCATGCCGAGCTGCCTTGGCCGCAAACGCGCATCGAGCAAAACACCGGAACGGGCGTCCGGCAGCCGCCGCAGGCGATGTCGACGGATGCCGCGAATACACCGAATGAGCAGCGTCCGAATGTACTGGAGAACACGACGCGCGGATCGCTGATCGGGACACGCTGGCCCGATCCGTCCAGCGCGAGTTCACCGCTCGGCCCACAACCGGCAACGTCCGATGCGGTCGCCGACGCACAGGCAGATCAGCAGCCGACAACGCCGGCACAGGCTGCCCCACCCGCGCCGCTCGTGGCTGCGGACGCTCCGCCAGCAAAGCCCGCGGCCTCGCTGCAAACGCTGTTGATGGTGGTTGCAGGAGCGCTCGCGCTCGCGGGCCTGATAGCAAGCGCGATCTTCAGGTTCGGTAGCGCACGGCGCCCGGCGCCAAATGCCGCCCGTGGACGCCGGCGCGTGGTCTGGGAGACCGCGGATGCCGCCCGCCAACCGCCGCCTCCTCCGCAACCGTCGCCGCTTCGCCAGGCGCCGCCCCGCCAATCCCCCCTGCCCCGCCAGTCCCCACCGTTGGGCGATCCGGATCAGTTCAGGCGTCGTCCCGAGCCCGCGCCTGGTTTCCATGCGGCGAGCAAGCAGGACGAGCGACTCGACAGGATCTCAGAGATGCTGGAGCGCATGTCCAAGCAGGCGTCGAACTAGATTTACTTCTCAAGCTGTCGTTGCAACGCGCGCACGAAATTCGTCAAACCGGTGCGGCGTTCGCGCTTCAGCCGCTCGGCCTTGAGGATCGATTGCACCTCGGCGAAGGCTTCGTCGACGTCGTGATTGATCACGATGTAGTCGTATTCCGCCCAATGGCTCATCTCGTGGGCGGCCCGGTTCATCCGTCCAAGGATCACCTGCTCGGAGTCCTGCGCACGGGTGTGCAGCCGCCGCTCCAGGTCAGCCGCCGACGGCGGCAGTATGAATACGCTGACGACATCGGCCCGCGCCTTCTCGCGCAATTGCTGCGTGCCCTGCCAGTCGATATCGAACAGCACGTCCTGTCCCGCCGATAATGCGGCTTCGACCGGCACGCGCGGCGTGCCGTAGCGGTTGTCGAACACGGTGGCCCATTCGAGCAGTTCGCCCTGTTTGACCATCTGTTCGAACCTGACCTTGTCGACAAAAAAATAGTCGCGGCCATCGACTTCGCCGGGCCGCATCGGGCGCGTGGTGGCCGACACCGACATTTTCAGCCCCGCCATCCGCTCGATCAGCATCCGCGAGAGCGTGGTCTTTCCCGCGCCCGACGGCGACGACAGCACGAACATCAACCCGCGCCGCTCGACCCCGTCGAAGCCAACCCCGTCGAAGTCATGGCCGCTTGCCGTCATGTCTCACTCCAGATTCTGGACCTGCTCGCGAAACTGTTCGACCACGTTCTTCATTTCGAGGCCGGTATTGGTCAATTCGATATCGTTCGACTTGGAACAGCAGGTATTGACCTCGCGGTTGAATTCCTGCGCCAGGAAATCGAGCCGCCGCCCGACCGGTCCGCCCTTGCCGATCATCTCGCGCACCTGCGCGATATGGGAGGCGATGCGATCGAGCTCTTCGCGAACATCGGCCTTGGCCGCGATCAGCAGCGCTTCCTGGTTGAGCCGGTCGGCATCGAAGCGGTCGGACGATTCCAGAAGCATCGCGATCTGTTCGGCCAGGCGCGCCCTGATCGCCTCGGGCTTGCGGCCGGGGGCTGCTTCGGCCTTTTTCGCCAGCACCTCGATTTCATCCATCCGCTGGATGAGAACTTGCCCGAGCGCCATGCCCTCGCGACGGCGCATCGCGACAAGGTCGGCCAGCACCTCGTCGAATGCCACAGCCGCCGCAGCTTTCGCCGCCTCGTCTTCGGCCTCGTCGCTCTCCGGCTCGACGATCTCGATGACGCCCTTGATGGCAAGCAATCCATCGACGCTCGGCGCCACCGCGTCGATCTTGCCCGCGACCAGGCTAGCGACCTTCACGACTGACGCCAGCACATCCTCGTTCACGCGCACGCTCGAAGCGGCATTGGTCCGCTTCACGTTCAGATTGGCGTAGACCGTGCCGCGCGACAGCACCTCGCCGGCGCGCTTCTTCGCAAATGCTTCGAGCTCGTCCCACCCCGGCGGCAGCCGCATGCGCAGGTCAAAACCCTTCGCGTTGACCGACTTCAATTCCCATTCGAACGTGTAAGGTCCGCTTGCACCATGGCTGCGGGCAAAGCCGGTCATGCTCGACAGCGCCATCGGGTGAAATTCTCCGGCAAATCAGCAACAGCAAATCAGCAACAGAATGTCAGATTCGCTTGGTGAGAGCGTTGCGGGACCTTAGTGGGTTTTTGCAAAAAGTGGAATCGGTTCCACCGGCCGACCGGCCTTGCCCCGTTATTGCTGCACCACGGGCGGGGTGGTCGTCGATTGCGCCGCGCCCTGCCGGGCTGGAGCCGCGGCAGGCTTGGCCGGCTTTTTCGGCGGCGGCTTTGTCGCCGCCGTCGGGCTGGCGTCCGCTGGCGCGCCCACGGCAGCCGGCGGCGCCGCGTCATCCGCCGGTTCGACGGTATCGTTCTGAATCTGCTTTTCCATCGTGCGCAGCTTCGCGACGTTCTTCTGGTGCTGATCGTAGGTTTCGGTAAAGGCATGGCCGCCGGTGCCGTCCGCCACGAAGTAGAGATCGCGCGTGCGCGCCGGATTGGCCGTGGCCTCCAGCGAGGCCCGCCCGGGATTGGAAATAGGACCCGGCGGCAGGCCGTCGATTACATAGGTGTTGTAGGGCGAGGGTTGCGAGATTTCGCTGCGCTTGATCGGCCGGCCCAGCGTCCCCTTGCCGCCCACCAGCCCATAGATGATGGTTGGGTCCGACTGCAGTTTTATCTTCTGCCGCAGGCGATTGACGAATACCGCGGCAACCCGGCTGCGCTCATCCGGCTTGCCGGTTTCCTTCTCGACGATCGAGGCCAGTGTCACGAGTTGGTCCGGCGATCTAAGCGGGACATCCGGGCTGCGGCGTTCCCAGATTTCGGCGAGCGCGCGTTTCTGCGCCTGCTGCATGCGCTGGATCACCTGGTCGCGCGTGGTGCCGCGCGGGAATTTATAGGTCTCCGGCAACAGCGTGCCCTCGCGCGGGACTTCGCGCACCGAGCCGGCAAAAATATCGTTGTCGGAAAGCCGCGCCACGATCTGTTCAGACGTCAGTCCTTCGGGAATCGTGACCGAGTGCTGGACCACCTTGCCCTCAACGATGGTGCCGATAACGTCGCGCAGGCTGGCGCTCTTCTGGAACGAATATTCGCCAGGTTTCAATTCGGAGCGTGCCTTCATCGCCAGCACCGCGCCGATGAACGCCCAGCGGTTGTTGTCGATCACGCCCTCGCGTTGCAGCACGTCGGCGATATCGGCCATTCCCGCCCGCGCGGGGATGTTGACGACCTTGTCCTCCTGCAGCGGACCCGGCGCTTCCAGCTTCTGCCTGCCGTAGTAGTAGGCAGCACCGGCGCCGATCATCCCGACCAGCAATAGGGTGATGATGGCGTTACCGACCACGACAAACGGGTTGCGGGCACGCTCCGACCGCCTGGGCGGCGGCGGAACCTGCTCGGGCTCCAGCGCGGCGCGCGGGCTGCGTGGCGAAATGGGCGGCCTCTCACTCATCGATGCAACCTGAATCCTGCCGGTTCAATCGTGGCCTGACGAATCCCTTGTCCTGCCCATAGCATATGCCCGCAATTTGCGCATGATCCGCCAAAGTGTGAAGCGGTTGGCGAAAGATCATGCGCCCATTAATAGTTGAGAGCGCGATCGGACGCAAAACCGGAATCCACCTTGCCGATCGCGCTCTGCACTCATCACCGAATGAGGCAAAACGGTGGACTGGTTCTCGTGACAGGCTAGTTGACCACGCGCCGGATGATTACGGACGCGTTGGTGCCTCCGAAACCGAACGAATTCGACAGCGCGACGTTGATTTCGCGTTTGCGCGCGACTTTTGGCACGAGATCGATCGCAGTCTCCACCGAGGGATTGTCGAGGTTGATGGTCGGAGGCGCGATGTTGTCGCGAATCGCAAGGATAGAGAAAATCGCCTCGATCGCGCCTGCGGCGCCGAGCAGATGTCCGGTCGACGACTTGGTCGACGACATCGATACCTTTGAAGCGGCGTTGCCAAGCAAGCGTTCGACGGCGCCCAGTTCGATTTCGTCGCCGACCTGTGTCGACGTGCCGTGCGCATTGATGTAGTCGATCTCGGATGGGGTGATGGCCGCGCGCTTCAAGGCGGCGGCCATGCTGCGGAATCCGCCGTCGCCATCGGGCGATGGCGAGGTGATGTGGTAGGCATCGCCGGACAATCCGTAGCCGGTCACTTCCCCGTAGATCTTCGCGCCGCGCGCCTTGGCGTGTTCATATTCCTCGAGCACCACGACGCCGGCGCCCTCGCCCATCACGAATCCATCGCGGTCCCTGTCATAGGGGCGGGACGCTTTTCCCGGCGTGTCGTTAAAGGCCGTCGACAACGCACGCGCCGCGCAAAACCCCGCCATCCCGATTCGGCAGATCGGCGATTCGGTGCCGCCGGCGACCATCACGTCGGCATCGCCGAGCGCGATCAGCCGGCTGGCATCCCCGATCGCATGCGCGCCGGTCGAGCACGCCGTCACCACGGCATGGTTCGGGCCCTTGAGGCCATGCTCGATCGACACGTAGCCCGAGGCGAGATTGATCAGGCGCCCGGGGATGAAGAACGGCGATACTTTGCGTGGTCCGCGTTCCTTGAGAAGTACCGCGGTGTCGGCAATGCCGGAGAGGCCGCCGATGCCCGAGCCGATCATCGTTCCGGTAGCGCAGCGGTCCTCCTCACTTGCGGGATGCCAGTCAGCGTCGTCGAGCGCCTGTCGTGCCGCGCACATGGCGAAGATGATGAAGTCGTCGACCTTGCGCTGGTCCTTTGGCTCCATCCACTGGTCAGGATTGAACGTACCGCTGCTCCCGTCACCGCGGGGCACCTGGCAGGCGATCTTGCAGGTCAGGTCGGAGACATCGAAGGATTCGATCCTCCTGGCGCCGCTCTCGCCACCCAGGATGCGCTTCCAGCTCGGCTCAACTCCGCAGGCGAGTGGCGACACCATGCCGAGGCCCGTGACGACAACCCGCCTCATTGTCCAGCACTCCAGCCCCGAATTGGCGGCCTATAACAAGAAACCGGTGGACCGCTGGTCCACGGCCCGCCCGGTTTCGTCAATGCCGCACAGGGCGTCAGCTCTTAGCGTTTTTCTCAAGAAACTTTGTGGCGTCGCCGACGGTCAAAATCGTTTCCGCTGCGTCGTCAGGAATTTCGCAACCAAATTCTTCTTCAAAAGCCATCACTAGCTCGACCGTATCGAGGCTGTCGGCGCCGAGGTCGTCAATGAAGCTCGCGTTGTCGACCACTTTTTCGGGTTCAACACCTAGGTGTTCGACCACGATCTTCTTAACCCGTTCGCCAATCTCACTCATCGTTCAACCTCGTGCTTGTTCCCTTAAGATCCGACCTAGACGATACGAGCCATAGTGGTCGTAAAACTTCCCTAGCAATCGCGCATAGTCTTGATTTGGCCCTCGGGGCCCAGCGAACGACGCAGGCTCCGCACCGCCAATATACAGTGATTCAAAATCCTGCAATGGCGTTCTTTGCCCATCCGACGGAGGTTCGGTTACCATACTTCCATAGCCTTGACTACAAGCCTCGATCGTCCCTTGGAAACGGCTTTTCGCGGCATTGCGGGGTCCGGTAACCGGCTCAAACCATGGCCATTCCGCCGTTGACGTGCAGCGTCTGCCCCGTGACATAAGCCGCTTCATTCGAGCTCAGATAGACCGCGGCCGCAGCGATTTCCTCAGCCGTTCCCAGCCGTGCCGCAGGAACCTTCGACAGGATGGCTTCGTGCTGTTTGTCATTGAGCGCGTCCGTCATCGGCGTCTTGATGAATCCAGGCGCGATGCAATTGGCGGTCACGTTGCGCTTGGCGTATTCGGCCCCCAATGTCTTGATCAGCCCGATCAGTCCGGCTTTCGATGCGGTATAGTTGGCCTGCCCCGGATTGCCGGTAACCCCGACCACCGAGGTGATCGCGATGATGCGCCCGAAACGCTTGCGCATCATCGATTTGGTCGCGGCGCGGGCGAGGCGGAATGTTGCGGTCAGATTGACATTGATGACCTCGTCCCAATCCTCATCGCGCAATTGCACGAACAGATTGTCCCGCGTGATGCCGGCGTTGGCGACGAGGATGTCGACCTGACCCATGGCTTTTTCGGCTGATGGCACCAGCGCCTCGACCGCGGCGGCGTCGGAGAGGTTGCATGGCAGCACATGAACCCTATTCCCCAATTTGGCGGCAAGCGCGTCCAGCACCTCGCGCCGCGTCCCCGAAATCGCCACCGTCGCGCCCTGCGCGTGCAGCGCTTGCGCGATCGCGGCACCGATGCCACCGGTCGCGCCGGTGACGAGCGCCATCCTGCCAGTCAGATCGAACATGATATCTCCCTACGCCGAACCTGCCGCCGCAAGCGCCTCTTTCGCGGGGCCAATGTCGTTTGGCCCGCTGACGGAAACGCCGACCGCGCCATCCGCGATGCGCTTGACCAAGCCGCTCAATACCTTGCCGGCGCCGACCTCGAAAAACCTGTTGACGCCATGGCTTGCCATGTAGCTGACCGACTCGCGCCAACGCACCGTTCCAGTGACCTGTTCGATCAGGCGGCGGCGAATCTCGTCGGGATCGGTGAGCGCCGAAGCCAGCACGTTCGACACCAAGGGCGCGGCCGGTGGTTTGATGATGACGCTGGCCAGCGCTTTCGCCATCGCGTCGGCTGCCGGCTGCATCAGCTTGCAATGGAACGGCGCCGACACCGGCAGCAGCATGGCGCGCTTGGCGCCCTTGGCTTTGGCGATCTCCAGTGCACGATCGACCGCGGCCTTGTCGCCGGAGACCACCACCTGCCCGCCGCCATTGTCATTGGCGGCCTGACAAACCTGACCTTGGGCGGCCTCATTGGCGACCGCCATCGCTGTTTCATAGTCGAGGCCGAGCAAGGCCGCCATCGCGCCGGCGCCGACCGGTACCGCCTTCTGCATGGCAAGTCCGCGGGTGCGCAGCAGACGCGCGCTGTCAGCAACGCTGAGGCTGCCGGCCGCCGCCAGCGCGGAGTATTCGCCAAGCGAGTGTCCGGCCACGAATTTGGCGTCCCGTCCGACCGAGAAACCGGCCTCGGTCTCAAGTACGCGCAAGGTGGCCAGCGAGACCGCCATCAGCGCCGGCTGGGCGTTTTCGGTGAGTTGCAACGTCTCGGCCGGGCCGTCCCAGATGATCGCGGTCAGCCTTTCGCCAAGCGCCGCATCGACCTCGTCGAACACAGCCCGCGCCGACGGAAAGGCCTCCGCCAGGGCCTTGCCCATGCCGACGATTTGGGAGCCCTGCCCTGGAAAAATGAATGCTGCCGCCATTGGCGCTCCCTCATCAGTTGGGGCCGTAAGACACTGACCCGGGCCGGGATGTCAAGCCAGCCGCGTCATTAACGGCCTTGATCTAATCGGGCCTTGGGGGCTCGCGGCTAGAAACCGCCTGCCGTCTGGTCGCCGCCGACTTCTGCTCCAGCCCGCGCACGGCGCGCGCTGCTGGCGAGCTGCCCAGGGCGATCCTGCTGGTTCGGCTTGGCCGTCGCGAGCCGCACCACGGCGGCATAGTTAGGCTGCACTTCCATCCGGCGGGCGTACCGGCTTTCGCTGAGAATGCGGTGGACGCGCGGCAGGTTGTAGCAGGGCACGTAGAACAGGAGATGGTGCTCAAGGTGATAATTCACGTAATACGGTGCGATGAACAGGCGCTCGAGGACATTGGCGCGCGTGGTGCGCGTATTGCGCAGCGGATCGGTGCTGTCGGGAACGACGGCGTGTTCGGCGATGTTGCGGATGCGGGTGATCACCATCATCCAGGTAAGCAACGGCAGCAGCCATAACAGCGGATACGCCCACCACATGCCGGCGGCAGCAAGGCCCGTGAAAAGGACGGCGTTGACGGCAAATTGCGGACCGAGCTTCTCCCAAAAATGCGCGGCGCGCCGCGCCAAAGGCCATTCCGCGGGGCCGAGCGCATTCAGCAATTGCGCCTTGCGCTGCTGATAGCCGGTTTGTCCGGTAATATCGCGCAGGAATTTGCGGCGGTAGCTCATCCTGGTGATCGGAAACGGCGCCGACAGCACGAGATCGGGATCGTCGTCCTGCTGCGTCCGCGCATGATGCTGCAAGTGATAGCGGCGATAGGCGCGGGTCTCGGCAAAAATCGGATAGGCGCAGAACCACTGGCTCAGATTCAGATTGGCGGTTTCGTGAGGCGACAAGCATCCATGCGCGCCCTCGTGCATCAGGATTGCAAGCCCAAGCTGGCGCGAGCCGATGATCCCGACGGCAAGCAGATAGATCAGCGGATTGGGCCACCACGCGACCAGCGCAATCGAACCCAGGATCAACGTCCATGCGTGCACGATCAGGGCTGCACCCTTCCAGGTCGAGCGCCGGCGTATGGCGATGAGTTGATCTTCGGTCAGAAAATCACGGGCACGCATGCGTAGCGCGGTCATGATGAAGTCTCCGCTTCGGATGAGCTTGATCGGGATGCGTCGCGCTCGCCAACGAGATGCAGGTGCGCGCTGTCGCCGACGGGCTTTGTCGTCGCCTGCTCGCCCAGCACACGCAGCATCTCGCTGCACAGTTCGTCCGGCGAACGGCCCATGGCGTAGCCCTCGACCATCACACCGATCGCGACGGCCCAGAACCGCCGCGAAGTTGTATCGGGGTCGCGCAGGGTGTTCCACCCATGCCGTTCGATCTGGCCGGCATAGGCGCGCAGTCCCTCGCCGTGCAGTCGCTCGATCGTGCGCTCCACCAGCGGTGCGAGATCCTGACGGCGTCGCGTCAGAGTCAGCGCTTCCGCAAAGAAGGCGACCGAATCCGTCGCCGTCACGCTCTCGACCAACGCGCGCGTGTAGTCGCGCGGCGTATCCGCCTTGAGCGCGGCCCCTTCGGCCTCGCGCGCCACATACAGCATGTCCCGGCAGGCAGCTTCGACAAACAATGCTTCCTTGGTACGGAAGTAATAGGTGATCTGGCTCGGAAACGCGTCCGCCGCAGCCGCGATGTCGGAGATCGAGGCACCGGCAAGGCCGCGTTCTTTGAACAGGCGGCTTGCGCCGTCGAGCAGGCTCGAGCGCGTCTTGCGCCCGGCCGAACGCGTGGCGCGAGCGGCATGTTTCGGATCGCCGGCCGGCACCTTGGAGGCGGTTTGGACGGACTTTTTGACAGGCTTGCGAGCCATGACGCCCTCTCAACATTGTTTGTATGACATACAAACAAATTAGTCAATATCCAGCGCCTGGCCCTTGGATTCGCCTCGCGAACAACCAACGCTTGCCACCGCGCGCAAAATCCTTATAAACCGCGCGATCCGTGGATCCCGGCCGGGAGCTGAACGGACGGTCTCAGCAATCTCACCTTTTCGGCGATGTTGATGTGGCAGGGCCAGTCGGCCCGTCGTCCCGTGCTTCCGCCTTCTGAGCAATATCGAGTCCTTTCCGAAGGTCTCGAAGGGCTTGCCGCCGGGAACCGCGCCAACTTAAGGAAAGGACACCCATGCCCTTTTATGAGCATGTTTTTCTCGCGCGTCAGGATGCGAGCGCCCAGCAGGTCGAAGAACTGACCGCGCAGATGACCGGGATCGTTGAAGGGCTCGGCGGCAAGGTCACCAAGACCGAGAACTGGGGCGTGCGTTCCCTCACCTATCGCATGAACAAGAACCGCAAGGCGCATTTTGTGCTGCTCAACATCGATGGCCCTTCGGCGGCGATCTCCGAGGTCGAGCGCCAGGAGCGGATCAGCGAAGACGTGATCCGCTATTTGAGCGTTCGCGTCGACGAGCATGAGGAAGGCCCGTCGGCGATGATGCGCAAGGCCGATCGCGACCGTGAACGCGACGACCGCGGTGGTGGCTTCCGTGGCGACCGCGATGGCGGGTTCCGCGGCGGCGATCGCGATGGCGGCGGCTTCCGCGGTGACCGCGGCCCGCGCCGTCCGCGCGAAGATGTCGTCGTCGAAGTAGCGGAAGAGGAGTAAGCGTAATGGCCGAGCCTGGTGCACGCCGTCCGTTTTTCCGCCGCCGCAAGACCTGCCCGTTCACGGGCCCGAATGCGCCGAAGATCGACTACAAGGATTCCAAGCTTTTGATGCGTTACGTCTCCGAGCGCGGCAAGATCGTGCCGAGCCGCATCACCGCCGTCTCCGCCAAGAAGCAGCGTGAACTTGCGCGCGCCATCAAGCGCTCGCGTTTCCTCGGTCTGCTGCCTTACGTGATCCGGTAAAATCGTTCTTCGGTCCGCGGCGTCGTGCCGCGGATCGAAAAAATCTCCATAAGGGCTTCCGGCCGTATGCGGTTGGATGGTTGGGTTCAAGCGACCTCTAACCGCTCGTTAGACCCGCAACGAAATTGCGCTGCATTTTCAACGCATCGCCATTCATCTGTTCGCATTTCGTGTCGGGCTTTTCAGTCCGTTTCTGATACGAAACTGATACGCCCTCGCGGCTTCACTGCGGCGCGCCATGGGGCAGTCCGTCCGGTACTTTCGCATCTCCGAAAATCCACCTTTAGAGCGGCGGAACGAAATCTCCCGGAGGTAGTTAAGGCGCTACTTTCCAGTTCAGAGGAGCTGAGCATGAACAAAAGCGTCCTTGTTAGTCTTGCTATCCTCACTCTCTCCACTTCTGCCGCTTCGGCCTGGACTCATCGGACTCATCATAGCCGGGCGATCAACCCGAACGCCGCATCTGCCGCCGCGATAAACCCGAACCCATATGCCCGTCCGACGAACGCATATGCCGCTATGGGTGCACCCCCGGCAGTTAGGCCGGGTGTGAGCAGCAAAGATCACGACACGTACATGAAAAATCTGCACGACTCCGGGTATGATCCGAAAAAGGATTTCACCGCGACTGGGACCATACGGCAGCAATAGCGTCAGGTCCTTATTGCGGTCTGCCAATCCGGCCTGACAGTCGGCGCGCCAATCATAGGCCCCCGCCCGTCCGGCCAAGATCAGCTTCGCCGACATGCGCGACATCGGCGTTGGCGGCATGTTGATCTATTGCTCGGATTAATATTGCGGTGTATCCGCCGCGACCATCCGCAAGCATTGCAGGTACGAAACCGGCAACACCTATGATGACTTGTTAGGTCGCCGTTCGGCTTGATTGCCTCCGCTCAATGGTCTAAACGACGGCTCGGTGGCCCCCGTGAACATTTAGGGGCCGTATCTGATACCGGATACAGACCCACCCCTATCTGACCTAACTAGTTGGCGGTGCAGCAGAATTTTCTGACCCCCGTCTAACCGCTCGAAAGGGGCGGGACAGCTGATGATCGCGATCCTACTCGTTGCCATAGCCGCCGGCTGCGCCTCGGCGCTGATGTTCGCCTCGATCATTTCGGGCGCGCTGGTCTCGCTATTGCTGTTTTACCTGGCGCCGCTGCCATTGATGGTGTCGGCGCTTGCGTGGGGGTCGCTCTGCGCCGGCATCGGCGGTGTCGCGGCCGCAGTGACGCTTGGCGCGATCTTCGGGCTGCCCTATTGCCTCGCCTTTGCATTGACCGTCGCGCTGCCCGCCTGGTGGCTCGGGTATCTCGCGCTGCTCGGCCGGCCCCTGCCCGGCAGCGCTTCGCCAGGCAACGGCGCGGCGCCGCCAGAACTCGAGTGGTATCCGGTCGGGCGGATCCTGCTCTGGATCGCGGGCTTTGCCACCTTGACCACGATGGCGGCGCTGCTGACGCTTGGGACTGATGCCGCCGCTATCACCGGCACGCTGCGGGCATTCTTCCAGCAGGTCGTCCAGATCATGGGACCAAGCGACGCCGCATCGACCGGCGAGTACGAGCAATTGATCGATACCGTAGTGACGGTTGCGCCGATTGCAGCCGCGATCATGGCCATGACAACCCTGACGCTCAATCTCTGGCTTTCGGCTAAAATCACGGCGACGTCGGGACGGTTGCATCGCCCGTGGCCGGACCTGAAGAGCGCAACGCTGCCGGCAATGACAATGGCCGCGCTATGTGTCGCGATCGCGTTCTCGTTTGGCGGCGGACTGCTCGCAATCCTGGCGCAGATCATCGCAGCGGCTGTGATGATGGCTTATGCGCTCACCGGATTTGCGGTGCTGCACACCCTGACCCTCGCCTTGAAGAGCCGCGCATTCTGGCTCGGTTCGACCTACGCGATCGTGGTCCTGTTCATATGGCCCGTCATCGCGATGGTGGTGCTCGGGTTCGCCGACGCGCTCTTCGGCTTTCGCCAGCGCTATTTGCAAGGCAGGCCGCCACCGCTGCCCACGTCCTGAAACTCAGCCTATCAACCCGATTACGTCAAAACACATCACTTAAGGAGAAAGAAGATGGAAGTCATTCTGCTGGAGCGCGTCGCCAAGCTCGGCCAGATGGGCGAAGTTGTCCGCGTCAAGGACGGATTTGCCCGCAATTTTCTGTTAAAGCGCGGCAAGGCCCTGCGCGCCACCGCCGACAACCGCGCCAAGTTCGACGGCATGAAGGCCGAGCTCGAGGCCGACAACCTCAAGGCCAAATCCGAGGCCAGCAAGGCGGCTGAGAAGATCGATGGCCGCGATATCGTCATCATCCGTCAGGCCTCCGAAAGCGGCCAGTTGTTCGGTTCGGTTTCGGTCCGCGACATCGTCATGGCGTTGGCGAGCGATGGCATCATTGTCAGCCGGCCGCAGGTCTGGCTCGATGCGCCGATCAAGGTGATCGGCCGGCAGAAGGTGACGATCGCGATGCACCCCGAAGTCGAAGCCAGCATCAACGTGACGGTCGCGCGCAGCGCCGACGAAGCCGAGCGCATCAAGCGAGGAGAAGACATCTCGAGACGTCAGGAGGATCAGGATGCCGCCGCCGAGGCGATCGCCGCCGCAGGTGAGTTCTTCGATCCCGAAGCCCAGCCGGACGAACTCGCGCCACCGAAGCCGGAAGCGCCTGCCGAGAAATAAGACGTTCCTCCCGGCCTTCTTAGACGACTATTGGGAGATTGGCGGTGCCGGGGGGCCTGCGGGAGCCACCGGTGGAAGCGGCGGCGTCGAGGCCGTCACCGTCGGCGGCGGCGGTTGTGACGCGGGTTCGGCCGGCGCTGCCGATGGTTCTGGCTTGTCCGTGACCGCAGCCGTTGTGGGCGCAGGTGCAGGCGTGACCGGTGGAACCGGGTCAGGCCGCGTTGCCGGCGGCTCCGCCTTGGCGGTTTCAGACTTGGTGGTTTCGGATTTAGCCGATTCAGGCCTGGTGTCGGTCGACGGCTTGCTCTCATCCTTGGAGGCGGTTTCGCTGTTCGGCGGCTCGCCAACAGCGGACGACTCTTCGGGCTTCGGCGGCTCCTCGACACTCGCCTTGCCGCGTTTGCTCAACCGCTGTTTGGCGGACGATCTGCGGCCGTCAGGGCTGCGATCGTTCTCGGCGTGGGCGGGAGGCTGACCCTCTGTACCCGGCTTGGCGCCGTCCGGGGATTCGCTTGGCCGCGCCAGTCGCTTGCCGTGGCCGGGACGCCCAGGTTCGGCCTGCGGCGCAGGTCCATCTGCTTCGGGTTTTGCGGCTTGCCGCTGCTCCGTTTCGGGCCTGGCGGCCTCTTGGGCGGGCGGCGCGGGCCGTTGGCGACGACCGAACCGGTCCAGCTGCTCGGACGGGCTGCTGGGCTTCGCCTCCTGAATTGCTTCTTTGGCTCCCTCCTTGGCTCCCTTGGGTTGGCCCCCGCTATAGCGGGTGTCGGTGGCGCCATTGGAGATGAGGAAGGAGGCGAGCACGCCGGCCATCTCGGGGCTGGTGGTGTAGTGCTGGCGCAGGAAGGTGGGTAGCGATCCGGCGGGGACAGTCTTCAAGAGGCCGCGCGGGCTCTTGTGGCAGGCATTGCAGGTGCCCGCGAAAATCTGCGAAGGGCTTTTTCCGGCCTCGAGATTTGTCGCCTGCGCCTGCGCCTTGTCCGCCGCGAGACAGCCGATCAGAAGCATCACCGTCGCTAAAGTGAGCGCTCGGCTCAACATTCCTGCTCTCCAGATACGGAAATCGCTTCCGGCGCTCCCGGGACGGGCGCTGGCGGCGGTGCCCTTTTAGCCGATTATCGCGCGAATGGAAGCGGACATATGGCGCAACGGCGTAAACGCCCCATTTTGGAATATCCGCTTTGACTACAGAGCAGTAGCGGGCGGGAACCGGCATTATTATGGTGAAGATCAGGAATTGGAACCATTCGGTTCCACAGGAGTCGGGAGTGTCGGCCGTTAAAATCGGCATCGTGCGGGATCGTTTGGCCTGGTGGTTTGATGGACCGTTTGTTGCGTATCTTTCTGGGGCAGTTCATTCGCCGCGGTGCGTTGACATGTACGACCGCAAGCGGGGCAAAGTTCACCTGTGGCGACGGCACCGGCGATCCGGTCGCGGTGCGGTTCGCGACCACTCAGGCTGAGTGGCGAATTCTCCTCAATCCCGAACTCGCGCTCGGCGAAGCCTACATGGACGGCACGTTCATCGTCGAGAATGGCAGCATCGCCGACGTGCTCGCGATCCTGTTTGATCAGCCCGAGGTGCTGCCGCGCTGGGCCAGGCCGCAATGGTGGATGCGCTATCTGATCAGGCATGCGCGTCAGTTCAATCCGCCCAAGCGTGCGCGAGACAATGTCGCGCACCATTACGATATCGACGGGCGGCTCTATTCGCTGTTTCTCGACTCCGACAAACAATATAGCTGCGCCTATTTCGATAGGCCGGACGCGAGCCTTGACGATGCACAACTGGCCAAGAAGCGTCATCTCGCCGCAAAGCTCCTGATTGGCCACGGCGATCGTGTGCTCGATATCGGCTGCGGCTGGGGCGGGCTTGGCCTCTATCTCGCCGAGATGACTGGCGCCGACGTCACCGGGATAACCCTGTCGACCGAACAGCTGCAGGTCGCCAATGCCCGCGCGGCCGAAAAAAAGCTGGCGCGCTCGGCGAGATTTCTGCTGCAGGACTATCGTGACGTCAGCGGGCCATTCGACCGCATCGTGTCGGTCGGCATGTTCGAGCATGTCGGCGTCGACTTCTACGAAATCTTCTTCAAGCGTTGCGCCGAACTGCTCGCCGACGACGGCGTCATGATGCTGCATTCGATCGGCCGCTCCACCGGCCCCGACGTCACCAGTCCCTGGATCGCGAAATACATCTTCCCCGGCGGCTACATCCCGGCGCTATCGGAGGTTTTTCCGGCGATCGAGCGCGCCGGGCTCCTTGTTTGCGACACCGAAATCCTGCGGCTGCATTATGCGGAGACGCTGAAAGCCTGGCGCGAGCGCTTCATGGCGCGGCGCGAAGAAGCCGTGCAGATCTACGACGAACGCTTTGCGCGGATGTGGGAGTTTTATCTGGCGGCATCGGAGATGGCGTTCCGCAAGCAGAACCTGATGAATTTCCAGATCCAGCTTACCAAGCGCCAGGGCGTGGTACCGATGACGCGCGACTACGTTGTGCGCGAAGAGGCCAAACTGCGCGGGCTGGAACGCGGCAGCCGCCCGCAGCTGAAGATCGCCGGCGAGTAGGATTAGTTTCGCAAGCTGAAGGCTGAAGCGCCGTACGCGCAGGAAATAGCGGGCCGCGCCAGTTGCGCCCGAACCGCCGCCAACAGCAAGGGGTCGTGGGCACGCGCACGGACTTCAGGTTGCGCGATCGCTTCCATGGCGTCGATCAACATCGACAACCATTGCCTTTCGTCGGTTTCCGATCGCCATGATCCCGATCGCCATGGTCCCGATTGCATTGGCTGAAGCCGCTGGGCCATTGCCTGTCCTTGCCTAGAGTTGGTCGCGGCCGCGAGGTGTGACCAACCCTCGAGCCGGAAACCCGTTCCGAAGGGCCTGCCGGAAAGCCGGAAAGAAAGTCGGGCGAATGTGAACTGCTTCACATGGCCCCGCCGTCGCTGTGTCCTAGACGTCACCAATGGCCCGCAGAGACAGCAAACCATTGTTCGATCCGCTCGACGATCTCCGCACCGATTACATCCTGATCGCCACCGGCGTCGGGGCCACCCTGTTTGCGCTGCTCTACCTGTTGTTGGCCTGAGCAGGCTTGCGAGACGGCGGATCGGTACTTGTCGCCCGTGGGATTAGGTACGTCCCGCGGGCGATAAGGTTCAGCGCCCGTTCAAATTTCCTTGAATCGTTCCATTGTGCGGCCTGCCCGCCGCCGGATTTCGGCCGAAACCCCGTCAAGCGCGACCGCGCCTGGTTGGCCAAGATTTAACCGCCCCATTGTGTGAATCGGGCATAAGGCCGGCGTTCGCTTTCTTCAGGGCCCCGAGTAGCGCTTTATTCGCGCCCCCCGCCCCGCCTTCTCAACAACGACAAGAACCTAACAGCAATTCGAGAACCATGGCCGCCCCTGATTCGAACGTTTTGAAGCTCGCACCCGACGCTGGAACGCTTGCCTTCCGCAGTGCACCGCACAATATCGAGGCGGAACAGAGCCTGTTGGGCGCGATCCTGGTCAACAACGACGCTTTCTACCGCGTGTCGGACTTTCTCGAGCCGAAACACTTCTACGAGCCGATCCATCAGACAATTTACGATACCGCC
>Ga0209153_1000334_pt1 | contig 24275 bp, 35 predicted proteins | sample GraSoiAngelo_120_FD_185877 | JGI IMG/M metagenome (GOLD analysis project Ga0209153, IMG submission 185877) | Grasslands soil microbial communities from the Angelo Coastal Reserve, California, USA - 14_0919_09_20cm (SPAdes) (version 2) | ecosystem: Environmental > Terrestrial > Soil > Grasslands ...
ATGCTCCCGTCCTGAGTCTTGTAGATACACCCGGCGCGCGACTTTCCCACACGTTTGTGGGAGAAGATCGCCGTGGTTGTCAGCACCATTTCCACCTCGACCCGCGTCCTGGTCGAGTCATTTCTCGACGCCAAAATCGCCGCCGGCCTCTCGCGGCGGACCATCAGCACCTACCGGCAGCGCCTGTCCTACTTCACGACCTGGCTGGGCGACGATGACATCACGCGCGCCACGCTGCGCGGCTATCTCGGCCATCTCCAGGCGGATGAGACACTGAGCAAGACGACCGTCGCCGCCTACTTCCGAGATGTGAGCGTGTTCTGCTCGTGGCTGGTGGATGAGGAGCTGCTGGACACAAACCCGGCGCGCAAGCTGGCGCCGAAGGTGCCCAAGACGCGGCCGGCGTCCTACCGGCCCCAACAGATCGCGCAGTTGCTGGCCGTGTGCAAGACGCGCGATCGCGCGATCATCGTGATGCTCTTGGATACCGGGCTGCGCGTGTCGGAGCTCGTGTCACTTCGGCGACGTGACATCGATTGGACATCAGGCGAGTTCACTGTCATCGGAAAAGGAAACAAGCCGCGCCAGGGCTGGCTCGAGCCTGAGACGCTCGAGCTCCTCGAGGAGATGATCGGGGAGCGCACCGATGATACCCCGGCTCTCTGGTATGGCCGCAAGGGGCCACTTACGATCTACGGCGTCCATCAGGTGATCGAGCGGCGCGCCCTCGAGGCCGGGATTCGGGGCGACGTGCGCCGCCTGGTGCATAGCTTCCGCGCGACGTTTGCGAAGAACTACCTGCGCGCCGGCGGCGATCTGGAATCATTGCGCCGGCTGCTGGGCCATGAAGACATCGCCATGAGCGCGCACTACGCCCAGCTGGCGGATGATGAGCTCCGCGATCGCAAGCGCCAGGTCAACCCGCTGCGCTACGCGCTGCCGGCCGCGGACTGAATGACCCGAATCCTCTTAATCAGTTGGTTATAGGTTCGAGTCCTATATGGCTCACCACTGGATGCATGAGCGCGCCGCGGACCGTCCCGGCGGCGCGCAAATTGCTGTCCGGGCAGACCTTATCGCCCGGACGATCATTCTGTTCACTTGGTAAGGTGCGCCGCAAGGGGTACTGAGCCAGGGGGTCGTGCCTGTGCTGGGCTCCGGTCAAGAAAGCAGCGCAGACACAACAGAGGGCCTGAGTACGTATTGAGCTTTAGACGCTTACGTACTCAGGCCCTCTGTTTATTTCTACACTACTCGGCTGATTTTTTGGGCGACCTCCAACACTCTTGGGCGACTCCCGCCACCGGTCAAGCTCCGAGCGGCGATACAGATAGTAGCCGCCGATTTCCTCGCGCTTGATCCGTCCCAGGTTTGCCAGCTGATTGATCCGGACGCGGCTGACGCCGAGGTAGTCGGCTGCCTGCGATGCGCTCAACAGCTCATCGTTCATCATGAGCAACCCCTTTGCGATAGGGAACAGCATACCGCCCGGCCAACCGCTTGTCAATTGAGAACCGTTATCATACGTAAACCCCTTTACACGCGATAATAGACGTGGTATAGTCGTTATCACTAAGGAAGGGGTATATAATGACACAGATGGTACGGCAGACGGTGATCACGGCGCAACTTCTCACCAGCGCGAGTATGCTGGTCCGCATATGCCACCCGGCAGATGCGTCGTTGCATCGCGCGCTCGAAAAGGCGGAAACGCGGCTCATGTCGCAGGCGTGGCGCGTCGACGAGGGCGTGCTGCACATCGTAAGCTACAGCCACAAGAACGACGTGCATCTGTGCGATGGCGAGTCGTGCAGCTGCGAGACAACGCGCGGCGTGTGCTGGCACATCGGCGCCTGGCGCATCCTGTCGACGCTCGCGGCTGCCGGCGTGGACCCCGTTGCGGTCCTCCCGCTGCCGATCTGCGAGGAAGCCCTCCCCGCTGGCTCATTCTTGGACGGTCCCTTTGATGCCTTCGAGGATACGCGGCTGCTCGGCGATGCTCGCGCCGGCGATGAGTGGTACGACCAGGTGCAAAGCCAGGATGCGCCGGCGGCACCGTTCAAGCTGGGCGCGGCGCGCGTGATGGACGTCGACCCCCGATTGCAGGCGCTGGCCGATGACCTGTGGGCCGCCTGATGATCACCCTTGATGCCTACGCAGACCTGGAAGAGCTGCTCGACCTCATGCACGAATTGATCGTCGAGCAGGGCCTGACCGACGAGCAGGCATTTGTGGCTGCATGCGCCGAGCTGCCGGCGCTGCTCGAGCTCGCGCCGGACGCGCGTTTTGTGCCCGCGCGTTTTGTCCTGTTTGACGACGACGGCCGCCCGCAGCGCGTAGGGGCCTGGTAGGCTTCTCAGCGTCCCCTCAGCACACTCTTATCCGTTCCCAAGACCGCCAGCGCACGAGTCGGTAGACTCCGACTCGTGCGCTGTTTGGTTCTGTACTCAGTGAGGAGCTATTAATGTTTGACCGTGTGATTCGTACCCTGATCGCCGCCCCGCGCGGCTATATGCGCCGTGTGCGTGCCGCGACGGGCATGCGCAAGGTGGCCTGGATCGTCGGGCCGCTCTTCGGCCTGGTCATGCTGTGCGGCCTGCTCGCGCCGACGGCGCCGGCCGCGCCCAGGTCGGCCGCAGTTCCTACCGCGACGCTCGAGCGTCTTGTGGACCTTGCTCCCACCGCGACGCTCGAGCCCGTCGTCGACGTCGTGCCCGCTGATGCACCAGCGCCTGCTGAAACTTCCGCACCTGCTGAAACTTCAGCACCTGCAGCTGCACACGGCGCGGCCCGGCCGCTGGGCGACGACTGCCCGGCCGATTTCCCGATCAAGGGCAATCAGGGCGACGAGTGGATCTATCATCGTCCGGGGAGCAGCTCATATAGCCGCACGAACCCCGAGCAATGTTTCGCAACGGCAGCCGATGCCGAGGCCGCCGGCTATCGCGCGGCAAAGAGGTGAGCAGGCCAGCCAGAGCATGGTAGACTAGCCGCCGGCTGGTCCCCTCGCCTCGCCACAGCCCCGAGTCAATGACTCGGGGCTGGTTCGTTTAACGCTGGACCTCGGGCAAATACACCAGATGCCCGGTGTAGATAAAGCGCGTCGTCGTGCCGATGATGAAATCCGGCGAGTCCGGCACTGGATTGACGCTGCTGCTCACAGGCGCGGGATAGTAGTGCAAGCCGCCGTCGAGGTAGGTTGTCTCAACCGTCGAGCCGTCGAAGGCGTAGCAGATCGCCGCCGTCGGCCTGGCCTCGGACCCGGCAATCAGGATGGCGCGGGCGCCGAACGCGGCGATGAGCAGAACGGCGACAGTGAGACAAAGGCGCATAGCGATCTCCTGCGTCGGTGCCACTGTAGCACGTAACTCCTGAGAATGAACATTCTCACGAGATAAACCGTCCACAGAATCTATAGAATCCTCAGAGTCCGCGACAGACCATGTCACAAAATACTAGGAAATGGCGCAACCTTGTGCTACAGTTGAGCCGTCAAGCGGTCGCCATTCCCTGTGGACGCGCAGGGGAATCGGCAAGGCCGCTGACATGAGTAGTCAAATCCGGGCGCGTCAACTATGCAGTCGGGAAGGCGGCGCGCCTGGGTTCTCTGATCGGGGACGGGGCGCATGAGCTACACCACCAACACCGAATGGCTCAACAAGACCGCCAACAAATCGCCGGGGCATGCGCCCTGGCTCGGCGTGATTGTCCATGAGACGCAATCGCCCAATCCCGACAACCCCGCCGGCACGCTCAACTACAACCTCAAGAATCCACCAGGGACCAGCTATCACGACCTGATCGGGCGCGACGGCGTGCGCTATCGCTACCTCGACGCGGACCAATATGTCGCGTTTCATGCGGGCGTGAATACGCGGATCTGGATCGACGGCGTGCAGATGGACGGCGGTGAGGTCAACAGCCTGATGCTCGGCATCGAGCTGGACGGCGCCTGTGACGGCACGCCGGCGACTGAGCCGCAGCTGGCGACGATGGCCGCCCTGCTCAACGAGTATGGCGCGCTCTATGGCATCCCGCGTGATGCCGAGCACCTGATCATGCACAGCCAGGCCGTGGCAGCGATCGATCCGGACTACCGCTCGGATGCGCGCTGTACCACGATCGACGAGCTGGTGGCGCGCTGCGCTGCCGGGGCCGTCTCGCTTGACGCCTACGGCCGGCGCTACCGGGTCAGGTATGACCGCTCCGTGGTCCGTGAGGGTCCGGCGCGCGTCTTTCCGATCGTCGGCTACGTCGACGCGGGCACCGAGTTCCTGGCCGATAGCATCAAGTTCGGCGAACCGATCGACGGCGATGACCAATGGGTCCACGCCTCGTCCGGCGTCGGGTTCATCACGGCGACGGTCGTCGAGAGGATCGGATGAATGCCTGGCAAGCGCGGGCCCAGCCTGTCACCAGAGGAACGTGAACAGATCCGGGCTGAGGCGATGGTGCTGCCGACCGCCATTGTCGCGGCCGCGCACGACCTGACACCGGCGCACGTCTCGACGATCGTGGCGCGCGGCCCGCAGGTCCTGGCCGATGTGAGTTATGTAACGGCGCGCAAGCAGCGAGCGGCGCTACTTGCCTTGAACACACTCGAAGATATGTTGGGGGCGCTTAGTGCCATCTCAGGCCAAATCCAGACGCGCGAGTGGCTCATGCAGCGAAATGCCGAGGAACTTGGGGATCTTGCTCGCACCGTTGGCAGCTATGCCATCCAGCTCTACGCCGCGCTCAATCCTCCCAGCGAGCGAGCCATGGAGCTTGAAGATCCCGCATCCGAAGCAAGCTGATTTCGTCTATTCAGCATACAAGCGCAAAGTCATTCGAGCCGGCCGCAGGGGTGGCAAGACCACGGGCGTCGCGATTCTCGCCTGTCGCGCCTTCCTGGAGGGCAAGCGCGTCTTGTATGCCGTCCCAACCGACGACCAGGCCGACAAGTTCTGGTACGAGGTCACCTCGACGTTTGCGCTGGCGATCGAGCGCGGGCTGTACAAAAAGAACGAAACGCGCCGCTACCTCGAGAAGCGGGGCACCGAAAACCGCATAAGGTGCAAGACCGCCTTCAACGCGGACACGCTCAGGGGCGATTACGCCGATCTGCTGATCCTCGACGAGTACATGCTGATGCACGAGGGCGCCTGGCAGGACGTGGGCGCCCCGATGCTGCTCGACAACGACGGCGATGCCGTGTTCATCTACACCCCGCCGAGCAGACGCACCAGGCACCTGTCGCGCGCCGACGACCCGCGCCACGCCTCCAAGCTGTTCGCGAAGGCGGCAGACGACACCACGGGTCGCTGGGGGGCGTTTCACTTCACGTCGCGCGACAACCCGCATATCTCACAGGACGCGGTCGCCGAGCTCGCGCAGGACATGACCCAGCAGAGCATCAAGCAGGAGATCGACGCCGAAGACCTCGAGGATGTGCCAGGCGCGCTGTGGACCAGGAAGCTGCTCGACGAGACGCGCGTCTCGAAAGTGCCTGAGATGGTCAAGATCACCGTCGGCGTCGATCCCACCGGATCCGCCGGCGGCGACGCCTGCGGCATTGTCGTCGTCGGCAAGGGCGTGGACGGCCACGGCTACGTGCTCGAGGATTGCACGATCCAGGGCAGCCCCGGCCGCTGGGCTGGCCAGGCCGTGGCAGCGTACCAGCGCTGGCAGGCCAACCGGATCGTCGCCGAGAGCAACTTTGGTGGCGACATGGTGGCCCATACGATCGAGACGGTCGATGGTGCCCCGTTCGTCTATCTGGTCCATGCGAGCCGCGGTAAGCTGGTGCGCGCCGATCCAATCGCCGCCCTCTCCGAGCATGGACGCCTGCACATGGCCGGCGTCGTGGATGGCCTCGAATCTGAGATGGTGAGCTACGACGGGACGGGCAAGAGCCCGAATCGTCTCGACGCTATGGTGTTCGCGGCAACCGACCTCGGCCTGCAGTACGGCGCATCAGCGGGGATCTGGTGAAACATGACGAGTAGAAGCCTGGCCACATTCACCCGGGAGCGGCTTACGAAAGCCGCGCGGTCACGCACGCGAGATGCCACGTTCAGCGCCGTCGGCGGCACGCTGCGCTCGCTGGCGTCGTCGACCCTCTCACTCCTGCAGGGCGTCGAGAAGCGCGGCTGGGCGGTCGGGGTGGACGGTCAGACCGTGCGGATGCTCGATACCTCACCCGCAAGTCTGCTCGGCCAGCTGAGCCTGAATGAGATCGTCTATGCCTGCATGCGCGAGCGCATGAAGGTGCTGATCTCGCCCGCCTTCCTCGTCGAGCGCCGCCAGCCGGACGGCACCTATGTCGTCGACCACGAGCACGAGCTGACCGGCCTGCTCAGGCGCCCTGGTCCCAACCTCGACACGGCGACGCTCTGGCGCTGCCTCGAGGCAAGCTACTCGAGCATCGGCCGGCTGTACATCGAGCCAATCCGCGGCAGCGCATCCGGGGCCCTGCGCGGCCTCAATCCGCTCAACCCGGTCTACATCACCGAGCGCTATGAGGATGGCCAGCTTGTCTCCTACGACTGGCGCCCGCCGGATGGCCCGGTCGTCATCTTTGCGCCCGATCAGCTGATTGTCAGGCGGGCCGTCGATTGGGCCGATGTGCCGCCGCTGATCGCCGCGCTGGGCTCGGTGGAAGCGGACCAGTTATCCAACGACTTCATGCGCGGCTTCTTCTCCAATGCCGGCGTGCCCTCCGGCATCGTCAAGGTGCGCGGCAGCTGGTCGGAGACGCTGACGGATGCCTTCCGCGTGAAGTGGATGGAACGCTTCGGACCGTCGGGCATGGCGGCCGGCGGTCCTGCCATTTTCGATGAGAACATCGAGAGCTATACGCGGCTCGGCGTGTCGCTCAACGAGCTGGACAACGAAACGCTGCGCATGTTCATCGAGACGCGGATCTGCATGTGTTTCGGCGTCCCCCCGCTGATCATCTATGCCTACGCCGGCCTGCTCAAAGCAACCTATTCGAACCTCCAGGAAGCCTGGTCCTCCTTCTGGGACGCGACCGCGCTGCCCCTGCTCAAAGAGTGGGCCGAGTGGATCAACTGGTCCCTCCTGACGCTCTATGAAGACGCCGACGACGTGCTGCTCGGGATCGTCCGGTGCAGATTCGATCCGTCCGGCCTGGGACCGTACCAGGAAGACGTCGACGCCAAGATCACGTTGTACCGTGACGCCTATGACGCCGGCGCCGTGACCATGAACGAGCTGCGCGCGGTGATGGGCCTGGCCGCGCATCCTGACGGCGACATCTTCAAGGCGCCGCCCGCGCCACCGGTGCCCTGGCAGGTGCCACCGAGCACCCCGCCCGTGACCACGGGAGACGAGCCGGCGACGGGTGCGACGAAGGCGCTGCCACCGGGCCAGGTGCCCTCGTTCCTCCATATCCGCGACACCAAGGCAGCGCCGAAGCCCTCTGCGCGTCTTGATGCCGACGTGACGAAGTACCTCAAGGATCAGTACGCAAAAGCCCGCAGGCTGTGGATCGCCGGCAACAACCAGGGCGCCGACGCGGTGATCCGCGAGATCGGGGAGCAGTTGGACAGTGGCATCGCGCTCTTCGGCGTGCTGGGACCGCACGAGCGCAAAGCGTATGGTGATTCATGGAAATCAGCAGCGCAGCGCATTGATTTTCCAGCGGTGATTGATTCGGGCGACGTGACCAGCGCGGTCGACCTGCTAGCCGAGCGCTGCAAAGGCATCTCGGACACGACCAAGCAGGAGATCACCGACCTGATTCTCAAGGGCGCGACCGAGCAACAGACCGATGCCGAGATTGCCGCGGCCCTGGCCGAGCTGGGCTTCGAGCGGTCCACAGCACGCGCGCCGCTGATCACGCGCACCGAGCTTGCGGTCGCAAGCTCAACGGCTGCACGAGACGCCTACCAGGCAAGCGGCGTGGTCTCTGAGCTCGAATGGCTGACCGGGCCGGATCCGTGTCCCGACTGCCAGGCCAGGGATGGCAAGCGCTACCCGCTGGACAGCGCGCCCGAGCTGCCCGCGCATCCGGCATGCGTATGTGACATGGCCCCTATTCTTGCGGAGGTACTGGCATGAGTGATGACCTACGCGCGGCCGAGGCGCTGGCCGCGCTGCAAAGCCTGGACACCGGGCGCATGGAATACAAAGCCGACATTGCGACGGCCGTGCTCGACATAGACAACAGGGACGTCACAACCTTGTTCAGCGTGGATAACCTGGACGATGGTGGGGATATTGCCGAGGTGACCGCGTTCAAGCGGACGATCAACCATCGGCGCGAGAAGATCCCGCATATTTTTATGCATGACCTTCATTCCCCCGCGATCGCCCGGATCATGGACTTTCAGACGTTGCGGCGTGCCGAGCTGCCGACCGACGTGCAACAGCAGTACCCCGAGGCAACCGGTGGCGTCGCCTGCGTCTCGCGCTACTTGAAAAGCGGTCGCGGCGCCGAGGTCTACGATGGCCTCAAGGAAGGCATCCCCTACGGCGCAAGCATCGGCTATCGCGCCCTTGACGTGGCGCGTGAGACGCGACCGGACGGCCGCAAAGCACGCCGGATCAAGGAGCTGGCGCTCTACGAAATCAGCACCACGCTCCCGGGCCACGCCATGAACGCGGCAACCCGCACGCGCCTGGGCGTCAAGGTGTTGGAAGCGTTGGAAGAGTTCAAAGCCGGCTGGCGGCATGGAAGCCACGCCGATCTGACGGCATTACGCCAGATGGCCGCCATCCTTGCCGAGTTAATCCCTGATACAATCCGATTGATCGAGCCCGCCCCGCTGGTCCAGCCAGCACGCACCTCGTCAGCGATTGATGACCTTCTCTCCGAAGTCAGCACAATCTACGAGGTGTCCAATGTCAGCATACGCGGCCAGACTTAAGTCCGAGATGCGCCCGAAGCTGGACGAGCTTCGGGAGCTCAACGAGCTGGACGAACAGACCCCGGAACACAAGTCCCGTATCGACACGTTGGTTGTCGAGCTTGGCGGGATGAAAACCGAGTACGACAAGTCGATCGAGCGCGAGACGAAGGCGCTCGAAGCCCAGGCCGGCTATGATGGCCTGACCGATCCGATCCAGCCCGCCCGCGCCCGCTATGACGTGCCGAGCACGGGCAAGCCGGGACAGACCGAGCACAAGTCAATCAGCGACTACCTGGTTGACAGCCGCGAGTTCAAGAACCCGCGCAACAATTACTACAACGTCACCGAGCCGATGCCGGTCGCGACGCTCTACCCGTTCCTCGAGAGGAAGGCCGCGTTTGTCCCCGGCAATATCGCCCAGGCGCACGGCGACGTGCGGATCATCGCGCCGCTCGAGGCCGGGCTCAAGTTCCCCTTGCTGTCATTCTTGAACACCGTGCCGTGGAATGACCTCGTGGTGCCCTACCTGCCCTTGACCTTCACGAACAACGCGCGCGAGCAGGCGTTCGCCGAGGCCAAGGCCGAGTCGACCAACTCCGGCACGATCGCCACGGTGCAGATGTCGACGATCGCGCATTGGAAGGAAGTGCCGCGCCAGATCCTGCGCGCCTTGCCAACCCTGCGCGCGGTGATCGACAACGAGCTGCTCAACGGCGTGCTGGCGAAAGTTCAGGCGCGCGTCGTCGCCGGAACGGGCACCGTCGTCGCGCCGGCCACGGCCCCGCAGATGCTGGGCATCATCGGGCAAGTGTCACAGACCGTCGGTGCCACGCCCACAACGCTGCTCGGCCAGATCATCGTGGCCATCGGCATTGTGGAAGGAAACGGCGGCGTCGTGGATGGGATCCTGATGAACCCGACCGACGTTGCGCTGTTGCTGAACGCGCAACTGAGCGTCTACAACCCGCTGGTGACAGCCAATAGCATCGCGGGCTACCCGATCATCAAGCTGCCGTCAGTCGCCGCCGGCACCGCGGTTGTGGGTGATTTCTCGTCGAGCACGACGCTGTTTGTGGGTGAGCAGGCAAACGTGCGGGCGACTGAAGCGCTCGGCATGAAGTCGAACGTGGTCACGGTGCTGGGCGAGATGGACGCCGTGGTCCTGGTCGAGCGACCCTGGCTGATCTGCAAGGCTGCCGGCACCATTCCCTAGGCAAGTGGACGATCGCCAACCGGCCCGCGCGTGGTGCGAATCACGCGCGGGCCACCAGCAAAAGGAAGACGAGCTATGAGCGAGAAGCCAACCATCACGACAGGCGAGACGCCCGTGTACCAGGAAGGTGAGACGGTTCCGGTCCCGGACAAAGGCGGCTGGATCGACGGCGAGACGGGGCAGGTGTTCCCGGTGCCCGCGCCCGTGGAGCCGCAACCCGTGGCCACGCCTGAGAAGGCCACGCCGATCCGCAAGACGCCTAAAGAGGCGAGTGAGGGCTAGGGCCGATGGCAACATGGGTCACAATCTCAGAGCTGCGTATCGCGCTCGATCAAGTCCCGCAGGGCGCCGAACAGGACGCGGCCCTGGAATGGGCGCTGGACGCGGCCGAGTCGACCATCGCGCGCCTGCTCGTCGGCGTGCTGATCGTCCTGCCCGCGCCGGCTGACCTCAAGCAGATCACCGTGGAGCTCGCGTCCAGCATCTTCCTCACCAAAGGCACAAGCAGCCTGCTCGAAACGGTCGGCGCCGAGGGGCAGTCCGGCTATCAGTATGTGGGGCAGCTCAACGATCGCCAGAAGGCGGCGCTGCGGCAGCTGCGCATCGAAGCAGGCGCGGTGGCGATGTGAAGCTGTCGAGCAACGCGGCCGAGATCGCGGCGCGCATCCAGCGCTGGGCGCACGCCGTCGGGCCTGAGACAGCGCGCGCGACGCTCGAGGCCGCGACCGTCCTGACAGCGGCCGCGAAGAGGGAAGCGCCATCCCGGACCGGGCGGCTGCGTCGCGGCATCGCGTACCAGGCCGGCGGCCCCGCGCGCTATGTCGTCGCGCCGAACGTGCCCTATGCCGTGCCGGTGCATGAAGGCGCTCGAGCGCGGACCATCGTGCCTCGAGCAAAGAAGGCGCTGTACTGGAAGGGTGCGCTGCATCCGGTCAGGCTCGTCGAGCATCCTGCCACCAAAGGCAACCCGTTCATGACGCGCGCGCTGGACAAGAGCCAGCCGACGATACGCCAGATCGTCGAGCGCTGCGGTGCGCGCATCGTGACGAGGCAGGGCTAGCATGGCGCTCTTCGCACAGCGGGCCGCCTACGAGGCGCTGGCAGCGCGGCTGGCAGTTCTTGACCTCGAGCTGCTCATCGGCTTACCACGCGCCATGCAGCGGCTTCCTGGCGCCTATCTGCTGTCGACCCAGGTCGCAGGACCGCCGCGCACGTTTGCGTTCGTTGGTCTGCGGCCGACGCTGACGCTCGTCGTCTCCTATCAGGACGCGCCGGCGGCCGAGTATCAGCTGATCGACCTGGTCGACCTGGTCGCCAACGATCTGCACGGCGCGCAGCTCGAGGGCGTCTGCAAATGCACGCTGGAAAGCGTCGCCTATGACTGGCGCACCATCGGCGGGGTGGATTTTCGCGTTGCCGATCTGGTGCTGGTCCTATCCAATGGCTAAAGGGGGAAGCTATGGCTGTCGAGTCATTCTGTCCAAGTGGGTTTGACCTGCAAACCAGTCCAGACGGGACAACCTGGACCAATCACCGCGCGACCGTGCGGCATGTCAACCCGGCGTCGCGCGATCGGGACGTCTTAACGTACATGACGTCGGACGGCGCGGTGACCTGCGCCGGCGCAGCGCCCGAGACCCAGGTGGAGATCGACAATCTGTATCAGGAGGATGATACGGGGCTCTACGCGACGTTGCGCGCGCTGCACTACTCGGGCGACATCATCCAGGCGCGCTGGTCCCCGTCCGGAGGCACGAAAGAGTGGTACGCGCCCGATGCGCGGGTCACCAGCTTTGACGAGCCGGACCTGGACAACGACGCCGACACGCCCCTGTTCTTTATCGCCACGCTCAGCGCGCCGACGGTCGATTGGCGCGACATTCCAGCGCCATGAGCAACGGAACAGCACCTATCGAGACAGCCAGCGCGCCTTCCCGCGAGGCGGGTACTGTCTCGGTGACGTTTGACCTGGCCGCGCTGAGCTACGGCGACATGCGCCGTCTGCGAACCATGCAAGAGGGCACGACTGCAGCACAAGATGTGCTCGACGACGTGCTCGCGAAGGTCGTCGTCGGCGGGCTCGACGCGATCCCCCTCAAAGAGACACGCGCGGTGATCCTCGCGCTCATGGCGCAGATCAATGAGGAAATGTCACCAAAAAACCCACAGGCCGCGCCGTCATAGACGGACTGCGGCGCGGCCTGATTGGATCGCCGCACTACCTGACGTTGAGCCTATGCCGCGTGTATCACTGTACGCCGCGCGAGCTCGACGAGCAGCCGCTCGACGTCGTGCTCGCGCACCTCGCGTGCTTAGCTGCCGAAGCTGAGCACCAGAAGGTCGAAAGCGCTCGCGCTCGCATCCGGAGGAAGCGCCGCTAATGTCGACACATACCGAGAACGTCGAAATTGTTGTCAGCGCCAAGGACGAGGCAACCAAGACGCTGTCAGGCATCGGGCAGGGGATCGCGACGGCTGTCGGCACGTTCGCGGGCGGCGCCGTGCTCGGCATCGCGACAAAAGGCTTTGAGGCATTATCGAGCGCGGTCGCGGGCGGCATCTCGGACGCGCGCGACGCCGCGCAGGTCTTCGCGCAGACGCAAGCCGTGATCGAGAGTACCGGTGGCGCTGCGGGGTTTAGTGCCGAGCAGATTGCAGACATGGCCGGCTCGCTGAGCGCTGCGTCGGGCAAGTCCCTTTTCGGTGACGACGATATCGAAAAGGGCCAAAATATGTTGCTCACGTTTACCAATATCAAAGAGGTGCTGCCCGACACGACGCAGACGATGATCGACATGGCGCAAGCGCTCGGTACGGATGCGGGCGGCGCGGCCGTCCAGCTCGGCAAGGCGCTCAACGATCCGATACAGGGCATCAGCGCGCTGTCACGCGTCGGCGTCAGTTTTACCGACGAGCAGAAGGAACAGATCCGCGTCATGCAGGAAGCCGGCGACATGACCGGCGCGCAGACGGTGATCCTCGCCGAGCTCAATAAAGAGTTTGGAGGAAGCGCGCAAGCTGCCGCTACTGCAAACGGTGGGTGGGCGCAGCTGACCGACCAGCTCGGAGAGATGGCGGAAGGTATCGGGGCGCGCTTGCTTCCTGCGCTCAACGGGGTCACCGCGTGGGCGTCGAGCATCCTGACGGTGTTCCAAGAGGGCGGGTTTAGCGGCGTGTGGGCGGTCGTACAACCGCAGCTTGCAGCGCTCGCGACCTCGATCGCCGCGTGGATTGTCGAGCAGGGGCCGGTCTGGATCGCGCAGCTGCTGACGTGGGGCAAAGCGTTTGTCGCGTGGATCGTCGACGCCATGCCGCCGCTGCTCGCGAACCTGCGCGCGTTCGGTCAGACGATGCTCGCGTGGATCGTCGCGCAGCTGCCGGGATGGATCGCGCAGCTCAAAGACTTCGGCGCGGCCGCGATCGCCTGGGTGCTCGACGCGCTGCCGGGACTGAGCGCAAACCTGGGGAAAATGGCGGGCGATCTGATCGCGTGGATTGTCTCGACGACCGGCGACGTCGTGCCGGTGCTGGCGCGGCTCGGGCTGGCGTTCGTCAAGTGGGTCGCGCTCGACGTCATTCCTGCGCTTCCTGGCGCGCTCGCGACGATCCTCGACGCGCTGACGACCTTTATCTCGTCAGCTGCGCGCGAGGTCGTGCCGGTGCTGGCGCGGCTCGGCGCCGAGTTTGTGAACTGGATCGCGACGGTCGTCATACCTGCGCTTCCTGGCGCGCTCGATACGATCCAGTCGACGATCACCGGCTGGATCTCAGGTGCGATCGGGTGGGCCAGTACCGCGCTTTACGGCATCGGTCGCGCGATCGTGCAAGGGCTGCTCGACGGGCTTAACAGTCTGCTCCAACAAGCGATCGACGTGCTCAACCGCGTCATCAGCATTATTAACTCGATCCCTGCCGTGCCGAATATCCCGCTACTCGGCGGGGGTACGAAGTCGAGCGGCGGGTCGGGCTTCGGTGCTCAGTCGACGAGCTCGTCGATCACGATCAACCAGACGTTTGCTGCCGGCACGCCCGCAGGGGTCAGACAGCAAGCGCGGCTCGGTGCAACGCAGGGTCTGCGTCTGACAGCGCGCTCGCAGGGGGTGATCTAAGTGCTGCTGAGCTATGAGCGCTTCGGCGCGATCGCGCTTCCTATCTATGACCCGAGCGAGCCCGTCGGCGCATCAGGGACGCGCGCGTCATACCTCGACCTGCCGGCTGGCGGGGCGTACCGCGGCTACGGCGTCGAGCAAGCACCGCAGGGGGCGCGCGTCTTGCGCCGGACGGGGACGATGCTTGGCGCGTCGCTCGTCGAGGTCGACGTCGCGTTTGCGGCGCTTTGTGCAGCGCGCGGCACCGTGCAGCCGCTGTATGCGCGACGACCTGACGGGTCGGTCGTCTGGACCATGGCCGAGCTGTCGAGCGTCGACGCGCTGCGCGAGCCGCGCGCATTGTTTCGCGGCTGTCCCGAGGTGGCGCTCGACGTCGATACCGAGTTTGTGCTCTACGATCCCCCCTGGCGCGGGAGCGCGCACGGCGACGGCTGGACGTTTGACGCCGGCTATCACTTCGACGCGGGGCTCGTCTTCGACGAGCAGACCGGCGACGTGTTCAACCTGTCGGCGTCGAGCATGACGATATTCAGCCTGGTCAACGCCGGCAACGCGACAATCCTTGATCCTATCTTCGAGGTGCGCGCGAGCACCGTCGGCATATCGCAAGTCAGCATCAGGACGATCGGGCCTGACGGCAGCGACCAGGCGCGGCTACTCTATACGGGCGCCATCTTTCCAGGCCACACGCTGCGGATCGACGCTGGCCGGCAAGCTGTCGAGACAAACGATACGGGCGCGTATGTCGGGGATTACGCGCATTTTACGCTCGACGCGGGACACCTGATCCCCGGCTGGCTCCAGCTCGATCCAGGGACGACGGTCGTCGAGGTGACGATCACGAGCACGACTGACGCGATACTCACGGCAATCTATAGCGATGGGTGGGCCTAACTATGTCGACAAATTATCACGTACCGATTGCCGTCGGCGCGCAGGCAAACGCGGCGATCGTCAATGCGCCCCTCGCGGCGCTCGACGCAGCGCTGACGAACCTCGTCGGCGGGGCTGGCGCGACGGTCGCGCAGCTCAAAGCGTGGACCGAAGCGGCTGCATACCAGATGCTGACGATCACGTATAACGCGACCTATGTCCGTGTCGTCGCGAGCGCGGGCGTCTTGTGGCCTGACGGCTCGACAGGAACCTTTACAACTGACGCGGTTAATACGACCTGGGAAGCGGTCGACGCGTACCACATCACCCACGTCCTGAGCGGGAAAGCTGTCACGCAGCCGCTGGTCACCCGAAACGCTGCGGGCGGCATCACCGCGAAGCCCGCGCTCACGGTCGCATGAGGGGTATACCTGCATGAGTATTCTGGATCCAACGCTGACGCCCGAGCTGCCGGCATCGGTCGCAGCTGAGCGCGACGCGCGTATCGCAGCCGACGCAGACGAGCGCGACGCGCGCATGGATGCCGACGCACACGAACAGGCCGAGCGCATCGCCGGCGACCAGGCCGAAGCCGCCGCGCGTATTGCCGCCGACGCAGCCGAAGCCGAAGCGCGAGCGCGAGACAATGCCGCCGAAGCTGCCGTCAGGAAAGCCAACGACAGCGCGCTCGACCAGCGGCTCGACGTCGTCGAGAGCATGTCGAGCGTCTGCTGTGGCGCGCAGACGACCCGTTTGACGCATCTTGCAGGTGCGCGCCACATAGCCGATATCGGCAGCGACGGCGCGCAGCTCGTCATCGTGACAGCCGGCGCGCACCGTATGAGCGACGGCGACTATGTCGAGGTCGTCGGCACGAGCGCGTATAACGGGCGGTACGGCCCGATCGACGTGACAGCTGCCGACGAGCTGCGCGCGTCGACGACGATCGCCGCCAGCGCGCACGAGACGAGCGGCGACGTCTGCACGGCTGCGCTGCGCGTCGAGGATGCCGCCGACTTCCTCGAGGGAATATGGCTCGAAGTCGTCAACGATTATGGCCGGCTGCATGTCGCGCGCTGTCAGGCCCCGATCGCGCCGAATATCATTCACCTCGTCGAGCATATTCCAGTCGACTGGTTCGACGAGCAGGTCGCGAGCGTCAATTCGGTCGTCGGGATCTCGTCGCGCGAGGTCGTGCTCGCGCGCACGGCAGCGCCAGGATCTGAAAGCGCGGGGATGACGCTGCCGCAGGTGATCGACGTGCTCGCGAAGTCGGTCGCGGTCGAGTTTTTCGGCGCCGACCCCTACGGCGTCAAGGATAGCGCGCCCGCGTTTCAGGAAGCCGTCGACTACCTGAGCAACCTGGGCGGGGGCGGGCGCATCGTCGCGGGCGGTCCTGGTGCTTCCTATTTGATCATGTCTGACGTCGTGATCCGCACGAGTAACGTCGTGCTCGACGGTTTGGGCGCGCTCGTCGTCGGCACCTCGACCGGGCGCTTTTACATCAACGGCGACAGCGGCGTCGCGGGCAATTGGTCAAACGCTGTCCGTAATTCTCACATCGTCAACTGGCGCATTGGGACGAACTACCTCGACCCCTTGCAGGTCGCGCGCGCGCCGCGCATCTCGTGGGGGATCGAGTGCTCGATCCGCGACGTCGTCAAAGAGAGTGCATCAGGCACGGCGATCACGCTCGACATATGCCAAAAGTCGAGCGTCGAGCGCTGCGTCGTGCGCGGCGTCAGGGGCTCGGGCGGGCAATCGTTCGGCTTCCTCTTGCATATGTGCGATGACTGTCGGTTGGAGCGCTGTCTCGCCGCCGACAGTCCGTTTTATTATGCGTTCCAGGTCAAAGGCGGGAACAGGAATTTGGTCGAGGATTGTCTCGTCGAGAATGTCGTCGCGAGCGGCACGCGTCGCACGCTGATCGGGTTCCGCGATCGAGGAAGCGCGCCGTATCATGCCGCAGCGCTGTCGACGCAAGCGCTGACGTACCCGTACCCTGACGTCGGGTGGGCCACGGCAGATCCGCGACGCGAAAGTCGCAAGACGCGCTATCTCAACTGCCATGTGATCAACTCGACGATCGCGGGATTCGTCGCGCAGGAAGGTCGCGAGACGGAGTTTATAGATTGCAGCGCCGAGAACACGCTCGCAGGGCTCGCGCTCAAACGCACGCTTGGCGACATTCAGGCACGGCTCACGGTCGACGCGCTCGTCGGCGCGACGGTGCTGACGATCGAAATGGAGGTCGACAGCGAGACGGGCGTCGCCTGGCCACCGTTTACAGCCGGCTCGTCGGTCGTCGTCGAGCTCGAGGGAGGGTTTACCCACTCGACGACCGCAGCGACGGATCAGGTCGGGTCGACGCTGACGATCTCTGTCGGGCTTCCTGTCATCGCCAACGCTGGCCGAGGCCTCGGACGCGCGCAGGTCGGGCAGGAGCGCGACCATCGGGTGCATGGGTTCCGCGTGGCGGGCTCGACGACGAGCGACGGGGTGCGGGTCATCGGCGCGTCGACGAGCTATTTACCTGGCGTCGCGCTCAGCGAGATCCGTACCGCGCTCAACAAGGGACACGGCATTTTTGCGATCTACACCGACCGCTTGCAGGTTGAGCGCGCGCGCGCGCTCAACAACGGGCAGGGACAGACGGGGCAGCGCGGCATCCTGGTGACCAACTCGACGCGACCTGCAATTCTCGATTGTGTCGGCGTCGACGATCAAGCGGTGCATACGCAGCAGTACGGGATCCAGGTGGCCGAAGCCAACAGCGTCGACCCGGTCGTGCGCGGCTGCTACGGCAGCGGCAATACAACCGCAGATATTCGGCTGTACCTTGCAGGAAGCTACGGCGCCAACTTCCCCGGTGAGGGGTTCGCGACGACGGTCGACGCGACGCCGAATAACATTATTTGGCGACTACAGCTGCAAGAGGGTCAGGTCGTCGAGGTCGAGCTCACGGTCATCGCGCGACGCACGAACGGCGACGACAATGCGCGCTATACGCTGCGCGGGATCTATAAGATGGTCGGCGGGGTGACGACGGCGATCGTCGCGCCGGCCTCGTCGGTCGTCGACTATGAAAGTCAGGCGGCATACGCTGCGTCGCTCGGGATCTCGGCGCAGGTCGTACGTCTGACGGTGACAGGCATCGCGGGGCATACGATCAACTGGTCGGTGCAAGCGCGCACGAACCGGGCGGCCTAGCATGCTGTCGATCGACGTCGAGACAGCGGCGGGGGTCAGGCGCGGCGAGGGACCGCTCGCGACGGCGTCGACCTGGCGCCGCACGCGCCGGCTCGACCGCGCAGGTGCGATCGCGTTTGAGGTCGCGGCGACAGATCCGCGCGCGCAGCTCGTCGAGCTCAGATCCTACGCGCACGGCTTCGGGTCGCGGGCTGGCGTGCGCGCGGATCTCGGGCTCGGCATCGTGGATACCATCGAGCTCGACACCGCTGCGCGCGTGCTGAGCATCGGCGGCGACGACCTGCTGCGCGAGCTCGCGATGCGACCTGCGGGCGCGATGACGCTCAAAAACGGCAGCGGGCCGATGCCGCTCGTCGACGCGCTGACGCTGATCTTCTCGACGACAAACGCGCTGCCGGTCGCGCCGTGGCTCGTCAATACCTACGGCTACGCGTCGACCGGCGACACGACGACCGGCTCGACGACGATCGCCAACGTGATCAATATCGCCAACTGGACAGGCCGCGAGGGGAGCGCTATTTTCGGTGTCGGCATCCCTGCAGGTGCGACCGTCGTCAGCGTCGGCGCGTCGTCGCTGACGATCAGCTCGCCGGCGACCAACACCGCACCGGGCGTGCCGATCACGCGCGCGCAGGTCTTCTACCAGGTGGGCGACGAGAGCGTCTTGCAGCTGCTGATCAAGCTGGCAAACGCGACCGGGACGCATTTTCGGCTCGGGACAGGGCGCGAGGTCGTCTGGTTGTATGACGTGCGACCTGCGTCGGGCATCCGTGCGGTCAACGCAGCGTCGCCGTCAGCGAGCAATCCCGACGTCTGTCATATCACGTCGCTCGTCGTGCTGCATGATAGCAGCGAGCTCATATCACGTATATCGCCGTTCGGCGCGGGGCGCGCGTCGGATCGTCTGACGCTGGCCGACAGCGCTTCGGATCCGAACCGCACGACGCGCACCCCTCCCCCCGGGTATACGCTCGACCTCGATCATAATCAGCTCGTGCGACCTGCCGCCGAAACGCAGTACGGCTACTTCCATCTGCGGCGTAATTATCAGGACATATCACCCGAGCCCGCGCCGAACGTCGACCCGACCCCGACCTCGACGATCGCCGCGCGGAACCAGCTCTATGACGCTGCGTTTGAGCACCTGCGCGCCAACAGCGAGCCGCAGCGATCGTATCAGCTCGACGTCGCCAAGCTCGACCGCGAGATCATGCCAGGAGAGACGATCCGCGTCGTCTATCGCGACGTCATAGCCGGCTATACCTGGGTCGACGTCGACGCCGACCTCGTCGTCTTGGAAAGCACGACGCAGGTGACAGACGCCGGCATCCTGACGCCGCAACTCGTCGTCGCTGCCGGCGATCGCTGGCCTGAGAACGATCAAGAGCTGCTCGCGCGTCTTGTGCGCGAGGTCGCAGAAGCGCGCGCCCACACGGACGCCTAGCGCATTCTCACCACGTACCAGCGCTCGCCGGTCGTGGCCCACCAGAGCCGGAGGTCATAGCCCAGCCGCTCGCCGATGGCATCAAAGCGGCGCCGAGCCGATACCCAGCCCTCGCCATTCGGCCGGGCCAGGCTGATGACCTCGCCCCGTTGCAAGAGGGCGATTTTCAGCGCGTCCTGCGATACCTCGGCCGAGCGCGGGATCGGCACGGCCAGGTCGTCAAGGGTTGTGATTGGCATAGGGGGAATCCTTTCATGCGCAGAATGCTATGCGTGATACTGCGCCATTAGCACCCGAGCGCACAGCCGCGCACGACGATGATGATCAGGAGCACGCTGATCACAACCAGGACGGACGCCGTGAGCACGCCGAGACAGGCCAGCGCAAGGCACAGGCCGTCCGTCTGGTCATCCGTGAGCTTCCCGCTCATCGGATGAAAACCCACCACATCAGCACGGTCAGCGCAAGCACGGCCAGGAGGTGAATCCAGAACCACACGACCCGCCGGCGATGCCATGCCGCGATCTCCCGCATCCTGTCATCGAGGATCCGTTCCATTTCGTCTCGACTCATGCCTGCTTGTCCTCGATCTCGACAACCCGCGCCTCGGCCGCCGCAGGCCCCTTGATGGTATAGAGGCGCATCACCTCGACGTACTGCTCGGGCCTGGCGCTCACTGCCGTCAGGCGCTCCCACAACTCGCGGCGCTTCTCACGATGGACGGTCATGGCCTCGGCTCGGCGCAGGGTCGCGTCGTCGGGTGGCGTCTTCTTGCGCTTCTTGCTCACGCCGTCTCGTCATTCTGCCGATCGCGGCGCATCGTGCGGAAGTCGCCCAGAAATGCGGCGACGGCCCGATCGTCCAGCCCGATCTTCCTGGTCATAAAGTCGACGATAAAGGCATCCTGGATCGCCGACTCGGCAGCTTGCAGGAGGTTCATCGCCAGATCGCGCGCCTCGTCGACGCTCATCTGCACGAGGTTCCGCTTCTGCTCATGCGCCGGCTGCGTCTTGCTCGGTTTCGGCAGCCGCAGCTCCACAATTGGCTTCTGGCTGCCGTGACCGTAAATCGTCGAAACGTCTAGTTTGGGCATTGATCACCTCGTCAATCCGTCGGCCACCAGGGCGGCAAGCTGCGCTGCGAGGCTGGAACACTCAGCCCGCACATAGTTCAGATCCTTGTAGGTATCACCCCTCAACAGCCCGTACAGCGCGGCGTAGGGCGGCATCAGATCGCCAGCATGCGCCGTGTCGAAGCCGAGCCACCACACATGATCGGGCTGGCCAGGTTCGGGAATGTGGCAGATGCCATGCGGCGCGTTCATTTCGTCGCAGAGAGCCGAGTAGGTCAGACCACCGTGGACATCGATGTCAGCCTCGACATCGTCATAGCCGACCTGAAACAACGGATGCCCCTCGGCAACGCCGACATATCCGCACCAGACGCCCGCATGATTACGCACGGCGAGACATGGCAGGCCACTTGCCGCGTCGGTCCATTGCATCTTGTCCGGCTCGTGCTGCCATTGCCCCGCTGGCCATGCCGTTTTATCGACGAACGTCCATGTTTGTTCTTTCATCAATTCCTCCGGAGTTCTGGTCGCAATTCCACTGTCACGTCAGTCCGTCCAAGCGCCGCCAGCGTCTGCTCGCACAGGTCGCGCATCGCCGCGCTGTAGGTCACAAGCACCGCGCCCGGCCGCGCATCATGTGCAATCGGCCCGAGCAGGCAGGACCAGCCGAGATCGGGCAGGATGAAGACCTCAGATGGCGGCGCGATGGTGCTCACTGCCCATCCTTCCAAAAAAATCGTTCGCGTCTTGAAACGTGATACCGGCGCGCTCGGCACACTCCCGATCTTCCTGACGATCACCGACCATCAGGCTTGCATCCCAATCGATCACGATATGGGCCTCCCACGCGTCGATCTCGCACAGCACCAGCATGCCGATGTCCGGCTTCCGAAGCAGGGAACGATAATTCCAGGGATGAACGGTTCCTTTCGGATGATGGTATGCCTGCTTGATGATATGGAATGGGGGCCGCGAGAACAGCGCGAGCATTGCATCAAGCTCAGCCTCAGCATCAAACGGCAGTTTGTAGCCGAAGGCAACGCCGCCCTGGTTGGAGACGCCGCAGATGATGAACCCCTTCTCTCGATACTCCCATAGCTTCGCCTCGACATCGCCGAACAGGGCGACATCGCCGGGGCCGTTGATGAAATCGCCACTCTTGCTCAATCGGATCGTTCCGTCCAGATCCAGGACCAATGCCGGCATCAGCGTATACGGTGTCAGGATCATCATGCTTCATCCTTCCAGCGCCAGGTTACATAGCGCCACGTCTCTTGCTCGATCGCCGTCGTGCCATCCTCGTACTCAACCCGCACGGCAATAAAGCGCGTTCCTTGCATCTCGGGCGTGAGAACCTCGGCATCCTCCGGCACGCCGCAATCCCGTCGGAAGGTCACGAGCTCGCGCTCACCCAGCGGCTGATTCTGGCGCTTGATCGTGAGCGTGATCGTGCCGAGGTCCACCAGGACCGCCAGCTGCGCGCCGTGGGTGAGCGATGCGCGGGTGATCATGCGCGTTCGCCGGCTCTCTCTGACCAGGCGCTCAAAGATGCGCGTGATGTGGCTCGTTTTCGTCGGCATCAGGGTTGGATCCGGAGCGCGAGGCACAACTGGCCGATCTCGAGCTCGTGCCGCCGGCGCAACCGTGCAATCGTTTCGTCTCTGGTCACAGGACGCGGGCGCAAGCGATGCGCGGCCGTGTGGCACGACCAGCACAGCGCCACCAGGTTCGACGGCTGGCAATCCCCAGGCGTCATGTTCACATGATGCACGCCGAGACTGTTCCGCCCATCGCCGGGGCTCTCGCACGCCGCGCAGCGGTGGCCAGCCGCGGCCTTCACACCAGCGGCGATCTCGTCCCAATTTGCCGGGTACAAATGCCGGTGGGCGCGAAACCAGGCGCTCATTGCCTGCCCAGCGTGCGCCAGTAGTACCAGCGCCTGATCCAGCCTGGTGTTGCTTCGACAAGATCCGCGATCCTGTACCTGATCCACTTGCTCATCAGTCACCCTCCATCGCTTGCCGGCGCATGGCCTCAAGGGCCAGCGGCGCGCAGATTGGACAGAGCACAAGCACACCATCGGGGCTGAGATACTCTGCAGGCTGGCCACAGCGTGGGCACGGGCCGATGGTGGGCGGACCAGGCGGACGCAGCCGTTCCGCGATCCGGGCGATCATTTCTTCGTCACTCATCATGGCACATCTCCCACACGCTCAAACAACTCCGGGTGACACTTCGGGCAATTCCCCTGCCACTCACCCGGTAAGATACCGCCGCACGCTGGACAGATGCCAGGCAGCGCCGCCGGCGGCGCATTATGGCCGGGCGGCTCGTGCCGCACCGTCGGGTGAGAGCCCGACAAACCCCACACCCCACCGGTGCGCAGCACGCCCACCAGGAAGGCTGGCCAGTCGCGCCCGCGGCCGCACCGCCGGGCGGCGCCGATCTGCTCGCGGACATACGACGGCGGGAGACACGCGAGCTGGCGGCACATCGCCGGCGAGACGCGCTCGGCACGAAGCAAGGCGATTGTCTCCGCGTTCCCGGCTTCCTCCCGGCTGAAAAAACCCTCTCCGACCAAACCAGGATCGCCGCCTGGCCCGGATGCCTCTCCTTGATGATCTCTTGATCCGTTAAAGGATGAAACGGATCGATCGATCCGCTTATCCGGATCGATCGATCCGTTTGGAGGCGACAAAAAGAAGGGATCGGGCTCGATCGCCACGACTTCCGGAACAGGCGCAAGCGCGGGCGCGATCGGCTCGACCTCGGGCTCATAGGCCGTGATGGTGTAGCGCCACACCCCACGCCGAAGGGGAGCACGCCGAACGAGGCCGAGCGTCTCAAGCATCGGCCCATAGCGCCGGATGGTGCGCGGATCGACATTGTTATCACACGCACAGTCCATCGTGGACAGCGCGCAGCTCGACTCCGTGAAACAGCGGGCAACAAGGTACTTATAAAACAAGAGCAGGCCGACGCCGTGCGTCGATCCGTCGAGGACGGTCTCGCCAGTGCGAAATGCCTGGGCCTGGCGGGTCCTGGTCTTTGGTCGAGGTTGAGCATTAACAACGTCGCGCGGTATGGTACTATTCAGCATAACAAATCCTGAATCTAAGCCGCCTCGACGTTTTCCCCGTCGAGGCGGCTGTCGTTAAGTTTGGCGCATGGCGCGCCCATCGGTATAATCCGTGCAGCCTCCTGGGGGGAAAAGTCAGGAGGTCAATGTCCTGGGCCGCGCGGGACTTGCACTCACTCGCGGCCCAGGAGTGCTCCCGCCGTGCGCCCTCCTTTCACCCAACGAGCGACAATCCCGAGTACACTAGCGACGAGGTGATGCACGGCCGGGACTTGCCCTTACTGCCGGCGCACCATGCTCCCGTCCTGAGTCTTGTAGATACACCCGGCGCGCGACTTTCCCACACGTTTGTGGGAGAAGATCGCCGTGGTTGTCAGCACCATTTCCACCTCGACCCGCGTCCTGGTCGAGTCATTTCTCG
>Ga0209153_1000335_pt1 | contig 24029 bp, 16 predicted proteins | sample GraSoiAngelo_120_FD_185877 | JGI IMG/M metagenome (GOLD analysis project Ga0209153, IMG submission 185877) | Grasslands soil microbial communities from the Angelo Coastal Reserve, California, USA - 14_0919_09_20cm (SPAdes) (version 2) | ecosystem: Environmental > Terrestrial > Soil > Grasslands ...
CTTGATGCATCGCACCGAAGAGGCGATCCAAGATCAACTCGTGACGGTGCGCAACGAACGCTTCGTCATTCCCGTGCGCGCAGATCATCGCGGGCGCGTCGCGGGTGTCGCGCACGGCTTCTCTTCATCGGGCGCGACCGTCTTCATCGAACCGCTTGACACCATCGAGAGCAACAACGAACTGCAAACTCTGCGCGAGACCGAAGAGCGCGAGATCACGCGCATCCTCGCCACGCTCACGGATGATTTGCGCCGTGAGTTGCCTGCGTTAGAGCGTGCGGCCGAAGCCGTTGCGGAACTCGATTTCATTAACGCGAAGGCTGCGCTTGCGCGCACGTTCAACTGCGTGCCGCCGTTGCTTGACGAAAGCGGCACGCTCGAACTCATCGCCGCGCGTCATCCGCTGCTCGAAGAAAATTTGCGCGCGACGAACGAACAGGTTGTACCCGTCTCGCTCCGACTCGACGCAGAGCATCCGGTCATGATTATCTCCGGCGCGAATGCGGGCGGCAAGACCGTCGTGTTGAAGACTGCGGGCTTGCTCTCGTTGATGGCGCTATCGGGTCTGCACGTGCCGGCGCAAGCGGCGCGCGTGCCGCCTTACGTCTCCGTGCTCGCGGACATCGGCGACCGTCAATCGCTCGCCGCGCACCTCTCGACCTTCACCGCGCACATCGCCAACATCTCGCACATGCTCGACGGCTGCGCCGCGCCCGCGCTCGTGCTGCTCGATGAAGTCGGCACGGGCACAGACCCCGAAGAAGGCTCGGCTTTGGGCGTTGCCGTCGTGGATCACTTTCGCCGCGCGTGCAGTGCGCAGGTGATTGCGACGACGCACTACAGCGGCTTGAAGCAGTATGCGGCGAACGAGCCGGGCGTGGTCAATGCGAGCGTCGAGTTTGACGAAAAGACTTTGCAGCCGACCTATCGCTTGCTCGTCGGTCTCGCCGGTTCGTCGTCGGGGCTTGAGATCGCGCGGCGCTTCGGTTTCCCGCCAGAGATCGTTGATTCGGCTGCCTCGCGCGTCAACGAATCCGCACGCATGGCGGCCGAATATCTGCGCCGAATTCAACGCGAAGCCGAACAAGCTGAACAACTGCGCCGCGCGCTTGAAGAGGAACGCGCTGCCGTCGCTGAAAAATATTCGTCGCTTGATCGCCAAGCGCAACAACGCGAACGCGAACGACAACAAGCCTTCGAGCGCGACATGCGTGCGCTCGTCACAGACTTCGAGCGGCGCGCGCAAGAACTGTTCGCGCAGATCGAAGACCGCGCCGTGCGGCTGAAGGTCGAACGCGAAGCCGAGAAGCGCGCCGCCGAGTTGCGCCGCGCAGCCCAACGCGCCGCCGCGCAGACGCGCACGCAACAAGTCGTCACAGAACAACCGGGCGGACTGCGCATCATGCGCCGCGAACGCGAAGCAGGCGCGAGCGGCGCAGCAGCCGATGCGCGTGCCTCTTCATCCGGCGCGCGGGCGGCATCAACAGACATGCGCGCGGGCACGGATGCGGAAGACTATCGCCCTGCGTCGGTCGCGCGCGAGATCGTCGCGGGCGACACGGTGCGTCTGCGCACGTTCGGCCGTGTGGGCACAGTCGAGCGCGTATCGGGCCACGAAGCTGAGGTGCGCGTCGGTGCATTGCGCCTGCGCGAGAAGCTTACAAACCTCGAACTCATGGAGCGCGCGCCGCAGACGGATGCCGCACGGCAATCGCAACTTGAACGCATGGCTGCCGCCCATGCGCGCACGACGCAAGTGCGCTTGACCGAGTCGAAGCACGAACCGGACGCTGAGTTAAACTTGATCGGGCGCACGACCGACGAAGCCGTCGCCGCTGTTGATAAATTTCTCGACGAAGCATACCTGCACAGCATGGCGCGCGTCCGCATCATCCACGGCCACGGCACGGGCGCGCTCCGCCGCGCGATTGCAGATTTCCTGCGCGACCATCCGCACGTCGCCAGTTTTGCGCCCGCTCCTCCAGAGCAAGGCGGCGCGGGCGCGACCGTTGTAGAATTGAAGCAATAATAATTTTTGCCGATCTGATTCGTTGATACATTCGTGCGCTTCCCGCAGACATTCATTGACGATCTAAGACGCCAAGCGGACATCGTGCGCGTCATACAGGATTACGTCGCGTTGAAGAAGAAGGGCGCGAACTGGATGGCGTGTTGTCCGTTTCATCAGGAGAAGACGCCATCGTTTTCGGTCAATCCGGCGAAGGATATTTTCTATTGCTTCGGCTGCGGCAAAGGCGGATCAGTCTTCAACTTCGTGATGGAGATCGAGCGCGTGTCGTTTCCAGAAGCCATCAGGATCGTGGCGGAGAAGGTGAACGTGCCGCTGCCCGTGCTGGAGGAGGATAAACGCTACGAGGCGCGGCGACGCGAGGCGGATGAAGTTATCGAGTTGAATACTTGGGCGCTCGAATGGTGGGAGCAGCAGTTGACGCAAGACGGCGGCGAGGCGCAGGCGGCGCGCGAGTACATCGAGGGGCGCAGCATTAGCGAAGAGACGCAAAAGGCTTTCCGGCTTGGCTTTGCGCCGAACAGTTGGGATGGACTTAGCTCACATCTGAAACGCAAGGGTGCAAGCGCGGCGCAGATTGAGCGGAGCGGATTGGTCGTTAAAAAAGATGGCGGCGGATTTTATGATCGCTTTCGTGGGCGCGTGATCTTTCCGGTGCTGGATGCGCAAGGGCGCGCGGTCGCGTTTGGCGGGCGCGTGCTGACATCTGAGCAAGAGCCGAAGTATTTGAACTCGCCGGAGACGGCCGCGTACACGAAGGGCAGACACCTGTACGGGCTGCATCTGACGCGCGATGAGATCAGGCGCAAAGGGTTTGCGATCCTCGTTGAAGGTTATCTCGATCTGATCATCCCGTATCAAGCAGGCGTGCGCAATATGGTGGCGAGTTTGGGGACAGCGCTGACGCCGGAGCAGGTGAAGCTGTTGGGCCGGTTTGCGCGCAAAGTGGTCGTCAACTATGATGGTGACCGGGCAGGGGTGAAGGCGGCGCAGCGCGCAATCGAAACGCTGCTACCGGAAGATTTCGAGATCAAAATCTTGGTCTTGCCCGACGGCGCAGACCCGGACGAGTTCATCAAGGCGCACGGCGTCGAAGCGTATCACGAGCGCCGTGGTAAGGCGCAGACCTTCATTCAGTTCGTGTTAGATCAGGCGACGCGGGGACGCAACCTTCACAATCCACCGGACAAAGGCGAGGCGGTTAAAGAAGTGTTGCCGTTCGTCCGCGTCGTCCGTGATCGCATCCAGCGCCGCGACTATTTCGATCAGGCGCTGGACGCATTGCGAGTGGAAGACGCGGGCTTGCGGCGCGCACTCTGGAAAGATGTCACCGCGCCGTCGAGCGCACCTGCGGCGGACGTCAAACAGCAGGTGACCGAGGCGGCACGCGTGCCGCCGACCGTTGCCGAGCAACGTTTGCTTGAACTGCTTGTGCATGATGCGGAGTTGCGCCGCGAAGTGTTGCCACAGTTGGACGCAGATGTTTATACAGACTTGCCGACCGCGCCGCTCTTTGCCGCGCTCAAAGAGTTGGACGAAGCAGACGCGCGTGTTGACTTTGATAGTTTGAACGAGCGCGTCGCAACGGACGATGAAGAGTTGCGCAAGCTGGTCGCGCTCGTCTGGTGGAGCGAACCTGAGCGGGCTGAGGGCGAAGCGACCGATGAAGTGCTGGCGGCGGCTGAGAGTTGTTTGACGACGCTCAGACTAATGCGTGTCGAGCGGCGTCTGAAAGAGTTGAGCGCAGAGATCGCGGCGGCTGAGCGCGCAGGCGACGAAGCGCGCCGCGATACTTTGGTCATGGAAAGTCTTGACTGGACGCGGCAGCGTAACGCGCTATTGCCGCGACAGTAGCGATTGCGGATTGCGGGATTCGGATAGTGGATTCTACAATCGCGCAAGCCGAAGCGTTTTTTTTCAATCCGAAATCCGCATTCCACAATCCGCAGACGAAGATGGCGATGGAAGAGAAAGATCAGGACGACGTGGTGCAACGCCTGTTGGAGTTGGGCGGCGACAAGAAGTTTCTGAGCTTCGACGATCTGAATCGCGAGTTGCCCGACAATGTCGTCTCGCCCGACGACATCGAAGATGTGCTCTCGAAGCTCGAAGGCTCGAACATCACGGTCGCAGATTCCGACGAGCGCCTGATCGAACAAGCGGCGGCCGTCGTCGTGATTGACGAGGATGATGCGCTCGACGAAGACCTCGAACTCGATCTCTCGGCCGGCGCGCTTGAGAAGACGAACGATCCCGTCCGGCTCTACTTGCGCGAGATGGGCGTCGTGCCGCTCTTGACGCGCGAGGGCGAAGTCTCCATCGCCAAGCGGATCGAGCGCGGGCAACTTAAAACACAAAAAGCCATCTCGCGCTCGCCCATCGCCGTCAACGAACTGGTCAAGATCGGTGAGGAACTCGAAGCCGGCACGCTCAACATACGCGACGTGGTCAACTTCTCCGATCAAGCGGAACTCACAGGGCAAGAGGATAAAGCTGATGAGTATTTGCAATGGACGCTCGAAGGCATCGGCAACATCCGCAAGCATTTCAAAGCGGGCTTGAAAGAGTGGGACAAACTGCGCGCCGAGCAAAAATTATTGCGCGGCAAAAAATCTAAGAAGCTCTTGCGCCTGCAACGCAAGGTCGCGCGCCTACGGCTTGAGATCGCGCAAGAGATCGGCCAACTCAACCTGACCGAGCGCGCGCGCAAGCGTCTGATTGATGCCATCAGCGATGCTTACAAAGAGGTGCGCGCCGCCGAGCGCGACATAGAGAAGTACACAGAGCGGCTGGGCAAGAAGCGGATCAAACCGGAAGAAGCACGCGACTACAAGCGCGTCATCTCGAATGCGAAACGCAAGCTGCAACTGATCGAACAGGAGACTTACGTCTCACCCATCGAGATCAAACGTTCACTCCAAGCGATCACCATCGGCGAGCAAGAGACCTCGCAAGCCAAACGCGAATTGATCGAAGCGAACCTGCGCCTCGTCGTCTCGATTGCCAAGAAGTACACGAATCGCGGCCTGCAATTTCTCGATCTCATCCAAGAGGGCAACATCGGCTTGATGAAGGCCGTGGATAAATTCGAGTGGCGGCGTGGTTATAAGTTCTCGACCTACGCGACGTGGTGGATTCGTCAAGCGATCACACGCGCGATTGCCGATCAAGCCAGAACGATCCGCATTCCTGTCCATATGATCGAGACGATCAATAAACTCATTCGCACCAGCCGCGCGCTCGTGCAGGAGTTGGGGCGCGAGCCGACGAGCGAAGAGATCGCGCGCAAGATGGACATCCCCGTGTCGAAGGTGCGCAAGGTTTTGAAGATCGCGCAGGAGCCGATCTCGCTCGAAACACCAATCGGCGAAGAGGAAGATTCGCACCTCGGTGATTTCCTCGAAGACAAGTCAATTCTGAATCCGGCCGATGCGGTCGTCGCCTCAAACCTGCGCGAGATCACGGACGAAGTTTTGGCCACCTTGACGCCGCGCGAAGAGAAGGTCATCAAGATGCGCTTCGGCTTGGGCACGACCGGCTCAGAGCACACACTCGAAGAGGTCGGCCAACACTTCGCCGTCACGCGCGAACGCATCCGCCAGATCGAAGCGAAGGCGCTTAGGAAGTTGCGCCATCCGTCGCGCTCGCGTAAGCTCAAAGCATTCCTCGAAAGCACAAGGCAGTGAATGTTTGTTGTCAGCAGTCAATCGTTCTTTGTTTTTCATTTGCGAGATGCCTCTGAAACCCCTCCGTAAGCATCAAACACAGACAGATAACTGACCACTGACAACGAACAACAGGCAGTTTTAATGAAGCGAATTATCGAAAGCTACCGGCGGAAACTCGCCACCGAAGAGGGCTACGTGGTGAAGCGGGGCGCGCAGTTGCGCGTCGCGCTCTGTTATCCGAACGTGTATGCGGTCGGGATGGCGAATCTGGGTTTTCAGTCGGTTTACGATCTGTTTAATAACATTCCCGATGTCGCGTGCGAGCGCGTCTTTCTGCCGGACGAACAGGAACTGCGCGAGTATGAGAAGACGGGCGCGCCGCTCCTCTCGTTCGAGACGCAGACGCCTGTGCGCGCTTTCGATCTGATCGCCTTCTCCATCTCCTTTGAGACAGATTACCTGAACATGGCGCGCGTGCTGCGCCTTGCGGGTGTGCCGGTGTGGGCGCGCGAGCGTATGGCACGCGATCCTCTGATCTTGATGGGCGGCGCGGCGTCGTTTCTCAACCCCGAACCGATTGCCGAATTCACGGACGTGATCGGCGTCGGCGAAGGCGAGATACTTGTGCCGCAACTGGTCAATGCGATCTTCGAGAACGAAGGCACGAAAGAAGATTTGCTGCTCGCGCTCGCACGACACGGACGCGGCTTCTATGTGCCGTCGCTCTACGAGGTCGCTTACAACGAGAACGGCACGATTGCGGCTTACACGCCGATCGAGACGGGCGTGCCTGAGCGCGTCGGGCGCGCGGTTGCAGCCGAGAATCCGAAGGAAGGGACGCTCAGGCGTGCGCTGCGGCGCGGTGAGTTTGAGGTCGCGGAGCAACTGCGCGCGCAAGAGGTGTTCGCGCCTGCGACTGTCATCTGGGCCCCTGAAGCGGAGATGGGCGAACGCTTCCTCGTCGAAATTTCGCGCGGTTGCTCGCAAGGCTGTCGCTTCTGCTGGGCGGGTTTTAATTATTGGCCGCCGCGCGTCGTGCCTGCGCGCGATATTCTGGCGAAGGCGAAGGAGTGGCGCGCGAAGACTGATAAGATCGGTTTGGTCTCAACGGCCGTCTGCGATCACCCGGAGATCAGTGAAATCTTGCAGGGCCTGCGCGCGCTGGACTATCGCATCTCGGTCTCAAGCCTAAGGCTTGATCAGATCGAAGATGAACTGCTCGACGCGCTCGTCGAATCGCGCGACCAACAGATCGCCGTTGCGCCTGAGACCGGCTCGGATCGCTTGCGCAAAGTCATCAACAAAAATCTGACGAACGACGAGATTGTGGACATCTGCGGCGCGGTCTTTGATCGCGGCATGTTGACGATCAAGCTCTACCTGATGGTGGGCTTGCCGACCGAAACTGATGAAGACCTCGCGGAGATGGTCAAGCTCGTCGAGCGCATCAAGGATCGGATGCTCGAAGCGGGCAAACGCTTCGGGCGCGCCGGCAAGATCATTCCGGCTCTTAACGGTTTCGTGCCCAAGCCGAACACGCCATTTCAATGGGAGCCGATCTGCGCAGAGCGTGAGTTGAAGCGCCGCCTCAAGTGGGTCTGCAAACAACTCGCGCGGATTCCGAACGTCGAGGTGCGCGCGATGTCTGCGCGCATCGCGCACGAGCAAGCTCTCTTCTCTTCGGGCGACCGCACCATCGGCCAAGTGATCGACGCGATGGCGCGCAACGGCGGCGACTTAAACGCGGCGTTGCGCGAAACCAACACAGACGCAAGCCAACACACGAGCCGCGCGCGCAGTTATGATGAAGTGTTGCCGTGGGAGATTGTGGACGCAGGCTTGGGCCGCGCCTTCCTGCAACAAGAACACGAGCGCGCGCAAGTGGCACGCTCGACCGCGCCCTGTCCATCCGTCAGCCAATGCACACGCTGCGGCGTCTGCCCGACCACTTGGCTCGCCTCAGCCCCGCTCGCGCTCGTCCAACTCCAAAGCTCACTCGGCGCGAAGGTCGCAGCGTAAGCAAAGTAAAAAGGCGAAGTGAGAGAGTTAGAACAGAGCATCACTCTGAGCTTTTTCAGATGCACGCCGTAGGTGTGTCCTGCACTTTCTTCTTTCGCTTTTCTACTTTAACTCGTCGAGATGGTGGTGCTCCTGACTGTGTGGTCGAATTTGTATTCGTAGGTTGTGACGACGAGCGGGATCGTGCGGGTGAATTTGACGTGTGTTTCTAAGCGTCCATTATCTTGCCGTGTCTCGATCAGCGCGTCTTTTGGTAGGCCGTAGTCTTCTGCGTTGCCGCGTATCTGTTGATCCACCCAAGCAGTGCTCTTGTTCGCCACGGCCGCGTTGTTCACCGTGTCTTGCATGAACGATTCGAGCAGCGTCGCACGATAGACGACAGGGACAACTTGATAGCCGACGTAACCGGCGGCGATCAAGATCGCCATCACGATCAGAAAGTTCAGGCGCGAGCCGCCCTGCATGCGTCGCTTGGCGGCGCTGAACTCAACGGTTTGCCTCATGGCCCCTCCCTTTACGAACGGACGGCTTGCGCGCTTCAGATAAGCGCAGCGCGGAGTGAGGCGCGCAAAATTTTTGGCGGAATCTCTCGCCCGCTAACGATCCTCGTGCGCCCGATCCGTTCCAAGAGCACCCACTGCACGTGCCCGCCAACGGATTTTTTGTCGCCCGCCAATGCGCTGAGCAACAGGCCCGCATCGAGATCGTCCGCGTGCGGCAAGCGCCCGGCTAACCGGACGGTCGCGCGCAATAATTCTAACTCCGAACTCGGCAGCAAACCTAGCCGGTTTGAAATTTCCGCGGCCGCAAGCATGCCGCGTCCGACCGCTTCGCCATGCCGAAAGCGGCGAAAGTTTGTTACAGCTTCGAGCGCGTGCGCGACCGTGTGGCCGAAGTTCAGGATGCGCCGCGAGCGCGCGTCTGTGCGCGCCACTGACTCGCGCTCGTCGCCCGCGACCACGCGCGCTTTGAACGCACACTGCGCCGCGATCAGATCGCTTAACTGTGCGGATGACTCAGTTGCGTTTGCGTGCAACAGATAGTTGCGTGTCTGCGCAAACAGGCGACGGCTGCCGATTGCGCCCTGCTTGATCGCTTCACACCAACCGGCGGTCAACTCGCGCGGCGGCAGTGTCTGAAGCGTGCGCGTGTCAATCACGACGGCGCGCGGTTGATGAAACGCGCCGATCAGATTCTTACCGGTGCGCGTGTTGACCGCCGTCTTACCGCCGACCGAGGCATCAATCTGCGCGAGCAGCGTGGTCGGCGCTTGCAACCAAGCGATGCCGCGCAAATAGACGGCCGCCACGAAGCCCGCCAGATCGCCCACCACGCCGCCGCCCAAGGCAACGACCGCGTCGCTCCGCTCCAAACCAAGCGCAGCCAGAGACTCCAACACGCGCTCGGCCACGCGCAGAGACTTGTGCCGCTCGCCATCGCCAATCAACAACGACGCGACGCCGAACCCTTGCGCGCGGAGACTCTCGACGACCGTTGCGCCGTAGAGATCGAAGACGCGCCGATTAGAGATGATCGCACAACGGCGCGCCGTCGGTGCGAGCACACGCCGCGCCGTCGCGCCCAAATTGTCGAGCGCACCCGCATCGATCTCAATCTCATAACCACGACCGCCGCTCAGTCGCACCGGCACACGTCGCATCATATTCCGCTCGAATAAAGTTTACGATTAAGACATGAACAGATGATAAACCACCAAGCCACACGAGGCGCGCACGAATCAGATAAGAGCTACTCATTGGTGACTCGCAGCAATGAGTCCGCTAGCAACTCAACGTCGAGCGCGCCCGCGCCGATTAAGGACGCTAACTCCTCGACCGTGTAGCGCGCGCCTGTGTTCCACAGATCGATCAACTCGTCGCCGGCCGTGCGCGTCGTCCACCAACGCAGACCATGGCGCGTCCGCAGATGCTCGCCCAGCACGACGGCGAATAGACACGCACGCAAAGCCGAAGCCGGCGGCAGCAACATCTGCGAGCACGACGCAGGACGCATCGTGCTCAAGTGCTTCGTGCTGGCCCACAAGTGCAGCGCCGGATCATACGCGAAGCCGGTCGCATCCGTGAGCGTCGCCGCATATTCGACGGCGAGATTTTCAGCGCGCGGGTCGCTTGCTGTTGCGAGCATCTGTTCGTGCAGCAGTTGCGCGCAGCAACGGCGTACGTCATGCAATTCGACGAGCGCGAATGCGCCCGCCGTCGTCTTGGCGTCCGACGCCTTCAGTCCGCGTTGCGCTTCGAGCCACGCGGGATCGTGGAGCAGATGGCGAAACAAGAAGCCGTAAGCGGCGCGCGTCGTCGCGTCAGGCCCGCGCACAAACTCTGGATAACGCTCGGCCATATCGCGCGAGACCCAAGCGAGTTGTTGTGCGCCGCCCGCCGCTTGAAAGAACGCGCGATAAGCTTCCGCGCCGCCGTTTGTGCCGACGACGAGGTGCACATCCGTCGGCGGAGCGAGATCGAAACAGATAGCGTTCAATGGCCGCGCAGACTGCGCGAATAGCTGCGCGGTCTGCGCCGCTGTCTGTATGGAGCCTGCTATCCACTCGACGCGCAAGTTCGTCTGTCGCTCGACGCGAATGCCGAGGCCGGACATGGTTGCAGCGTAAGTCCGCGCCAGATCAGACGCAGGGAAGCGTTGATCGAACTGCGCGAGGCGGGCGAAGAAGAGGCTGTCGGCGAAGATGGGCGTGCGGGCCTGCGGCGGCGGCAGATGGCGCGCGGCCCATGCGTGCAGATGCTCACGATAAGCATCGCCCGTGCGTGCGAGCAGTGCGCCGGCCGCGGCCGTCATTGTTTGCTCGTCGGTCTGCGTCGCCTCATCGAGCAACGCAAAGTGAGAGGTGAAGCCGAGCGCGGCGGCCGTCGTGTTCAGTGTGTTGAGATGCGCGGCGCGTAGATCGTCGCAAGACTGAAGCGCGTCACGTTGGCGCGCGGCGAGTTCGCGGCGGCGCGGGGCGTCCGGCTCGTTTGCGATCAAAGTCGGCGCATCGGTCGCTGCCACGCGCGCGTCGGGCCAAGCGATCTGTGCGGCTGCTTCGCAACGAGCCAACTCGGCCGCGACCTCGCGCGTCTGCGCGGCGATGTAACCAAGCCGCGCGACGTTGAGCAGCCGACGAAGGGCCGTGCGCTCGGTCTCAAACTGTGCGGGCGTGTCGCGTTGCGCTTGCTCAAGTTCGGCGAGCCGTTCGCGCGTCCACAAATCGGCGTAACGTTCATGGAGCGGCGCGAGTTGCAACTCCGGCGCGCGCCCCACATGAAAATCGTAGCGTGCGCGCGCCAACGCAGCGCAGTAAGCTGCATAATCGCGGCGATAGTCGCCCGGCTTCATCAGCTAAACATACAATAAAAACTGCCAATGGTCAGTGGTCAGTTGTTTTTGTTGCGCTAGTTGAATGCTGAAATTTACGGACAACTGACCATTGACAAAAAAGAACAGGTGCAGCAATCTTGGAGACTACTGCACCTGATCTAATTCGTGGTTACTGTCCTCACCCCAGCAACCACTGAGACGGAGGATCCACCAACCGTCTCTCTTGCCCCACAATATAGCTCGCAATGCTCATGCCACGCAACCGAAGTTGCCGCAAACTTCACTTGAGTCGCATTTTTATTGAGCTTTCGCAACTATCGCGCCGCTTTAAACTCAAGTGCAGAGGCGCGAAGAGGCATGCTGCGTGTAAAAGTTGCGCGCTGAGCCACGTAAAGTTTTCACGTCACTCCCGTTTTTACTTTGCGCCGAGCGCAGTTTGGATGATGCGGGCGAGCGCTTGGGCGAGACGTTCGATCTCGTCTTGGCGTTGGCCCTCGATCATGACGCGCGCGAGTGGTTCAGTGCCGGAGTAGCGAAGCAGCAGGCGGCCCCTATCGCCGAGTTCCTTTTCGGTCGCGCGTACTGCTCGCGCGATCTCCGGCACGTCCGCGAACGGGCGCTTCTCGCCGACGCGCACGTTGACGAGCACCTGCGGGTAGCGCGTGAAGCCTGCGGTCAGTTCATGCAAGTGCCGGCTCGATTCGCGCATCGCGCGCAGCAGACAAAGAGTTGTGACGAGGCCGTCGCCCGCGAGACTCAGGCGCGGGAAGATGATGTGCCCGGACTGTTCGCCGCCGAGACTTGCACCAGTGCGCAGCAACTCTTCGAGCACGTACTTGTCGCCCACGTCCGTGCGCCGCAATTCTATGCCGCGACTCTTTAACGCCGACTCAAGCCCGATGTTGCTCATCACTGTCGCCACGACCAGATTATTTTTCAACTCACCGCGCGCCGACATCTGTTGCGCCATGACCCAGAGCGTGGCGTCGCCATCAACGACCGTGCCGCGCGCATCCACGAAGAGCGCGCGGTCTGCGTCGCCGTCGAATGCGACGCCGAGATGTGCGCCCGCAGCGACGACCCGCTCGCGCAGTCGCTCGACATAGAGCGAACCACATTCGCGGTTGATATTGCGCCCGTCCGGTGTGATGCCAACGGCGACGACCTGCGCGCCGAGCCGCGCGCAGAGCGCGGGCGCTAACTCGAACGCCGCGCCGTGCGCGCAATCCATGACGAGTATCAGATCATCAAGGCGCAGACCTGCGCCGATTTCGTTGACGAGATAATCAAGATAGCGTGCGCGCAGAGCGACTGCATGAGCGTCCGCCTCGATCTCATCAGACTGAAATGGCGCGTTGTGTCGCTGCGCAACTTCGTGCGTGTCGGTGCGCTCGCGTGCGGCGTAGATGTCGGCTTCGATGAGCCGCTCGGTTGTGTCGTCGAGTTTGCGGCCCGTCGGCGCGAAGATTTTGATGCCGTTATCTTGAAATGGATTGTGCGAGGCGCTGATGACGACGCCCGCGTCCGCAGGCAGCGTGCGTGTGAGAAAGGCCACGCCGGGCGTCGTGATAACGCCGGCCGACTCACAGAGCGCGCCGGCCGCGCGTGCGCCTGCGATGAGCGCCGCTTCCAGCCAAGCGCCCGACTCGCGCGTATCGCGGCCCGTAACGATGCGCGGCGCAGGTCCCGTCTGCGCGGTGAGATGGCGCGCGAGCGAATGGCCCGTTGTCCAGATCGTGTCCGCGTCCAGAGGGAAACTGCCGGCCGCGCCGCGCATCCCGTCCGTGCCAAAGAGTCGTTTCATTTTTTGATCGTGAACTCTGCCGGATTGGTCGAGACGAGTTCGACGCGCTCGTCGCGGCCGGGCGGGAGTTGGAGACGCGGTTTGAGTGTGCCGTCGGGCGTCACGTCGAGCAGCAGTTTTATGTCGGCGGCGCGCAAGCCTTCGACTACGGAGCGCGGGCCGCGCAAGGTGACGGCGGCGTGCGTGGGCTGCGGCGTGCCTGCATCGTCCGCAGCCGGTTGCACCAAGACGCCGGGCAAAGTCTTATCCTCGCGCGCTTCGCCGATCTGCACTTGCACGTCAACCGCCGTGTCGCTCACGGGCACGACCTTTGGGTCGGGAATGTCCACAACCACTTGCTTGACGGCGAAGCTCTCAGCGCGCCCGTCAGCAGAGACCGGCTCGGTCTGCACCTTCTGCAAAGCGTTGACGTGGCTTTCAGGGCCGCGCACGCGCACGCGGTTCGGCACAGACGCCACGCCGACCAACTCGTAGCCCGCTGCTGGTGTGCCCACAGTCGGCACAGTCACGACGAACTCGCGCTCGATGCGTCGTTCGAGTTGCAGCTTAACGCTGTTCGGTTCGATCCGTTCGATCTGGACACTCTCAGGGTTGACGCCTTCAGGCAATTGCAGCGAGACGTTCTGCGGCGCGAGCCGGATGAGGTGCATGCCGGGTTGCAAGGCGCTGGCGTCGTACCTGATCGCGATCTCGTCCGACTTGATCATGCCGAGCGCGTGCTGGCTGCCGCGCAAGGTCACATCCACCTCTTCGCGCAGGTCGTTGCTGATCTCCATGTCGCTCGGCGGAATGAGCACGAGCGGCACATGGCGCAAGGGCAGCGACGAAGGCGTGCGTTGCCCCGTCACAGCCCACCACAGCGCGAACGTGATGGCGAGCGCGAGCAACTTCATGCCCCAATCCTCGAACAGCAACTCGCGCAGCCACCTGCGGCCGACCAAAGCGGCATCTTTTTCGAGATCGCGGAGAGTCATAAGACAGTGGTCAGTAGTCAGTGGTCAGTGATCAGTGACAGACAGTTTTTAACTGATCACTGACCACCGACCACTGACCACTGCTCTTCACATTGAAACGACTTCGTTCCGTTCAGTTTCAGCTTCAACCGGCGCGGCTTGTTTCTTCTCTTGCTTCTTCTCTTCTCTGCGCGGAGACACTTCGAGCGCGCTGAGAATGGCGGTGCGTAGTTGTGTGGCGTCGAGACCGCGCCGGATTTCGCCGCGCTGGACGAAGGAGATGAGACCGGTCTCTTCGGAGACGACGACGGCGACGGCGTCCGTGTCTTCGGTGATGCCGATGGCGGCGCGGTGGCGCGTGCCGAGGTCTTTCGAGAGACGCGGGTTCAAAGTGAGCGGCAAGAAACACGCCGCCGCCGCGATGCGATGCCGACGCACGACCACCGCGCCGTCATGTAGCGGCGTCGTCGGATTGAAGATCGTGACGAGCAGATCGTAACTGAGTTCAGCGTCGAGCCGCACGCCGCCATCAACGACATTTTTCAAACCGATGCCCCGCTCAATCACGACGAGCGCGCCGGTCTTCGTTGAAGCGAGCGTCGTGGCGGCGAGCACGATCTCATCATAGACGCCTTCGCCGAACTGGCCGCGTTGGCGTGTGAGCAGTGGCAGGCGTATGCGATTGCCGAGCGAGATGAACGCCTGTCGAATCTCAGATTGAAAGAGCACGATGATCAGGATCGGCAAGTAGAGCAAGACGCCGCGCAAGACGTATTCGAGCGTGGCGAGATCGTAGCGGAGCGCGAGCCAGTAGAGCAGCGCGAAGGCGGCGATGCCGGCGGCCATGGGCACGGCGCGCGTGCCGCGCAGGAGTTTCAAGACCGCATAGACGAGGACGAAGACCAGCACCAAGTCCAGCACATTGCGGGACTCGCGCAGTCGCTCCATGTACTCGGTGTATGGCGCGAACAGTAGCACGATCTTCAGTTCTCTTTCGCCTGCGGCGCGGATACGTCGGCATCAACACAGTCGGCCTCAGCCGGTTAGATTTACACGCCTCCGCGCCGATTATGCGGTAAGAAATGGCTTAACGCAACAACGGATGCGGTGCGTTCGACACGCGATGTGGCGCGCGCTTGTAGTCGGGATTTTTCGGGGAGAGTTTACTTGCTTGCTTCGCGCCGTTTCAAACGACCGGGCTGGAGGAAGCCGACGAGTTCGCCCGCGTCGTTGATGACGGCAAGCGCGCCCGCGCCGTTATGGCGCATCAAGTCGGCGGCGCGTGCGAGCGATGTTGTTGGCGCGACGAACAGGCGCTTGTCAACCGGGCGCATCACGTCTGCGACGCGCGTCTTGTGCCACGCTTCGCGCGGGAGTTTTTTCAAATCGGCGAGTGTGAGTATGCCGTGCAGACGTTGATGACGCGCGACCGGCACGGCTTCTTGCCGGTGCACCGGCAGCACCGCGTCAATGAAATGGCTGACGAGCGTGTCCGGCTCAATCGAGAAGGGCGCGGTCATCACGTCGGCGACAGTGCGTGCAGGCTGAACACCATAGGCGCGCATCAGCGAGCGCGCCGCATCCCATAGAAAGATGCCGACGAGCACGGCCCAGAAGCCCATGAACATGTCGCCGGTTCTGACGTAGATGAAGATGCCGAAGACGATGAGTAGGCCGGCGATCACTTGGCCGCCGAGACTGGCGATGCGCGTCGCTTCATCAAGTCGCCCGCTTCTGTGCCACAGGAACGCGCGCAGCACGCGCCCGCCGTCGAGCGGATAACCGGGCAGCAGGTTTGAGACTGCCAACAACAGATTCCAGAAGCCGACGATGAAGCAACCGGCGGCAAATGTGAAGTATTGGCCGGCCGTCGCAAGACTCATCGCGGCGAAGGCGACGACGCCGAAGAGAAAACTCGATGCGGGGCCAGCAATGGCGATGCGAAACTCCGCGCGCGGATTATCCGGCTCGCGCTGCATGCGTGTTAGCCCGCCGAACGGGTGCAGCACGATCTCTTCGATCCCGATGCCTTCAAGCCGCGCGACTAGGGCGTGCGATAGCTCATGACCGAAGAGTGAGAGAAAGAGCGCCAGCGTCGTCAAGATGCCCGCGAGCCAAGCGATGGGCGTCGGCACGCTGACCGTGCGCGTCGTGGTCGTGCCTTGCTCGAAGTTCATGGCGATGACCCACACGCTCAGCGCGAAGACGATGAACCAGCGATAGTCAATCCGCACCGGAATCCCAAACACGCGCGCCACGCGCACTTGCCGATGCAGAATTTGGAGCAGACTCATAAAGACAATGACGAGTGCCGAGTGACAAGTGACGAGTTAAAGACTTGTGCTTGCTTGTCACTCGCCACTTGTCACTCGGCACTGCTTTCATACGCTTGCTTCCGCGTCGAGCAAAAGCGACGGCTCGTTGCGGGCGACGCGGCGGAGCAGGAGCGGGATGTCGAAGAGTTGCGCGAGACCTTTGACGATAGCGTAGCGCGGCTCTTCGGTGCTCGTGGTCGTTAGATTCGTCTCGCGTTGCAGGTAGGCGTCCATGCCTTCGAGCAATGCGCCGCCGCCCGTCAGGATGATGCCGCGATCATAGATGTCTGCGGCCACTTCGGGCTGCAAGTCGCCGAGCGCGTTGCGCACGGCGTCGGCGATCTTGCGTGTGACGTTCTGCGTGACGACGTAAATCTCATCGGCCGTGACCTCAATCGCGCCCGGTGCGCTCGTGTGTATGTCGCGGCCTTTGACCGTGAGCGCGCGCGCCGGATCGTCCGGTTCAATCGCCGATCCCAACTCGTTCTTCAGCCGCGCTGCTGATGGCGCACCGATGATTAGACCCCGAAAGCGGCGCAGGCGTTCCGCAATCGCCGCATCAATGTTGTTGCTGCCGATCCGTTCGGCCCGCGCATAGATGATCTGACCGAGCGCGACGATGGCGATGTTGGTCGTGTCGCCGCCGATGTCAACGACGCAACTGGCGCGCGCCTCTTCGATCTCCACACCTGCACCGATGGCTGCGGCGAGTCCTTCTTCGACCATGTAGATACGCCCGATGTGCGCGTGCTCTGCGGCGGTCAACAGTGCACGTTGCTCGACGTGCGTCACGCCCGCAAGCACGCCCATCACGGCGCGGCGACTGAAGTGCGAAAAGCCGCTGCGCGCCTGCCGGACGAAATGATCGAGCATCTTCTCCGTGTAAACAAAATCAGCGACGACGCCGCCCATCATCGGCGCGACGAGCGTGACCTCGCGCGCTTCGCGCCCCTGCATTTCGTGCGCTTCGCTGCCGTAGGCGACCACTTCGCCGGTCAGTTTATTAACGGCCACGACCGATGGTTCGTCCACGACTATGCCGCGCCCTTTGACGGCGATGATCGTCGAGGCCGATCCCATATCAATCGCCATCGAGTCGGAGATCAGATCGCGCAAGCGACCGAAGTGCCAGAACGAAGGCGTCCGGCGTCTGTAAGAACGTTTCGCCATCATATCGTCTGAAGCGTCCAAGCTATTCCCCTGTGCGCGTCGGAAACCTCACGCCCGGCGCTGGGCTGTTCGCTCTCGAAGCAATCGAGGCGGCGCGAGCAGAACCGTTGAAACAGGGCGTGCCGACAGTATAAAGGCGAAGGGCGAAAGGGGAAAGTACGGCAGGCGGAAAGCAGTAAGCAGCAGGCAGCAGGCAGTCGGCGGTTGGATGAGACAAAGTTGCAGACCAGCACGGCGACTGAGGCGCGTTTGCGGAGTGACGTGCGCGCACAAAAAAATTTCCGCCGCCGCTTTCGGCGCAAGATATTCTTTCGGCCGCACTTCATTTATGATGGCCGCGCTTTTGCGTGAACGTTACTTGACCGACAGCCGACGGCGCGTACCGCACGTGCCGTTGGCGTCAATGCCAGAAAAACAGGAAGAGGTTTCGCCATGCGTCATGTCATCATGCGCGCGCTGCACGTGTGCGCCGTCGCTGTTGTGCTCACCATCGCCGGCCATGCGCAGACGCCTGCGCCGCAAACCGAAACGGCCGCGCCCGCAACTCCAGCCGCCACCACACCGCTCGACGACGTGCGCCGCCAGTTGCAAGAGCAGCGCGAGGAGATTGAGCGGCTGCGCGCCACCGTCAAAGAGCAGACGCAACTGCTGCAAGAACTGCTCACGCGCGCACGCAATGCGCAAGCGACGCCTGCTGCGGCTGTCGAGTCTGCCGCCTACAAGACGGGCGACGTGGCGACGACCGACACGCTCGACGGTGCGCCGAACACGACGACCGGCGCAAACGCGCGGCAGATAGTGAACGCACCGCCGAACGCAAGCGTGCAGACGACAAACGCAAGCGCGCCGAAGCCGACCGAGATCACGACGGGCCTGCTCAGTTCGATCAGCTTTAGCGGCGACGTGCGGCTGCGCTACGAGGGACAGTTCGGCCAGTTGAACGCGCTGCCGAACAGCGCCGACCCGTCAATCCTCGGCAACGAGTTGTCGGCGCGCAATCGCACGCGCGTGCGGCTGCGCTTCGCCGTGCGCGGGCAGTTCGGGCACGAAGTCACAAAGGGTGAGCGCGAGTTCCAGTGGGGCTTGCGTCTTGCGTCGGGCACTTACCCGGATGTTAACTCGTCCAACCAAACGCTCACAGATTTTTTCACGCGCAAAGCGTTCGGCCTCGATCAGGCTTACATCACTTACAAGCCCGCGCGCGTGCGGGGCCTGCGCCTGCAAGCCGGCAAGTTCGAGCCGCCTTGGCTCGCGACCGAGATGACGATTGATGTGGACGTGATGCCCGAAGGGTTGAACGAACTCTACTCGCGCGACTTCAAAAACTCGAAGCTCAAAAATCTGACCTTCGTCGCGTGGCAACTGCCGATGTTGGAACGCGCCTCCGCGTTCGTGCTCGGCGCAGACGGGCGCGTGAGCGTCGAGCAATCGCACCGCGCGGGGCGCGACCTCGCACTCTACGGCGCGCAAGTGCACGGCCGTTTTGACCTCACGCCGCAAGCTTCGCTGACGCTTTCGGCCGCAGACCTCTACTATTCAGGCACGCAGTTCATCACGCCCGCGCAATTCTTCGGTGGGCAACTGCAAATCCCTGTCACCTTCACGATCCCCGCGACAGCGACGACACCGGCGCAGACCGTCACGACCACGATCAACATTCCGCGTGACGCGCTCGTCACAGGCTCAAGCGTCGGCGCGACGCCCACGAACACAAACGCGGTCAATCGCGACGGCCACTTGAGCAGCGGCTTCAACCTCGTCGATCTGATCGGGCGACTTGATCTGACCGAGAGCAAACGCTTCCCCGTCACGCTTCTCTTAAACTTCGTGCACAACATGCAGGCGCACGACGTGGTCGTCGCAGGCACGGGCGGCGCGAATCGCCTGTTGCCGAATCATGAGGACAATGGTTTGTGGGCGGAGGTTCAGGTGGGCAAGAGCAAGGCGGCGGGCGACTGGCAGTTCGGCTACACCTACATGCGCATTGAGAAGGACGCGGTGCTGACGCCGTTCAACCTGTCCGACATTCTGCAAGGCTCGGACGTGCGCGTGCACCGGATTGGTTTCACCTACACGGTCGATCCGCGTGTGCAGTTGACCTTGACCGATCTCATCTCGCAACGGCCGCATGGATTGCTCGGCGCATTTGGCATTACGCCGCCCGGCTCGCTCAACCGCGCGACCCATCGGCTCGAATTCGACACCCTGTTTCGCTTCTGAGTTCGGGCGTGGCGCGAAAACTGTAAGCAACATTTAAGCGCGCGTTAGCGTCGTTCGGTTAGGCTTCAATCAAACCCCGCCTCTTATGCGGACTATAAGGGGCGCGCAGAAACTTCGCCCGGAGTTTCCCCGCGCCCCGTTTTTTTTTCGCCCACATAAACGCGCACGTAAGCGGCCATGAGCGCCGCCTTCATCTTCGGTCTGTCAGGCCGCGCTTGTTAACATTTATGTTACATCAACGCGCTTGTCTCCCATTCGGCCTTCACTTATAGTCTCGGCGCTATCGGCTCAGTTTCATGAGAACGGAGCAAGTATGAACAATGGCACGTTTTAGTTTTCTGCCGCGTGAGGATCAGTATTTCTCTTTCTTCTCGCAGATGACCTCTTACATCTTCGACGCCTCACGGTTGCTCGTCGAGATGCTCGGCGAGGGCAACCAGCACAAGTATGATGAGTACGCGCAACGCATCAAATCCATTGAGCACGCCTGCGACGAGTTGACGCACACGGTCTCGACGCAACTCAACAAGACTTTCATCACCCCTTTCGACCGTGAAGACATCTACATGCTCTCCTCTGCGCTCGACGACATCGTCGATCTGATTGACGACGCCTCGCGCGCGATGGTCATGTTCGACTTACACGAATCGTCACCGCACGCACGTCGCTTCGCTGACGTGATCCATCGCATGGCCGTGCAACTGCACGAGGTCGTCTCGGTGTTGGCCAAACCCGTCGGCATCACGCCGCGCCTCGTCGAGATACACCGGCTTGAGAACGAGGGCGACGACATCTACCACACGGCCATCGCCGAACTGTTCCGCCAGCAGACCGACCCGCTCACCGTATTCAAGTGGAAAGAGATTTACGAAAAACTAGAGGCGGCCGTTGATCGCTGCGAAAACGTCGCCAATATCATCGAGAGCATGATTATTAAACATACGTGAGATAGGCAGTCGGTAAGCAGTAGCAAAACAATTACTGATCGCTGGCGCTGAAACGAGGGACGAATGACGATGCGCGATCAACCTACTGACTACTGGCTACAGACACTGTTACCATGAACGCTACATTCGCCTTCGTCCTCGTCCTCGTCGCGCTCGCGCTCTTGTTCGACTACATCAACGGCTTTCATGATGCGGCGAACTCAATTGCGACGGTCGTTTCGACGCGCGTCCTGTCGCCCGCAATCGCGGTCGTCTGGGCCGCGTTTTTTAATTTCATCGCGTTCCTCGTCTTCGGCACGCGCGTGGCCAAGGCCATCGGCGACGGCGTGCGGATGGATTTGATCGCGTCCGACCTCAGGCTCTACGTGCTGCTCGCCGCGCTCTTGGGTGCGATCATCTGGAACTTGATCACTTGGTGGCTGGGGCTGCCGACCTCAAGCTCGCACGCGCTCTTGGGCGGCTACGCGGGCGCAGGCATCGCCGCGTATCGCGGCTTCCACGGCTTACTTAAAACAGACGTGTGGGTGCGCACGCTCAAGTTCATCGTGCTCTCGCCGCTCATCGGTATGGTGCTCGGCTTCACGCTGATGGTGCTCGTCTATTGGTTGTTCCGGCATTCGTCGCCGAGCCGTGTTGATCGAATCTTTCGGCGCGGGCAACTATTGTCGGCCGCCGCCTTCTCGCTCGGTCACGGCGGCAACGATGCGCAGAAGACGATGGGCATCATCACGGCGGTGCTGGCGGCCGGCGGGCTGATCGCCTACGGGCCGAACGGCGGCCTGCCCGCAATCCCAATCTGGGTCGTGTTGACGGCGCACGCTGCCATCGGTCTCGGCACGCTCTCAGGCGGCTGGCGCATCGTACGCACGATGGGCACGCGCATCACAAAACTAAAACCCGTCGGCGGCTTCTGCGCCGAGACGGGCGCGGCGCTGACACTCGCTTACGTGACTTTGACGGGCGTGCCTGTTTCGACGACGCACACGATCACGGGCGCGATTGTCGGCGTCGGCGCGACGCGCCGACTCTCGGCCGTCAAGTGGGGCGTCGCCGGACGCATCGTCTGGGCATGGGTCTTGACAATTCCCATCGCCGGCTCCATCGCGGCCGTCACGTTCCTGCTGATCGAGTTGATTTACAAGCTGGCGCGTTAACGAACTCAACGAAGCGACCGCTCCCTTTCACTTATCACTGAACTTATGACGCTTGTGCTGATCGTTGAAGATGACCCGGACATCGCGGAAGGGCTGCGGTTCAATCTGGAGCGCGAGGGGCTGGAGGCCGCGATCGCTCTGACGGGCGAGCAGGGACTAACGGCCGCGCTCGATCCGCGTCGCCCGCCCGCGCTCATCTTGCTCGACCTGATGTTGCCGGGCATGAGCGGCACGGAGTTGTGTCGCCGCTTGCGCCGCGAGCCGGCGACACGCCGCACGCCGATCATCATGTTGACGGCGCGCACGTCGGAAGCCGACCGCGTCGGCGGTCTCGATCTCGGCGCGGATGATTACATCACCAAGCCTTTTTCGGTGCGTGAGCTGTTGGCGCGTGTGCGCGCTGTCTTGCGCCGCGCGGACGAGACGACGGTGCCGAGTTATTCGGACGGCCGTTTGTCAATTGACTTCGCCGACATGCGCGTCGCTTGCGAGGGCATAAACATCAAACTCACGCGCAAAGAGTTCGCGCTGCTCGAAATGCTTGCCAAGACGGGCGGGCGGGTGGCGACGCGCCAACAGATTCTCGACAACGTCTGGGGCTACGAATACTACGGCGACACGCGCACGCTAGACGTGCACATACGCCGCCTGCGCCAAAAACTCGGCGCGTGCGGCGACTGCATCGAGACGGTCGTCGGCGTCGGCTATCGCTTCATCGGCAGCGCGAAAGTCAGTGACCGTTGACGTGTGAAGGATTAAGATTAATCTGGAGTCTGGAGTCGAGAGTCTGGAGTCAAAAAGAATTTATCTTTTGACTCCAGACTCCAGACTCTCGACTCCAAACTTTTTATTATCATGGCTTCTATGCGCCTGATCATGTCGTTAGTTCTGTGTGGTGTGGTTGCGTTGGCGGTGGCGGCGCTCTTCATCAGACAGCCGGGCACGGCGGGCGTCGTCCTGCTCTGCGCGCTGGCGGGCGCAGCCGCCGCGCGCTTATGGCCCACACGGCGCACAAGCAACCTCGCCTCATCTTCGCTCCCGACGACAGTGTTGAGCGGCACAGGAAACGCCAAGCAGATGGCGAGCGCTGTCGCATCGAGTCTCAGCGAAGTGTTGCCCGCGCATGAACTGCTTGAAGCGATGTTGCACAGCATGCGCGAGGGCCTGCTCGTGGTTGACGCGGACATGCGTGTGCTCGTCTCGAATCCGGCGGCGGGCGAAATCTTCGGGGTCAGCGCAGACGCAACGCTCAATGCGCGCCGCTTAACCGATCTGACACACAACCAAGCCGTGCTGACGGCCTTTAGCGCGGCGCTCTTGCGCGGCGAGCGCGTCGCCGTCAAGGTTGAGACGGCCGAGGCAGACAAGCGCGCGTTTGATCTGCGCGTCGCGCCGTTTGAGCCGCGCGCGGCGAGCGACAGAAAAGTGCGCGGCGCAATCGGCGTTTTCTTCGACATCACACGGCTCGAACGCCTTGAGCGCGTGCGCCAAGAATTTCTCTCCAATGTCTCACACGAACTGCGCACGCCTCTGACGGCCATACGCACCTTCGTCGAAACGCTCGAAGCCAGCGCGCTCGACGATCCGACGCACAACCGCCGCTTCCTCTCGATCATTGATCGCAATGCCGCGCGCATGCACACGTTGATTGACGACATCCTTGAATTGTCGGCCATCGAAGCGGGCACGGTGACGGTTGAGCGTGCGTCCGTGCCTTTGCGCTCGCTAGTAAATGAGGTGTTCGCGGCGTTGGCGGCGCAGGCGACCGAACGCGGGGTCGAGTTGCACAACGAGATCGGCGCGGACGTGTTTGTGCAGGCGGACGCGCGCCGGCTCGAACAGATGTTGACGAACCTGACCGACAACGCGATCAAGTTCAATCGCGCAGACGGCTCGGTGCGTGTGCGCTATGAACGGCATGGCGCGCGTGCTCGCATCACGGTTGCAGACACGGGCGAAGGGATTGCGCCCGAACACATCAGACGCATCTTTGAACGCTTCTATCGCGTTGACCGCGCACGCTCGCGCGCGCTCGGCGGCACAGGCTTGGGTCTCGCCATCGTCAAACATCTCGCCCGCGCGCACGGCGGCGAAACGAGCGTGCAATCAACGCTCGGCGCAGGCTCAACCTTCACGATTGAATTGCCGCATGATGGATGAAATTAGTTATTGGTTATTTGAGCCTGATGCAAAGGCCGCAACATAGGGTGGGCATAGAACGATTGACTATCGAAGAACCAATAACCAGCAACAATTTTTCCACTGACAGCTTTCCATTCATCCTGCCGTGGGCATCGTTCATCTTGAATCTTGACGCTACATGAAGTTGCTTGTTACACTTTCGTGACGATTCAAGTCATTCCCGACGCGCCCTGCGTCAATCGTAGAACCAAGGGTTCAACCTGCAAATCAACTGCGCG
>Ga0209153_1000336_pt1 | contig 24006 bp, 17 predicted proteins | sample GraSoiAngelo_120_FD_185877 | JGI IMG/M metagenome (GOLD analysis project Ga0209153, IMG submission 185877) | Grasslands soil microbial communities from the Angelo Coastal Reserve, California, USA - 14_0919_09_20cm (SPAdes) (version 2) | ecosystem: Environmental > Terrestrial > Soil > Grasslands ...
CATCTCGGTTGACTCGCGCGGCATGCTCGAAGTCATGCGCAAGATGTTTGGCGCGAGCGAACTCGTCAACGAGTTGACAGGCGCGCGCGCACAGTCCGCGACCGGCAGCCGTTAAGTCGAAGCGCGCGGCTAAGACTGAGGGCGACTGAGAGCTTGCTGCTTTCAGTCGCCCTCTCTTTGTCTCGTCGCGTGTCGTGCGGCCACTACTTGCCGCCGCCGCAACGCAAGAGATTTTTTCAGCCTGCTGGTAACTATTCAAACGTGCGGTTTGATAATAGTATTATCATGCAAAATGCAAGATAACACTCTTCAGGAGCGTGTTATCATGTCTTTTGTCCTTAAGCACTTGTTGGGTTGCATCGCAATATTCATCTAGTGCGGAGGTAGAAGATGAAACTCTGGATAGCGGTATTGCCAATCATTTTGGGGATATCGTGGTGGTCGAAGAAGAAGGAACCACCGAGCTACACTTCCCCGTTGGACGATCCAAATTACAGGTGGAAAGGCGAAAGGGGTTCGTCGGGCGTGACGGATTACAGGCACAGCATCAATTGCGAATGCAACATGTGCCTATATCATCATGAGCCGAAGAATCCTAGATGCCAGTGTAAAGCGTGCAGGGATCCAGCGTCGGTTTACGGGCGCTAGGCACCAACGGTTCGATTGAAAGGACAAATCGATGAGCACAATTCAGTGTAACGCATCTGGCTGCCGGAATACTGATAAATCTGGCAAAAGATTTTTTCAATGCAGTCATTGCAATCGATGGTGGTGTAGTGACCACGGCTATAAAGGGAAACGGTGTGCTGGCTGTCAAAAGGGCTTTTTGACATAAGACGCGACGCAATCACATCGGGCAACCCAACAAATCGTTGGACGCGAGCGGCGGGAGCGTGTTTCTTAACTTGCTTGGTGCGGCGGAGGGTGCTTTGATTCGCGCCGCCGCGTCAACTCAACCGTTATGCCGCTTCGCGTATTATTGTTGGCTGTTAAAAAGTAGGCTAAACTTTCGACATGGACATTAAGGAAATCGAATCTGCTATTGCGCAACTACCATCGTCAGAATTGGCGGAGTTGGCCAAGTGGTTTGCAGAGTTCCAAGCGCAAGCATGGGATGAGCAGCTTGAGCAAGATGTGAAATCCGGTCGCTTGGATACACTGCTTAAACAGGCAGAGCAGGATTTTGCGCAGGGGCAGTGTGAGCCGCTGTGAAATATTTTGCGTCGCCCCTGTTTTGGTGACATTACCGCCAACTTCCGCCTGAAGTGCGGGCCCTTGCCGATAAAAACTTCCAGCTACTCAAAGCCGATCCCAAGCACCCATCGTTGCATTTCAAGAAAATTGATAAGCTCTGGTCAGTTCGAGTTGGCGCGCATTATCGAGCGTTAGGCTTGGATAAACCAGAAGGCGTTGTGTGGTTCTGGATTGGCTCGCACGCTGATTATGATCAACTGCTTCCGTAAAACCGCGACATCGCAACTCGTTCAACCGGAGCGGGAATAGCTTGCCCTTTCATCCGCCAGCTTGAATACTTCTCTCAATACTTCCCGCCCGGTTAATCGAGCGTTAGTCCCGTTGCATTAGCTAAACGGCGGGCGTGATTAGCTGCTCAGCATGGGCGATTAGGTGCTGAGCAGGAGAGATTAGAAGCTAAGCAGACGTGATTAGCTTCTAAGCTCTCCTGCTCAGCTTCTGCGCAAGGTTGATTAGAATCTAAGCAGTCGTGCTTAGATTCTGAGCAGCGTTGATTAGCTTCTGCGCAGGACTGATTAGCTTCTAAGCGCGCGTGAATAGATTCTGCGCAGGTGTGATTAGAAGCTAAGCGCGCGTGATTACGTTATCGGCGTGGCTGATTAAGCCTTAATCAGCCACGCCGATGTTCTATTTGAGTGCGATTTTGCTGTGGATAGAGCAGGTTGGGGCGAAAACTGCCGGTTTGGGTGTTGATAGTGATTAGTTACCAGCGTGCGACTGAGTCTGTGGCGCTGCCACTTGTGGGGATCGGCCGGCTAGGGCATCGCCGCGCCTGTCGTTTGTAAGCGACAAGCGCGGCGACGTGGTTGTAGGGGATGAGGTGCTTGTTAGCGAGAACGATGGCAAGACTCGTCTGTGGGTCTTGCATCAAGGGGGCGTGCCGGAGCACCTTTCAATTAGATATGACGGCGCGGACGTAAACATTTCACCGCCGCCTTAAGTTCAAACCGCACTGCATTAGCTTAGCGGCGCGCGTGATTAGGTTCTTGTCGGCTCGGATGATGAGCTAATCACATTAGGGCGCGCTTCGGTCTCTTGCACAGAGGCGCGCGTGTGTGCGAGCGCGCTGCGTCTGCGTGCGGCAGTTGGGAACGTCTGGGCATGCTTCTCCACACCGTGCGACTTGAGCACGTAGAACCTGTGGCGGACGGGATAGGTTAGGTTGCGCCAGCGCGAGAGTGGACGCTCGGCGACGACCTCGAAGCCGAACGAGTCGAACAGCGTGCGCCATTCAGGTTCGCGCCGGAAGCTACAATGACCCGTGCGCCCGCGCCACTGTAGATCGTGCGTCCAACACATGAAGCGATCCCAGAGGCCAACGGGAATATCTTCGTACACGACGATCAGCCCACCGGCGCGCAAGACCCTGCGCACTTCATGCAGCACCGCGCGCAAGTCCTGCGCGTGATGCAGGACGTAGCAGAGCAGCACCGCGTCGAACGAATGATCGGGCAAGGGGAAACGCCGGCCGTCGTAGCGCAAGTATTCGATCTGTGCGGCCGTGGCTTCTGTGACATCGAGGCCGACCACTCTCGTGCCGAGCAGCGCCGTCAGATGATGCGCGATAAAACCGTTGCCGCAGCCAACGTCTAACACGCGCGTCCGGCGCGGCACAACACGCGCCACTTCAAGCGCCATGTCGTAAGCCTTGCCGACTTGTCTGCGGCGGCACTGTCTCTGCCCGCGTCTCTGTATGCTCTCGATTAGGTTCATGTGCGTCAACAACCTGACCCAGAGCATGGCAAGCACAGTGCCGCTTGCGCGGCGGCGAGAATTCGGCGGGAAAACTGATGCGCGCTGATTTGCGGCGCAAGATTTTAGCGACGAGTGGCCGCAAAGAAAGCCGGACAGATGGCCGAGATACTATGAGCGTAGTTGATTGGATAGACTTGAGGCGCAGTCGGCAGGGCGGCCACGCTGATCCGTGCGCTTAGTCAACAGACACGAGAACGACTGAGGCGCGCTCCCTTTAGTCGTCTTCAACGCGCTGCCGTCCATGCGGCGCTAGGCTGCGAAAGATGAGACCGATGCCGCCCGCCAGTAGCACGATCATGACGATGGTGTTGAAGAGGCTGGTCTGCTGCACGTAAAGCTGTAGGTTCATCAAGATGGCTGCGAAGATGATCACGACGCCGGCAATGAGCAAGAGCCAGCCCGCGATTGAGCGGCCGTTGAAGAAGAGTATGCCGATGCCGAAGATGAGCGGCACGAGCGACAGCCCGAACGTGTTGTAGCCCCACAGCGTCCAGAAGCCGCTCGTCACCGTGACGCGCTGCGTGATCAAGTAAGCGCCGGCGATAGCCATCACCAGACCGAGGAAGAATTCGCCGAGGCCGCCCGGCGTGCCGCCTGCGCCCCGTCTGCTCGTTTCATTAGCCATAGTCTCTCCTGCCTACTGCGGATTATACGCGCCGATACCACAGACATCTTCACCAACTTTCTGGACGAATAAGACCTTCGGCTCGCGCTTGCCGGTGACGGGATTGATCCATTGATACTGGACTGAGCCTTCATTGTTGCTTGCGACAGCATCCGAGATCGCCCGGCCCACAGGCTTACCGTCGGCGTCTCGCAACACATCAGCCGACGCGCCGACGTACTGCGGGAAACCACCGTTCGCCGTGATAACGCTGTTCGGGCCGATGCAGACGACATAGAGGTCGCGATCAACGAACGGCGCTTTCTTCGCATTGAAATCCGCGAGCGCCTGCTTGCGCCCGACCTCGTTGTAGTGCGCCACCGCTTGCGCAAGCAGCGCTTTCGCTTCGGCCGGCGTGCCGCGCTCAGTCTTGGCGGGCGACGCAGTCGCTGGCGCGGCAGGCGACGCTTGCGCTTGCGGCTGCACTGGCGCTGCCTTGCTTTGCTGTGTGTCCGGCGGTGGGGTCTGTTGGGTACAACTAACGACCAGACCCAACAGCATCAAGCTCAATGGAAATGTTGCCTTCATACGCTCCGTCGTTGCTCGCCGGTCGGACAAGCTGTTGCGGAACAGGGACGATGAGACAGGCGAGGGTGAACAATCTCAGGAGCATCAAAGCGGCGCAATGGTATCGCTGTTCACCCGCGCTGTGCAACGGATCGAAGCCCGGGGCTATTTACTGTTTGGGCGGCGCGGCGGTCGTTTGCGCCGTCTGTTGGTTCAGATTGCGATCAACGTTGAGCGCACGGATGGCCGCATCAAGTTCTGTCTGTGCGCGCGCGCGTTCATCTGCGACCGTCTGTCGTTCTTTGGTCAACTGCTCGATGCGCGTCTCTTGCTCGTCGGCTTTGGCGACGTAGCGCGCGATGAGTTGTTTGGCCTCCGCCGTGTTCTTGAGCGCCGCGATGTTGTCGCGCAAGCGTTTCTGATCTTCGCCGATGCCAGCCAGCTCTGCGTTGATGGCTTGCAGCCGACCATCGAGTTGATTGATGCGCGCTTTGAGATCGAGCAGGTGTTGCAGGGCGGTGCGCGTCTGCTCGTCTATGTAGCGACGTGTGACGAAGAGTTCGAGGTCGCCGGGCGAGAAGTTCGCGAGCGCGTAGGTGTTCAGCAACTCGTGGCGCTCGACGACCGGCAACTCAACCTTCGCGTGCGGCGCAAGCTCGACGCGGAAACGATAATAGCGCGCAGTTCGCTCCGCCGGTTGCTGCGTCAACTTCGGATCAAGCTCCCACTCGGCGCGCACCGGATGCTCGATATAGACGACGCGCGCCCGCTCGGTCTGATTCGTCAACGTATAGACCTTCTTCTCCTCTTCGTGATAGTGCGCTTGCAAGACGCCGCCCGCGATGCGGACGAGAAAGGCGGGCGCGTTCGCTTCTTCAGTCTCCGCGCGGACGAGCGTGCCAAGATCGAGCGCGAACGAGACGAGCCGTTCCTCGTTCGGTTTCAGACGCTCCATCAGCGCCTCGCCCGCGTAGGCGTTGCCATCAATGATCGTGAGCGAACCATTCTCCAAAGTGAGCGGCGAGTCGTTCTTCAACAGCAGCCCGCTCATCGGGCGGCCGCCGCGCGCCGCCTCGTTGTAGATCGAGACGCGCTCGCCCGCCATGCGCGTCTGCAAGATCGGGATCAGAGCCGAACGGTCGCGCGGCACACTGACCGGCTGGGCCACGTGATACTCGAACAAGTCAGCGCCCAACTCCGCCGTCTCCGTATCGGCTGCGACGCCCGACTGTTCGCTCATCAACGCCTCGCTCAAGTTCTTCGTTTTAGCTGGCGCGAGCAAGGCCAGATTGCGTACATTTTTGTGCGGGTCGTCCTTGTCAGTGCCATCTATAAGCAAGTTGTTGTTTCGAGCGCGTCTTCCGTTCAAGGCTATAACTTGACTCTGATCTCTTGTTACTAGCTCCGCGCCTCCGGCAGTGACCGTAACCGTCTCTGCGACACTGCCAACTTCAAGCGTTGCGTAGAGATTGGTTGGCGGGCCTGCGCCGACAGACACGTTCTGCGTGATCAACTGTTTGAAGCCCGGCGCGGAAACCGTCACCGTGTACATGCCTGCGCTCAGTGTTGGCGAGGTATAAACGCCTTCGCCTGATGTCGTGAGATTGAGTTGCTGACCGGTTGCGTTATTTCTAATGGTCACGCTCGCACCTGCGATGACCGCACCGTTAGCATCGGTGATCGTGCCGTACAGCGACCCGCTGCCGCCGACTTTGCTTGGGCCTTCGCCCGGCTCGTAGGTCTGCGGGTTGAGTTGTAAATCTTCGGGGATGGGGACGACGGGGCGATAGCGATAGAAGGGTTGTTGGATGTGTTGGATGAACGAGACGGGCGTGCCGGAGATGAGCGATAGCTCGACGTCGCGCCAGTCCTCTTCGCTCACGTTGTCCACAATCGCCCAGCCTTGAAAGAAAGGCTTGCCCTGATCGTCGAGCACGACGCGATAGGTCGTCTTCCAGATCGGCGCGGCAATGGTGTAGCTGACAACCATCTCGCGCGCGCCTGTGCCGTCGGAGGTGACGATAATCGTCTTGGCATCGCGCCTGCGCGCCGACGCGGCGGCTTGCGCAAACTCCGTCACATCGCGTCGCGCGCCCTCGTCGATCAACTTCACAGAGCGCACCTCAGCCAGATCGAAGCTCATCAACTCGCCGCCTTCCGACGCGATGACGAGCGCGTGCGTGACGGCGGGCGGCTTTGTCGCATCGCCTTGTGTGTGCCGTTCTTCGACCGTGAGGATCGAGCCGGTCGCAGTTCGCGTCGCGGTCGTGACGCCGACGCGCGCGCCTTGCAGTTGACCGAGGACGCCTGCGAGGCCGCCGCTGCCAGCCGTCTGCGCGGCGACGTTGAAGGGAATGTCCGCGATGCGCGCTTGCGGCGGCGCAGACGAGTTGTAGCTGACCGCGCCGATGCGCCCGCGCCCGAGATCGAGCACGACCATTGACTTCAACACATCGTCCACCTGCGATTGCTTGAACGAGAGCGCGACCTCCGCATGACCCGTGACCGTGCCGCGCCGCTCGATGTAAGCGACGCCGTTGCTGTAGAGGATCACGCGGCGAATGGGCAGCAGTTGGCCGGCTGTTGTTTCGCCGGCTGCGGCGCGTGCGTTATCGGCAGGCGCGTGTGCGTTGCTTGTGTGGCGCGCGCGTTGGGCCGCCACCGGCGCGGCGAGCGTGAGCGCGAGTAAGAAGATGGGCAGGGCTGTACGTTTCATGTTAGTTGAAACCTCCGAGAAAGATTTTGGGCGCACGTCGGCCGAGCTGCTGCCTAAATGTGACCGCAGCCGCCGAAGGAACGAAGCGATGAAGCTCTCCTTGCGACCAGCGCAGAACGCGCCGGCCAAAAGAAACTTTCAGGTGTGCCGGTTTGATTGATGCAAAATTACGGCGGACAGGTTGACCGGCGGGAGAAAAGAAATAGTAGGCAGTTAAGGACAGAGCAGCCGACAAAAGAACCTGTTGAATTTTCACACAGGAGCTTGAGGGAGCTTCAACCGACGCTGCTTCTGTCTTTCATTGTGTCTTCACTGCCTTCTATTTCCCCTTTCTCCGGCAACGCTTTTTTCGTTGGCATCCTCTATAATTATGCGGCGCAGGCGACCGGCCTCTGAAGTCCGCGCTCGCGGCCCGATCAATTATTCCGAAGGACAGAAGGATTCATGCACCAATCATACCCGCTGCGCGTTCGTGCGCGTCGCAGTTTTAAGTGTGTCGCGCTGCTCGTCTGCGCGCTCGCCTGCGTCGCCATCGTGCGCGCGCAAACCACTCCGCCCGCGCAAGCAACGCCGCCTGCGCCCGTTCAAAACACAACGCCGCCCGCCGGTTCGCCCTCGCGCGTCGTGCTCGATTTCTATCAAGCGCTGCGCGAACGCAAGTTCCGCGAGGCATTCGCCCTGTCGGTTTGGAAGCCCGCGATTGAAGGGCTAACGCCGGCCGAGTTCGAGGAACTGAAGCCGGAGTTTGAGAAGATGGCCGCGGCCGTGCCCGAACAGATCGAGATCAGCGGCGAGCAGATCAGCGGCGACACCGCGACCGTCTTTGCGCGCGTCGGCGATGATCCGTCGGCGCAGCCTGAAGCGATCCCGATGATGCGCGCGGGCGGTGTCTGGATCTTCGGCGACCGCGACAAGCAGGCCGAAGTGCAACGACTCGGCAAAGAGTTCTTCCCGACCGCGCGCATTGAACAGCACCACGCGGAGGTCGAAGCGATCCTGCTGCGCATCGCCAACGCCGAAGCCGGTTACGCCGCAACGCGCGGCGGCGTGTATGCCGATCTGCCGACGCTGATAGATAGCAAGCCGTCGTTGCGTGATGATGTGGAATCCGAAGACACGCTCGGCTACCGCTTCCACCTCGCCGTCGCCAGAGACGGGCGCAGCTACACCGCCGGCGCAGAGCCTCTGCGCTACGGGCACACGGGCCGGCTCTCGTACTACATGGACGCGAGCGGCTACAAAAAGAAGGACACGGGCGGTAAGCCCTACACGCCGTCCGCGAAAGATAGATAACTTGCCCGGCCGTCTGCCATCGCAGGGTCGGAACTTAACGTCGCCTGCGGCGTCTAAGTCAAGATTATGAAGATGACCCCTCTCCTGCGCTTTACGTCTGTGCACGCGCATCGTCCGCAATTTGCGCGGGCGCTCATGCTCGCGTCCGCGCTCCTTGCGTTCTCCTGTCTCGCCAATGCGCAGATAGAGACAGTTCCTACAAACAGCAGAACACGGCGCGGCGCGGCGGAAGAACAGAAGCCGCTCACGTCGAAGCTGCGCGGGCGCGTGGTCTATGACGATACGGGCCGACCCGTGCGGCGCGCGCGGGTAATTTTGCTCGAAGACGGCAGCGCGGAAGGGACTGGCGAATCGGCTTTGACGAACGCGAACGGCGAGTTTGAGATCGCGGACGTGAAGGCCGGGCGCTACTTCATCATCGTCGAAGGGCCGGGCTTGCTCACGCCTTACAGCTTCCTCAACGTGGATGATACGCAAGGAAACGAATTAGACTTCAACGCTTTCCGCAGCCGGTTCGATGAAGTGACGGTTGACGGGCGCAGCGATGCGCACGTGCAGGTGCGCGCGCGTCGTGGCGGCTCGATCACGGGCACGGTCAGTTATGAGAACGGCGACCCCGCGATCAACGTCACGGTCACACTGTTGCGGCGGCAGAAAGGGCGCTTGCGCCAATACTTGGGCGGCGTCGGCGAGTCGCCGAACGGCTCTGTGCCGACGGATGATCGCGGCGTCTATCGCTTCGCGGGCCTGCCGCCCGGCGAGTATCTCGTCAGCGTCGCCGAACAGATCGTGCACGGCGACGGCGAGAGCGACGGCGATGGAGAAGAGGGTGTCCCATCTGCGACCAACGGCGGCACGCCGTTAGTTGTCACTTACTATCCGGCGGCGACGCGCGTCGCCGAAGCCGGCGCGATCAAACTCGACGCGGGCGAAGAACACGCGGGCGTGGACATCACGCTGGTCGAGCGCGGGCTTTATACGCTCGCGGGCGTCGTGCGAGATAAGCGCACGGGGCAACCTGTCGCGGACGTGCATCTCGGCCTCCACCTGAAAGAGGGCGAAGCGGAAGAGATGCCTCTGATCATCGATCACAACACGCAGACCGACGACGAAGGCCATTGGCAGTTCAACGAGCTGCCCGACGGTCTCTACGTTTTGACCGTCCAGCCGCAGCAAGAGTCTGATCCGGCCGCGATGGAAGCTTATCAACGCGCCTTACGCGCGGCGGCCGAAGCGAAAGACGCGACGGCCTTTCAAACTTTGCGCCCGCCGATTCCCGTCCAGAAGTTTTCGGCCAAGCAGCAGGAAGTGACCATCGAAGGTCATGATCTGACAAGCGTGTCCGTCGAGTTGAGCACGGGCGGTTATATCTCCGGCACGGTCGTCGTTGAGGGCGGAAAGGAAGTGCCGCCATACATGAACATCTACGCGGAGACGGCGAGCGCGGGCACGCGCGCCGTATATACTAATTCAACCGTGCAGAGCGGGCGCTTCATCATCGGCGGCATCCCACCGGGCAAAGTCTTCTTCAGCATCAACGCTTCGGACGGCGGAAATCATTTCTACGTCAAATCAATCACCGCCAACGGCATCACTTACACGCGCGAGCCTGTGCCCATCGAAGACGGCGCGGTGATCAAAGGCGCGCGCATCGTGGTTTCAACTGAACTATCGAAGTTGCAGGGGCGCGTCGTCGCGCAGCAGAAGGATAAAGAGAGCGCACCCGCGAGCGGTGTGGCTGTTCTGCTCGTGTCGGCGGACGCGAGCCGCTGGCGCTTCTCCGATCAACAGACGCTCGTGCGCACGAATCTCGATGGCACATACGAGATGACCGCCGCGCCCGGCGAATATCTCGCGTTCGTCTTGCCTGCGGATGAACGACCGCGCGCGTTGCAGGAGGACGAGATCAAACGCTTCAGCGTCGGCGCGCAGCACATCACGCTGCGACCGGGCAAGACCGAGCAGCTTGAGTTGAGCGTGCCGGACAACAAATAAGCTGGCGTGCGCGGCCGGCGCGCGGCGGCGAAATGGTCGCCGGCCTATTGATCAGAACAGGCGGAATGTTAGATGCTGGATGGCGGAAGAATCTCTCCGTCGTCCAGCATCTGCTTTTATGGCTGAAAAACTTCGCTCCATCGTCGTGCGCTTGCGCGAGTACGTCGGCAACCGGCGACGCGCCACACGCCATCGTCTGCGTCTGCCCTTCAGCGTTTCGCTCTACGACCCGACGCTTGCGGGCGAGAGCCTGCACCGCCTGCCGCGCCTCGACGGCGTCACACGCGACCTCAGCACGAGCGGGCTGGCGCTCACCTTGCCCGCCGTGCGCATCGGCGAGCGCTACTTGACCGGCACTGATGTGACCTTGCGCATCGTGCTCGAGCATCCGACGGGGCCGCTTGAACTGCTCGCGACGCCCGTGCGCTATGAACAACTCGATGAGGCAGAGACGGACAAAGGTTTTCTGATCGGCGTGCGCATCAAAGAAATGAACGCAGCGGATCGCGCGCGCTATGAGTCGTACTTGAAGCAGTTGCATTGAGGCTGTGATGAGTGTAGATGCTGTCGGTTTGACTTGCCTGCCGATTTCACGTTAAAGAAAGCTGTCTTAGGTTTTCAATCCGCTCTATTCATCTTTGCGCTCAAAAGGAGATTATGATCATGCCCGAACAGACAGCGCTGTCCCCGATGCTTTTCTTCGAGACGGTCAACGCCTTCCATCGCTCGGAGGCGCTCAAGGCCGCCATCGAGTTGAACCTTTTTACGGCCATCGCCGAAGGCCACGAGACCGTGCCCGCGCTTGCCCGCGCTTGCGCCGCATCTGAGCGTGGCACACGCATCCTCTGCGACTATCTGACCATCCTAGGCTTTCTCACCAAGCAAGACTCAACTTACAAACTCACGCCCGACTCGGCCGCCTTTCTCGACCAACACTCACCGGCTTACATGGGCGGCGCGATTGAATTTTTGTTGTCGCCGATGTTGACGCAGGGTTTCTACGAGACGGCGGCGGCCGTGCGCAAAGGCGGGACGGTGTCGAACGACACGGTCGCGCCGGAGCACCCGATCTGGGTGAAGTTCGCGCGCGGCATGGCCCCATTGATGATGCCGGCCGCGCAGATGATCGCGCAGTTGGTTGATCCGCAGCACGACAAAAAATTGCGTGTGCTCGACATCGCCGCCGGGCACGGTCGCTTCGGCATCACGCTCGCCGAGCGCAACCCACAAGTGGAAGTCACCGCGCTCGATTGGGCCGCCGTGCTCGAAGTGGCCAAAGAGAACGCGGCGCAAGCCGGTGTCAGCGATCGTTACCACACGCTCGCGGGCAGCGCCTTCGAGGTTGACTTCGGCACCGGCTACGACGTGGTGCTTTTGACTAACTTCCTACACCACTTCGATCCGCCGACCAACGAGACGCTGCTGCGCAAAGTTCACGCAGCCCTCAAAGAGGGCGGGCGGGCCGCGACGCTTGAGTTCGTGCCGAACGACGACCGCACCTCGCCGCCGGGCGCGGCCATGTTCAGTCTCATCATGCTCGTCGGCACACCATCAGGCGACGCCTACACTTACGCCGAACTCGAACGCATGGCCGCCAACGCCGGCTTCACGCGCAGCGAACTCTATCCGCTCGCACCGCTGCCGCACTCGGTTGTGATTTCGTACAAGTGACAGTGGTCGGTGGTCAGTGATCAGTAAAAGACAGTTTGAAACTGACCACTGATCACTGACCACTCTTTTATCGTTTGAATTGCAGCCAGCCGAAGCGTTGCGGCACGTGGAAATTTGGTTGCGGTGAGAGCGTCGGTTGCCATGCGAGGTAACCGCGCGTGGGGTCTCGGCCGACGCAGCGATAGAGGTTCGCGCGCCAACGCGCATCACGCGCGGGTGCGCCGCCGAGCGCTGTCCAAGGCACGCGCATCGTCAACGTGACGGAATCTTTTGCGGTGCGCGCGGCGAAGGTCGCGCCCGAATGATAATCGAAGTCCGACTCGCGTCTGTCCGGCAGTTGATGAAGCCGCGCGTCGAGCCATTCACCGGTCGGCGCAACCTCGAACTCGAAATAACGCTCCGGCTCCGCCGCGTTCGGCGCGACGAACAACTCGCACACGTCGCGATCCCACAAGCCCAGAGTCTTCTGCTCAACGCGCGGCTTATCGCTCACGATGAGCGGCTCGCCCTGCCGCGCCACGAAGCGCACGTAGAGCGCCGCATCCGTCCACAGCACGCGCGCCTCTGCTTGTCGCGCAAGCGGCGCGGGCGCGCCCGACCAGTAGCGTTCAATTCGCACGACCTGCGCTTGTTGCCACGCCGGATTGTCGAAATCGTTGACTGCAAAATCCGCGCGCACGTGCCGTGCTTCGATCACTTTGCTCTCGTCCATCTTCTCTGCGGCGGTCGTAGGCTTCTTGGCCTTTGATGTTTGCTTCTGCTCGACAGCTTGCTGCGAACTAACCATCGCGCTCAACACAGCGACGGCGAGCGCGCAAGCAACGCAGGAAAAGATCGACCGAAGCGCGCGTGTGCGTCGTGTGCGATTCATATTTTCACGCTGCCTGTCCATCCGCGTTGATGTTGCAAGTCAACCGGAACAAATTTATGTCGGCTTATCGTCTCGTCAAAAGAGACCGCGCACCCAGCCGCCGTCAACCTGCAATGTCACGCCGGTGATGTATGACGCGCGCTCGGAGGCGAGGAAGGCGACCGCCGCCGCGATCTCTGCCGGATCGGCGAGTCGGCCGGCGGGAATCTGCGCGGCCCAACCGGCGACCATCTCCTCGGCCGACTTACCCATCGTGCGCCCGCGCGTCTCGGCCAATTCCGCTTGATGCTCCGTGAGCGTCCAACCGGGCGCGATGTTGTTAACGGTCACGCCGTCTGCGGCCAACTCGTTCGAGAGCGTCTTGGCCCAGCCGGTCAGACCTGCGCGCACGGTATTCGATAAGAGCAGCCCATCAATCGGTTGTTTGACCGAGACGGACGTGATGTTGATGATGCGCCCCCAACGACGCGCGCGCATCTCAGGCACGACGAGCCGCGCAAGACGTATGGCAGATAAGGCATTAAGTTCAAACGCGCGCCGGTAAGCGTCGAGATCGGCAGCGGCAAACGTCGCACTTGCGGGGCCGCCCGCATTCGTCACGAGTATGTCCACGCGCCCCGCTTGCTCTTGCGCCTGTGCGACGAACAACTCCACATCCTCATCGCGCGTCACGTCCGCCCGCACGCCGACGCAGCGCACGCCGGTCTCCTCAGTGATCCGCGCCGCCGCCGCACGCGCCCGCACCTCATCGCGCCCGCACAAGAAGACACGCGCCCCTTCACGCGCCAACTCGCGCGCCGCCGCAAACCCAATCCCCGCACTCCCCGCCGCAACCAAAGCGACGCGACCGTTCAAGCCGAAATCCATTGCGCCTCCAATATCTTGCGCGAGGCTTACCTCTCGTTATCGCCTGCGAGTGCAGTTAGGTAGATTAAAAGCTTCGATTTTTTATCCGTGTGAGAAGAAGCTAGACACACTGCTATTGCAGCTAAGCTGCCTTAACGCGCCGCTTTAGCGCAGAGATGTATTTAGGCAATTCAGCATACCTGATGAAATGTCTGCCAATCATCGGTAAGCGTTGTTCCACACCCTCATTTACTATCACCGGCGTCACGCGCTTGTCGAGTGAGTCAGCCACGCCAAGTTCATACATTATATTGGAATTGTTGGCGGAGTTGTCTGTTAGTAAAATGACCACCTCGTCGGCCTCGCGCAATGCGCGGTTGATTGATGATCGGATGTTTGCGCCCACAGAGACTTCATCTATAAGGACAAAAACCCGCGCCCCGGCCTCTTTGAGCCGACGCGCCAGATCGCGTGCCAACTCCGCGTCCTTGTGATCATGGCTAATAAAAATTTGGTAGCTCATGTGATCAAGACCTCATCTTTTGCTGGAGCGCCGACGGCCAATTCTCTCCGTCAATTCTAACAGGAAGTCGTCAAAGTCGTTAAGATCAATTGCCTTGATGTCTTGAAGGGGCGGCACTTTGTCTGGCGCAATGTTATTGAGGATTGGTGTAATACGTTTCCCCTGTCCGTGCGCCATGCCGGCTTCGTAGATCACCCATAAAGAAGTAATACTTTCAGCCGAAAGCAATACAATCGCTTCCTGCGAAGCTTTTATCCCACGTTTGACTGAACGGCGAATTTCATCACCGCCCCGCAGGTCTTTGCGGTCAAGCCATGTTTTCGCGCCAAGAGCTTCGATCTCTTTGGCGATCTGCTTGGCAATCCAACTTTCTTTTGAAGAATGACTGATGAAAACTGTGTAAGCAGCAGGCTACGTTGGTGACGTTTTCGCCGCCTGTTGCTTAACAGGTTTCTTGCTTGGTTTGCGTCTGCTTGCGCTCCGCTTTCTCACCCTTCCAGCCATAAGATTTATTCTACGCGATATGACCAGTAAAGCGACGGCTATTTCTTCCGATACTTCTCAAACCAACCACGCAGGTAAAGAATCTGCGCGAGACGGTTCGAGGGGTGGCGCACCGTGCCGTCGGCGTTGAAGCCGTGATATTCATCGGGCAGGCGCACCATGAGCGTCGGCACTTTGCGCAGTTTCAACGCGCGATAGTATTGCTCGGTCTCTTCAATCGGCGTGCGCAGGTCGAGTTCGCCGTCCATAAGCATCGTCGGCGTCTTGACGTTGCCGACGTAAGTGATCGGCGAGCGGCGCAGGTGCTCTTCCGGGTCTTCCCAAGGAAGCTTCTTGAAGTTGTAATACCACGAACTGCTGTCGGTCGTGCCGACGAACGAGTACCAGTTGACGACCGGCTTCATGACGACCGCCGCCGCGAAGCGATCCGTGTGCCCGACGATCCAAGAGGTCAAGACGCCGCCGCCTGAGCCGCCGCAGACGAACAGATTGTTCGGGTCAATGTAACCGCGCTTGACGACTTCATCCACGCCGGTCATCAAATCGTTGTAATCCTCGCCGGGATAGTTGTTCTTGATCGCGTTGCCGAACTCTTGCCCGTAGCCGCTTGAGCCGCGCGGGTTGGTGTAGAGCACGACGTAACCTTCCGCCGCGTGTTGTTGAAACTCGAAGTTGAAGCCGACGCCGTACATCGTGTGCGGCCCGCCATGTATGTAGAGGATGAGCGGATACTTCTTTGTCGCGTCGAAATCGGGCGGCTTCACGAGCCAGCCTTGAACCTTTTTGCCGCCGACCGAGTCGTACCAAATCTCTTCGACCTCGCCGAGCTTGCGCCCTTCAAGCACATCGTCGTTGACGTTTGTGACGCGCCGCAGCACAGGCTCTTTGATGTTGAAGACCACGACATCATTCGGCGCTTGCGGCGTGGTGAGCAGACCAGCCGCGACGCCGTTGCGGCTGAGCGACGAGAAGTTGAGTTGTTGATTGCCCTTCGTCAACTGCACGGGCGCACCGCCCTTGACTGACTCGAACCAGAGATTGTTTGTGCCGCGATCTTCGGCCACGAAATAGACGCCGCTGTTGTCGTTCGCCCATTCAAGTTCGGCCGGCGAGCGATCAAAATCGGCCGTGAGCACGCGCTTATTTGTGCCGTCGGCGTTCATCAAGTAGAGCTTGTTGACGATGTATGTGTCGTCGGTTTGATCGAAGCCGAGATAGGCGACGAGCTTGCCGTCGGGCGAGACGGTCGGATTGGTGTCCGGCCCCTTGCGGTCGGTGAGTTGGCGAATTTGGCCCATCTTCACGTTGATGGCATAGATGTCCGACTCGCGCTGCAAGTATTCGGCGTCGGGTTGGCGCACGCCGCTAAAGAGAATGGTCTCCGCGTCGGGCAGCCATTCGGCCGCACCGTGATTGTAATCGCCTTCGGTCAACTGGCGCGGCGTGCCGCCTGTGTCCGGGATGATGAAGATATGTTGATAACCTTCCGAGCGCCAACCCGAACCGTCCGAGCGATAGTCGAGCCGATCCACGACGCGCGGCGCATCAATCCACTTCGCGCCCGCCGGACGCGGTGGCATGTTGATCTTGAAACTTTGGGTCGAGGGCACGAGCGAAGTGAACGCGATGTGTTTGCCGTCGGGCGACCAAGCGATGTTCGCGGGCGCGCGCTCTAAGTGTGTGAGTTGCGTCTCGTCAGGTGCGTCGAGCCAACGGACGAAAATCTGCGCGCCGCCGGGTTGACCCTGTGCGACGTAAGCGATGCGCCGACCATCGGGCGACCAACGCGGTTGCGCGCCTTTCATCAGAAAGCGGTTGTGCGTGCCGTCCGCGTTCATGATCCAGATTTCGTCCTCAAACTTGTCGTTCATCTTGTCCGTCCAACGGCGCGTATAGACGACCTGCGTGCCGTCGGGCGAAATCTGCGGCGAGTTGACGTACTCCCAATCGAGATAGGTTTCAATCGTCAGACGATCATGACTCGCGGCGAACGCAGTAGCCGCGAGCGCGATGAGCAGAATAAACAAGGGAAGGGCATTGATTCGGCGCATGGGCAATCTCCGAGTTTGAATTAGGATCGGTTGGGCCAAAGACGCGACTGGCGTTTGCTGCGACAGGAAGCAGTCCGCATCGGTCGTCCAGTGTCGGAAGATGATAGTTGAAAGCCCGCGTTTTGTTAATCAGCCGACAGATGAATCTGTTTGGCTACGTCATGCAGCGCCGCAGCTTCCGTATCCAGCTTTGTCATCGCGCGGGCTGGTTCGCGTTCACGATTCCACCAACGCGCGGTCGCAAACCAAAGTAGGCCGGGCACGAGAAAGAGCGCGCCGATCATGACGGTGACGGTGCGCGGCGAAACCTGGCAGCGGTCGAGCAGTTCGCCGGTCGCATAGTTCGAGGCGGCGAGCGCGAGCGTCAAGAGCGCCAACTCGGCGGCGAACACACGCCCGCGAAAGTTGTCTTCAACCGACCCTTGCAAGAGCACGGTCGAGAAGACCCAGAGGATGCTGCCGCCCATATGCGCGATGAAGAGCAGCAGGAGCGCGAGCGCGAAATTGTGCGCGCCGCCGAACGCGGCGTAGAACAGGCCGCCCAACAGAAATGCGAAGCCGATGGCCGCCTGCATGCGGCGCCGCGATTCGCCCGCGAGGATGCGCGCAAACACAGGCCCCACGGCCGTGCCGATGCCGCGCGCCGCATAGAGCACGCCGACGCCGCCCGCGATGGTGCGCCCGACCGGAAAAATCTTTTCGCCGAAGACGGCCAAGAGCGTCAGGATGCCGCCGCCCAAACCCCACGCCGGTTTGACGAGCAGGAGCGCGAGCACGCGCGGGCGTTTCCAGACGTAGCGCATGCCTTCGAGCGTGTCCGTGAGACCGAGCGCCTTGCTAATGGTGAGTTTCGTTTTCGCGCGCGCCGCTCGTTTCGGAAAACGGACGCTGGCGACGAGCGCGGCTGAAGCGAGGAAGGTCAAAGAGTCAATGACGAACGCTGCGTCCGTGCCGAACCAAGCGGTGACCGCGCCGCCCGCCGCCGCACCGAGCGTGAGCATCGCCGACCACGTGACCGAAGCGATGGCGTTTGCCGTCACGAGTTCGCGCGCTTCGACGATTGATGGAATGGTCGCGGTCTTTGCTGGCTCGAAGAAGGTCGAGAAGGTCAGTTGCAAAACCGTGAGCACGTAGATGAGCCAGACCTGATCGGGCCGGCGCACGAAGAGAAAGCCGAGCACGACGACGGCGCGCACTACGTCTGAGACGATCATGATCGTGCGGCGGCTAAAGCGATCCGCCACGACGCCTGAGAGCGGCCCCGTCACGACGCTCGGCAGAAACCGCGCCACCAATACAAGCCCGACCGCGCGCCCCGAACCCGTCAGCTTCAACACCAACGTATAGACCGCGATGGTATCGAACCAATCACCGAGTTGGCTCACGACCTGACCAAGCCACAACTGCCGGAAGCTGCGATTGCGCCGCAGCAATGCGACGTAGCCGACAGAAGTGTTCTGCATCTGCTCTCGATCCTGTGTCGTCACGGTTTGCGTTTGAGAGTGCCGTGCGCAGTGACGATTGTCAAACGGGGTGGCCGCACGGCCCGCTTTAATCTGACCGACCCATCAGACTGACATGTCACGTTGACTTTCGTTGACCAGCACATCTGCTGTCTTGCGCGCTTTCACGTGCAGGTTTACGTGCGTTTATGCGGGCGTCTGCGGTGCGGATTCGATTGCACGGGTAACGGCACACGCTTTGTAAAAGAAGTGGGCGCGGCTTGAAGCGTCAGGCGCTTCGCGAGTCCTCCGCACGGGACTTGTCGGGCCGCGCCTTATTTGATAGCGCAAGTTTTAGCGGAAGTCGGGTCGGGCCGCCTTCGCGTGCGGATTAGGTTTTCTCACCCTGCTACAGCGAGCGAGTGCCACAACGCTCGCTGCTTGCCCTGCCGTCGCTCGGAAACGAAGGCCGATTTGCTCCCGGCGCTCGTTTCCGGCGGCGGACTGTTGTCGCCCTCGACGTTGAGGTGCGACCAAACTTTCAGCGCAAACGGCGCGCGGGTTGCGTCGGTCTTATGCGCGTGCATGTGTTCATCTGTTTGTTAGTGGTTCGTGCTGGAATAGCAAAGTTAAGCCAAGACGTAGGCTGATGAGCTTGCGTCGCGGAGGCTCTGGAGTGAAACTGATCGACATGTCGGACTACAGTCGCGCCGCCAAAATCTACTGGGGCGTGGCGGTCTGCGCGGGCACACTCATCTGCGCTTGGGCGCTCTTCGGTTGTCTGTCGTTCACGGGTGCACAAGGCTTACAGTTTCTCGCGCTCGCCAGTTTCGTCGTCCTCGCCGGTGCGCTCCCGATTCGCATTCCAAATAACGCCGCCAGCATTACGCTCGGCGACGCTTTCATCTTTCTCGGCGTGATCGTCTTGGGTGTGCCCGCAGCCGTCCTGCTCGGCGCGCTCGATTCACTGCTCAGCAGTTTGCGCACGACGCGCCGCGCGACCAGTTGGCTCGCCGCGCCCGCGACGATGTCGGTCACCACGCTGCTTGCGGCGCAGACCTTCTACTTCACGCTCAAACTCTATGGCGCTGTGCAACTGCATCCGGTCGGGTTGTCCGGCTTGACGTTCGCGCAGTTGCTCTTGCCGCTCGGCGCGATGGCGCTCGTGCAGTATTTCTTCAACGGTCTGTTCGTCGCGGCGCTGCACGCCTTAAAGCGCCGCCGCTCGATCTGGAAGTTCTGGCGCGACGGCTACGTGTGGACGGCTTGGACGTTCTTCGCCTCGGCGGTCGTCACCGCGCTGCTCTATCGCGCGATGATGAACGTCGGGCTGCTCTACGTGCTGCTCAGCGTGCCGGTCATCGCTGCTACTTTCGCGACTTACAAAATCTACTTCGAGCGCGTCAACGAGAAGACGCGCGAAGCGGCCGAACTCGCGCGCTTGCATCTGGCCACGGTCGAAGCGCTCGCGACTGCGATTGACGCGAAGGATCAGACGACGCATTGCCACGTTCGCCGCGTGCAACTCTACGCCGCCGGCATGGGCCACGTCTTGCACATGGCTGATGAAGAGATCGAGGCGTTGAAGGCCGGCGCGCTCCTGCACGACATCGGCAAGTTGGCCGTCCCCGATCACATCTTGAACAAGCCGGGCAAACTGACGCCCGCCGAGTTCGACCGGATGAAGATTCACACGGTCGTCGGCGCGCAGATACTCGAACGGATTGACTTCCCTTATCCGGTCGTGCCGACCGTGCGCCATCACCACGAGCGTTGGGACGGACTCGGCTACCCGGACGGCTTGCGCGGCGCAGAGATTCCGTTGACGGCGCGCGTGCTCGCGGTCGTTGATTGCTACGACTCGATGCGCGAAGACCGGCCGTTTAGACCCGGCAAGGCGCGCGACGAAGCGAGCGCGCTCCTGCGCCACGACGCCGGCACGCGCTTCGATCCTCAGATCATTGAACTGTTCCTCAAACATCTGCCGGAGTTTGAGCTTGAAGTCGCGGCGCATGGGTTGGATCAGCATCTCGCCATAATTGAGCTTGACGAGCATACGTCCAGCACAAGCTCTCTGCGTCGCCCGCGCAACAGCGGCCCGCTCTCGCCGCCCGCCTATCTCGATCAGATCAAGAACGCGCACCGCGAGGTCTATGCGCTCTACGAGATCGCGCGCACCTTCGGCTCGTCGCTTGCGCTCGCCGACCGCGCGCACGTGCTCGTGGACAAGGTCGGCCACGTCGTACCTTACGATACATGCGCCGTTTATATCTACGACGAGTTGAAAGGCTACGCGCGCGTGGCGCACGTCGCAGGCCGGCACGCGGAGTTATTGCCCGGACGTTGCGTTGCGCCGGGCGAAGGTGTGATCGGTTTTGTGCTCGCCAATCGTCGCCCCGTGAACGGCTTCGATCCGATGCTCGACTTCGCGGAGTTCGCGCTAGCGGAAGGCGAGCGGCCGCGCTCGATGGTCGCGCTGCCGCTCGTTAAAGACGAGCGCTTGCTCGGCGTCATCGCCATCTATTCGCTCGACTACGAGCCATACACGGACGACGACGTGCGCCTGCTCGACATGGTGGCGCGCTTGGCGGCCGACGCCTTCTCGACCGCGATGAGCCACGCCGAAGCCGAATCGAACGCGCTCACAGATCAATTAACAAACCTGCCGAACGCGCGCGCTCTCCATCTGCGCTTCAGCGAAGAAGAGGCGCGGGCGCGGCGCACGGGGCAAACGTTCCAAGTGGTCATGCTCGACTTGGACGAGTTCAAACAGGTCAACGACACATTCGGTCATCAGACCGGCGATCAGATGCTCAAAGAGGTCGGGCGCGTCCTTCAAGCGCAACTGCGCGAGTACGATTTTCTCGCGCGCTACGCGGGCGACGAGTTCGTCGCCATCGTGCAGGAACTGAGCGACGATCAAGTGCGCGACTTGCGCGAGCGCATCGAGCGCGCGATCAGCCGGCTCAGTTTGCGCGTCCCGCCCGACAAGCACGCGCGCGTCGGCGTCAGCGTCGGTGCAGCCCGCTTCGGCACAGACGGCGAGACCCTGAGTCAACTGCTCATCGCCGCCGACCAAGCGATGTACAACGTCAAAGCCAACCACAAACAACACCGCCACCCGCCCACAGACGCGCCCGCCGAGATGCCCGTTAGTGATCTGACTTCGGCAGCAATCAACTGAAGTGGTCAGTGGTCGGTGGTCAGTGGTCAGTTGAGAAACTGTCTCTCACTGATCACTGACCACCGACCACTGACCACTGTTCTTGACTTTCTCGCCCGCATCGCTTTCAATCAATAAAGAGGCGCGTGCGGGCGTCCGCTTATGGTCGCACGCTCTCACGTCAAGCGTTTTGCCGGAACTCGAAAGCGCGTGGCGCATCCTGCCCCCGACCTGCCGATGCGGAAAGCTTTACCAAACAAAAGCATGCTCGCGGCCAATGATCAATCAAGCAAGCCGGCTACGCTGCTCGTCGTTGATAGCGACGAGCGCGCGCGCGCGTTGCTCGTCCGCACGCTCGAAGGTGCGCGTTATCGCCTGCTCGAAGCGGGTGATGCGCCGACGGCACTGCGGCTGTTGCATGAGGCGCACTGCGAACTGATCCTGCTTGCGAGCGAGATGCCGGGCGTTGACGGCCTCGCCTTGTGTCGCGTGCTGCGCGCGCAAGCGGCGACGAAGCGGCTGCCGATCATCATGCTCGCCAGTCGCGCCGATGAAGAGTTGCAGGTCGGCGCATTCGCAGCGGGCGCGGATGATTTCGTGGTTAAGCCTGCGGCCCGACCCGAGCTACTGTCGCGCGTCAGCGCGCACCTCGAAGCCGCGCGGCGTGAGCACGCGCTCGCGGGCAGCAATCGCGAATTGGCTTTCCTCGCAGACTTGGGGCGCGGGCTTCTCGTCGCGCTTGAGCCATTGCAGGTTGTGCGGCGCGTCGCGGGCGCGACCTATGATGCGGCGAACGCGGCGCTCTGCGCGGCCGTTGTAACGGCGAACACGAATGAAGTGAGCGCGGGCGACGTTGATGACGGCGCGGCTTCGTCTGAGCATAAACTGGTGGCGTGCGTGTTCGACCGCGAGGGCAGCGCCGAAGGGCCTTCGCTCGTGGACGTGGAGAAGTTGCGGCGTTGGCTACTGACGAATCCTTCGGCGTCTGTGCTGCTTGAGCGGCATGGAGATTTTTTTCTGCGCGACGACACACACCGCGCCGAGTATGTCGCGCCGCTCAGATTCGCGGGGCAAGCGTTGGGCGCGCTCGTCGTCGCGTTCGACGATGCGGCGGATTGCGGCGAGACCGAGGCGCGTCTGATTGATGCGGCAGCGCAGCAGGCGGCACTCGCGGCGCACATCTCGTCGCTGTACGCGGCGGCGCGTGCGTCATCTGTGAGTCTCGCGCGCGAAGTTGAACGACGCACGGCTGAGGCAGAAGCACAGCGTCGTTTCACCGAAGCGATCATTGATAGTCTGCCTGTGTCGCTCTACGCAGTTGATCGCACGCATCGCATCGTCGCTTGGAATCGCAACCGCGAGCTTGGCGGTCAAGGTGTGCCGCGTCGGAATGCGTTGGGCCGTAGCGTCTTCGATGTGTTGACGCGCCAGCCGCGTGCGACGCTCGAACGCGAGTTCGGACGCGCCTTCGAGACCGGCCAGATCGAGCGCATCGAGCAGGAGAGCACGGCCCCCGACGGGCACACGAAGCACTGGCTCGTCAGCAAAATTCCGATGCGCACAGACGGCGCGGAGGTCTCGCACGTCATCACTGTGGGCGAAGACATCACGGCGCGCGTCGAAGCGAATCGCGCGGTCGCACGAACTGAAAAACTCGCCGCCGTCGGCCGGCTCGCCGCCGGCGTCGTGCATGAGATCAACAATCCGCTCGCGACGATTGCCGCGTGCGCCGAAGCTTTGGAGACGCGCGTCGCAGAGGGCACGTTCGGCGCGTCGCGCGATGTGGACGACCTGCGCGAGTATCTCGCGCTCATACGCGGCGAAGCGTTTCGCTGCAAACAGATCACGAACGGCTTGCTCGACTTCAGTCGCAATCGTGCGGGCGAGCCTGCGCCCGTGTCTCTGACCGAGGTGGTCAAAGCGGCGGCGCGGCTGTTGCGCCATCAACGGCGCGCGCAGGACATAGAGTTTCAAGTCGAAGTGGCCGACGACATCGCGCTCGTCGCAGGCGACGCGGGCCAGTTGCAACAGGTCGTCATCATCCTCGCCGAGAACGCGATTGATGCGATGCCGCAGGGCGGCGCGCTCAGTCTGCGCACGTACAATCAGAGTGGCGGCGTCGCGCTGCAAGTATGCGATACGGGCGTCGGCATCGCGCAAGAAAACCTCGCCAAGATTTTCGATCCGTTCTTCACCACAAAAGAGGTTGGGCGCGGGACAGGTCTCGGCCTTGCGGTCTGTTATGGTATTGTGACGGAGCACGGCGGGCGTATAGCGGTGGATTCGGCTGTCGGGCGCGGGACGACCTTCACAGTCAGTCTGCCCGCGATGAACGAAGAGATCAGAGATGGAGGCCGAGACGTTTGAGCGCACCGCTGCCGACCAGAATCATCGTCGCCGAAGATGAAGCGAACCTGCGGCTCGTGTTGCAAAAGGAGTTGGAGCGCGCAGGCTACTTGGTGCGCATCGCGCCCGATGGCGAAGCAGCACTGAAGCTGCTGGAAGAGACCAACGTGGACGTGATGCTCTGCGACATCAACATGCCGCGCATGGACGGCATGGAGCTTTTGCGGCGCGTCCATCAACGCCCGAACCCGCCCGAAGTGATCATGCTCACGGGGCATGCCACCGTCGAGACCGCCATTGAGGCGATGAAACTCGGCGCATACGATTACCTCTCGAAGCCTTATCACATTACGGAACTCGATGCGCTCGTCAAACAGGCGGCCGAGAAACGGCGCTTGCGCGTGG
>Ga0209153_1000340_pt1 | contig 23722 bp, 21 predicted proteins | sample GraSoiAngelo_120_FD_185877 | JGI IMG/M metagenome (GOLD analysis project Ga0209153, IMG submission 185877) | Grasslands soil microbial communities from the Angelo Coastal Reserve, California, USA - 14_0919_09_20cm (SPAdes) (version 2) | ecosystem: Environmental > Terrestrial > Soil > Grasslands ...
ATCGTTCATCTTGAATCTTGACGCTACATGAAGTTGCTTGTTACACTTTCGTGACGATTCAAGTCATTCCCGACGCGCCCTGCGTCAATCGTAGAACCAAGGGTTCAACCTGCAAATCAACTGCGCGCTGCGGCGCGGCTTGTCATGTGCAAAGTATTCTAGGAGGTGAATGGTGGGCTTTAAGGTCGGACAGAAAGTCGTGTACCCCAACCACGGCATCGGCATCATTGAACAGATCGAGCAGAAGCAGATCGGCGCGGCCTCTATGCCCTTCTACACGCTGCGCCTCGCCGCGACCAACTCGGTCGTGCTCGTGCCCATCGCCAACGCGGGCGAGGTCGGACTTCGTTCGCCGATCTCTTCGGGCGCATGCGAGTTGCTGCTCAAGAATTTAGCCGACGACTTTACGCCCGCCCCGCACGATTGGAAGGATCGCTTCAAAGAGTTCTCCGACAAGATGCGCACCGGCGACATCTTCGAGGTCGCGCATGTGCTCAAGCATCTAACCTACTTGAGCCATCTCAAGCCGCTCTCATTCCGCGAGCAGCGCATGTTGGAGCGCGCACGCTATCTGGTTATCTCCGAATTGGCGGCCGTCTGTCGGCAACCCGAATGCAACATCACGCCGCGCGTCGAGCAAGCACTCGCGCGCGCCTGCGCCAAGCACGAGCGCCGGCCCATCACGGCCGCACGCGCCCGCGCCGCCAGCGCCGTCGCGGGCCACTGAAGATCAGTAGGCAGAAGGCGGTAGGCAGTAAAGAAGCTGGTTGGATTTTTACTCACGAGGTTGAGTGACTTTCCAACCGGCTGTTCTTTTGTCCTGAACTGCCACCGCCTACCGCCTTCTGCCTTTTACCTCGCGGACGTGTCGCGTTACAATCGTGCAGACTTAATTCCAACAGGGGGACACGTGATGCAGGACAAGCCGACGAATCTGCCGCAGACACAAGCGAATGGCGAGCAGTTGAAACCGATCACGCAAGTTGTGTTGGAGCGGCGTGCGACGAACCAGTTTTTGCCGGACGAAGTGCCGGAAGAATACTTGAATGCGATCCTGCGGCTTGGGGCGCAAGCGCCTTCGGGCTACAACCTGCAACCTTGGCGCTTTATCGTCGTGCGCGATGCGGAGAATCGGAAACGGCTTCAGTCGGCTGCGTTCAATCAAGCGAAGGTAGCGCAAGCGCCGGTCGTCATCATCGCCATCGGCATGAAGGAAGAGTGGAAGCGCACGGCCGATGAAGTGTTCCGCGAAGGCGCGGAGCGGGGCGCGGGCGATCCCGCTACTTGGGAGAAGTCGCGCGATGGCGCGTTTAAGTTTCTCGACAACATGCAATCAATGCCCGTCTGGGTGCACCGCCACACGATGATCGCGTACACCACGATGATGCTCGCGGCTGAGGCTTACGGCTTTGACACCGCGCCGATGGAGGGCTTCGACCCAGCAGCCGTCAAACGCGAGTTCGGCATTCCCGAAGAAGCGGAGGTCTGCGCCCTGCTCGCCATCGGGCGGGGCCAAGAACCGGAGAAAGCTTACCCCGGTCGCCTCCCGCTCAACCGCATCGTCTTCAGCGAACGCTACGGGACAGAGTGGCAAGAGAAATGATGGATGATGAATGATGAACGCGGAACGATGAATTAACAGAGAGCATTTTCAGTCCGCATTCATCATTGAGGTGGTGCGTTATGTCTGAGCAGAGCGAGTTGCGTTTCGGCGGCGTGGTGGATCACGTCGCTATTCAGTCGGAGGATTTGGCGCGGGACGTGCGCGAGTATGAGCGGCTCGGCTTTCGCGTGGAGACGTTGTATCACGATTGGGCGATGCTCCGTGATGCGCGCGGTTTTGGCGTGGCGCTCTTGGGGCCGGGATCGAAGCATCCGCCCCACATGGGCTTGCGCGTCGAGACGCGCGCGGCGTTGGAAGAAGCGGCGCGGCGCGAGCATCGGCCCGTCAAAGAGCATCGTGATCGCACCGTCTCTTTTTACACGAAGGGCGTCGGCGGACAGATCGTCGAGGTCATCTATTATCCGCCGGATTATGAGCAAGAAAAGTCCCATGTCCAAAGTTCAATGTCTAACGTCCAAAGCCCGCCGCCCGGCGTCTAAATTATTAGAATAGACATGCGATGTTGGACATGGAACTTTGGACATGAGACTTTCAACGACTGAGGAAGTGAGATAGCGCAAGTGCACGCATTACTTTTTCTCGAATCCATCGGCACGACTGAGTTGTTGGTCATCTTAGTCGCGGCGCTCATCCTGTTTGGGCCACGCAAACTGCCGGAGTTGAGCCGCTCGCTCGGCAAGAGTCTGAGCGAGTTCAAGCGCGCATCGGACGATTTCAAGCGGACGTGGGAGCGCGAGGTCGCAATAGAGCGGGTCGAGAAAGAGGAGCGCATCGAGCAAGCAATGATCGGCGCGCCTGACCCGACAGAGCAAACGGCCGTTGCCGAGCGCGCCATCGCGCCGGACACGACCGCACCGCCGCGCGATGGCGAGAGCGTCGCACGCGGCGCTGAAGCGGCGACCGTCATGGCGCGCGAGACCAACGCGCCGGTGTCCGCGCCAGCGTCGGCAACACCCGTTGAAGCGTCGCGCAAAAGCGATTGGCTCTGAGCGTTCGGCGCGCTTGCACCCTGAATGGCATCCACGTTCTTAGACAGAGGGCGAGACAAAGACGGCGAAGAACTCGGCGGGCAGATGTCGTTTCTCGAACATCTGGACGAGTTGCGCCGTCGCCTCATACGCTCGATCATCTTCGTCTTCGTTGCCTTCATGGTCTGCTGGTTCGTCTCAGATCGCATCTACAACTTTCTCGCGCGCCCAGTCCGCGCCGCCCTCGCCGACGCGCAACGCCGCCAGATACAGTTTGCCGGACTGACCGGACAAGAAGCGATCACGCCGCTCTCGGCTTTGAAGGAGAGCGACACGGGGCGCTATGTTTTTCCTGAAGCGACGAAGTTGGGCCAGAGCATCATCCCACCGGGCGCGTCCGTCCAAGCGCGTGTAGCGCGTGATAGTGAAGGTCATCTAGGGCTGTTCACGGACGAGCAGTTGATCGCGGGCAACATCGTCATCCCGAAGGGCGTGCGGCTGCCGACGGAGGAAGGGGCGAAGCCCGATGCGCTGCCCGGCATTGATGACAAGTTGATCGTGACGACGGCGCTCGAACCCTTCGCGCTCTACGTCAAGGTCTCGCTCTACGCGGCGCTCTGTCTCTCGGTCCCGTTCCTGCTCTGGCAAATCTGGGCCTTCATCTCGCCCGGTCTCTATCCGCACGAGCGCAGTTACGCCGTGCCGTTCATCGGGCTATCAACCATCTCGTTCGTGCTCGGCGCGGCGTTCGCTTACAAAGTCATCTTCCCGCCGGCCGCGCGCTATCTGCTCGGTCTCGGTCAAGACTTCCGCCTGCTGCTCAAAGCGGACGACTATTTCGACTTTATCATCCTCGTCATGCTCGGCATGGGGCTAATCTTCCAGATGCCTGCGGTCACTTATGTGCTCGCGCGCATAGGGCTAATCACGGCGCGGCTGATGCTGCGCGTCTGGAAGACCGCGCTGATTGTAATTCTCATCGCGGCGGCGGTGCTGTCGCCCACAAACGACGTGCCGAACATGATGCTCTTTGCCGCGCCGATGATTGTGCTCTACATCGTCTCGATCTTCGTCGCGTGGATGTTTGGCAAGCCGCGCAAGACGAGTTAAAGCCGCCTTGAGCGGCCGCAAAAACGAACCTTCGGGCGACAAACTTGCACAGGCGAACCATGCGCTAACGCTTTGATCAGATCAGTTCTCACATTTCGCAAAACCCTCTTGACAGGTTGCCAATCAGCGCGTATATTGCCCGCCCACGTCGCGATTCTCATGGGAGTCGTGACCGGCGCTAGGATCGGCGGACGAGGCGGTGACGCTTCGTTTCGAGGGCAAACGAGAAGCGGTCTTCGGTTTGCTATTGACGCCCGGCGCTGCGGCCGAAAGGCCGGCTAGGATGGATCGGCAGATTCATCTGAGCGCCCGGATAAAAACGGGTGGCACTCGAAGGAAATGATCAACCTTTGAGCAGCAAGCCGTGCAACGTTAGTTGCACCTCGTTGTCCGGAACGTAACCGGGGGTGGAGGTAAAGCCACCAGAACAAAAACCAAACGGCATCGGCCCGCGAGGGCCAAACGATTTAGGCGACTGAATTGGATGCCGACCGGACAGAGACCGAAACCGCATAGTCTCGCGACCGGAATATAAATCAGGCGATCTGTGGCGTGTACAAGCCGGGGTCGCCGCTCCCCTAAATCGCTTCGGCGGTTTTCAGGAGTTGCGGGGTTGCGCTGCTGGCAGTGATGTCGGCAGCGCAATTCTGCGTTTGGAGCGATAAGCTGTCAGACCCGCCTGCGGTAGCGGGCGGGTCTGGTTGCGCTGATAGCCCGATTGATGCGACTAAAACCCGCCCGCTACCGCAGGCGGTTCTGACCCTTTGCTCTCTGCCGTTCAGGCAACTTGCCTGCCCCGCGCCGCATCTTGACCATGTACCGCCGAGGCACTAAAATTCGCTCGGAAAGTTTGACGAACCCAAGGGGTTCCTTCTCGCGCGTCTGTTCCGCGCTGAAACCGTTAACGGCTCAAATTTGCACAGGAGTTTTACTATGAACGCTCGCCCCAACTGGCTGCGCGCTCTGCCGCTCATGCTGCTCGCTCTGGCGCTCGCCGCGCCCGTCACACTGGCGCAAAAGAAGAAAGATAAAGACCAGCAGCCCGACACGCAGGACGTGATGTCGCACCCGCGCAACAAGAAGCCTGAGATCAAGAAGGTCTATCGTGATTGGGTCAACCAAGACGTGGCCTACATCATCACCGACAAGGAGCGCGAAATCTTCAACAAGCTCCAGACGGACGAAGAGCGCGAGCAGTTCATCGAAGGGTTCTGGCAGCGACGCGACCCTGACCCGGACACGGAAGAGAACGAGTTCAAAGAGCAATACTACGAGCGCATCGCCTATGCCAACGAGCACTACGCTTCGGGCATTCCGGGTTGGAAGACCGACCGTGGCCGCATCTACATCATGTATGGCAAGCCCGACGAGGTTGAGTCGCATCCGGCGGGCGGCCCCTATCAACGCGAATCCTACGAGGGCGGCGGCGAGACTTCGACCTACCCGTTCGAGCGTTGGTTCTATCGCTACATCGAGGGCGTCGGCTCTGGCATCGAGATCGAGTTCGTTGACCCGACCGGCTCAGGCGAGTATCGCATCGCCATGTCGCCCGAAGAGAAGGACGCGCTGCGCTACATCCCCGGCGCTGGTCTCACTTTGCGCGAACAGCTTGGGTTGGAAAGCAAAGCTGACCGCGTCGGTTACAACGGCCCCGGCTCCAACAGCAATTTCGGGCGCCAACAGGACAGCGCGTTCGACTGGATTCAGCGCGTCGCAGACCTGAACAAGCCGCCGGTCATTCGCCATCCTGAGATGGCCAATATCCTCTCGACCAACAGCGTAGTCGAAGACAGCCCGCTCGACTTCGATCTGAGCGTTCAGTTCTTCCGTCAAGCCGACGACCGCGTCATGACCGCGTTCACCATTCAGACGGAGAACAGAGATTTGACCTTCAAGGACGTGGGCGGCATCCAACGCGCGACGATGAACATATTCGGCCGCATCATGGCGGTCAACGATCGGCGCGTCGGCGTCTTCGAGGATGCGGTGACAACTGACGCCACACCCGAAGAACTGGTCATGGCCAAAGAACGCAAGTCAGCTTATGGCAAGGCTGTGCCGTTGCCGCCCGGACATTACAGAGTGGACGTGATCGTGCGCGACATCAACTCCGGCGCGCAGCAGGTCAAGCGTCTCGGCTTCACCGTGCCGAAGTACGATCCGAAACAACTTTCGACCTCGACGCTCGTGCTCGCAGCCAAACTGCAAGGTCTCGGCGATCAACTGCCCGGCATGTTCACCATCGGGCAGTACAAAGTGATCCCGAACCTCGCCGGCGTCTTCCATCGCGGCGAGTCGGTCGGCATCTACATGCAGGTCTATAACGCGGGCATTGATCAGACGACGCTGCGTCCGGCTGTGGATGTCGAATATGTGCTCTCGAAGGACGGCAAAGAGGTCGGCAAGATGGCTGAAGACTGGCGCGGCATGAGCGATGCCGGTCAACGGCTCACGCTCGCCCGCCTGCTCGACTCGTCCAAACTGCCCGTCGGCGACTACGAGATCACGGTGCGCATCCGCGACCAAGTCTCCGGTCAATCGCTTACGCCCTCGGCGAAGTTTACGATTGTGCAGTAAAGAACCGCGACAGTTGATAAGTGACGGGTGACAAGTTTCAAGCTTGTCACCCGTTATTTTTTGCGCCCGCCTGATATTTAATCAGAAAAGTTTTTCTTGTGTCGGCGCGCGCTCGCCGCGCCGCAACGCGTTGACGAGCAGGTGTGCGCGGCGCGTCGGCTCAGGTTGGCGATAACCGCCATCGCAAGCGAGCGTGAGATCAATCGCGCTCGCGAGATCGATCAAATGGCCGGGCGAGACGAAGATCGGTTGCACGTTCGTCTTCGTCCTCAAGGCCGCGCCCACCGTCTCACTATTTTTCGGATCGACGAGCGGCGTCCAACTGCCGCGCGCCGCCGCCGGTTCTTCATAACGACCGACGAGCACAGACTTCGCGCAACCAAATGTCGGTCGCTCAATCAACAATCCGACGTGCGATGCGATGCCGACCCGGCGTGGATGGGCGATGCCCTGCCCGTCGAACATCACCGCATCCGGCTCTGTCTTTAACTTCGCCCAAGCCTCCAACACCGACGGCGTCTCGCGAAACGACAGCAGCCCCGGAATGTATGGAAACTTCGTCTCGCTCACCACGCCCACTTCTTCCACCACTTCGAGCGTCGGCAGACGCAGCACCACCAGCCCCGCATAAACCACCGGCGAGAACTTATTGAACGAGATGTCCGCGCCCGCCACCGTCTCGATCTTGCGCTGCAATGGTTCAATCCGCACACGCGCCCGCAACTCTTTCTGCAACGCAACCGCCTCGCGCGGCGCAAGCTTCCAATCGTGTAGTTGTTTGAAACGAGCCATAAAAGTTAGAGCTTCAATACGACCGTTGCGGCTACGGCCGCTGATAAGTTATCCAACGACGTGCGGCAGCACTTCCTGCCGGTCGCTCTGTGTAACGAAATCAATCTTCGCACTCGCAACGATGCCGCTGTCTTTCTGCGCAACCGAATGGACGCGCCAACGCGCATCATCGCGTTCAGTGAAGTCGAGGCGGAAGTGTGCGCCGCGCGACTCTTCGCGCCAGAGCGCGGCGCGGGCGATGAGCGTGGCGACCGTTAAGAAGTTGCGCGCAGGCGGGCGCAAGCGTGCGTGTGCGATCAACTCAAACTCTTTGAGCGCGCGCGTGAGCGATTCGCGCGCGCGCAGGATGCCGACGCGCTCCCACATCACGCGCCGCACGCGCTTGCGCACCGGCGGCGCAATCTCGCCGCTGTGCCAATCGTCTGTCGGCTCGTTCGATCCTTGCGGCTCGTCGGTCTGTACATCAAGCTTTACGTCGTGCGCTAAATCTTCAACAGCCGCGCGACCGGCGCGCGCACCAAAGACGAGACCTTCAAGCAGTGAGTTCGATGCGAGCCGGTTTGCGCCGTGCACGCCCGTGCAGGCGACCTCGCCGGCCGCGTAGAGACCTCTGATCGTCGTGCGCCCGTCGAGGTCTGTGCGCACGCCGCCCATCGTGTAGTGCGCGGCGGGCGAGACGGGCGCAGGCGCGCGCGTGATGTCAACGCCGTAGCGCAGACAAGTCGCATAAATTTTCGGGAAGCGTTCGCGCACGAAGCGCGGCTCAAGCGCAGTCATGTCGAGGTAGGCCGTGCGCGTCGCCGTGCGCCGCAACTCCGCGACGATGGCGCGGCTCACGACATCGCGCGGCGCAAGTTCCGCGCGCTCATGATAACGCGACATGAAGCGCCGCCCCTCTTCGTTGCGCAGCACGCCGCCCTCGCCGCGCATCGCTTCGGACAACAGAAAACGCGGCGCGCCTTCGATGTTCAGCGCCGTCGGATGAAACTGCACAAACTCCATGTCGGCAACCTCAGCGCCCGCGCGATAAGCCATCGCCATGCCGTCGCCAGTCGCGCCCGCAGGGTTGGTCGTATGTAGATAGACCTGCCCCGCACCGCCCGACGCAAGCACGACCGCACGCGCGCGCAAACGTCGCGGCGCACGCACGAGCGGATCGAGAAAACGCACGCCGACACAGCGCCCGTCCGCCAGCAACAACTCTTCGACACCCGCGTGCGGCAGCAACTCTATCTTCGATTCTGCTGCAACACGTGCGACGAGCGCGCGAACGATCTCGTGCCCGGTTGCGTCGCCGTGCGCGTGCAGGATGCGCCGGCGCGAGTGCGCCGCTTCCTGCGTGAAGAGCAGACGCCCCGTCGCCGCGCGATCAAACTCCGCGCCCCACTCGATCAATTCGCGCATGTAGCGTCGCCCTTCCGTGACGAGCACATGCACAGCTTCCGTGTCGCACAGCCCCGCGCCCGCGCCCGTCGTGTCCGCCTCGTGCAACTCAACATCGTCGTCTTCCGCGAGCGCGACCGCGACGCCGCCTTGCGCGTACTCTGTGTTCGACTCGCCCGTGCGCTCTTTGGTCAACACAGAGACGCGCGCGCCCGCGCCCGCAATTTCAAGCGCGGCCCGCAGGCCGGCGACGCCGCTGCCGACGACGATGAAGTCCGTCTCCAAGTTCATGTCACACGTAGCCGAAAATTATTTACTCGGATTCTAACAACCGCAGCGCGCGTGGGCAAAGACAGTTTTCAGTTTTCAGCTAAAGCTTTTGCCTCTTGCTGAAAACTGAAAACTGTCTTGCGCGTTGCAGCCTGACCAACGCCGCGTTAAAATCCGCTCATCTTTCGTCCCTATCTTCCGCGCAGCATCTACAGGAGGAGAAGTTCATGATGAGATGGCAGCAGTTCGCGGCCCTTGTGTTGGCGTTCGTGCTTGTTGCGCCCGGTTTCACGCTCGCGCAGAGAGGGCACAAGCCACAGACAGCCACACAGCAGCCCGCGCCGAAAAATGTCTCCAGCGACACAACGGTCGGCAATCCTCTGCCGCCGGTTAAGTTCACCGAGTTTCAATTGCCGAACGGCCTGCACGTGATCATGCACGAGGATCACTCGACGCCGATTGTCGGCGTCAACATCTGGTATCACGTCGGCTCGAAGAACGAGACGCTCGGCAAGACCGGCTACGCGCACCTGTTCGAGCACATGATGTTTCAAGGCTCGAAGCATTACGACGACAACTACTTCAATCCGATCCAAGAAGCGGGCGGCACACTTAACGGCTCGACCAACGAGGATCGCACGAACTATTGGGAGGTCGTCCCGTCGAACTTCCTTGAGACCGCGCTCTTTATGGAAGCAGACCGCATGAGCGGTCTGCTCGACGTCTTGAATCAAGCGAAGCTCGATAACCAACGCGACGTCGTCAAGAACGAGAAGCGACAGAACTACGACAACCGGCCTTACGGTTTAGTCGGCGCGAAGATCAACGAGACGCTCTACCCGAAAGAACATCCGTATCATTGGCTGACCATCGGCTCGCTCGACGATCTGACGAAAGCCTCCATCGCCGACATCAGCGATTTTTTCCGCCGCTACTACACGCCCAACAACGCGAGCCTCTCAATCGCGGGCGACTTCAATCCGCAGCAGGCGCGCGAGTGGGTTGAGAAATACTTCGGCCCCATCGCGCGCGGCCCCGAAGTGCCGACGATCAAAGCGCCGCAGCCTGTCGTGACTGGACTCAAGCGTGTCGCGATGGAGGATCGCGTCGCGCTGCCGCGCGTCTATCTGGTCTGGCCGACGCAAGCCCGTTTCACCGGCGACGAAGCGGCGACCGCGACGCTCGCCACAATCCTCGGCGGCGGGCGCACCTCGCGCCTCTATAAGACGCTCGTCTATGAACGCCAGATCGCGCAAGACGTGTCGGCCTTCAACGACGCGGGCGAGTTGGCCGGACAGTTTCAGGTTGTCGCCACAGCCAAGCCGGGGCGCACGCTCGCTGAACTTGAAGGCGCGCTCAACGAAGAGATCGAGCGGATCAAGCAAGAGGGGCCGACGCAGGATGAACTTGATCGCGCTTACAACGCGCGCGAGGCCCGCATGATCTACAGTCTGCAATCAATCGGCGGCTTTGGCGGCATCAACGATCAACTCAACCAGTACGCCACGTTCGTCGGCCATCCAGACTACTTCCAACAAGACCTCGCGCGCTTCCGCAACGTCACCGCGAAGGACGTGCGCACGGCCGCGCTGGCATATCTGACAGACAAGCGCCTCATCGTCAGCGTCACGCCGCGCGGCGGTGGCGGTGGTGGGCGCGGGCCGCGCGGCGCAGGCGAAGCAATGTCCGAAGAGTCGGGCAACGCGCCGCCGTCTGCTGCTGCTGCTGCGGCCGGCACGGCCAACAAGAAACGCTCTTCGCAGACGCAGGCGGAGTTGGCCGCCAACTTGCCGAAGCCGCAAGCAGATCCGTCGTTCAAGTTGCCGACCATCCAACGGCGCAAACTCTCGAACGGTCTCGAAGTGCTCATCGTCGAACAGCACGAGTTGCCGGTCGTCAACATGAATCTCGTCATCAAGTCGGGCGCGGGCGTTGATCCGGCGAACGCGCCGGGGCTGGCGAGCTTCACGGCCGACTTGTTGGATCAAGGCACGAAGACGCGCAGCGCCCTCGACATCTCAAATCAACTCGCCGCCATCGGCGCGCGTTTGCAGATCGGGGCCGGTTGGGACGCGACCTCAGCCAACCTGCTCACGCTCACGCGCCAGCTTGATCGCGCGCTCGACCTCTACGCCGACACGATCACCAACCCTGCGTTCGCCACAGACGAGTTCAAACGCCTGCGCGCGCGCCGGCTCGTCGCCCTGCAACAGCAACGCGATAATGCCAACGCCATCGCCAACATCGTCTATGCGTCGCTGCTCTACGGGCACGAACATCCTTACGGTCATCCGCCCGTCGGCAATGAAGCATCGCTCACGGCCATGAGCGAACAGGATGTGCGCCGTTTCTATGAAACTTACTACCGGCCAAACAACGCTGCGCTCATTGTCGTCGGCGACGTGAAGCCCGCGACGCTCATGCCGAAGCTTGAGCGCGCGTTCGCCAGTTGGAAGCGCGCGGACGTGCCGCCGCCTGTGAACGTCAGCGCGCCGCCGCGCGATCACGCGACGCTCTACATCGTGGACAAACCCGGCGCGGCGCAGTCCGTCATACAGATCGGGCAGGTCGGCGTGGCGCGTTCGACGCCCGACTATTTCCCTCTGCTCGTCTTGAACTCGATGCTCGGCGGCGCGTTCGTCTCGCGCATCAATCTGAATTTGCGCGAAGACAAAGGCTACACTTACGGCGCGCGCACCTCGTTCGATTACCGGCGTGGCCCCGGCCCATTCACTGCGAGCGCGGGCGTCTTTACGAATGTGACGAAGGAATCGGTCGTCGAATTCATGCGTGAGTTGCGCGGCATACGCGGCGAGCGCCCGGTGACGGAGAAGGAGTTGAACTACTTCAAGCAGTCGCTCATCCGCAGCTACCCGCGCGGCTTTGAGACGCCCGAACAGATCGCGGGGCGTCTGACTGATGTCGTGCTCTACAATCTGCCCGACGATTACTTCAACAATTACATCGCGCACGTCCGCGCCGTCACGCTCGCAGACGTAACGCGCGCCGCCACACGCTATCTCGATCCGGCGCGCATGGCCATTCTCGTCGTCGGCGACCGCAAAGTGATCGAACCCGGCTTGCGCTCGCTCACAGACGTGGGCGCAACCATTACGCTGCTCGACACCGAAGGCCGTCCCGTCGGCAGCAGCGCCGGTCAAGGCGGAAGCAGTCGGCCGTGAGCGTTGGACTGAGGTCAGTACCGCCCGCTATCGCAGGCGGTACTGACCTGTTGCTTTAACGTCGGATCAAGTTGATCGTGCCGCGACAGCCGGGCACGCCGCAGCGACAGCGTTTGGTGTCCGGGTGATATGAGTTGACGTAGTCCATCGTGATCTCTTCGCCGGGGGCGATGTCGCGCCGGGCGAAGAAGATGATGTGGCCGCGAACGATTTTGACGAAGCAGTTGGGCTGGCACGAGTGGTTAATGAACTGCGAGCCGTTGCCGCCGCGCGAGCCGTCAATGCCCCAATAAGAATCAATCGCGCAGATATGCAGCCGCTCGCGCCCGCGCATCCGTCGCGCCGCTTCGACGCGCGACACGCGCTCGCCCACAAGCTCCGCGATCTTCTGCCACTTGCGAAACGGCACGACCGCAAAACAACCGCGCCCGTCAATCTTTGATCCGCCGACCGCGATGCCCGGCGCGAGTTGCGCATCTTGCGCGCGCCTACCGTCCGTTGTTTCTGCGTTCCCGCGCGGCGTGCGCCGCTTACCCGACTTCATCGCTTCGGTCTGCCCTCATTCAAATTGTCGCTTGAACTCCGTGAACTGTTGTCGCAACTCCGTCAACTCTTGTCGCAGCGCCGCCACTTCGCTCTCAAGTTGCGCCAACCTATCATCATCGGCGCGTGCGCGCGTGGCGTCAGACGGCTGCGCTTGCGCCTGTTCCACGAGTTCGATGGGGCCGGACAAGAGATGTGCGTAGCGCGATTCTTTCTGCCCCGTCTGTCGCGGCAGCTTGACGACCAGCGGCCCGTCGGCACGCTCGCTTAATGCTTGCAGCGTCGCTTCGACGTAAGCGATGTCGGAGAACGAGTAGAGTCGCTCGGTGCGCCCGCGCAACTCGCCGACGGTCTGCGGCCCGCGCAGCAGCAGCGCACACAACAACGCCACCTCTGCCGCACGCAACTCGATCACTTCATTCAATACGTGCCGGTATTTCGGCACACGCCCTTCGGCCGTCGAGACCATGCGCACCAGTTTCTGCTCGCGCAGGCTCTCCAGCGCGCCTGTGACCGTCTGTTCGTCGTAAGCGACTACGGGATCGCGGTTGGAAATCTGATTACAGGCGTGTATGAGCGCGTTCAAAGTCAGCGGGTAGTATTCCGGCGTCGTCAACTGCTTCTCGACGAGCGCGCCGAGTACGCGCACTTCCACGTCGTTTAGTTTGATCTCTAGGCTCAAGCTGGCAATCGCGGGCTGCTCTGCGCGTCCGTTTCCTTCCTCGCTCAATTTCGCTGTGTGCTAAGCCACGCGCCGAGCGTGCGCAACTCCGCGTAATGCTCTTCATCATGCGCGCGCATCATCTCAAGCAACTGCGCCAGCGTCACGCGCCCGACGCTCTCAAGCGTACCGCCTAACTGCAACTGATCGGGCGATAGAGTTTTGATGAGCGTCATGTTCTCACTTCGCGCTTGGGCGAACGCTTCAAGCGCCGCCGCAAAATCTTGGCTTTGATAATCGCGCTCACGCGCCAGATGCGCCCCATCAATGTCCGGCAACACAGGCTCGTCTGCGCCGAGCAAGCGGTGCAGCCGCACCGCGTAGCCGTCCCGCTCGATGTCGCGCAGATGGCAAGCCTGTTCGAGCGCGGAGAACTCATTCGCCGCCGGTCGCTGGCGCGCTTCGTCCGCGCTTAACTCACCAATCAACTGTCGCACAACCGTCGGTGTCTCCGCGAGAAACGCGATCAAGTTTTGCAGTTCCGCCTCTGCCATAACGTTACACTCAAACTCGTTTGCGGTCATCAATGAGCATCTTAGTCCAGCCGCTCGCGTCCACACGTGCCGCAGCGATAGGGTCGGCCCAACAAGAGATTCTGCACCGGATTCAGATCGTTCAGCTTGCCGACGACGCGCGAGACCAGACGCATTGTGCCCGGCTCGTGCCGGTTGATGCGCGCGAGGCTCGCCGCATGACTGATCGAGATGTGATCCGTGATACGCCGGCAGTGCTCGCAATAAAAATCCCTGTGCTGCCCGCTTAGATTCAGCGCGCGGTCAACAAATTGCTTCTCCAAGATACTCGTTAAACTATCCCAGAAACCCATGGCCGTTGACCGAATCTTCGGGTCTCACGAGATCAGAGAAGATTCTTTCTCTGCTGTCTCTGTTTCTCTGCTTATGTTTGCGCAATGTTATGGCCTAGCATGTAACCCTGCTGTCCATCAGATAACTTGACGCGCACCCATAATACATCATTCGTCTCTGCGGCTGCGACGACCGCTACCCTACTTCCGGCCCCAAGCTTTGTGAGCGGCTGGGAGTGTGAGTCCTGAGCTGTATATACAACTGCTTCTTGCCGCACGACTGCTTGATTGCCTATTTTTATCTTCGGGCGTTGCGCCGACCCACCACCTTTCGCTATTTTGATCACGCCCAAAACGATCAGGCCCACGCCAACCACAGCCAGCAACTCGCCACTGTTAGTACCTATCAAGACGAGTTGGCCTGAAAGACCTCCGATGATGAACACAATGCCGACGATGATGTTGCCTATGCCTCTCATTTGTCTTGTCCTCCTTGGGGCGGCGAAGAGTTTTTGGTGATAGAGCGCATGTCCTGCGCCGGACTACTGACTATGCGGCGCAGCATATCATGATCCTGAAGAATGCCATCCGACCATTTACAACCTAACGCCGCACTCGCTTGCGCCCTAAGACAGTCGCGGCTGTATGCGGCGCAGGTCGCGGGTGTTAAAATGCTGAGGCAATGAGCAAGGCAGTACAGAGTAAGCAGGTGCATCTGACGGGGCTGACGCCCGACGAGTTGACGGAGTTGATCGCTGATTTGGGTGAACCGGCGTATCGCGCGCGGCAGATTTTCGCGGCGTTGCATCGGCGGCGGCTGCGTTCGTTCGAGGAGATGACGGACTTGTCGAAGGAGTTGCGCGCGGCGCTAGCTGAGCGCGCGACGGCGGCGACGCTCACGGTCGAATCGCGCTACATCTCCGAAGATGGCACGCGCCGTTATCTGATGAAGACGCACGATGGGTTGCCGGTTGAGACCGTCTTCATCCCGGAAGAACGACGCGACACGATCTGTTTCTCGTCGCAGTCGGGCTGCCCTTTGCAATGCAGTTTTTGTCTGACCGCGAAGTTGGGTCTGCTACGCACGCTCACGGCGGGCGAGATCGTCGAGCAGATCATCATCGCGTTGAACGACGCTTACGGCGTCGGCGCAAAGACGCCGCGCGGCACGAATCTCGTGGCGATGGGCGCGGGCGAACCGTTCCTTGCGTTTGAGCCGCTGATGAAGGCGCTGCGGATCATGGCCGAGCCGACGGGTCTCTACATCGTGCCGAACCGCGTGACGGTTTCGACTGCCGGCATCGTGCCGCGCATCCGCGAACTGGCGACGATTGCCGCACGCCCGCACCTCGCCGTCTCGCTCGCCGCGCCGACTGATGAACTGCGCGACGAGTTGATGCCGATCAATAAGAAGTGGCCGCTCGATGAACTATTGGATGCCTGCAAAGAGTTTGAGCAATCGTTGAAACCCGGCGAGCGATTCACGTTTGAGTATGTGCTGCTCGACGGCGTGAACGACCGGGACGAGCACGCGCGGCAACTGGCGAACCTGCTCAACCGGCATCAACTGCGGGCGAAGGTCAACTTGATCCCGCACAATCCGGCCGAAGGGTTGCCTTATCGGCCTTCGTCGCCGGAGCGCATCGAAAGTTTCAAACGGATTCTTGCAGCCAAAGGCGTGCGCGCCTTCGTGCGTCGCCCGCGCGGGCGCGACATCTACGCCGCTTGCGGTCAACTCGCCGCGCGGCGCAACGTGAACAACTTGAACGCGCCTGCGCTGCATCAGACAGGCTGACTCTCTTCAAGCTAAAATCTAAGCGACAGGTTCAAGACACAAGCTATGATCCGACACAAACTTTTCCGCCGCACACTCTTGCTCTGCTGCGCGCTCGCGCTGCTCGTCGGGCCATCCATTCGCGCCGCCGCGCCGTCAGCCATGTCGCAAGCCGACATCGGTGTGAACGGCTACTACGCCACTGACCGCGCGCAACAAGGACGCACGATTCAAGCCGCCGTCGTGCTCGATATCCCGAGCGGCTTTCACGTCAACGCTAATCGCTTGACCAACAAATTTCTGATCCCGACCGATCTCAAGATCGAAGCGCCGAAGGGCTGGCGCGTCGGCCCCGTCATCTATCCGCGCGCGGTCGTGCGGCGCTTGAGTTTCAGCAAAGAGCCGGTGCAACTCTACGAGGGGCGCGCCGTCATGCGCTTTACGGCCACCGTGCCGACGAACTTCCAGAAGGGCGACGCGCAGTTGCGCGCGCGCGTGCACTATCAAAGTTGCAACAATGAAGTCTGCTTCCCGCCGACCACGCGCGAGGTGACGCTCTCCATCAACGTCGTCGGCGCGAACGAGTCGGTCAAGCGGATCAACGGCGAATATTTCGGCGGGAGAAGAAGATAATGATGAATGATGAACTGAAAAGCAGTTGTCTTTCAATCATCATTCATCATTCTGCATTCATCATTCCGACGACTGCGAGCAGCCGGCCCGTGCGCCCGTAGAGTCTCTTTTCGCGGCGATAGGAGAAGAAGAGTTCGGGGCGACAGATGGTGCAGAGCGGCGCGGTGTGAATCTGCGCGGCGGGCACACCGGCGGCACGGAGTTGGGCGCGATTGGCTCGGTGCAGATCAATGCGCGCATGATTGGGGCGCGTGGGCGTGAGCAACTCGTCGGCAGATTGAAAATGCGCGCGGAACGCTTCGATGACTTCGCGCCCGACTTCGTAACAACAAGCGAGCGCGGCAGGGCCGATGGCGGCGTGGACATCAGCCGCCGCCGTGCCATACTCTGCGCGCATGCGTGCGAGCGCGTGCGCGACGATTGACGAGGCTGTGCCGCGCCAACCCGCGTGGACGGCAGCACAAGCACGCGTGCGCGCATCGCCCAACAGCACCGGCACGCAGTCGGCCGTTTTGACGCCGAGGAGAATGTGGGGCGCGTACGTCGTCAGCGCATCGCAGTGCTGTTGTTCAGTCTGCGCCGCGTCTGCTTGCTCGCGCACGACGCAAACGTCTGTGCCGTGTACTTGCCAAGTGGCGGCGAGCGTCCATGTGCCATTGAAGAGTTGCAGGAAGCGACGACGGTTCTCGTGGATGTTTTCGGCCGCGTCGTCGCTGAAGCCCGCGAGATTGAGCGCGTCGTGCGGCATCGGACTGACGCCGCCCATGCGCGTCGAGAAGGCGTTGACGAAACCTGCTTGTTCGAGCGGCGCACACACAAGCGCGCGCACACCGTCGCGCACGCGCCAGTGAAAGCCCGTGCGTGCGAGTGCTTCCGTCTCTGTGATCGTTTCCATCGGCATTGACATCGTTGAAGTCCGGCGCGTGCGCGTCGCGTGTGCGCGCACGCCGCGTTTTGTCGCGCGTGTGTTCACCGCAGCCGAACGCGCTTACTGCGACAGTCGCGGCGCAGCCGCCGCGCAACATTATGCCGCGCGCTTCGCCGCAAAAGAAGCCGCGCTCAAGGCTCTGGGCACAGGTTGGCGCGGCGGCCTCAAGTGGCAAGACGTTGAAGTCGTCGCCAACGAAGCGGGCGCGCCCGCGCTCCGTTTTCACAATCAAGCGCACACGCTCTTCCAAAGCTCCGGCGCAGACACCGCGCACCTCACGCTCACACACACAACCGAACACGCCGTTGCTCAAGTCATACTCGAACGACGCGCTGGCTGACAACCGACGAAGCAGCGCGTTTACCTGTGCAGCTTTAACGCTTGCGGCGCGCTCGTCACACGTACGTCGTTCGACAAGCGCGGTCGGCCTTGCTCGTTGAATTCAACTTGCGTCGGCGTGGCGCGGCGCGCCTTGTCGTCGGCGGGACTGTGTGGTGTGTGCGACTGTCGTGTGTTCGTCGTAGGTGAGTCGGGCGGGTTGATTATTTTCTCCTGCGAGATTGATTGTGCGCTGGCACTATTTGTCGTGTTGCCGAGCGCGGCCAACGCAAGCGGCAGTTGATGCGTGAAGCATTCACTCGTTGGTGCGAGCGCGGGCGTGACGGCGATGCGTTCATGGTGTGGGCAGTCGGGCGTGGCGATGAGACCTGTATCTGGATCGATCTCGACGGTCGTGATGCCGTCGGGGCGTGTGAATTGTGCGCCGCCGAGTTCGGGCCGGAGCGCGATTGCTTGCTGCACGAACTCTTGCCAGATGGGCAGCGCCGACTGCGCGCCGGTCAAACCCAACTGTGTGTTGTCGTCGAAGCCGACCCAGACGACGCAGACCAAGTTTGGCGTGTAGCCGGCGAACCAACCATCGCGCGATGTGCCGGTCTTGCCGGCGACGGCCGTCTGTCGTTCAAGTCCGCGCGCAGCCCGCGCCGTGCCTTCGTCAATCACGTCTGCGAGCGCGTCTGTGATCATGTAGGCAGTTGAAGGGCGGATGACTTGCTGTGCGACGGGCGCGAGTTCGGGCAAGAGATTCGCGCCGTCAACGTCAACAGCGCGTGTGACGACGGATGCGTTGGCCTGTGCGCCGTTGTGGGCGAAGGCTGTGTAGGCGCTGGCAAGCTCAAGCGGCGTCGCTTCGGTCGTGCCGAGCGCGAGCGCGGGATACGGTTCGGGTTTCGGCAGACCGAACCGTTCGGCGTAAGTGGCCACGCGCTGCAAGCCTGTGCGCAAGGCGAGATCAACTGTGACGACGTTGAGCGAATGAACCAGTCCGGTGCGCATCGGCACTTCGCGCATCGTGTATGCGCCGCCGTAGTTCGCGGGACGATAGACGGCGCGCTCAGCGTAAGCGAACTCGCGCGGCGCATCGAGGATCATCGTCGCGGGCGAGATGCCGCTTTCAAGCGCGGCCGCATAGACGAACGGCTTGAAGACCGAGCCGGGTTGACGGCGCGCGTCGGTCGCGCGATTGAGTTGCGACAGCGCGTAGTTGCTCCCGCCGACCATCGCCAACACACGGCCGGTCTGCGGGTCGAGCGCGACGAGTGCGGCTTGCGGCGTGGCTTTGCCTCTGTAAATTTTTTCGAGTCGTTCGAGTTGATGATTGATCGTAGCTTCTGCAAGTTGTTGCAGATCGAGATCGAGTGTCGTATAGACGCGCAAGCTGCGCGCATCCGCATCACTGCGCGTTTGCAGTTGCGCATCAACGAGCCGGTTCACGTAATCAACGAAGTAAGGCGCGACAGCATTCGTGTCGCCGGCTAAAGGCGCAACGGCGACCGGCTCGTTGCTCGCCGCCTGCGCTTGCTCGTGGCTGATCGCGCCGTCGCGCAGCATCGCGGCGAGCACGACGTTGCGCCGCGCCTGCGCTTGTGCTGCATGCCGGTCGGGCGCGTAGCGCGCGGGACTCTGGATCATGCCGGCGATGGTCGCGGCTTCCGCGAGCGTCAGGTCTGCGACATCCTTGCCGAAATAGATGCGCGCCGCTTGTGCGACGCCGCGCACGGCGACTGCGCCGCGTTGGCCCAAATAAATCTCGTTACAGTAGAGCGCGAAGATGTCTTGTTTGGAGAGGCGACGTTCGAGCGCGGTGGCGATGAGCGCCTCGTTGAATTTGCGTTGGAGCGTGCGCTCCGGCGTGAGGTATGTGTTCTTGACGAGCTGTTGCGTGATGGTCGAACCGCCCTGTCGTTGCAACTCATCTTCGCTGTTGAGGCCCGTCCAACTCAAGAGCGCGCGGCCCAATCCGGTGTAGTCGAGACCGCGATGCGCGAAGAAGCGCCGGTCTTCGATGGCGAGGATCGCGTTCGTTAGCACAGGCGGAATCGCAGTAAATGAGAGCGGCGCGCGCCGGCTGCTCTTGACGCCCGCGTCGTTCGTCAGCGTCTCCGGTTCAAGCGTGAACTCGTCGAGCGCCGCGCCGTCGCCTCTGATCTCGCTGATACGCCCGTGACGGTCAAAGTTGATCTCGACCACTTCAGGCGTGTCGCTGCTGGCGCGACGCGGCCAAATCTCAAGGCCGTCCTCTGTGATCGCAAACGCGCCGTTCCACACGTTGCTTGCCGCGTTCTCGACGTAGCCTGCGCGGCGCAAGGTTTCGATCAGACGCTCACGCGAAAAACCTTGCCCAGCGCGCAAGACGCGCGGCGCGGCGTAGATGCCCGCGCGGCTCGTCAAATAACCTTTGGCCAGTCGCGCGTCAACAAGCCGGGCCGCTGATTGATAGCAATGGATGAGCGTGCCAACAACTGACGCGCATAAAACAAGTGTGATGACGAGACTCACACGCAGCAACAGCGTGCGCCGGTATCTGCGCTCGTGCTGCGCGCGCACTTCGCGGCTTCGTCGCCGGTGCGGCCGGCGCGCGGTTGTGATCTTAATCACCATCAAACTTCGTCCGTTCGACTCAAGCCCTTGAGTCTGCTATCTGCCGTTTGTGTCGGCGCACTCGTCAGCGCGGCCGAGACACACGACAACGCACACGAGGTCGCGCCTCGTCGTTGCATGCCGCGCGAGATGTCTATGCGTTTAGTAAATGATTAATCGGCCGCGAATTCTCTTTTCGCGCCCGCCCGTTAGTGGCTGGCGTGGGCTACGTCGAGAGTCTGCGCGGGCGGCGATTGCTCTGGCGCGGCCGCGCCCGCATTCGCCCACAGGGAGAGCGCCGCCGTGCAGATGGCGAGCGCGATCATGAGCATGATGACGGCGACTAACTGCGCGAGGCTACCAGTTATCTCTCTCATCTCTCAAAGCCCCCTTCATTCGCTTGGCTCACTTGATGCAGACGGCAATGACCATGCCAGCCGCGTACACAATGAAGCGGCGAGCTACGCGCACGCGCGACAATGCCCCGCTCTGCTGAAAGTTACGCCGCGCCGTTGGGGCGAAGACGCGGCGCGCGAGTCGTTCACGACCGCACAGGCACGCGTTTAATTTCGGTACAGGCGGGCGCATGAGTTGCGCCAAGAGCGGACGGGCGGCGCGGCGCAAGCAAGATGAATAGCAGATGAATTTTCTGAGTTGCGTTAGCTCAAGCGCGGCGCGGTTGGGCGGGGCGACGCAAGAGGCGTTGCAGCCATGTCGGCTCTACTTCAGTTGGCGGCGGCGCGAGCAGTGCCTTGATCTGTTCGAGCGCTTCGAGCGCGGCCTGTTCGCCTGCGGCGAGCAGTTCGTCGGCGCGCGCCATCTCGTCCCAACGTATGTGCCCGACGCTTGGCGCGATAATACAATCGGCTTCGCGCAACTGCTGTGCGGTGGCGGTGCGCTGCACGACAAGAAACGATTGCAATAGCACGCCGATGGCCGATTGCGACGAGCCGAGAAACTTCGCGCCCTCTGCATTCACGTCAATTGCGATGACCACGTCTGCGCCGAGCGCACGCGCCGCCACCGTCGGCACGTTGGCGACCAAGCCGCCGTCAACCAACTGCCGCCCGCGCTCGTCCACGACCGGCACGTACCAACCGGGGACCGCGCAACTCGCGCGAATGGCGAAAGCCAAGTCGCCTTTATCTCTCAAGACGACGGCCGTGCCCGTATGCAGATCAGTGGCGACGGCGGCAAAAGGGATCGGCAACTCCTCGAAGCGCGTCACAGGAAAGCGCGCGCGCACGTACTCCTCCATGCGCGCGTTCGACTGCACGCCGAGCCGCGAGAAGGTCAGCCTGCCAAAGTCGCGCCAACGCATCGTGCGACTGAACTCTGCGATCTCCGCGACCGGCACGCCGGCCGCGAACGCGCCGCCGACGAGCGCACCGGCGGACGTGCCCGCCACACAATCAACCGGCACGCCGTGCTCCGCCAAAACCTTCAACACGCCGACGTGCGCCACGCCGCGCGCCGCGCCGCCCGATAGCGCCAGCCCGACGCGCGGGCGCACCCAATGTTTCATCTCACCGCGTCGCATACTCTTCAGATGTCTAACAGACGAGTGCCGTTTGCGAGGGAATTTTCGATTGAGAGTTTAAGGCCAATAGTGGTTGAGATGAAGTCTTAAAGTTAGCGTCGCAAGTGGTATTGACTTCATCTTTGCTCTGGTGTCGGCACGACGAGCGGGCAGTCGAGCGCGGGATGGCGTGTGACGAGGACGGGCATGTCGAAGGTCGCGCGGATGGCGGCCTGCGTCAATACTTCGGCGGGCGTGCCCGCAGCGACGACGCGGCCGTCCTTCAACATCACGATCCGGTCGGCGTACTGCGCGGCGAGATTCAGATCGTGCACGATGACGAGCACGCCGACGCCTGCGCGGGCAAAGCGGCGCGCGCTGGCGAGCGTGCTGTGTTGATGCGCGAGATCGAGATTTGAAGTCGGCTCATCAAGCAGCAGGTAGCGCGCACCCGTCGCGGGCGGCTCCCAGATTTGCGCGAGCACGCGCGCCAGTTGCACGCGCTGTCGTTCGCCGCCGGAGAGGGTCGGATACAGACGCTCCGTCAGATGCTCGGCTTCGGTGGCGGCAAGTGCGGCGCGCGCGATCTCGTAATCATGCGCGCTTTCAGCGCCGCGCACATGCGGTGTGCGGCCCATCAAGACAACCTCGAAGGCCGTGAACGGAAAGTTGAGCGTCGAATCCTGCGGCAGCACGGCGCGGACGCGCGCACGCTCGATGAGCGACCAAGCGGCGAGCGGCCGTTCGTTCATCCACACCTCGCCGCTGGTCGGCTGCGTGTCGCCGCAGAGCACGCGCCGCAGAGTTGATTTGCCCGCGCCGTTCGGCCCGACGACGGCGACCAGTTCGCCCGCGCGCAACTCAAGCGAGACGCCCGCCAGTAACTCTTTCGCGCCGATCCGCATGTGCAACTCGCGTGCTTCGATCAGAGCGCAGCCTCCGTGTTTCGTCCGTCCATTTATCCGTCAATGAATCACGCGCCACTTGCGGTCGTGCAAGAGCAGCCACAAAAAAAACGGCGCGCCGATGAGCGCGGTCAACACACCGATGGGCAATTCGGCCGGCGCGACGATGGTGCGCGCCACAAGGTCTGCGCCGAGCAACAGGCTCGCGCCCAAGAGCGCTGCGTCCGGCAACAAGCGGCGATGATCGGGCCCCACGAGCAGACGCAACAGATGCGGCACTACAAGGCCGACAAACGCGATGATGCCGGTTACGGCGACAGCCGCACCGACGGTCAGGGCAACTAAAAAGATCGTTACGCGCTTCACGCGCTCGATGTCTATGCCGAGGTGGCCCGCTTCGGCTTCGCCCAACAGCAGCGCGTTCAGGCCGCGCGCGAGACGCGGAAACAGCAGGACGGGCGCGAGGATGAACGGCGCGGCGACCATGACTGAAGGCCACGTCGCGCCGCCGAGACTGCCGAGTTTCCAGAAGGTGATGCTGCGAATCTGCGTGTCGGTCGCGTAGAAAGTGATGAGACCTGAGAACGATTGCGCGAGCGCGTTGATGGCGATGCCCGCGAGCAGGAGCGTGGCCACGACCGTCTGCCCTGCGATGGTCGCCAGCCGATAGACGAGCACAGTCGTGAGGAGTCCGCCCGCGAACGCGGCGATGGGCAGCGCGCAGAGTTGGACGAGCGGCGGCAGATGAAATGAGACGACATCGCCGACGATGATGACCAACGTTGCTGCGAGCGCTGCGCCCGCAGAGATGCCGACGAGACTCGGATCGGCGAGCGGGTTTCTGAATAGGCCCTGCATCGCCGCGCCTGATACACCAAGCCCTGCGCCGACCAGCACGCCGAGCAAGACGCGCGGCAGACGTATATCAATGAGCGTCGCAGCTTGCTGCGCTGTGAATGGCCAAGGCAACGTGAGGCCGAGTTTATGTCCGATGATCGCTAGACACTGCGCGAGTGAAATCTCGACCGCGCCTTTATCAACCGCGAGGAGGACGACCACGCCGAGCAAC
>Ga0209153_1000341_pt1 | contig 23560 bp, 20 predicted proteins | sample GraSoiAngelo_120_FD_185877 | JGI IMG/M metagenome (GOLD analysis project Ga0209153, IMG submission 185877) | Grasslands soil microbial communities from the Angelo Coastal Reserve, California, USA - 14_0919_09_20cm (SPAdes) (version 2) | ecosystem: Environmental > Terrestrial > Soil > Grasslands ...
GACAAAGACGATCGTTTTCCCCTCGCTGCGAAAGCGATTGATCCGCTCATAGCACTTCTGCGCAAACTCCGCGTCACCGACCGCGAGCACCTCGTCGACGAGCAGTACATCGGGGTCCACATTCACAGCGATGGCAAAACCCAACCGCATGTACATGCCGCTGGAGTAGGTCTTCACCGGGTTGTCGATGAATCGCTCCAGTCCGGAGAAGCGGATGATCTCGTCCAAGCGGCGGCGGATCAGCTCTCGCCGTAGTCCAAGCAACGCGCCGTTCAGGAAGATGTTCTCACGCCCGGTGTAGTCGGGGTGAAAGCCGGTACCCAGTTCGAGAAGGGCAGAAACGCGACCCGCCACGCGGACCTCGCCGCCGTTGGGATGCAGGATGCGGGCGATCAGCTTCAACGCCGTCGATTTTCCGGCGCCGTTGGGCCCGATCAAACCCACGGTTGTGGCCGGCTCGACGTCAAAGGACACGTCGCGGAGAGCGTAGAACTCCTTGTACACGCCGCGCCGGCGCCGGATGAGGGCTTCTTTCAGCAGCTCGTGCCGCTGCTCGTAGATCCGGAAGGTCTTGTTGACTCCCTCGAAGCTGACCGCGGCCCCCATCAGACCTCCTCGGCGAAACGGCGGCTCAACCGGCCATACAGGAGGATGCCGACCACGAGCGTCAGCACGCTGATCGCGGCGAAGCCCAGGAGATAGGGCCAGCGCGGCAGTCGCCCGTAGAACCAAATGTCCTGGAATGAGGTGATGTCCCACGCCATCGGATTCACCGCGAGGAACGGTTGGAGACGGTGCGGAACCAGGTCGAGAGAATAGACAACCGGCGTCAGAAAGAACCAGGCGGTCAACAGGATGCTGAGAAAGTACTGCACGTCACGAAAGTAGACCTGGGCTGCTGCCAGGATGGAGCCGAGCCCGTAGGTGAAGAACAGTTGAAGGATGACCAGAACCGGCAGCAGCAGCATGGTGAAGGTGAAGCTGACGTGAAAGACGACGGTCAGGACCAGTAACAGAAGGATGTTGATGGCGAAGTTCACTGAGTTGGCGAGCACCGCCGACAGCGGCAGGACCTGGTGCGGAAAGAAAACCTTGCGCACGATATCCCGGTTGTCGAAGACCGAACGAGGCCCGACAGCAGAAAGACCGCATACGGATGAATGTTGACCCGGACGATGACCGAAAAGACCAGCGTATAGACCACCATCAGCAGCAGAGGGTTTAGCAGCGACCAGAACATCCCAAGGAATGACCCTCGGTATTTGGTCTTGAGGTCGCGAGCCACCAGGTTGCTGAGCAGCTCCGAATACGCAATGACCTCGTCGAGCCACTGTTTGACGCCGAAGCGCCGGGCCGGCGGCCGCGATTCCGTCAGGCGCTCGCGGCGCGCCGTCGTCACCGATTCAGTACCCATATCACGAGGAGCCCGGCAATTCGGCCCGGCAGCGCTATCCTATCGTTCAGCGGCTTTGGGCGAGTTGCCGGATCCCGCTGCGCACTGGCTTCCTGGAGCTCCAGCCCGTCCTGGTTCTAGCCCGGCTTCGTGTCCTTAGGTCGGCGTTCGCGGAGACAACCGCAACGAGTTGCTCGGCGGTGTGATGTTCACCGCCAGATTCGCCGATCAAGGCTCTTACCAACAGTCTGCGGCAGTCAGAACGGCGCTAAGGCTCAGGCCGGTGGCCGTTCGACGCCCCGTCGGCCCGAGGCTTCTAGCCGTCCGGCCGGCTTGCTCGCTCGGGCGTCGTCGAGAGTGTCGGCTCTTCGGGCGAAGTCTGCGGGATCTGGAAAGCCTCCCGGCTTCGGATCCGCACCTTCTTGATCCGCGTGCCCTGGACCGCCTCGACGCGCAGTTCGGAGCTCCCGAGTGTCAAGGTGGCGCCAACCTTGGGAGCGGCGCCCAACTGATTCAGAACATAGCCGCCGATCGTGTCGTAATCCTCGCCCTGGATGTCGAGCTTGAGCAGCTCATTGACATCGTCGACGCTGACCCGGCCGTCGAGCACGACCTCGTTTGGGGAGATGAACTGGATCTCGTCCTCCTCACCGACGTCGTACTCGTCCTGAATCGGCCCGACGATTTCCTCGAGAATGTCCTCGATCGTCACCGCGCCGGCGGTGCCGCCGTACTCGTCGACGACGATCGCCATGTGCACCCGGTTCTTGCGCAGGTCGCGCAGCACGTCCTGCACCAGGTTTGATTCCGGCGTGAAGTAGGGCTTGCGGGCGATCTCCCGAAGCGTCTTCGGGTCACCCCTCACGACAGCACGCAGCAGGTCCTTCGCATACAGGACGCCAACGATGTGGTCGAGGTTCCCTTCGTAGGCCGGAATCCGGGTATGGCCATGCTTGGTGACCAGGTCGACGGCCTTCTCCACGGGCTGGCCAACCTCAATCGCGACCAGGTCGGTGCGCGGCACCATGACCTCACGCACCCGCATGTCGCCCATCTCGAAGATGCCGTGGATCATCTCGCGCTCTTCCTCTTCGAGCACACCCTCTTCCTCGCCGACCGAAACCAGCATCTTGAGCTCCTCCTCAGTCACGAACGGTCCGCGGACTTGCGCTTTGCCCCCGATGATCAGCAGCAACAGCCGGGTGACCCCGGTCAGCACGAAGACGATCGGCCGCATCACCCAGGTTGCGCCGGCGACCAGCCTGGCCATCCGCAACGCCACGCGCTCGGCCCGCTGCAGCGCCAGTGTCTTCGGAGTGATCTCGCAAAGAACGAGCACGAGCAACGAGAGAATCAGGCTGACGAGCCACTCGGCGACCTTCTCGTGGTACAGGTTGATGGCGAGCAGCGTCGCCGCCGACGACGCCACGATGATCGCCACCGTGTTGACGATCAGGATCGTCGACAGGTACCCGTTTGGATCTTTATGCAGCCGCTCGATCAGGATCGCCTGGGGCACCTTCTGCTCGACCAGCTGGCGCAGTCGCACCCTGCTGATGGACGTCAAGGAGGTCTCCGCCGAGGCGGCCAGCGCCGCCAGGATCAGCGCGACCACGATGATCAAGAGCTCGATCCAGGCGGTGGTGTTCACCAGATCCCCTTACTTGAAGAGCTCGCTGACCGAACGATCCTCGTGCACGCGGCGGATCGCCTCAGCGAGCAGGGGGGCCACGGAAAGAATCTTGATCTTTGGATGCTGCTTATCGGCCGGCAGTGGGATCGAGTCGGTGATCACGATCTCCTCAATTGGCGCGTTGACCAGCTTCTCGACCGCCGATCCGGCGAGCACGCCATGCGTCGCGAGCACCCGCACGCTGGTGGCGCCTTCGGCCCGCAGGGCTTTTGAAACTCCAACCAGCGTACCGCCGGTGGAGATCAGGTCGTCAACGACGACCGCGTCCATGCCGGCGACCTCGCCGACCACGCGCTGCTCGCTGACGACGTCGTCCTTCGGCCGGCGCTTGTAAACAAAAGCGATCGGCAGGTCGAGATGGCGGGCGACGTCTCCCACCCGCTTGGCGCCCCCGATGTCGGGCGACACAACGACGGCGTTCGGCAGCCGCAGTTTGCGAATGTAGTCCACGATCAATTTTTCCGCCGTGAGGTGGTCGACCGGGATATCGAAGAAGCCCTGGATCGCATCCGCGTGCAGATCGAGCGCGATGACGCGGTTGGCCCCTGCCAGGGTGATGATGTCCGCCATCAGCTTGGCCGAAATCGGATCGCGCGCCTGGGTCTTCTTTTCTTTGCGGGCGTAACCGTAATAGGGGATGACGGCGGTCACCCGGCCGGCGGAGGCCCGCCGCAACGCATCCAGGATGATGAATAACTGGATCAGGTTCTCGGACACCGGCTGACAGGTCCCCTGCAGCAGGAACACGTCGGCGCCGCGCACGCTGTCGGCAATCTTGACGTCGTACTCGCCGTCCGCGAAATGCGTGACTCGCATCGGCGACACCGGCTCGCCGAGAGCCTCGCCGATTTTTCGAGCCAGCTCAGGGTTGGACTCACCCGCCAGCAGACGCAGGTCGCCGGGCTGACGGGGCGCCGCTTCGCCAAGCTGGGGTCGCGCTTCTGCCACTCGTTCGCCGAGCTTCGACTGGGCTATGGGTAGACCTCCCGTCCTCCCTCTCCCGTCACAGGGGAGGGTCGGGGTGGGCGCTTGCGCCGGGCGCGTCGACGAGCAGTGTAGCCCTCGACGATCTTCATCTCGGGACGCCCTATCGCAAGGCTGCCGGCAGGCACGTCTTTGCTGACAACGGTATCAGCCGCCGTCGTCGCATCGCTGCCAACGCGCACCGGCGCGACGAAGATCGTGTCGCACGAGATATAGGCGCGGTCGCCGATCTCCGTCTGATTCTTCTCGAAGCCGTCCCAGTTCGCGGTGATGCTGCCGGCGCCGATGTTGACGTTGGCGCCGACGACGGCATCGCCCAGGTAGCTGAAATGGGGGACGGCGCTGCCCGCGCCGATCTTCGAGTTCTTGATCTCGGTGTGGGTGCCGATGCGAACGCCTTCGGCGAGCTCGGTCCCCGGACGCAGCCGGCTGAAGGGGCCGACGGTCACGTTGGCGGCGACCGTTGCCTTCTCGAGATGTGCCCTCTCGATCCGCGAGCCATCGCCTACGGTCGAGTCGCGCAGCTGGGTCATCGGCCCGATGACGCAGTCTTCGCCGACCACGCTGGCGCCGGTGATGGTTGTGAAGGGATGGATAACGCTGTCCGTGCCGACCTCGACATCGGCATCGATGAACGTCGTGTTGGGATCGGTGATCGTGACGCCGTCCCTCATCAGCTTGTCGAGGATGCGCTGGCGCATCAGGCGTTCCGCCTCGGCCAGCTGCCGCCGGTCGTTGATGCCGAGCACCTCGGTGCCATCCTCGACCGCAACCGTATTGACCTTGCCCTTGATCAGCCGCACGACGTCGGTCAGGTAATACTCGGCGGCGCGGTTCTTGTTCTCCAGCTTGAGCAGGGCGGGCCAGAGATCCTTGCCGGTGAAGGCATAGACGCCGGCGTTGACTTCTCGAATGTCGCGCTCCGCATCGGCGGCGTCTTTCTCTTCGACGATCGCTCGGAAGACGCCGGTGCGGCTTCGCAGGATCCGGCCATAGCCTGTTGGCTCGTCCAGCGTCGCCGTCAGGAGCGTGACCGAAGCGCCCGACTTCCGATGCTCCTCGAGGAGGCGCTTGAGGGTCTCGCCGCGCAGCAGGGGCGCATCGCCGTAGATCACGACCACCGGTCCGAGGCTGCGATGGTCGGCACTGACCTGGGCGAGCGCATGCCCGGTGCCGAGCTGGTCTCGCTGGGGCACCGTCTGCCCCTCGCCGTTGACGGCGGCGGTGACGCCGTCTTGCTTCGGGTTGGTCACCACGATCGTTCGCTCGGGGTCCAGGGCTCGCGCCGCCGCCAGCGACCACAGGAGCATCGGCCGACCGGCAACGGGATGGAGGACCTTGGGGATCCTGGAGTTCATCCGAATTCCGTTACCGGCGGCGAGCACCACCACCGTGACGCCCCCGCGCGTCTCCGACGAGTGGGCCTGCTTGGACCCCGCGGATGCGTTCACGCGCATGGGAGGAATTGCGGCGATTATCCCAAATTCCCTTCCTCGCTGGGGGAGGGCAGGCTAGGGGACCTCAGGCTGCCAGATCGCCGACGTCCGAGATTCGCCGATTTTCGGGTACGTTGGGGGCGATCCGGTGCCTCAGCGTCGGCGTCAGGCGGTCCAGGCGCCGGCCGATCCGATACCCGTACCGTTCGACCGCATCCTCGATCGCCAGGTAGGGCAGCCGGCCCCAGGCAAAGCTCTTGACCAGGTACCAGGCGGCTCGCCGGGTGAACCGCCGCGAATCCGGGCAGAGCGTTCCACCCTCATCACCGAAGTGGGCGTCGGTGTATCCGGTCAGCAACGCAATCTGGTAGGCGCCCTTGAGCCCGGCGCTGAGCCCCCTGATAACCAGGGCATCGGGCGAATACGCGATGGTACAGCTGGCCAGTACCGCCTGACGGGCCCAGACCCGATCGGCGCCGATTGGAAGATGCTCGTTGAAGTGAATGCCGCGCCAGACCGAACGGCGAACGGCCACGTTCTCGATGAAAAATGGCAGTGACTTGTACCGCACCTGGTCACCGATCCGGATCCGGCGGGAGTGCGGCTCGCCGCAGAAGCGCTGAGCCAGTCGGAATGCCATGAGCGGGTCGCCGTCGACCGTCGGCTCCTGGCGTCCGTACACGCCGGCGACCGACGCGTCGTCGAAGGCGGCCGTGAGGTGATGCAACCAGTCGCCGTTCGCCGGAACCGCATCCTGCGCCAGGAAGACGACCAGGTCGCCTTTGGCCCCACGCATGGCGCGGTTCCAGGCTGCCGGTCCAGGCGCCTCACCGATCTCCACGAACCGAGCGAGGGGAAACTGACTGACGATATGGCGGGTGCCGTCCGCCGACCCGCCGTCCGCGCAGATTACCTCGAGCGGCTGCCGCCCCTGGCCCATGATCCGGTGAAGGACCGTTCCGAACGCCCGGCCGGCGTTCAGCGTCGGAATGACGATCGAGACGGAAGGCGCGGCTTCGCCCATGGTCGATTTAACGCAGGGTCCAGCCCTTTCCGGCCCGGCCAGATGGGAAGCTGATAGCCTCTGGCTCAGCTTCAGTCTCATGCAAATCTCATCTCCGGCGCGTAGCATCCCGGGTCGACCCATGGAGCGTGCAAGGGTCGTCGTGCTGGGGGTGGACGGTTACCTCGGCTGGGCGACCGCCCTCCATCTCTCGGCCGCCGGCCATGACGTCATCGGCATCGACAGCCTGGTTCGCCGGCGCTGGGACCGTGAATGCGGCACCCGCAGCCTGCTGCCGATCCGCAGCATGCCAGAGCGGGTCAAGCTCTGGCAGCGGCTGACCGGCCGGCGAATCGAGTGGCGGCACATGGACATGTGCGACGCTCGGGCGGTCACGGAACTGGTCAGCGAAGTGCAGCCCCAGGCGTTGGTGCACTTCGCCGAACAGCGCAGCGCCCCGTTCTCGATGATCGACCTTCCGCATGCCGCGCTCACCCAGGTCAACAACCTGGTTGGCACACTAAATCTCCTTTTCGCCCTGCGCGATCACGCGCCGAACGCCCACCTGATCAAGCTCGGCACGATGGGCGAATACGGCACGCCCAACATCGACATCGAAGAAGGCTTCATCGTCATCACCCACAACGGCCGGCAGGATCGCCTGCCATTCCCGATGCAGCCCGGCAGCTTCTATCACCTCTCGAAGTTGCACGACAGCCACAATATCCAGTTCGCCTGCCGGATCTGGGGTCTACGAGCGACCGATTTGCACCAGGGCGTCGTCTACGGAAGCCGGACTGACGAGGTGGTGATGCATCCGGGGCTGGCCACGCGGTTCGATTACGACGCGATCTGGGGGACGGTCCTCAACCGCTTCTGCATCCAGGCCGCCGTCGGACTGCCGCTGACGGTCTACGGCAAAGGGGGCCAGACGCGCGGCTTCCTCGACATCCGTGACACGGTGGCGTGCGTCCGGCTCGCGCTCGAGAACCCGGCGTCGCAAGGTGAATACCGGGTCTTCAACCAGTTCACCGAGCAGTTCTCGGTCAAGAACCTGGCCGACAAAGTGCGACAGGCGCGCGCCGCCCATGGGCTCAAGACGAGCATCGTGCACCTTCCCAATCCGCGCGTCGAACGCGAGGAGCATTACTACAACGCCAAGCACCAGAAACTGCTCGATCTCGGCTTACAGCCGCACTACCTGGGCGAGACGCTGATCGAGTCGATCGTCGCGACGGTCGAGAAGCATGCCGCGCGCGTGGATCCGGTCGAGCTCGAACAGCCTAACGTCGACTGGCGGCATGGCGGGACGCCTGGATGGAGCGGCGTTCCCACCCCGGCATCCGAGACTCAACCAGTGGCCGTGCTCAGTCGGGCTCCAAAGCGGCGCCGGCCATCGCCGGCACCCGATCCGGTTCGGCTGGACGCCTGAACAGCAGCAGCGCACCGATCCCCGCCTGCGGCAGGGAAACGCAGAGATCGAGAAGGTGGACCGCCAGGCTGGCCGCCAGCGCCTCGTCAACCGGCCAGCCGAGCAGGGTCAACCCGGCCGTCCACCACAGTTGACCGGTGCCCAGACCGCCCAACCCCTGGATCGGAATGGCGAGCAGCAACGTCCGGACGCTCAATGCGAACCACACCTGCACCAGCGACAGCGGCTGATCGATCGCGGCAAACAGGGCGAGATACTGCAAGCCGGTTGCCAGGCGCGCGCCGGCCGTGGCGGTAATAAGCAAGAGGGGACGGCTGCCCGATCCGAGCTCTTCGACGGCCGAATGAATTCGCTGATGAAGTCCGGCCGGCAGCGACAGCCGCTCCAGCCAGCCGGTGATCTGGCCGCGAGGCCGATCCCAGAACAGGGCGGTCAGGCCCACGACGATGGCGCCCGCAATCAGCATGCCGCCGACGAGCAGCACACCGGGAAGCCGAACGCCGGCGAATGGCGCCATCACCAGGGCCAGCACCAACAGGCTGGCGACGTCGAGCAGCCGGCTGAGCAGGGCGGCGCCGGCGCCGACGGTCAGGCCCACCTGCAGCCGACGTCGCAGCAGGACCACCAGTGCCGCGTCGCCACCCGGGCCGGGCAGGAGCAGGCTGACCCCCCAGCCGCTGAGCGTGATGGCGAGCAGCGTCCCAAATCGCCCGTGCGTGCCGGCCAGCAGCAGGCGATAGCGCCAGGCCCGGCACAGGATGAAGCCGAAAGCGGCGGCGGCGGCAGCCAGCACGAGTGGTGGCGAGACGTCGGACATTGTTTCTCCCAGATCGGCCGGCCTGATGGCGCGCAAGACCAGCGCCAGCACGACCACGGTGACCACCGCGGTCCCGGTGATCCGAAGCAGGCGCCGCCACACCGGCGGCAGCGAGCTCAGCATTGGATCTTGGCGGCGAGGGCGGCCTGATGCCCGCTCCAGCTCGCGTCCTGGTGACCGGAGGCGCCGGATTCATTGGTATCCATACCGTCCGCCGACTGGCATCGGCAGGCAGCCTGGTCCTGGTCATCGACGACCTCCGCCATGGGTGCGGCGAGCCACTGCCCGAGGGCGTCGAGCTGGCGCGCGTCGATATCACCACGCCCGAGGCGGCCGCCGCCGTCATCGCATTCCGGCCCGACGTCATCCTCCACCTCGCGGCCCAGGGCGGTGTCTCCCGCTCGCTTCGCGATCCGGCAGGCGATGCCGTCCTCAATGTCGTCGGCACCGTCGCGATGTTGAAAGCGGCCGTCGATTCCGGTTGCCGTCGGTTCGTGTTCGCGTCCTCGGGGGGAGCCATCTACGGCCATGCCCGCCGTCTGCCCACGCCAGAGTCGGCAACGCCAAGACCACTCTCTCCCTACGGAGCCGCAAAACTGGCTGCGGAAGGCTACCTTGGGATGTTTCAGCGGACGATGGGCATCAGCGCCCTTGCGCTCCGTTATTCGAACGTCTACGGCCCACTCCAGGACGGGACCGGCGAGGCGGGGGTGGTGGCAATCACGTCGACGCGCCTGATCGCCGGCCGGCCGCCGGAGATCCGAGGAGACGGCGAGCAGACGCGAGATTTCGTCTTCGTCGAGGACGTCGCGGATGCAAATCTTCTCGGGCTGCGCAGCACCGCGGAGGGCGCCATCAACATTGGCACCGGCGTCGGCAGCACGGTTCGGCGCATTGCCGGCGAGCTCATGGGGGCGGCCGGTTATGAGGGCGAGCTGCAATTCGTTCCCGGCCGAGAGGGGGAGGTCCGTCACACGGCGCTCGATACGCGGCGTGCTGCCAACCGGATCGGCTGGCGGGCAACCACGGAGCTTGGTACCGGCCTCCAAAAAACGTTCAAGAGCTTTCGGCAACGGCTCGCGCCGTCGGCGGCGGCCGCCACCGACGCGCAAGCGTAATCCGGAGCCACACGAGATCGCGGATCGCTCTCAGGATCGGCACCAGCCGGGCCCCGGAGCGCACGCCGGCGACTCGAGGGTAGTGCGGCACTGGAACCTGCTGCACGCGTAGCCCGCTGCGCTGGCTTTTGAAGAAGAGCTCGGTGTTGAGCAGCGCCGACCGGGCGCGCAGCGGCATCGCCACGTCGAGCACCCGCCGTCGCATCAATTTCAGGCCGCAATCGAGGTCTCGCACGCGGACGCCGTAGAGCCATCGCACCAAAAAATTGAAGACCCCGGCAATCAGCAGCCGATAGCCGGGATCGGCGCGCCGTTGACGGCGGCCAGCCGCCCGAGGTCCGCCGGGTCGAACTGGCCGTCACCATCCATGAAGGCAACATAATCCGTGTCAGCCGCCCGCAACCCATCGGCGACGGTGACGCCGTAACCTCGCTTGCTCGCATGGCGAATGAGACGCAGCCGCGAGGCATCTTCGCCCATCGCCCGCCGGGTCACTTCCGACGTATCGTCCGTGCTCCCGTCATCGACCAAGATCAGCTCCCAGCGTCCGGCCAGTCGGGTAAGCACCCGGCGGCTGCCGCTGATCACCCGCTCGATGTTGGCGGCTTCGTTGTGAGCCGGGATAACGAGGCAGAGCGATCCGTCGAGTGGCAAACGATTGGACATCGCGATATCGCCGTATCAAACCACGCGAAGGCTTCCTCATGCCTTTCTTAAGGGGCGCCGTCCGCTACGCGGAGGGCGACGCTCGATCGCTAGGCAAACGTCACGGAGATGAAGTAGTAATAGGTCGGGGTCGTCCCGTCCTTCGGGCTGACGCCGAAGACCTTGATCTGACCTTTGGTGCCCGATGTCGACCCGCTGAAGCTCACCGTCACGTCGTAGTGTCCAAAGTCTGGCTTGACCGCCGAGGCCGTGGTCGACGCCCGGCCCAGCTCGTTGCCATGACCGTCAAGCACGACCGCAATCACGCTGCCCTTGTCGACGCTGGCGGTACCGGACACCTCGACCGGCGAGCTGATCGGGCTTCCGCCGTCCGGGCTATCGATGATGATTCGGAGGTTGCCGGCCGGCGGCGTGGCGGCCGTGGTCGGCAAGGATGACGATGCCGGCGAGCCACTCGAAGCGGCGGATGGCGATGCGCCCGCTGAGTCGGACGCAGCCGCGGGCGAGCTACTTCCCTCCACAAACGTCGTCGTGTTGTCGCCGCCGCAGGCCGCCAGCAGAACGCCCAGCGACCCGGCGAGCAGGAGAATGACGGCCCTCTTCATCGAAACCCCTCCTTCGTCGCAACAGCCTACCCGATCAGGCGACGCCCCGGCCGATAGACTGGGCCGATCAACACGGTCGGGGCGCGCGCGCCCGTGATCGACCGGCGGGTGCCGGCGGCCCGGCCGCGTCGCCAATTCGCCGTCCCGATCCTGCTAGCGGCCGGCAGCGGCGTCCTGTTCTTCTGGAACCTGGGCCGGGCCAGCCTGCAGGACTGGGATGAGGCGACCTACGCCGAAATCTCCCGTGAGATTTGGATCTTCCACGACTGGATTCACCTGCACTGGAATTACCTGCCCTGGTTCAACAAAGCCCCGCTCTACATCTGGATGACCGCAGCCCTCTACCCGCTGGGCGTGAACGCTTTTTGGGCGCGCGCCGTGTCCGCCCTGGCCGCCGTGGGCACCATCCTGATCACGTACGGCATCGGCAATCGCTTCTACGGCCGTCTCGTCGGCATCGGGTCAGCCGTCGTTCTCGCGTCCTGCTATCAGTTCATCGCGGCCGGAAGGTTCGGAACCTCCGACATGCTGTTGACCTTTTTCCTCTATGGGGGGCTCTACGCCTACGTGCAAACGAGGGAGCACACGAGGTGGTGGTTCGGCGTCGGCGCCTTCATCGGGCTGGCCCTCATGACCAAGGGGCCGGCGGCCTTTGTCGGCCCAGCCGCGATCGGCATCACGCTGCTCATCGATCGCCGGCTGCTCGCTGCCCTCCGGACGCGCCAGCTCTGGGGTGGGGTCGCGGCGGCCCTGCTCATCGCATTGCCGTGGCATCTGGCGAGCTACCTCCAAGACGGCCCTGCCTTTCTCAACCAGTACCTGAACGCGACCGTGATCGCACGCATCGGCGAGCCGGTCCAGGGCCATCCGGGCAATGCCTTGACGTACATCGCATATTTGCGGAACCAGTTCTTTCCCTGGGCATACGGGATCCCATTTGCGCTGATCCTCTTCGCCCGCGATCGGTTTCGCGCCAGGGACGGTTCGTGGACGATCGTGGTGTTCCCCGCGATCGTCTTTGCCTTGTACACGCTCGTACAGACCAAACTTGTCTGGTACATCCTGCCGGCCTATCCGGCGCTGGCCATCCTGGTGGCGGCGCTGCTGGTTAGCGCCGCCAAAGGCGATCGGGCGGCACTGCTCTCGGTGGGACTTGCCCTGATTGCGGCGGTCCTCTCGGTGCCGAGTTCGATTCAGCCGGATCCCCTTCCGCTGGTGGTGGCCGCAGTCGGCATCGTCGGCGTCATGGTCGCCGGCGCCCGCGGGCTCAAGGGAGCCTTTGGCCCCGCGGCGGCGGCCGTGATCGCAGCATTTTTTCTGGTGACGGTCGCCCTCCGTGCCCTTGGTCTCTATACGGCCGGCGATCTTCCGGTTGTGGCCATCGGTGACGCCGCCCGAGTGGCCGTTTCCGGCCAGCCGGTTCCTCTTGTGCTCTTCATCGCCAACCCGGATCGGGTGACCGATTTTGACGTCTCGCACAGCCTGCTGTTCTACAGCCATCGACCGGTCCACATCGCCGTCGGGGCGGCCGCGTTCGATCAGGTCGTCGGTTGTCACGCTCAGGACGTCGTGCTGGCGACGACGGATGTCCCGTCCATCCCGTCCATGTACAGCTTTTCAGCGACAGGCAATGCGCCTCCGTTCACCCAGGGTACGGTCGCCCCTGTCGCTGGCTGCTGACATCAGGCCGATAAACTGGGCCGATCAAGATCTTTGCTTATCAGCACGGGCTCTATCCGCGCTCGGAAGCGGTGGTCGCCGCTACCCGTGGCCTCGATCGCGGCCGCACCGATCAGGCGGAGGTGGATGCCGCCTTCCGACATGACCTCGCTCGCTGGGTCGAGGTCCAGCGTGCGGCCGGGCTCGATTTCTACTCCGACGGCCTGCTGCGCTGGCAGGATATTTTCCGGCCGCTGGTCGAGGCGATCGGCCCGAAGCCGCATACGCTGGTGCGCTGGTTCGACACCAACACCTTCTTCCGCGAGCCCGAATTCGCCAACTTCCCCTCAGGAGACAGCAATTCACCCTCCCCCTCTGGGGGATGGCAGGGTGGGGGTGAAACATCCGTCCCCCGCCCCCGGGTCTCGACGTTCCCCTCGCCCTACATGTTCTCCCGCGCCGCCCGGACCAACCTCGATCGGAATCGCCTTATGGTCGAGCTCGCCGAGTCGGTGTTGCGCCCCGCGATCGATGCCGCCGTCCGCGAGGGCAGCGAGCTGATCCATCTCGAGGAACCGTGGCTGGGCTACACCGGCATCAGTCGGCAGGACTGGGCGCCCCTGCGCGACGCGCTCGAGGCCTTGCATCGAAATGTTGGGGCGACGCTTGCGCTTCATGTCTACTTCGGCGATGCCGCGCCCCACCTCGAGCAACTGCGCGCCCTGCCGATCGATGCGATTGGCGTCGACCTGATCGAAACCGACGTCACGGCGCTTGGCCGTGGCTGGGACAAGGGCCTGGTGGCGGGCGTGATCAACGGCCGCCAGTCACTGGTCGAGTCCACGAACAGCATCGTCGAGGTTGCCGGCCACCTGGCCGACAGCGTTCGCCCAACCGCTCTCTATCTGACGTCGAACTCCGAGCTCTCGTTCCTGCCGACCAGCGTGGCCGAACACAAGGTGCAACGGCTGGGTGAGGCGGCGAGCAAGGTCAAGCAACTGGTTTCCGTGTGAGCACTCAACTCGATCACAAGCCACTGTTGACCCATGAGGTCGGCTCGCTCGACAAGCCAGGCTGGCGGGTCAAGGCCTATGCCGGCAAGCCGCTCAGCGAGCGCGACCTGGAAGAAGCCAGGTCATGGGGCGAGCAGCTCCAGGTACCCGATTACCCGCGACTCCTCGAGCTGCTCCGCGGCAGAAGCTTCACCAAAGAGCAGAAAGCGGAGATTCAGCGCTGGTCCAGCCTCTACGCGCTTCGTCTCGAGGAAAGCGCGGGGCTCGATGTCGTCTACGACGGCGAGCAGCAGCGCACCGAGATGTACGACTGGGCGGTCACCCATGCGAATGGCTTCGAGCGTCGCGGCAGCGTCCGGGCGTTTGACAACAAGTACTACAGCAAGGCGGCGGTGGTCGGTCCGATTTCGCTCGCCGCGCCGTACCACAACGCCGAGTTTTCCTACCTGGTGTCGGTCGCCGGCGCCGAGCTGAAGGTGCCGGTCACCGGCGCCTACACCATCGCGGACTGGTCCTTCGACGAGCGGAACGCGCTCGACACCGACCTGCGGGAGTCCGCGCTGGACCGGCGCCGCCAGCGCAAGGCGGCGCGCCGCGACTTCGTCCTCCAGGTGGCGCGTAACCTGATCCGTCCGAACCTCCAGGCGCTCATCGGCCTGGGCGCGCGCTGGATCCAGGTTGACGAGCCGGGTGCCTCCACCGAGCCCGACGAGCTCGATCTCTTCGTCGACAGTTTCAATGCCAGCGTCGAGGGCCTCGACGCGATGTTCTCCACCCATCTTTGCTTCTCCGACTACAACCTCTTCTTTCCGGCGATCGAGCGGATGTCGCAGTGCCGCCAGTTCGCCGTTGGCTTCGCCAACTACGACAGCCGCGAGCTGGGCACCAGCGACGACGCCCGTCCCGGCTACCAGGTGATCAAGAAATTCCGTGAGTTGCCGTACAAACCGGCGCTTGGAATGGGCGTGCTCGACATCCACACCGACTTCATCGAGTCGCCCGAGCTGGTGCGTGATCGCGTGCTCTACGCCGTCAAGGTGTTCGGCGACGCGGCCCGCATCCACGTCACGCCCGACTGCGGGTTAAGGACGCGCTCCTGGCGGGTCGCTTACGAGAAGTTGCGCAACATGACGGCTGGCGTCGAGCTGGCCCGTCGGGCCCTTAGCCTCTAACGCCCGCTAGAGGAGAGAGCTCACGGCAGTACGCCGGCCGATCGACTCGCTTCACCAGCAAGCGGGTGGCCGGCAGGCTGGCGACCGGCGCTGGCTTCCCGACCGCCAGGCCTGCGCTGACGCGTTGCTCGCGTGGATAGCACAGAGGATCGCATTTGCGCTGCTCTTCCTCATTTCGGCCGCAGTATTTGGGACGCCAGGACATGGAGCGGGCGCATCACTGAGCCGATCGGTATCGGACAGCCCCTGGCTCAACTGGTGGGACAGTGGGCACTTTATCGACATTGCCGTCCACGGCTATCGGACGCCTGACCAGACCGTCTTCTATCCGCTGTACCCGCTCGCCGAGCGCGTCCTCGGTCGACTCGACGGAGGTAACTATCTCCTGGCCGGATTCATCATTTCTAACCTAGCCTGCCTCCTGGCCATGCTGGCCTTTCGGATGCTCGCTCGGGTGGATCTCAGCCTGAGCTCAGCCCGGTGGGCGCTGGGCTTCTTCACGTTCATGCCGACGGCGCTTTATCTGGCCATCACCTACTCGGAATCCCTCTTCCTGATGTTTGCGATCAGCGCACTGTTCGCGATCCGTCGCTCGAGTTGGCTGCCGGCGGGTCTGCTCACGGCGCTGGCGGCCCTGACCCGACCGGTCGGGCTTCTTCTCCTTATTCCGTTGGCCATGGCGTCCATTGCAGCGCTGCGCAAGCGGCCGCCTGACCTTGCGACCGTCGCATCGTGGGCGCTGGCCGCCCTCCTGCCCCTCCTGGCCGTTGGCGGTTTCGTCGCTGATATGGGCCTTCGCTTTCATTCATGGCGAATCCCGATCGAGGCAGAGCGCCTCTATTACGGTCGTTACCTGGACCTTCCGTGGGTCGGAGTGAGCCAGGCCTTGAGCGTCATGGTCGGACAGCGCCAGAGTCCCGGCGCCCGCATCAATGCCGCCTACGACCTGGCAATCAGTGTCGCTACGGGGGCAGCCACTGCTGTCGCTGCCTCCGTGCGGCAGTTGCCAACTAGCTATGCTGCTTACAGCTTGGCGGGCTTTCTTGCCCTGCTCATGCTGCCGATGCATGGGTACCCGATCGGCGAGGACCTCAATGGTCTCCCCCGCTTCCTAATGCTGCTTTTTCCCATCTGGCTTGGCTTCGCCGCCTGGTCTGAACACCATTTATGGCGACGCCTGCTTGTCATCGCCGGGTGCGGACTTGGTTTCACGACCTCAGTGATGTTCTTCGGCCACGCGCCGATCCTCATGTAGCGTGGGGAGCCGGCTGGCGACGATCGTAGCTGTGTTGGCAACCATCGTGGTCGCTGCTCAGCTCATTTTTTTCGCCCTGTTCCAACCCGTCTGGAGTCCGATCGACGAGTTCAACCACTTCTTCTACGTCAACTATCTGAGCTACGCGCATCGGCCACCGCTCTATTTCATGCCCTACCAGGCCACGCTCGATCCATCCGTCCCGCCGGAGCTCTCGATTCCGCCATCGTTCGGCCGTGGGGTCAGCACCCCCCGCCAGCAGTACGTCACCGAGAGCATCCAGCCGCCGGGGTACTACCTGCTCGTGGTCCCCGCGTTCGTCACCAGCTCTCACGGCAGCTATCGCCAGGTCTACGTTGTGCGCCTGGCCACCGCGGGGCTGGCGCTTCTCATGGTGCCCTGCATCTTCATCCTGGCTCGCCTCGTGGTACCACGGTCACCCTGGGTCTGGGGTGCCGCCGGGGTCTTGCCGGCGCTCTCACGCGGCTACACCTTCAATCTCTCGCAGGTCACCAACGACGGCCTGGCCGCCTTAGTCGGCGGCATCAGCATCCTGATGGCCCTCTGGTTGCTGCGCCGCCGGCTCGACTGGCGGTGGGGGGTCGTTGCCGGGTTGACTGCCGGCGTCGCGCTCGTCACCAAGGTGACCGTCTATTACGTGCCGGTCATGCTGGCGGCGATCTTCCTGGTGCAGCTCAGGCGGCGGCCGAAAGCCATCCAGGCGACCGCCGCCGGCCTCATCAGCGCCGTCATCGCCGGGCTTTTCTTCCTGCCGTGGGCAGCCTTCAATCTGAAGCACTATCACGCGATAGTCTCGACCGGACACGCGCCGCCGAATCTCGCTCCGTACACCAACCTGCCGCTGCCCGACGCCCTCAAGCTGATGGTGGAGCTGGGCTCCCTTAAATTCTGGTACGGCGAAAGCCTCGCGCCGGCGCCACCGAACTGGCTGATCGCCGCCGGAGTGGCCGGACTGGTCCTCTGCACCGCCGGTTTTCTCGTCGTCCCGTTCTGGCGAGAGCGCTCCCTCGAGTCGGGCGCAGGCGTCGTCGTCTGGTTGGTCGGGGGGCTGGTCGTGCTTTTCACGCTCATCCTCGCGACGCACGTCGCGGTCCTCAACGGGCGCTATCTCTATCCGCTCTTCCCCGCAATCGCGGTCGCCTCCGCCGCCGGGGCCGACCGGATGGGCCGTGCCGGACACTGGCTGTTTGCCGTCTCGCTCGTTCCCCTGGCGATCGCGCTGGCGATCGGCCTGCCGGCGGCGATCCGTTGGTCGCATGGCGGCTAGGGTCCGCAGATCTGCGTCTGGCCGGCGGCCGGCAGCGCGATTCCCAGGTGCCAGGTGATAGGCTCAGCCGTCCGGGGTAGTTCGATCCTGACCGTGGTCCCCGCTGACACCTCCACCTGTTGATCGGGATTACCCATTGGCGACGCAAACAGGGTGACCGTGACGCCGATCGTTTCAGCTGTGGCGGCGCTCACCTCAACCGCCGAGCCGGCTGCCGCCTTGAGGTCGACGTTCGCGGTCGAGGCGCCCAGATAGGCCTGACACCCCATCGTTTGGCCTGCTGCGCCTGATCCCGACGTGATGGTGGGCGCGAAGATTCGGCGAATCATGGTGTCGACGGGAGCAGCCGCGCTCGCACCCAGCTGCGCCAGACTGATTCGGGGCACCGGCGAGCCCAGAGCATCGATCGCCTCGTAGTATTGGCGCGCCGTTATCGGTGTGTAATTGGTGGCGTCGACCTCGGCGTCAAGCTGCATGGAAGGCGATCCGCGCAGCAGTTCGAGCGCCTGCAGCTGGCCTTGCTGCTCAGCTACACGAAAATCGCGGCCACGGGCGAAATCGGCGAGATGGTATGCGCTGTAGTCGAGCACGACCACGAAAACAATCGCGCTCACCAGCACCAGCCCTCGCCGCACGCGAAATTGGGCGAGGGCGTCGGCGATGAGCAGAACGAGGAAGATCGCGCCGACGTACACGTAGCGCGATGAACCGGCTTGCAGGTCACCGAACTGACCGCGTACCAGGGCGGTCAAGCCGTATTGCGCGATCAACCCAGCGGCCAGACTGAGTGCGACAGCGCCTACCCAGCCTCGCCGATACCAGGCCAAGGCAAGCAGGGCCGTCGCGGCCGCCAGCAGCGCACTGGCCCATCGGTCGGAGAGCCCAAAGAGACCGGCAAGGGCAGAGCCGATCCCAAACGGTACGAAGCCCGGTAGCGAGATGAGCGCCGTCGGTGAGAGCGGAAAACGGTGACTCACCGCCCCTGCCCTCCCGTACGCGAAAAACCACACGAGATAGGCCAACACCGGCAGGATGGCCACGCCGAGCTGGGCGTGCCGGCGTCGATCGACGAGCAGTTGAACGGCGATCGCGGCGCAGAAGAAAATCCCTATCCCCGAGAACATGAGCGCCAGCAGCATCGCCACCGAAGCGACGACCAGCCGCCCCCGCCCGGGGTTGGGCGGGTCCAGAGCGAGCATCGCCACGAGCCCAAAAAGGACCGATCCAACAAAGCCAATCTGAAAAGCCCAGAAAATGTTCTCAGCGCCACGACCAATGAACAGAATCGCGAGCATTGCGGCGAGCCCGAGTACCTCGCCCGCTCGGCGGCGAACCAGAAGAAACAGCACGAACGCGGTGGCGACGTGAAAGAGTTCGAGCAGGAGCAGGTAAGGCCAATAGACGCGCAAGCCGATCGTCGCGAACAACGCGCGCAGGATGACGGTCAAAAGGGTTGACCAGTGCTCGTTGTGCGGGCGCAGCAAGGCCGCGATACCTGAATCGTTCCGGTGGACGATGAATGTCCACTCGTCGGATAGAAAATTGAGGTGCCGGCCGAGGTAGAGCAGCGGGGCGATTGCCGCCAGGCAAATGGCGGCGCCGATCCAAGTTGCGTAAGGCACCCGGTACTGCGCCAACGTCCGCTCGTTGGTCACGCCCGTGGCCGCCGACGGGGAAGGCGTGATCGCATCCCGTAGCCGTACCAGCGCAGGTAGTGCGGCAGCCAGTGCCAGAGCCGGAACCGGCTGCTTCCCACGGTCCGGTCGCGCCAGGTCGTCGGTACCTCGCCGACCGGCATGCCCAACGCATGCGCTTTCACCGTCAGCTCGAGCGCCAACTCGAAGCCTGCGGTGGACTCAACTGTCACAGCGTCCAGCAGGCGTCGGCTGTACAGCTTGAAGTTATTGGTCGGATCATGCGTCGGGACGCCGCCCAGCCAGTGCAGCGAGAGCCCCGCAAGACGAGAAAGCAGCCGCTTCAACGGTGGTCCGCCTACCTGGTGACCGCCTCGCATATAGCGGGACGCCGATACCAGGCCGGCTCCTTGCTGAGCCCGCTGTACCATGCGGTCGATGTCGGCTGGCTCGTCCGATGCGTCCGCCATCATGACCACCACCAACGGTCCTCGGGAGGCCTCAAAGCCCGCCTTGATCGCGTTCAGCACCCCCCGTCCAATGTGGTTGCGTACCATCCTGACCTCCGGGATTTGGTGCTGCAGCCGCTCGACGACGGGAACCGTGGTGTCTCCATCGAAGTCATAGACGACCAGGATCTCGAGAGGTGCAGTGCGCACGTTCGCGTGCAGCCCCTCTAGGACGCCGACGATGCTTTCGCCCTCGTTGTAGGCGGGAATCACGATCGAGAGGGCGGGCGTTAGATCCGTCCTGCCTCGACCTCGGCACGAATCCAGGGAATGACCTCGTCGAGGACCTGCTCGAGTCCGGTGGTCGCCTCGAAGCCAAGCACCCGGCAGGCCTTGCGAACGTCGGGCACCCGACGCTGCACGTCGTACTCAAATGGCGGATCGCTGCTGATCCGTAGCGGCCGATCTGGGCCGTTGATCTTCCGCCAGACCAGCTCGGCCAGTTCGATCACCGTGGTCGAGGTTGCCGTCGAGATGTTGAAGTCTTCGTTGACGGCCTGCTCCGACTCGATGCAGAGCCGGATCCCCCGGGCAAGATCGCCGCCGTAGGTATAGTGCCGCACCTGGGTCCCATCACCGAGAATATGCAGTGGATCCTGGCCCTTGATCACCTTTTGCACAAGGTCCGGGACGACATGGCTCATCGCCAGCTTGACGTTGCCGCTCATGATCGTGGCATCCGTCAGTGCCCGCCGCTCGCCGATCCCGACGCAGTTGAACGGGCGGATGATCGTGTAGGGCAAGCGGTACTGCTCCCAGGCGCCCTTGGCAAAGTATTCTGAGGCCAGCTTCTGGAAGCCGTAGGTCGAAAACGGCGGCGGGCTCGTCAGCTGGGCGCCCTCGGGCGTCGGGAAGACCGTGGCGTTCTCGAAGACCATGCTGCTGGAAAGGACATTGATCTTCTTGAGCACCTTCGCTTTCGCCGCAATCGCGGCGTCAAACGTGGCCGCGAGGATCCGTTCGTTCTCCGCCAGAAGGTCGTAGGCGAATTCGTGGAAATAGCTGATCCCGCCAATCATTGCCGCGCCGGCCAGAATCTGGTCACTGTCGACCGCCAGCTCGGTCAGCAAGTCCGCGTTTTTCGCGTCACCTTCCACCAGCCGGTAGCGCGGATGGTCGTCATAGCTCTTGGCGATCGGCCCGTACTTGCTGAAGTTGTCGACGCCGATCACCTCGTGGCCGGCCTCTAACAGCTCCGGCACGACGTAGCCGCAGATGAACCCCGCGGCGCCGGTGACGAGCACCCTCACAAACGAATGCCGTCGCCCAGGCAGTCCCAGATGTCGACGATTTCGCGTCCCTCGAGCTCGAGCTGCAAGTCCCGGTAGGCGCGATGGGGCGCCCCGATGATGATGACGTCAGCTTGCCGCACCACATCCTCGAGCGAAGACAGCTCGGGATCCTTGATGTACGGGTCCGTACAGACCACCCGGGCGCCTTTGAAGGCGGCCAGCTTCTTCAGCTTGTAACTGAGCGAGCTCCTCGGATCGTCCGACTCGGCCTTGAAGGCCATCCCGAGGATGCCGATCGTCCGCCCATTGAGTGGACGGCGATGGTGGAGTACGTCGACGATATAGGCGGGCAGTCCTTCGTTGATCAGCATCGCCGAGTGGCCCAATGGGAAATGATCAGGCGTAAAGGCAGCGAGCTGCATCGTGTCCTTCAACAGGCACGGCCCGGCGGCAAAGCCTGGCCCCGGCAAGTCGGCGGCCCGCGGGTAGTGATAGCGGATCGCATGAAGAACCCGCCCATAATCAACACCGGCGCGGTTCGCGATTTCGAAGAACTGGTTCGCAATCGCGAACTTCATGTACCGCCAGGTGTTGGTGAACAGCTTGCTGAGTTCGGCCTCCTTCGACGTCGATCGGAGGATTTCAACGCCCAGTCGCTGGAAGACGGCGCTGGCGCGGTCGAAGGCAATGTCAGTTGTCGAGCCGATGAGTTGCGGCAGGCTCCGGATCTCCTCCAGGGCGTAGCCCTCGGCAATCCGCTCCGGGCAGAACGCGACGTCGACCTGCAATCCGTGGTCGACGAGGCGCCGCTCAACGAACTCGGTCGTCCCCGGATAGACCGTGCTGCGGAGGATGATCAGCGCGCCGTCGACGACGTGGGCGGCCAGTTGGTCGATCGCCCGCTCGTAGACCCGCATCGATGGGTTCATGAACTCGTCGATCGGCGTCCCAATGACCATCACGACGACCTTGCTGTGCCGGATCAGTTCGGGGCTGCTGCTAAAGCTGAGCCGCCCGGAAGGCAGCATGCGGGCGAGTAGGGCGTCGGCGCCGCGCTCCATGAACGGCATCTGGCCGCAACGAACGGCTTCGACTTTCGCGGCATCAGCGTCATAGATGCCGACTCGGGCGCCTGCTTCGGCAAAGCAAAGGGCAAGCGGCAACCCGACGTGGCCGCAGCCCCCGACGACGATGAGGTCCAAATCGACGGGTCGCCGCTCCATGATGATCCTCTACTCTAGCGGCAGCGACTCTAGAATAGCGCCATGTCATCGGAGGCTCTTTCAGCTTCTGGCATCCGAAGGATCACGCTCGAACAGTCGAAACGCGCCAGGGTCGGCCACATCGGTTCCGCGCTTTCGATCGCTGACATCCTGGCGACGCTGTACGGCGGCGTACTGAAGGTGGAAACGCCCGACGACCCGGATCGCGACCGGTTTATCCTTTCGAAGGGGCATGCGGCCGCCGCGCTGTACGCGGCACTGCACTTGCGGGGCTGGGTCAGCAGTACGGAGCTGTCCACCTTCTGTGCCGACGGCTCCCTGCTCAACGTTCATCCTGAGCACGCCTTGACCGGCGTTGACTTTTCGACCGGGTCACTTGGCCATGGGCTGTCGATCGCCGCGGGGGCGGCGCTGGGCGCCCGGCTCGCCCGGTCGACCCGCCGAGTCTTTGTGCTGCTCAGCGACGCCGAGTGCAACGAAGGCTCGGTGTGGGAGGCGGCGATGTTCGCCGCCCATCACGAGCTGGCCAACCTCGTCGCCATCATCGATCTGAATGGGCAGCAAGCCTTGGGGGCGACCGACAGCGTGATTCGGGTGGAATCGATGGCCGACCGGTGGATCGAATTCGGCTGGGAGACCGTTGAGGCGGACGGCCATGACGTCGCGGAGATGACCAGGGTGCTCTCGTCGTTCGACTACGGTGCGGGCGCTCCACATGTGGTGGTGGCACGCACCATCTTCGGTCGTGGCGTCTCCTACATGGAGCGGCAGCTCAAGTGGCATTACCTTCCGATGTCCGAGTCGGAGTACCGGCAGGCGCTGGACGAGGTGACGAGCGCCGCTTGAGGGCTGCCTTCATTGAGACCCTCGTCGAGCTTGGAGAGCGCGATCGCCGGATCCTGTTTCTTACCGGCGACCTCGGCTTCATGGCGATTGAACCATGGGTCAATCGCTTTCCCGATCGCTTCTTCAACGTCGGCGTTGCGGAACAGAACATGGTCGGCATCGCAACCGGGCTCGCCGAGGCCGGCTACATCCCCTTTGTCTACTCGATTGCGACCTTTGCCTCGCTCCGGCCCTTTGAGTTCATTCGCAATGGTCCGATCCTCCATCGCCTCCCGGTGCGCATCGTTGGCGTGGGCGGTGGCTTCGAGTATGGAAGTGCTGGCACCACCCATCACGCCCTCGAGGACCTCGGCGTCATGCGGACCCAGCCCGGACTGACGGTGATCGCCCCTGCCGATTCTCAACAGACGCGGACCGCAATGCGACGCACCTGGGATCTGCCCGGCCCGATCTATTACCGAATCGGCAAGGACGACCGAACGACAATTCGCGGGCTGAACGGCGATTTCGTTCTCGGGCGGGCGAGCGTGATCCGCCGCGGCAAGGATTTGGTCTTCGTCACCAGTGGAAGCGTCGCTGCCG
>Ga0209153_1000345_pt1 | contig 23431 bp, 21 predicted proteins | sample GraSoiAngelo_120_FD_185877 | JGI IMG/M metagenome (GOLD analysis project Ga0209153, IMG submission 185877) | Grasslands soil microbial communities from the Angelo Coastal Reserve, California, USA - 14_0919_09_20cm (SPAdes) (version 2) | ecosystem: Environmental > Terrestrial > Soil > Grasslands ...
AAGCCGCAAACAACGCGAAGGCCATTACCTGTTCGCATCGCAGTTCCGACTTCCGCAAAGACGTGCTTGACACAGGGAACCCGTTGTCTAGCTATCTAGGCATGACCGCTCCGTCCGACCAGCAGCCCGGCTTCGCGCCCGACGATGACGCGCCGATCCCCTATATGGCGCGAACCCGCGAATATTATCAGGCGATCGGCTACACCACGCCCTATCGCTGGGCGCATTACGTCACTTCACCGTTCCAGCCGCTGATGAAGCCGCTCGACCAGTCCCGCGTCGCCATCATCACGACCGCCGCGCCGTTCGATCCCGCCAAGGGCGACCAAGGCCCGGGCGCCAAATACAATGGCGGCGCCAAGTTCTATTCGGTCTATGACGGCGACAGCTCGAAGACGCATGACTTGCGGATTTCCCATATCGCCTACGATCGTGTGCACACCTCGGCCGAGGACAGCGGTACCTGGTTTCCGCTGCCGCAACTGCGGAGCTTTGCGCGTGAGGGGCGGATCGGCAAGCTCGCGCCGCGCTTCTTCGGCGCGCCGACCAACCGCAGCCACAGGGTAACCATTGAGACCGATGCGCCGGAAATCCTGGCGCGCTGCCGCGCCGATCATGTCGATGCCGCGGTGCTGGTACCGAACTGTCCGGTCTGCCACCAGACCATCAGCCTGGTGGCGCGGCATCTGGAGGCAGGCGGCATCTCGACCGTCGTGATGGGATGCGCCAAGGACATCGTCGAGCATGCCGCGGTGCCGCGGTTTCTATTTTCAGATTTTCCGCTCGGCAATGCCGCCGGCAAGCCGCACGATCCGGCTTCGCAGGCGCTCACACTCGAGTTAGCGTTGCGCGTGCTGGAGAGCGCGCCGGGACCGCAAACCACCGTGCAATCGCCCCTGCGCTGGAGCGCGGACGCATCCTGGAAGCGCGACTACAACAATGTCGCGATGCTCAGCGCCGAAGAGTTAGCGCGCCGCCGCCGCGAGTTCGATGCGCAAAAGGAAATCGCGCGCGGATTGCGCGAAAGCGCGGCTTGACACTTTAAGCATTGCGGCAATTGCGCGGATTTCAGTGACTGCGGCGAAACTCGGTTTACGTTAACGCCATATATCGCCCATAGCCGCCTTCTTTTGGTCTGAAGGCCGCGTAGAGTCCGCCGCATGTCGTTGGAGATATCAGATGCTGGATCGGCGCCAAAGCGTCCGCGACAAGGTCCTTTACGGCGGCGTGGCCGAGATCAATGAGCGCGGCTCGACGATGGATTGCGTGGTGCGCAATATCAGCGAACGCGGCGCGTGCGTCGAGCTCGACCAGGCCGCCAAACCGCCACAGGAAATGAACCTGACCATTGCACGCAAGGGCCGCTCCTTCCTCGCCAAGCTGATCTGGCGGCAAGCCAATAAGGTCGGCCTCGCCTTCCGGATCATGACATCGGACCGACCGGTCGATGATCTCGACGAACGGCTGCGCAAGAGCGAGATCAAGAAGCGTCAGCTTCAGCGCCGCATCAACGAGCTATTGGGCGAAGGCTGAAGGATCCTGGCGCGAGGCCATAGAGATCGTGGACTGGGCAATCCGGCAATGATCCGCGGCACGGCACACCAACAACAAAAAGGCCGGCGGTCCAGCCGGCCTTTTGCATTGATGGATCGAATTCTTCGTCAGACCTTGACCAGGGGGCCCCGCGATGCTGGGCCCTTGGAGCCGCCGCCTCCATTCGGCCCGCTCGGCTTCGGCTTGCGCTTGCGCGCAACCGGCAGCTTCTCCGGCTTGGGCGTAACCGGCCCTTCGACGAACTCGAAGCCGATCTTCTCCCTTTCAGGCTCCGCGCCCGCCTCGTCCTTGACCAGCACCACGCGGACATGGCCGCCGCCCTTGAGCTTGCCGAACAGCACTTCATCGGCCAGCGGCTTCTTGATGTGCTCCTGGATCACGCGCGCCATCGGCCGCGCGCCCATCTGCTCGTCATAGCCGTGCTGGATCAGCCAGGCCTTGGCCGGATCCGACAGTTCGATCGTGACATCGCGGTCGGCGAGCTGCGCCTCGAGTTGCAGCACGAATTTTTCGACCACCATGCCGATCACGTCGGCATTGAGATGCGCGAACGAGACGATCGCATCGAGACGATTGCGGAATTCCGGCGCGAATTGGCGATTGATCGCCTCGTGGTCGTCGCCTTCCCGCTTGTTGCGCGTGAAGCCGAACGCTTGGCGCGCGAGGTCGGCGGCGCCCGCATTCGTCGTCATGATCAGGATCACGTTGCGGAAATTGACCTGCTTGCCGTTGTGGTCGGTGAGCCGGCCGTGATCCATGATCTGCAACAGCACGTTGTAGAGATCGGGATGCGCTTTCTCGATTTCGTCGAGCAACACCACGCAATGCGGATGCTGGTCGACGCCGTCGGTGAGCAAGCCGCCCTGGTCGAAGCCGACATAGCCCGGCGGCGCGCCGATCAGCCGCGACACGGTGTGCCGCTCCATATATTCGGACATGTCAAACCGGATCAGCTCGACGCCGAGCGAGGCCGCAAGCTGTTTTGCGACTTCGGTCTTGCCGACGCCGGTCGGGCCGGAGAACAGATAGGAGCCGATTGGCTTTTCCGGCTCGCGCAGGCCCGCCCGCGACAGCTTGATCGAGGCTGACAATGCCTCGATCGCCTTGTCCTGGCCAAATACCACGCGCTTCAACGTCTGTTCGAGGTGCTTCAAAACCTCGGCATCATCCTTCGAGACGCTCTTGGGCGGAATTCGCGCCATGGTCGCGATCGTGGTTTCGATCTCCTTGATGCCGATGGTTTTCTTGCGCTTGTTTTCCGAAACCAGCATCTGCGCCGCGCCGGACTCGTCGATCACGTCGATCGCTTTGTCCGGCAGCTTGCGGTCGTGAATGTAGCGCGACGACAGCTGCACCGCAGCCTCGATCGCCTCATTGGTGTATTTCAGCCGATGATAGTCCTCGAAATACGGCTTCAGGCCCTTGAGGATCGCAATCGCGTCCTCCACGGTCGGCTCATTGATGTCGATCTTCTGGAACCTGCGCACCAGCGCGCGGTCTTTCTCGAAGTGCTGGCGATACTCCTTGTAGGTAGTCGAGCCCATGCACCGGATCGTGCCGGAGGCGAGCGCGGGCTTGAGCAGGTTGGACGCATCCATCGCGCCGCCGGAGGTGGCGCCGGCGCCGATCACGGTATGGATCTCATCGATGAACAGGATGGCGGTCGGATGCGCTTCGAGCTCTTTAAGAACCTGTTTCAGCCGCTCCTCGAAATCGCCCCGATAGCGGGTCCCCGCCAGCAGCGTGCCCATGTCGAGCGAGAACACGGTGGCGGTGGCCAGCACTTCCGGCACTTCGCTATCGACGATGCGCTTCGCAAGCCCCTCGGCGATCGCGGTCTTGCCGACGCCGGCTTCGCCGACGAACAGCGGATTGTTCTTCTGGCGGCGGCACAAGACCTGGATAGCGCGGTTGATCTCGGCATTGCGTCCGATCACCGGATCGATCTTGCCGTCGCGCGCCTTCTTGTTGAGGTTGACGCAGTAAGTCTCGAGCGCCTCGCCCTTTTTCTTGGAATCCTCGTTGCCCTTGGTCTCGGTTTCCTCGTCGACGCCGCGCACCGGGCGCGCCTCGGATACGCCGGGCCGTTTGGCAATGCCGTGGCTGATGTAATTGACCGCGTCATAGCGGGTCATGTCCTGCTCCTGCAGGAAGTAGGCGGCATGACTCTCGCGCTCGGCGAAGATCGCGATCAGAACATTGGCGCCGGTCACTTCTTCGCGACCGGACGACTGGACGTGAATCACCGCGCGCTGGATAACGCGCTGAAAGCCGGCGGTGGGCTTGGCGTCGTCGGCGCCATCCGTGACCAGGTTTTCGAATTCGGTCTCGAGATAGTTGACCAGGCTGGTGCGCAGCTTGTCGAGGTCGACGCTGCAAGCGCGCATAACGGCGGCCGCATCCGAGTCATCGATCAGCGACAGCAACAGATGTTCGAGCGTCGCGTATTGGTGATGACGCTCGTTCGCAATCGCCAGCGCACGATGCAAGGATTGTTCAAGGCTTTGAGAAAAAGTCGGCATTCGCGTCCTCTATGGCCCCCGGCCATCATGATCGCCGTTGCCCGCTCAGGCAACAACAACCTTTGTCACATATAGTTCTAACCGATCGCGGCAAAAGACCGGTTCCGCCACCTCGTTTTCGCCTCCACTATATTCTTTTTCGCGTCCACCGCATTGTTGATGCAAAACCCGTTCCCATTTGGACGGATTTGCCCGAGGCGGGAAAAGCCTACTTCTTTTCCATCACGCATTGCAGGGGATGCTGGTGCTTGCGCGCGAAGTCCATCACCTGCGTCACCTTGGTCTCGGCGATTTCATAGGTGAACACGCCGCACTCGCCAATCCCATGGTGATGAACGTGCAGCATGATCTTGGTGGCGGCCTCGACGTCCTTCTGGAAGAACCTTTCCAGGACGAGAACGACGAACTCCATCGGAGTATAGTCGTCATTCAGGATCAGGACGCGATAAAGATTCGGGCGCTTGGTCTTTGGCTTGACCTTGGTGATGACGGAAGTGGCCGGACCGCCGGTGCCTCCGGAGCGGTTTTCGTCACTGCCCATTCGGGGCGCAAGGGCCGCGAACGCGGCCGGAACGGATGGGTCGGGTCTGGAAGTGAGTTGCAGCATGGCACAGGCGTTCGAAAAATCCCCACGACAAACCGGGATGGCAACCGGGTGAGCCTTCCCGACGGAGCCATCACAGCTTCCCAGACACGCTTCCCGGATCGCCGCTCCCCGGTCGGTCCGGCCCGCCAGCCGGATCGACAAGAGAAATATGGGTCGGTCCTGGCCCCGCCGCAAGCGGAAGAATCGCAAGGATTGAACCACGCAGCCCGCGGCAGGTCCGATTCCCGGCCCCGGCGACCCCCCAACGTTAATCAATCCTGTCGGGTTTGACAAAGCCCCCGGGCAGACTGTTCAGGGGCTGTTGACGATAGGAACCGGTTCGGTTGCCGATTCGGCGCTTGTGCCGCTATTGACCCGTTTTTCTCAGAACCGGTTTACCACCTGTTCAGCCGCGCCTCCCAAAATGGCGGCATCAACCCCAATCCGGTGATTGCCATGCCTTGCCTATCGATTACCCGTTATCTCGACCGAGCGGTGCGCCGCTTCGCCGGCGCGAATGAAGGTAATATCGCGATCATGTTCGGCGCCGTGCTCGTGCCGTTGCTGGGTCTTGTCGGCGCCGCGATCGACTACAGCCGCGCCAACATGGCGCACTCGTCGATGCAGGCTGCGATCGACTCGACGGCCCTGATGCTTTCGAAGGACCTGACGCAGGGCACCATCACGACCTCCCAGATCTCTCAAAAGGCGCAAGACTATTTCAACGCGCTCTTTACCAATAAGGACGCCCAGGGGAGAGTTACGATCACCACGACCTATACCCCGGCCACATCGACCACCGCCGCAACCATCAAGATCAGCGGATCCGGCTCGATCACAACCGATTTCATGAACATAATCGGTTTCCCGACGCTGGGCTTTAGCCCTTCGTCGACCACGACCTGGGGCAACGTCAAGATGCGCGTGGCGCTGGTGCTCGATAATACGGGTTCGATGGCGCAGAATAACAAGATGACGGCGCTGAAAAATGCCGTCGCCGGAACCGGCGGTCTGATCGACCAGCTCAGCGCGCTCGCGCAAAACCCCGGCGACGTCTATATTTCCGTCGTTCCCTTCGCCAAGGACGTCAACCTTGACGCCACCAACTACTCCCAGAACTGGATCGACTGGACGGACTGGCTAAATCCGCCGACGCAGCAGCCGAACAACGGAAGCCACCTGGCAACGCTTCCCATGAACTGGCATGCCGTGGGACCGGATACAAAGTGTCCATTCACGACCAGCAGTGGTGGCTTCACCTGCACCACTGACCCTACCAGCACTTCAAACGCTTCGTTTATTCCGTCGAGCGGCACCTACTCTGGCTACATTTGCCCGAGCGTCGATTCCAACTCGCACACACGTTATAATGGTTGCTGGGATAGCGAGGTAGCCACTCCCAGCACCGGCACATTCTGCTCGGGATCGTCGCAGTGCAGTTGTCCGAAGGACTCCACTGGTTCCAATGTCACTGGTTGTAGCTGTACGGGCAGCAACAGCAGCAAGTCTTGCTCCATCAGTTCTCCCGGCAAACTGTATGTCCACAACTGGACGCAGCCTGGCCCCACCGACGCAACGAATAATTTGAACCAGCCTCGAGTCGGCGCCCTTGTTCCTGCTGCGGATTGTACCACCCCTCCTGTCCCCGCAGGATGCGCAGCCGTTGGTTTTGCAGGAAATCAATGGACTGCCACCAATTCCACGCCCACCGTGCAGAATCGCTATGTCGGGCCGTCCACCAATCCCATCAGCACCTGGACGGGCTGCATCGCCGACCGCACTCAGCCCAACGACACGACAGGTGTTGCGGCGTCCGACGTCACCACGGAGTTTCCGGCCAACCAGTATTACGAGAACAACGTGGCTTACTGCAGCAGCAGCGCCACCACGCAACTCAAACCGATCACGCCGCTGAGCTACGACTGGAGCGCGCTCAAGACCGCCGTCAATGCGATGCAGACGACGGGCGGCACCAACCAGGCGGTTGGACTGGCCTGGGGCTGGCAGACGCTGTTGACGAATAGTCCAGTGCCCGCGCCGGCCGAGACCGGTATTACGACCTACAACAGGGTCATTATCCTGTTGTCCGATGGTCTCAATACGGAAGACCGCTGGCCCGATTACGGCAACGGCAGCACCCAAACCACGAGCGGCAGCGGGCAATTCCCCGGCTTGATCGACGCTCGCCAGAAGCTGTTGTGCGACAACCTGAAGAACGCCAGGGACTCCAAGGGCAACTCGATGTACACGGTCTACACGATCCAGGTGAACACGAGCTCGCCAGCGGATCCCACCTCAACGATCCTGCAATACTGTGCGAGCAGCCCGGATAAATTCTACATGCTGACCAGCTCCACCCAGATCGTCACGACGTTCAGGTCGATCGGAATTGCGCTTAGCCAGCTCCGCGTAGCGATGTAAGCCCGCGGAAGACGGTAGCAGGACGCGCAAATAAAAAAGCCCGGCTTAACAAGCCGGGCTTTTGATTTTCGAAAACCGCGTTGACGATCAGTGGGCCGCGGGGGTGAACTTCGCGACCACGCCTTCGAGCGGCTTGTAAGCCTGCTTGACGAGATCGGTGTAGAGGCCGGCGATCTTCTGCGACTCAGCCACGAACGACTCGTAGGCGGACTTCGCGTACTCGGTCTGCACCTCGATCGCCTTGTCCAGCGACTTCACGCCCGAGAGCTTCTCGACATAGGACTTGGTGTCCTCGTACGACTTCTTGCTGTAATCGCCATAGGCAGTTGCGATGGCCTGAATGCCCTCGAACTGCTCCTTGCTGTAGCTCTGAATGTCTTCGACCTTGAACATTTAAGGAATCCCTTTCCCAGACTGCGTGACGTGATCTGCCGGGAGGTCCCGGCCCCCTGACGTTCACAATATAGTGCGTTGCACAAATAAAAGTCAAGATTCTTGTGCGACGCACAAATAAATGTAATTTCGCTGCTGATATTGGGAATTCACGCAAGGGTTGCTTAACCTTTTGGCAACTCGCCGCCCCTAACCTTGATCCCGAATTTGTTCACCTTCCGACAGGCCGCCAAAAGCTGCCTGTGAACAGCATCTTAGCTGGAGAAGCGGCCTGACCGGCCTGCTCGCCGCGCCAACGATAGACGCGGACTGGCGGTTCGAGCAGGAGAAGGTCACCCGCCCGTTGGGCACAATTTCGCCTCACGAACCGGTGATCAAGTCAGAAACTGGGACGGGGATTTCATGCTTCGCAAAAACTTGGCTTCCTCGCGCTTGCTGCGGGTTGGCGTTTTCGGGCTGCTTGCACTAACCGCCGCGGTCATTTTCACGACCGACAGCGCCGAAGCGCGCCGCGCCTCCCACCGACATCATGTCCGCCACCAGCACAGCGAAGAGGCGCGGGAGAGTTACAGCCCGCAATTCTCCTCCATCATCGTCGACGGCAATTCCGGCGCGACGCTGTCGGCCACGAGTCCGGATGCCAGCCGTCATCCGGCTTCGCTCACCAAAATCATGACGCTCTATCTGCTGTTCGAGCGCCTCGACGCCGGCAAGATGAAGCTCGACACCGAGATGCCTGTATCGAAGCACGCCTCCGAGCAGGACCCGACCAAGCTCGACCTGAAGCCCGGCCAGACCATCCGCGTCGAGGACGCGATCAAGGGGCTGGTGACGCGTTCGGCCAACGATGCGGCCGTCGTCATCGCCGAGGCCATCGCCGGCGATGAAGACGAATTTGCCAAGCTGATGACGCGCAAGGCCCGCGCACTCGGCATGAGCCGCACGACCTATCGCAACGCCTCCGGCTTGCCCGACGACGCGCAGGTGACGACCGCGCGAGACCAATCGACACTGGGCCGCGCCATTCAGGACCGCTTTCCGCGCTACTATCGCTATTTCTCGACCCAGGCATTCAACTATCACGGCCAATCGATCCGCAATCACAATCACCTGCTCGGTGATGTCGAGGGGGTCGACGGCATCAAGACCGGCTACACTCGTGCTTCCGGCTTCAATCTCGTGACCTCGATGCGGCGGGGCAACCGTCATCTGGTTGGCGTCGTGATGGGCGGCCGCAGCGGCGGTTCACGCGATGCCATCATGCGCAACCTGTTGGCTGAAAATCTCCAGAAGGCATCGACCCAGCGCACGGTCGCGGCCATCTCCGAGCGTGTAACGTCCGACGCCAATGCCGATGTTGCGCAAGCAGCCGGCGAACAGCGGCCAACACAGACGGCGCAGGCCCAGGCTGCCGATCAGGCCGCCTCCGCTTCAACCGATCCGGCCCCAACGCCAGCCGCACGCGCCGCCAATGCGGCGGCTTCGCGGCTAGCGGCGATCGCAGCGGCCATGCCGCCGCCCCAGGCCAAAGCCGAAGCCAAAGTCGAACAGCCGGCTCCGCTGACCTCCGGAGTGATCCAGACCCAGCCGATGTCGGTTATTCCCGGCTCGTCCGAACCGATGAAGCCGGTCAAGGTCAAGACTGTGCAGGTCAAGGCCGGACAAGTGAAACTAGCCTCGGCGGGCGCTACACAGCCCGCGCCCCCCGTCACCAGTGCGATACCGCCGGTGCGGGCCGACATTCCTGAAACGTCGAACGCGGTCGTCGCCAAGGCGGCCGAAGCCAACAAGAGCGAACCGGCAAAGACCGAACCCAAGACCGAAGCCGCCAAGGTCGAAGCGGCGAGGCCCGAGCTGCCGCCGCAGCCGCCGGGTCATGGCACCGGCAACGGCCTGCTCGGCGTGCTGGCCGCCTCCAGCGTCCCTGCGACCTCGAATTCGCAGGCGTTGGCCTACGCGGACCCCTCGCCCCGCCCGCAGCCGCAGGCCATTTCGCAAGACGGCGCCGTCAAGCCTGTTGCGCGCGCTGGATGGATCGTTCAGGTCGGCGCGCTCGAAAGCGAAAGCGAAGCCCAGCAGCGCATCGAGGCCGCACGCAGCCAGGCGCGCGGCTTGCTTGCGAAGGCCGATCCGTTTACCGAGCCGGTCGTCGCCAAGGATAACCGAAAGCTGTTCCGCGCCCGTTTCGCCGGTCTTGAGCGCGACCAGGCCGAAGCGGTGTGCAAGGCACTGCGGCGCTCCGACATTTCGTGCATTACCGTCCACAACTAACGGAACGAGTTCGCTTCCAACAGCTACAAAGCCGGCGCTTAGCGCCGGCTTTTTTTTGCGCCCTGCCTTGCCTCCCCGTCGCTTCACGAAGTTTGGGGCCGCCTTACCGGCTGCAAACTTCTCGTCAAGACTTTGCGATTAGAACCTTTCAGGAGCTAGTCGACCATGCCGGACAACGGCTGATGATAACGGGCGGCGGCGAAAAAAGAGACGGAAGCAATTTCCGCAGTTTGTAGCGTTTGGTAGCGTTGCCGGAGTTAGCCGTTATGCGTGCGAAGCAGAGTATCCTTGGCCTCGTTTACACGGGCAGCGAGGTACGTCGACCCCCCTTGGTCGGGATGCAATTTCTTTATGAGGGCGCGGTGCGCCCGTCCGATTTCGTCGGGTCCCGCCCCAGGCTGCAGGCCAAGGACCTGATAGGCTTCCTCGTCCGTCATTTTGCCGCTCGTCGTCGTGCGGCGCTGCCTCCCTGCCGCATTTCCCTCCGCGTTCTCACGCCAGGCGGGAAACCTGCGGTCCAGATAGCTTTCAAGTAACGCGACGCTTTCGGCATCGAAGCCGGAAACCATTGTCGTCAGTTGCGACAGATCGAATTCGCCCAGAGAATGCCCGGCATAGGGCCCGGCCACGATCTGGCCGTCGAGCTCGCCGCTGTCGTGATCGAGCGTCATGTCGAGGAACTGCGAGCGCACCCGCGATGTCTGTCCCGCCGAGCGCTGCGCGCCCGCACCGCCGAACATGCCGCCGATATTGGGAAAGCCCGGCATTCCAAACGGCGACCAGCCGAGCAATCCGGCGCCGAAAATGCCAAGCGGGATAGCGACCGCCAGTTCGCCCTTGAGGCCGGTAAACGCGGCCACGGCGAGAGCCACCACGCCGCCCACAATCTTGAGCGCTCGCGCCAGCACGGCGGGATTGGCCGCGCGAAACATCTGCAGCAGCAAATACAGAACGACAACGGCGACGGCGCCAGCGATCAGGGTCGGCATGGTATTATTATAGTCACCCTGACGCCAAAAAGCATGATGGCCCGCCGCTCGCGTTCAGGCGGTGTCGAGCGCGGCCACGACGTCGCCGGGATAATCCTTGCGCCTTGGCTTGATCACTTCATCTGGCCGAGCAGTTTCGCCGCGCCGCTTCCGCTCGACGACAAGCGCTTGAGCGCCTCGCGTCCGCCGGCAGCGTAGGCGGCAGCGGCGCGCAACAGTTCCCGCAACTGTGCCGCGGCGCCGGGATCGAACCTGCACCACGCGCCGCCGGTCAGCCGCGCGATTTCGCGGAACGCCCGTTCGGCGGTGGGGTCATGGCCTTCCTGGAACATGAACATCGGCACCTTCAATAGACCGAGCTCGCCCGCCTTGGCGCAGAGATCATCGACGCTCTCCTCCATCGCATCGCCGACGAACACTACCGCACGCACGGCGGATGCGACCGCCTCGCGGCGGGCTTCCGACAACACTTTGCCGATCTGGGTGTTACCGCCGCGGCAATCGATCTTGCTCATTAGCTTTGCAAGCTCCGCGCTGTCCGAAATCCAGCCCGTGGCGCGGCATTCGTTGAAACCGCGATAATAAACGAGGCGGATATCGAGGCTCCCGAGTGCTGCCGCCTCCCGAAACATGTCGGCCTGCAACGCGCACGCCATATCCCAGGTCGGCTGCCGGCTCATGGTGGCGTCGAGCGCAAATACCAGCCTGCCCCGGCTACCTGCCGCATGCGGAGACGTCGCGCGGGCCTTGGCGACGAATGCGGCGATATCGTCAGCCGTCGACGATTTCGTGTCCAGCAGCGAGCCGGTCTTGCCGGCCCTCGCCGCCGAACTAACTTCGCCGGGTCTGGGTTTGGTGGGTTCGCCGGTCATCAGCGCTCGCAAATTGGCTGCAAGCTCTATGTGGGCCGGGATTGTCCAGGGGTCAATGTGCCGTCAATGCGCGATTAACGCAGAGGATCAATTTGTAATGGGCGTCAATTCGTGACGGATTTAGCGGGTGGCTTCCCGACCGGGACGAACGGCGAGACCGGTCCGGGATCGTTGAAATTCGCAATCGCCGCATTGGTGTCGACCGGCGCTACCGCCGCGCTATCGGTATCGCGCAGGAACTTGTCCAGCATGTCCTGGATCGACGACTTCGCGCTATCGGGCCCGGTGTCGCGCATATCGTTATGCTGGAAACCGGTTTGCACAACGGTGATTCCGGCCTTCTCGCACAGCGCGGGGTCGGGGACGACGCCCGGGTCGGCCTTGAACTGCGGATCCTTTGAACGGAACGACAGGATCTTGAATTTACCGTCAGTGATGAACGGAACCCGCAGGTTGTCGAGGGTCACGACCTTCTTGACCTCATCGGGATATTGCTTGGCGAAGTACATGGTGATGTCGCCGCCCATCGAGTGTCCGACCACGGTGAGATGGTCATAATCCGCGTTGGGCTCGACCTGGCGCATTTGCGCGATAGCGAACTTGATATTGGCGACGCCGCGCTGGATTTGCGTGAGGCGTCCGACATAGGGCTCATCGAGCTTGGTCACCATCGGGGGATCGGTCGGCAGGTCATGCTGGATGCTGATCACTTCGTAGCCGCGCGCCGCGAAGACGTTTGCCAAGAACGAGTAGTCGGTGAATTTGACGGTGTTGCCGTGATTGAGAACCGCAACCGGCAACTTGATCATGCCGGCTTCCGCCTGCATTTCCTTGTCGCGCCGGACCGCGACGTCGACCTGAACCGGACGATTGCCGCGCGAAGCGTCATGGAAGGTGATGGTTTGGTGGCGGATCGCCCATTTGCTCGCGGTGAAATAGGCCACCGTGAAGAGCGCACCAACCGAAACCAGAACCGCAATTCCACGCTTCATGTCCGTCCTCAGGCTCAAGGCGAACCGGCCCTGGTTCCAGTGTTTGGGAACCCTTGCGGCTCCCCTGTTCTTTATTCCTCAATATACGTCACACCGACGTGACAGGAAGCCCAAAAGTTGTGAATTGACCGCCTGATCGTTGTGCGGCGCACCCATCCCTTGAGCAATGGCCAAATCGAAATCACGCAGGGCCGTCCTGATCTTGGTATGATGCAACTCAAGGTTTGGTTCAAATCTTATGTAAAATCTTGGGTAAGTCGATAAGAAAGCGTCTGGCAAGCTTAGCTGCGCGAGCAAAGCGCGTGCATCCGGATCATTACGGAGTGAAAATCGACCGTCACTTGCAGCCTCCCTCAAGGCGGTCAGGCGCCGAGAATGTCGTGGATTTCGAGCGGCTTGTCGACCTGGACGAACCATTCGGCGCGGTTCGCCGCCCGCCGCCGGCCCCGCTCGTCGAGCGGCAGCTTTAGCTGGCGCAGCAGGCTCGTTACCTCCTCCCGCGCCGTCACGTGGCCGAGATTTGGCCGGGTGCCGAGGGTGGCCTCGTCAATATCGTCAAGCGCAGTGAGCCCGCGCGGGAAAAACTCGCGATAGACGACACGTTCGGCAAAACCATCAATCGAGCGGAAGCCGAGGCGGAACGACAATTCATTAAGGCCATCGGCGACCAGCTGCTTGTTGCGCGAGCCAAGCATCGACAGGCGGTTGCGCACGACGATCCAATCGGTGGTAGCGCCGTCGAGCTGACGGCGCTTGCGGCGCGTATCCCGGACCATCTCGGCATAGTGGCTCTCGCCGGTCACGGCATAGGTCGCGGGATCGACGGTTCCCAACACGTCGAAATCGAGGAAACTGTCATTGATCGGCGTCACCAGCGTGTCGGCCATCGAATGCGCCAGCCGCATCAGATAGCTGTCGTTGCCGGGCGTATCGATCACGATGAAATCGAAAGTACGCTCAACCGCACTGACGGCATCGGCAAATTGCTGGAGTTCCGAATTCTCGTTGTCGGCGATCTGCATGGTCTGGCCGAGCTTGATGCAGCTGTGCACCGGCAGTTCGAGGCCGAGCCCGGTGCGGCGCGCCCACGCGCTGCGGTTGTTGATGTAGCGGGTAAAGCTTTGCTGGCGGCAGTCGAGATCGATGGTGGCGACGCGCTGGCCGGCTTTCATCAAAGCAACTGCAATATGCAGGGCGGTGGTGGATTTACCCGATCCCCCCTTTTCGTTTCCCAGCACCACAACGTGCGCCGAGCCTGATTGTCGTTGGCTAGCCTGCACCAGCATTCGTCGGCCCCTGCAGATATCTTCAAATTACGTGCGGCTGCGGTCAAGTGAAATGCGTCACGCGACTCAGCTATCACCGACTTTGCAACTTAATCATGAATTGCCCCCTACTGTGCGGCTGCGTTGGTCCTTGCAACCCGTCATCAACATAACGTTGTTTGAAAGATGGGCTGAAGCGCGACGACGGCAGGCCCGCTTGGCGGCCAAGTGGCGACCTTGATAAGGTCGGCGTCGCTTTCCCCAAGTCCGGGAGGCGCGGGCTTCCCCAAAACATTGAAAAAGATTGAGCCAGATGTCAGTAAGCCCCACGATCGTCCGCACGGTTCCAGCGTTGCGTCGCGCTGTCGACAGACTTCGCGCGAGAAAGGCTACCATCGCGCTGGTGCCAACCATGGGTGCGCTCCATGACGGGCATATGGCGCTGGTAGCGTTGGCGAAGCGGCGCGCGAACAAGGTAATCGTTTCGATCTTTGTCAACCCCACCCAATTCGCACCATCGGAAGATTTCAGCTCGTATCCGCGTACCTGGAAGGCGGATCTCGGCAAACTCGCCGCCGAGAATGTCGACCTGATCTGGAATCCCGGCGTCGAGACCATGTATCCGCAAGGCTTTGCGACGCGGATTACCCCGGAGGGTCCGGCGACTGTCGGCCTAGAGGATCGCTTCCGCCCGCATTTTTTCGGAGGTGTCGCCACCGTGGTCGGCAAATTGTTCGCGCAAGTCCGCCCGGATTTTGCGATCTTCGGCGAAAAGGACTTTCAACAATTGCGGGTGGTGGAGCGGATGGCACGCGATCTCGACCTTGGCGTCAAGGTGATCGGCTCGAAAACCGTCAGGGAACGCGATGGCCTCGCGATGTCCTCGCGCAACGTCTATCTGTCGGGCGAACAACGGGTTGTCGCCGCCGTGCTCTACCGCGCCATGAAGCAAAGCGCGGTACGGTTACAGGCCGGCGGCGACATCCAGGCGGCCATGGCAGGCGGCGCCGAGATGATCACGGCAGCGGGTTTTGAGCTGGACTATTTCGAGGTCCGCGACGCCGACACGCTGGCGCCAATTGCATCAGTGAAGGACGGGCCGATGCGGATTCTGGTCGCGGCCAGGCTTGGAACCACGCGGCTGATCGACAACATCGCGGTTTAGCTGCGTCACAGCAGCCCAAGGTCCCGCAATTCACGGCGCAACGGCTCGGGCATGGTAGCGATAGTTCCCGCAGCCGCCTTGGTCAGATCGGGGGGGACCGCATCTTCGGTGAAATAGCGCCAGCCCTGGAACGGGCGCATTGGCCGCGGCGACACCGCAATCACCTTGGGCTGCATCACGAGGCGACAACGCCCGATCCCGTCCCTGTCGCGAAACGGTTCGACGGCGACGATCTTTTCGCGCGCTGCGATTTCGCCGCGGATGACCCAGTAGAGCGAGCCGCCGGCGAGGATCTCCTCGATGCGCTTTGGCGTCATCCGGGTGATGTGGACATGGCGCCGCGGAAGACCCTTTTTCTTCGCGGTCTTCATGCGCTCGGCGACCCAGCCCTTCAATTCCTTGACGGATTCGCAGCCGACGGCAAGTTTGATAAGATGAAGCGGCATGAGCTTGAAAGGCCAACTCGGCGCATTTGACATTCGCTCCAGCGTTTTTCGCGATCGCGATAACGATGTCAAATCCAAAACCGCGGTTTTCAAAGCGTCAATCGTTCGATGCCGCGGGTGCGGAGGCCGCCGGTGCCGCGGGCGCGATCTGAACCGGCGCCGCCGCGCGCTGAGGTTTCGGCGCCGGCGGCTTTTTGGCCGCGGCCTGGGCGTTGGCAGCCGCCGCCGGCTTCGGTGGCGGCACGAGTGAGTTCGCGGGCGCTGCCGGCCGCGGCGCCGGCGGCGTTGTCGTCGTGGGTTCCGGGTTCATGATGCTGACGGCGGGGGTCGAGGCCGCGGTCGGAAATTCCGCGTTGGTCGGTTTACCGGTCGGCATCGTTGTCGGCGCAACCACGGCAACCGATCCTGCGGATGCGGCAGGCGTGTTCCAGGTCGGCGAATACCGCGCAATCATGCCGTTATAAACGTGTTCTTCCATATTGGTCGCGATCTGATGCTGGTCGGTGAGAGAGCGGAAGGCCGCGCACTGCGTCGGCGTGCAATGATCGCGCACCACCAGCACCTGCGCCACCAGCCCGTAGCGGTCGCGTTCCACCGCTCGCCTCAACGCCTGCAATTCCGGGGTCATGTTCCGGTTTGCGACTGCCGCTTCGCCGGACGCGGTCAGCCGCGTGATCTGGGATGCCGTATAGGTCACCGCCGCGGCGACAGCTTCGGCCGATCCGAACAGCGCTTTTTCACACGCCGACAACACCGTATCGCCAGCCAGGTCGTCGATACAGGACAACGCCGGCAAGGCAGCGGTCATCATCTGCGGTGTGGATCTGGTCTCACCCGACCCGCCGCGGCCGGCCAGACCGTATCCGCGAATGGTGGCTGCGACCGCAATGCCGACCGCCAGCAATGTGATGACCGTCAGCGCGCCGTTAGCGACCGATTTCTCGGCGCGCAGCAGCGTGATCAGAACGATGATCCCGAAAAAGCCCGCCGCCGCCAATGTGATCCACATCGGAAAGGTCGGCGAACGCCAGAGCTGGTCGAGCGATGAAGCCCAAGCCCAATTCATGCGCGAAGTCCCTCATGCCGCATTCAATCGAAATGAATGCCTGCACTTGGCATCCGTCGCAAGGATGCTTCTGCGAACTGGGCCATTTGGCGGCGGGTCAATGGAACCCGCCTCGCCTGGCCATCCGCGGATCTCTTCAGGAAACGGCGAGCTGGCTTTCCTTGGCCACCCGTTCGAAAGCTTCGGTCGAGCTTTTGATCCGGTATTGGCAGTCATCGCCGTCGGTCGGCAACAGACGGATCACCTCATAGGTACCGCTGGCGGCCGGACGGGCAACATTGCTGGCAGTAAAATACACAGTCTCTCCAACGCTGAATTTGTGCTTCAACGCCCTCTCCATCACGCAAAAATGCCGGTCGTGCCCACGGTCCCGCTGCAATGTCCCGGCTGGAAACCCGATAGCGTATAGCACGCCCCCGGTCGCCTTGGCCAGCAACATCCGGACATGGCAAATACGCTTTTTTTACAGGTTTTTCAGCGCGATAAATGCGTTTCCGGGAGTTCCGGACCCGTTCCGCCCATGCGGCGGAATCGTGGGCTAATGCCCTCAAGCGGTGTGCGGGAGCTTACCGTCCGGACTGGCGTGATCCACCGCCAGCGGAAGCTGGTGCGCCAATATCTCGCTCAGTTGGTCAACCGGCACATTGTACCTGGCGGCGAGCTGCTTGACGGTGTCGTTTCCCAGCACTTGGCGCAACTGATCAGCCGTGATCGGCAGGTTTTGACCGTTGCCGATCCAGGATTTGACCTGATCGCCAAAACCCGCTTGCTGCAGCTTGGCCACAATCGCATTGAGCCCGCCCTGGCTCCCGGTACCCATCACTTCGCTCATCACGACCGGCAGCACGGCTGCGCCGAGCTGGCTGAGCGCGCTCTTCAGTGCCGGCGAATTTTCCAGTGAATCGAGAATTCCCATAGCCAGACCTTTTGGTTGGATGCACGAAAACGGATGCCGGATTGAGACTGCTTTCGCGGCACTCCGTCAAGCGGCCGAGGCCGCCATATTCTCGCTAGCACGACTCAAACCGTCTCGAATTTCTCAATGACGAGTGTCTCGGCAAGGCCCTCACGGGTCCATTGCTGGAACGCCGGCAACGCCATCATCGTGGCCATGTAGCCTTTCGCCTCGAGAGCTACCTCGATCGCATAGGTGCGGAAGCGATGTACGACGGGTGCAAACATCGCATCGGCGCCGCTGAATGCGCCGAACAGGAACGGCCCAGACTTGCCGTAGCGCGCGCGGCACTCGAGCCAGATCTCTTCGATCCGCGCGATGTTGGCTTTGGTATCCGCCGACAATGCAACCGGAGCAACCGGGCGATGCAGGTTCATGCCGCATTCGTTGCGCAGCGGCAAAAATCCCGAGTGCATCTCGCACGAGATCGAACGTGCATGCGCCCGGCGCGCGCGATCCTCGGGCCATAGTCTTGCTTCCGGAAAGCGCTCGGCGACATATTCGATGATGGCAAGCGAATCCCAGACGGTGACGTCGCCGTCGATCAGCGCCGGCACCTTGCCGGAACGCGTGAAGCCAAGGATGCGCTCCTTGTCCGCCTTGTTCTCGGTATAGAGAGGAATGAAGACCTCGTCGAAGGCGATATTGCAGGCGCGCATCGCGAGCCACGGCCGCATCGACCACGACGAATAGTTCTTGTTGCCGATCACCAGCGTCAAAGCCATCGCGAAAGAAATCCTCTCAGTTGATCATCCAGCCATAACGCGCCGAAAGCCTGGCTGCCAGTCCCCCTGTTGGGCTAGCACAGGCCACGCCAAAGTGCCGCCGGGACAATAAATCCCACGATCGAGGTGACGTGGACCGAGGCTCACGAGGTTGGAGATCGAACGAATTTGCGAATTGCTGCAACCCGTGTGTGGTCGCGCGGCACCCTGACGGCGCAGCGGCCCGCATCGCCGACGGTAGGCAATCGCGATAGCGCCCCGCTCAGACGGCGCGACGCTCCGGTGAAATATCATGGGAATAATGCGTACACTCGACGATGGCCGAGAGAGCAGAGTTTCTCAGTGCGATCGGGTCTCGCTCGCCTTTCGCCGCACAAGCGAGGATTTGCGCGGCGATTTCGGCCTTCATCGTCGACGTGCGCTTCGCTTCGGGCAGCATGGCCGCGGCATCGTCAAGGACCGTCTTCATCAATTGGATCAGTTCAGGCTGAAAAGCTGCTCCTGTTGTGTTCATGGCTGCCTCCTTTCCAAGCGACCTTGGAGCGCCATTCTATGTCCAAATTTTTTGCGGGAGCAATATCCAAATGGCGCTTCGCTGCGATTCTTGCTGCGTCCGATCCTCGCAGCAACGCCGGCCGCAGCCACTCGCGTCAGCAAACCTGACATTCGCTAAAACATTCAACCCGCTCACTTACTGCGCAAAGCGTCGCTCCGGTTGCGCGATTGATCACGCATGGTCGACATGCAGATATCTCGGCTGGTTCGTGAGCCCCGGGTTTTGTTCGTGACGACGGCAATGGTCGTCGTGGAGAGCTGCGCGATGGGGACCCAAAGTGCGGTCAAGAGTTGAAGTCACGCGGCGAAAAGCTCAAGTCGAGCACCTTCCACTCGCCGTAGCGGTCCGCCGGCAACATCGCGTAGGGTTGGCAGGCCTGCAGCGCGGTGATCGCGCTCTGCATCAGCAGCGGCCCCTTGGTGGAGGCGCTGGCTTCGATCAGGATCGGGTCGCGCGCGAGCCGACCGTCAGGCGTCATCAGCACCCGCAGCTTGATGATCACATTATCGGAGGCTCCAATCGACACCGGCAATTTCGAGCATGTCTTGAGGTGACGCCGGAACTCCGTCACCGCCGTGGAGGCGATGTTGGCGGCGCTTGAGGCTGTCGCATCGATGCCGTCGCCCGGTTTGTCCGGCGAACCCACAGGCTTTGGCGGAAACGGCAGATCTTCGGGCAGGCCGAGCATCACGTGATATTTGAGGGTCAGATCAGGCTCGGGAGGCGTATAGGCAGGCGCCGGCGCTGCCATCTGCGAAGACGGTGCTGGTGATGACGCTGGCGACGGCGGTTGGGGCTGCGGTTGAGCTGCCGTTTCGTTCCCCCTGGCGCGTGACGGCGTTGGCGCTGCCTGCTGCTGCGTCCGGGCGTCTGCCGGCTGTTGGGCCGGCGGCTTCGACGGCTGCGGAGGGTTCGCGGCCCCGGATTCCGACTGCGAAGGCACATCGAGCGAAGCCGTCCGTGTTGGCGGCTGTGCGGGCGACGCTGGATCGGATTCCTTTGTCGGGACTTCATCCGACGTCACGATATCGACGGCGATCGGCTCGGCCGTGACCACCCCGAAGGGATGCACCTCAGTGAACAGGAATACCAGCGCGAGCACCGATAGATGGGCGATCGCGGATGCCGTTATGTCCGTGCGTATGAACCGCCGCAGTTCCATCTTTGTGATGTTGCGCTTGATAGCGGTCCAGCTTAGCCGCCTCGGTGCTATCGCCTCAATCCCATTTCGGCGCGAAACCAAAATCGGTCAGCCGGGTCTTGGCGCTCCCCATCCGCGAGACCTGGTCGATCTCGGTATCCGACAGTTCGAAATCGAAGATATCAATGTTCTCCGACAGCCTTTCGAGCTTCGAGGTGCGCGGGATCGCAGCTACATTTTGTTGGACGAGCCAGCGAAGGCAGATTTGGGCAGCAGTCTTGCCGTGCGCCCGCCCGATCCGGACGAGCGTCTCGTCGTTCTTGATCCGGCCCTTGGCGACCGGGCTATAGGCGACCATCGCCAGGCCGTGCCGGGCGCAGGCCTCTCTCACCTTGGTCTGGTCGAGATAGGGATGGTACTCGACCTGATCGCATACGAGCGGTTCCGGACATTCGGCAACCGCCTGCTCGATCAGCGCCACCGTGAAATTCGACACGCCGATATGCCGGGTCAGGCCGAGCTTCTTGGCATGCGCCAACGCGCCCAGCGTCTCCGATAGCGGCACCTGCGGATTGGGCCAGTGCAACAGCAGCAGATCGACCTCGGGCAGGCGCAGGCGGACCAGGCTTTCCTTGGTGGAACGTTCGAGATCGTTCGGGGCGAAATGCGTGGTCCAGACTTTGGTGGTCACGAACACATCGTCGCGCCTGACGCCGGAAGCGCGCACGCCATCTCCGACTTCGCGCTCGTTCTCATAGACCTGCGCGGTGTCGATATGCCGATAGCCGAGCTTTAACGCCTGCTCGACCAACCGCGCGCAAGTGCGGCCGCTGAGCTCCCAGGTGCCGAGCCCGATCGCGGGGATTCTTGCGCCATTGGCCTCGACGAATTGCATGAACGGGAACTCTGGTCGATCGAGCCACATTATGTCCCGTTGGCATCTTGCTGCCAACCGGACAAAGCATAGTTCGAAGATTTGGCCTTAAGCCTTTGCCAACGCGGCGAATACCATTTCCGGCGCATGCGCAATGACGGCGAGCAGCGCCCGCGCTGGCCCGCGCGGCGCGCGCTTGCCCTGCTCCCAATTCCGGATGGTTTCGACGGGCACGCCAAGCTTCGCCGCGAATTCCTGCTGCGTCAGGCGTGCGCGGCGCCGAAGGTCGCGCACGATCGCCGTACCGGCTTCCGCCGGCGCGGCCGAGGCCATCGCCGGCTGCAACGGGTACTCCTGCCCGTCCCGCAATTCGACGATCCGTCCGTCCGCCTTGAGCCGCAAGCGCTGCATGATCCTGCTCGTTTTGAGCGCAATCCGGGAACGCAAAAGCCGGACCCGCCAATCGCACATCGCGATCATGGTCGATGCGCGTTAACGTCGGATTAACGATACAAATGCCTGTCACGACGGGATTATTTCAATCCGAACCAAAGCGTGGCGATGCCCAGAAAGGAAAAGAAGCCGACCACGTCGGTGATAGTCGTCACGAACGTCCCGGAGGCCACGGCCGGGTCCGCCCGCACCCGTTCCAGCACCATCGGAATCAAAATGCCGCCAAGCGCGCCGGCGACCAGATTACAGATGATCGCAAGCCCGATCACGACGCCAAGCCCGGGGATCTTGAACCACGCGACGGCGGCGATACCGGTGATGACGGCGAAAGCGATGCCGTTGACGAGCCCGACCAGGCTTTCGCGTATGACAACGCGAAAGGCGTTGTTGGCGCCGAGCTCGCGGGTTGCCAATGCGCGTACCGCGACCGTCATGGTTTGGGTAGCGGCATTACCGCCCTGGCTCGCGACGATCGGCGCCAGCACAGCGAGCGCCACCATCTTTTCGAGCTGACCCTCGAACAGGCCAAGTACCGAGGAGGCCAGAAAGGCAGTGGCGAGATTGACCAAGAGCCAGTTGAAACGGCCCCTGGCGATGGTCCAGACATTGTCCGACAGTTGTTCGTCGCTGGTGACGCCGCCGAGCGCTTTCAAATCTTCATCGGCCTCCTCCTCGATGACATCGACGACGTCGTCGATTGTAATGATGCCGACCAGCCGGTTTTGGGTATCGACCACGGGGGCTGCGACCAGATTGTACTTGCCGAACATCCGCGCGACTTCTTCCTGGTCGTCCAGCACGGAGACGCGGCGGCGGTCCTCATCGATCAGTTCGGCGAGCGGCACGGGCCGGCGCGAGCGCAGCAGCACGTCCAGCGGCACTGCGCCCTGCCAGTGGTTGGCGGCATCGACGGCATAGATTTCATAAAACCGCTCGGGCAGGTCGGGCGTATCGCGCATGTAGTCGATCGCCTGCCCCACCGTCCACTCCGGCGGCACCGTGATGAACTCGGTCTGCATCCGCCGTCCGGCGGAGTTTTCCGGATAGAGCAGCCTGCGCTCGAGCGCGACGCGCTCCGATGGCGGCAGCTTTTCGAGGATCTCTTCCTGATCCTCTTCATCGAGCGCTTCGAGCAATTCGACGGCATCGTCGGATTCGAGTTCGCGAACACCTTCGGCGACCGTTTCCGGCTCGAGCTCCTCGAGGATTTCCTCGCGAACGGCGTCATCGACCTCGTTCAACGCCGAGAAGTCGAAATCCGTGCCGGTCATTTCGACTAGGCTTACACGGTCCTCAGGTTCTAGCGCCGCGATCAGATCGCCGAGGTCGGCCTCGTGGAGTTCGGCCACGACCGCGCGCAGGAACTGGGTGTCCTTGGCCTGGATGCGGCGCGTGATCTCTTCGACGAATTCGGCACGAATTTCGCCATCTTCCGTGCGCAGCGGGAGACGGTCGAGCACCGAGGCATCGGCGGGGTGGGCAACGTCCATTCGTTCGGCCATGCCACGCCTCGCCCCGTTGACAGAATGGTTCAACTCGTCTGAGTTGTCGCTTCACGCATTACCCAATGGGCGTCGCCTGGCGCAATGATAAATATGTACGAGCAGAAACGGGTCCGGACACTCATCAACGCGGTCGTGGTTGGCCTCGCCGCTTCGGTGGCGTGGACGGCGACGGCCCGGGCGGCGGACTGTCCGCGCAAGGGGACGCTTGGCACTTCGCGTATCCTTGCCGTCGACGCGGCCACCTACCCGCGCGTGGGGCTGAAGAATTTTCCACAAACCTTGCCGCTCCGGGACCACGAGGTGGTGCTGACCTTCGATGATGGCCCATGGCCGCCGACGACGCCGAAGGTATTGGCCGCCCTGGCGCGGGAATGCGTGCACGCGACCTTCTTTCTGATCGGCAAGCCAGCTTCCGAACATCCAGAGCTGGCGCGGCGGATCGCGGCCGCAGGGCACACGATCGGACATCATACCTGGACCCATTTCGGCCTGATGCACATGCCGCCCGCGGACGCCGTGGAGCAAATCGATCACGGCATCTCAGCGGTCGAGATGGCGCTTCACGGGGTCGAGACCACGACCCCGTCAACACCATTCTTTCGTTTTCCTGGTTTTGAGACGACCCAGGCAACTCTCGATCTCCTGCAATCGCGCGGCATCGTGGTGTTCGGGACCGACTT
>Ga0209153_1000347_pt1 | contig 23313 bp, 19 predicted proteins | sample GraSoiAngelo_120_FD_185877 | JGI IMG/M metagenome (GOLD analysis project Ga0209153, IMG submission 185877) | Grasslands soil microbial communities from the Angelo Coastal Reserve, California, USA - 14_0919_09_20cm (SPAdes) (version 2) | ecosystem: Environmental > Terrestrial > Soil > Grasslands ...
TTCCTCGGCGCCGGCAAGACCACGTTGGTCCGTCATGTTCTTGAAAATACGGGGGGCCGCCGCCTGGCGGTGATCGTCAACGAATTCGGCGATATCGGCATCGACGGCGAGATTCTCAAAAGCTGCGGCATCGAGAGCTGTCCGGAAGAGCGCATCGTCGAGCTGTCCAACGGTTGCATCTGTTGCACTGTGGCGGATGATTTCGTTCCCGCACTCAGACGCCTCCTCGACCACCCGGCTCCGCCGGAGCATATCGTCATCGAGACCTCTGGCCTCGCGCTTCCCAAACCGCTGGTGCAGGCCTTCAACTGGCCGGAGATCGCCTCGCGCGTCACCGTCGACGGCGTTGTCGCGGTGGTCGACGGCGCGGCCGTTGCCGCGGGACGGTTCGCGGACGATCCGGATGCTGTCAGCCGCCAACGCGCGCAGGACACGGCGCTCGAACATGACAATCCGATCGAGGAAGTCTACGAAGACCAGCTTCTGTGTGCCGATCTCGTTGTACTCAACAAGGCCGATCTGATGTCGGCGGAACAACGGCGGGAGGTGGCCGGCGAGATCGGACGGGTGGTTTCCGGATCCGTCAAGATCGTCGAGGTGGAGAACGGCCGCGTGTCGCCTACCGTCCTTCTGGGGCTAGGGGTTGCAGCCGAAGATGACATTGCAAACCGATTCTCCCATCACGACGCTGAGACTGAGCACGATCACGACGATTTCGAGTCCTTTGTCATCAATCTCAGGCGCTTCGAAGCGCCGCAAACCCTGGTTGAGAAAATTGCCGAGGCGGCGGCGAAGCATGACATCCTTCGCGTCAAGGGTTTCGTCGAGATTTCCGGCAAGCCGATGCGGCTTCTGATTCAGGGTGTAGGGTCCCGCATCCAGCACCGGTTCGATCGTGCGTGGCAAAAGGACGAGAACCGCCGCAGCCGTCTGGTTGTGATCGGCCAGAAGGGGCTCGATACGGCCGCTATTCGAAACCTGATCCAGGATTAATCACGCATGCATCTGCTGGCGACCCAGATCGCGAAACTGGACGAGACGGATGCCGCTATCGATCTCCAGCAGTCGCCGGCTGATGTCGTCGTACTCTCTTTCGCCGACAGCGATTTGTCCGCGCTCGCCGCTGCGTGGCAGATGGACGCCGACATACTGCCGACGCTGAGATTGGCAAGTCTCAAAAAGCTGAAGCACCCGATGTCGGTGGACCTCTATGCCGAGGCGGTCGTCGCGCATGCGCGGGCGGTCATCGTTCGTTGTCTCGGTGGTTTCGACTACTGGCGATACGGGTTGGAAATAATCGGTGCCGTTGCGCGCAAGAACGGCATCCTGTTCGCCGCCTTGCCCGGCGACGATCGCCCCGATCTCCGGTTGGCGGAAATCTCCACGATGACGGCAGAGACGCTGTCTCGCCTGGATGGGTTCTTCCGCGAAGGCGGACCGGAGAATCTCCGGCAAGCCATGAGATATGTCGGCAGCCTTCTCTCTCTCGACATCTCCTGGACCGATTCGATGCCGATCGGACCGGTAACCGGATTTTCCGCAGACGGGCGCGCGGTACCTCCAGAGGATTTATTCAGCGAAGTCGACGAGCGTCCCGTTGCGCTTGTCCTGTTCTACAAAGCAAGCCTGCTGGCCGCGGACACCGCTCCCATCCATGCGCTGATGGCGGCGCTCGACGCGCAGGAACTGATGCCGGTAGCGGTCGCCGTCTCCAGTCTCAAGGACCCTGCAGCGCGGGAGGGTATCCAGAAGCTGATCGCGGCGCGGCGGCCGGCGATCATCCTCAACGCGACGGCATTCTCCGCCCTGCGCGATGATGGCACGACCGTCCTGGATGCCGCGGATGTTCCGGTCTTGCAAGTCGTGCTGGCAGGCAGCTCGCGCGAGGCCTGGGCTTCGTCGCCGCGCGGGCTTTCGCCGGCAGATCTCGCCATGAACGTTGTGTTGCCTGAACTGGATGGGCGGTTGTTGAGCCGTGCGGTTTCGTTCAAGGCCGAGGACGACTTCGATACCCGGATAGAATTTGCATCTGTCCGGCACCAGCCTTGTCCTGATCGTACAGAATTTGTCGCGCGCCAGGCGGCACGCTGGGCCAGATTGAGCCGCATCCCGCGCGCGCAGCGCCGGGTAGCACTCGTGCTATCCGACTATCCGGCTCGCGCGGGACGTGCCGGTTATGCCGTCGGGCTCGACACCGCCGAAAGTGTCGCACAAATCGTCAATCTTCTGTGCGCGGAGGGCTACGATGCGGGAGCAGGAGAATGGCGCGCTGCTGATGTTGAGATGTTGCTTTCGGGGCGATCCACTCGCCTCGATGTTCCGCTTAGCTCTTACGCGACATGGTTGAAGGCTCTACCGCCGAATTTGCAGAGCGACATCGAGACTACATGGGGCGCGCCCTCCGCAGACCCGTCCGTCGAAGACAATTCCTTCACGTTCCCCGTGCTGAAGGCGGGAAAGCTCTGGATTTTCCTGCAGCCCGAGCGCGGATCGACTTGTGATCGCAAGGCCGGCTATCACGACACGTCGGTTCCACCGCGCCACGCCTACGTTGCGCTCTATGCCTGGTTGCGAGAAGAGGCGCAGATCGACGCCCTGGTTCATCTCGGCACCCACGGCACGCTGGAGTGGCTGCCCGGCAAGGCGCTCGCACTTTCCGCCGAGTGCTGGCCCGAGGCCGTGACGGGACCGCTGCCGGTCATCTATCCGTTCATCGTCAACAATCCGGGCGAGGCGGTGCACGCGAAGCGCCGGCTGAGTGCCGTCACCATTGGTCATCTCACGCCCCCATTGAGCGCGGCGGGGCTGCACGGTGCGATGGCCGAGCTGGAGGGTCTGGTCGAGGAGTATGCCGATGCGCAAGGTCTTGATCGGCGCCGGCTCGACTTGCTGGAAGGCGCGATCATCGACAATGCCTGGGCATCGGGCCTCGCTGCCGAATGCAATATCGCAAGAGATGAGCCGGCAAGGGATGCCATCATAAAGCTCGATGCGCATCTGTGCGACATCAAGGAACTCAGCATCCGCGACCGGCTGCATGTGTTCGCTCGCGCCCCCGAATGCGACGTGCAGTCATCGCTGGTGGAAGTGATCATTGCGGCGAGCGGGACTTCGGTAACGGATGGGCAGCGCGAACGGATCGAAGCATCCGTCCGTGATAGCGCTTCGCATGAGGCGAGGGCGCTTCTGGCAGCACTCGACGGGCGCCGCGTGAGCCCGGGTCCATCAGGCGCTCCAAGCCGGGGCAGGGCAGACGTCTTGCCCACGGGAAGAAATTTGACGACGATCGATCCACGATCGATTCCGACGCGGACGGCCACCACGATCGGTCTAAGGGCCGCCGATGAGGTGGTGCGTCGCTACTTGCAGGATCATGGCGATTATCCACGTGCACTTGTGATCGATCTCTGGGCCTCGGCATCGCTCCGTACCGGCGGCGATGATCTGGCGCAGGCGCTGGGTTATCTCGGTGCGCGGCCCATTTGGGAGACGTCGTCAAACCGGGTCACCGGGGTTGAAGTCTTGCCGCTTGCAAAGCTTGAGCGACCGCGCATCGATGTGACGCTGCGGATATCGGGTCTATTCAGGGATATTTTCGAATCCCAGATCGCGCTTCTCGATATGGCGGTTCGCAAGGTCGCTTCCCTCGACGAGGATGACACCGATAACCCGATCGCCTGTGCGCGACGGCGGGGCGACAGTCTTGCCCGCGTCTTCGGCGGTGCGCCCGGCAGCTATGGCGCGGGAACCGCGATCCTCACGCTCGACGGTGATTGGCGAACGCGTGAAGATCTTGGCGAAGCCTACCTCTCCGCGGTGACCCACGCTTACGGCGGCCCGGAGGCCGTCGCGCCGGCCGAAGATGGGTTTCGGGCCCGGGTGTCTGCGGCCGATGCTCTGGTCCATCCGCAAGACGACCGCGAGCGAGATATTCTCGACGGCGACGGCGTCGCTGATTTCGCCGGCGGTTTTGCGGCGGCTGCCGCATTGCTCGGCAACGATGTGGAACTCTATCACCTCGACACAAGCGAGCCGTCGATGCCGAAAGCCCGCACAATTGGCGAGGAGATTGCGCGCGTGGTGCGTGGACGGCTGACCAATCCGCGTTGGATTACCGGTATGCTTGCTCATGGTCACCGCGGCGTTGCCGAAATCGCCGAGGGCGTCGATTCGCTTTACGCCTTCGCGGCTACAACCCGCATGGTGCCAAATCATCTATTCGATGTCACGCACGATGCCCTGATTGCGGATGAAGCGATATTGTCGAAGATGACCGCAAGTAACCCAGCCGCCGCGGCAGCTATCGCTTCGCGGCTGCGCGATGCGATGGCGCGCGGGCTTTGGGTCGCGCGGCGCAATGCGGTTGCCGGTGAGCTCAATCGTGCCATTGCGAGCTCGGAAGGCAGTCGCGGTCCTTCAATGGAGGCCGCAAAGTGAATCATGCGCCGGCATTCGAGGTAAAGGGCTGGTGCCCCGGCGCTTTGCGGCCGATGCAGAGTGGTGACGGACTGATCGTGCGGGTGCGTCCGCGATGCGGAAAGTTCACCTTGGATGAGCTGGTCGCGCTCGCTGAGGCGGCTCGCCGTTTCGGCAACGGCCATATCGATCTGACACGGCGTGCCAATCTGCAAATCCGCGGCGTCAGCGATCAATCCTTGCCAGGGCTGCACGACGTGATTGCAAGGCTGGGGCTCCTCGATCCGACGCCAGAAGGGGAGGCGATACGCAACCTCATGATCAGCCCGCTCGCGGGAATCGATCCGGACGAGACGCTTGACGTCGGTGGGATCGGTCGGGAGCTCGCGCGAGGGCTTGCATCCGAACGCGGGCTTTGGTCGCTGCCATCCAAATTTGGTTTCATTGTTGATAATGGCGGGACCTTGACGCTGGCGGATGAGCGGGCCGACATTCGTCTTGCGGCCATTCGCAATGGCACCGACCCTGTGGTCGCGATCGGTCTCGACACGCAAGTCGGGGTCGACTGGCTCGGGTCGATGTCCCCCGCGACTGCGGCGGCGGTTGCCATAGAGACCGCCTACGTCTTCCTCGAGGTGACGCCGAACGGGACGCGGCAGCGTATGCGCGACCTCTCCGCCGACGGCCTTGCGTTCCTTCGATCAAGGATGAGACCGCGGCTTGATCGGTTGACGCTCGGTCCGCAAAAGCTCAATGGGCGGTCGGATCGGCGCGTTGGCCTGCTTGAATTGGGCTCAGGCCGGTTCGCCGTGGGTATCGCGGCTCCCTTCGGCCGCGTGGAGACTGATCAGCTTCGAAAACTTGCCGGCGAGATGGCAGCGTTCGGTGTCAAGGAAATCAGGCTGTCGCCCTGGCGCATTCTGTACGCCGAGGTCCCCGGCGCATCGGCAGCACGAGCGATTCTCAACGTTGCCGCCGGCTGCGGTCTCATTGCCGATGCCAGCGATCCGCTGCTTAGGATCGAGGCCTGTCCGGGTGCGCCGGCTTGCCGCTCGACGAGCCTTGACACCCGCGGCGATGCGCGCCGGCTTGCGGCATTGTTGCCGCAGTTCAGCTTTGAGGGCACCGTTCACATTTCGGGTTGTGCCAAGGGCTGCGCAAAATCCGCCGCGGCCGATCTCGTGCTGGTCGGTGCCGAAGGCAAATATGGGATCGTTCGCAACGGAACCGCGGGGGGGCGCCCTGCAAGCTGCGCTTCGTTCGCCGAGCTCACCGCTGATACCGGCATCATCTTCGCTTCGGTCGGAGCGCGCCGTCATGAGTGAATCGCGCGGCTATATTCGCGATGGAGCCGAGATCTACCGCAACTCGTTTGCGATCATCCGTGCCGAGGCTGACCTCTCCCGCTTCGAGGCGATCGAAGAGAGGGTAGCGGTGAGGATCATTCATGCCTGCGGCATGATCGATATCGTCGGTGATATCGAGATGTCCCCGACATTCGCTGCCGGCGCCCGCGCGGCATTGCTGCGGGGCGCGCCGATCCTGTGTGATGCGAAGATGGTTGCGCATGGTATCACCCGCAGCAGGCTGCCCAAAGGCAACAACGTCGTTTGCACGCTCGACGATCCCGCTGTTGCGCGGCTTGCTGCTGAAGCCGGGAATACGCGCTCGGCGACGGCGCTGGAGCTGTGGCGGCCTCATCTCGAAGGTGCCATCGTCGCCATTGGCAATGCGCCGACGTCGCTGTTTCGGCTGCTTGAAATGCTCGACCACGGCGCGCCGCTTCCCGCCGCCATCATCGGCGTTCCCGTCGGCTTCGTGGGCGCGGCCGAATCCAAAGAAGCGCTTCGGTCGCAGAGGCGCGTGCCGTTTCTGGTCGTGCGCGGCCGTAGAGGCGGCAGCGCGATGGCCGTTGCGGCGATCAACGCGCTGGCGAGTGAGCGCGAATGACAGCTCTTGACGCGATCGCGGGAACGGCTTGCGCGGGAACCCTCTACGGCATCGGTGTGGGACCGGGCGACGTCCGCTATCTGACGCTGCGAGCGGCAGCCCTGGTCCGAGATGTCGACGTCCTGGCATTTTTCGCCAAGCGAGGGCTGCAGGGCAATGCGCGAGGCACCGTCGATCCCTTGTTGGCGCCAGGGCGAATCGAGCTTCGGCTCGAATATCCTGTCACCGACGAGATACCGCCCGAACATCCTTCATATCAAAAAGAGCTCGCCCATTTTTATGAAGAAAGCGTCGCGGCGCTTGCGGAGCTGCTTCGGCAAGGCAAATCCGTCGGGCTTCTCGCCGAAGGTGACCCGTTCTTTTACGGCTCGTTCATGCACATGTGGCGCCGGCTTAACGGCGATTTTCCAATTGAAATCGTTCCCGGCGTCACCGGCATGTCGGGCTGCTGGACACGCGCTAATGCGCCCATCACCTGGGGCAACGATACCCTTTCGGTGCTGCCGGGGACCCTTGACGAGGAGCTACTGACGCGCCGTCTCGCGGAGACCGATGCCGCCGTCATCATGAAGGTCGGCAAGAATCTCGCCAAGGTCCGCCGCGCCGTCGAGGCGGCCGGACTGCTCTCGCGGGCGGTCTATGTCGCGCGCGGCACGATGCAAGGCGAGCAGATCATGCCCTTGTCCGAATGTCCGGACGGCAAAGGCCCTTACTTCTCGATGGTCCTGATTCCGGGGCAGGGGAGGCGGCTGTGAGCGGTTCGCTCGTCATTGTCGGCCTTGGACCGGGATCGTCAGACCTTTTGACGCCGGCAGCGGCAAGCGCGCTTCATGCGGCGACGGATCTGGTCGGCTATGACCGCTATCTCGATCGAATTCCAGAAATCATCGTTGGCCAGCGTCGGCACGCTTCAGGCAATCGCGTCGAAACCGACCGGGCACGTCACGCGCTCACGCTCGCCGCCGAGGGCAGGAAGGTTGCGGTGGTGTCGGGCGGCGATCCCGGGGTGTTCGCGATGGCGGCCGCGGTGTTCGAAGCGATCGAAGCCGGCGATCCTGCCTGGCGAGAACTCGATATTCATGTCGAACCCGGGATAACGGCCATGCTTGCGGCTGCAGCCGAAGTCGGTGCACCGCTCGGGGCGGACTTCTGCGCGATCTCGCTGTCGGACAATCTGAAGCCATGGCAAACGATTGAGCGACGCCTGCGGGCCGCGGCCGAAGGAGATTTCGTCATTGCGCTCTACAACCCTGCTTCCCTTGCAAGGCCACATCAGCTCGGACGCGCGTTCGATCTGCTGCGAGCGTCCAAGCCGCCTCAAACTATCGTGCTCTTTGTCAGGTGCGCGGCGACGACGGAAGCACGCGTCGTGATGACTGACCTCGCGAAAGCCGATGCAGCGGTTGCCGATATGCGGACGCTGGTGATCATCGGAGCTTCGGCAACGCGGCTGATATCGCGAAAAGGCCAAAGGCCCTGGGTCTATACGCCGCGTGCGGAACAGCAGGTGGTGCGATGAGGACGCCGCTGTTCGAGCCAGGTCACGGCCGCCTCGGCATTTTCGACGGCGTGTCCACGCAATTTTTGCGGACGCGCAATCATCACAACCAGTATTCCAAGACGGCGCGCTGCTTCGATTTTCGCGTAGGTCGCCGCGCCGCCCGAATTCTTGGAGACGAGCACATCGATCTTCTCGCGCTCGAGCAGCATCGTCTCCGCCTCTGGATCGAAGGGACCGCGCCCAGCCAGCAATTGGATGTGGGGCGGCAGCGCGACATCATCAGGCGGGTCGATCGTGCGCGCGACGTAGCGATGATGAGGTGCTTTAGCAAAGGCGCCAAGCTCCAGGCGGCCAAGGCTCAAGAAAACGCGGCGTGGCTCCGGCCCCAGCGCTTCGGCAGCGGCCTCGGCGCTCGCAACGGGAAACCAGGTGTCGCCGGGCTGGGGTTCCCAGGCAGGGCGCACGATCGAGGCGAGTGGGACCGCAAGCCGCGCGCAAGCCGCAACCGCATTGGAGGAAATCTGATCGGCGTAGGGATGCGTCGCGTCGATGACCGCTTGCGTCGCGTCGTGCTTCAGCCAGGCCATCAGACCGTCGACGCCGCCGAAGCCTCCGATCCGGGTTGGAACGGGCTGCGCGCTGGGGTTCGCCGTGCGACCTGCAAGCGAGACGGTGGCTTGAAAGCGCGGGTCGACCGCAAGCAGGCGCGTCAGCTCCGAGGCCTCCGTGGTACCTCCGAGGATCAGAACGCGCATCGAGGCTCTCTCCAATGAGTGCTGAGTCGGCAACCTGCACGCAGAAGCGTTGGCTGTCTATCGTCGGTATCGGTGAGGACGGTGTGGAAGGGCTGTCCTCTGTTGCCCGTCGCTTGATCAGCTCGGCGGAACTGGTCGTCGGCGGTGCGCGCCATCTGGAACTCGCGGGCGATCTTATTCGTGGCCGGCCGATCGCCTGGCCCAGTCCCATGAGCGATGCGTTCGGCGAGATCAAACGACATCGGGGGCGACCGGTCGTGGTTCTTGCGAGCGGCGACCCCTTTCATTTCGGCGTTGGCAAGCAGCTCGCGGCATTTGTCCCGGCCGACCAATTCGTATGCCTGCCGCAACCATCCGCCTTCAGTCTTGCCGCAGCACGAATGGGCTGGTCGCTGCAGGACGTCTCGCTCGTCACGCTCCACGGTCGTGCGCTGCACGGCATTATCAGGCACCTGCAACCCGGCGCACGCATCCTGGCGCTGTCCTGGGACAACACGACTCCGGCCAGGCTCGCCGAGCTTCTCAACGCGCGTCGCATGGGACAATCGCTGATCACAGTGCTTGAGGCGATGGGCGGTCCGCGGGAGCGGATGCGTCACGCCCAGGCGTTCAATTTCGCTGTCGAGCCGCTCGTTCCATTGAACACGATCGCCATCGAGGTGATAGCTGAACCGGAGGCAGCGATTATTAATCTCGCTCCGGGCCTCGACGACGCGCTGTTCGAGCATGACGGGCAACTGACCAAGCGGGAAATCCGCGCGGTAACGCTTTCGTCGCTAGAACCCCGACACGGCGAACTGCTCTGGGATGTCGGGCTTGGCGCCGGCTCGATCGCAATCGAGTGGCTGCTGCGGCATCCCTCCTTGAGCGCGATCGGTATCGAGGCACGTCACGACCGGGCTGATCGGGCTGCCCGCAACGCCGCAGCGCTCGGCGTGCCGGAACTCAAGATCGTGCAAGGCCGTGTACCGGAAGCGCTGGCAGGGCTTGCAAGACCCGATGCTGTTTTCGTCGGCGGCGGCATGACGGACGACGGCGTGTTCGAAGCGGTCTGGTCGGCTCTCAAGCCTGGCGGTCGTCTGGTCGCCAACGCAATCTCGCTTGAGACGGAAGCCCGGCTCGCCGATTATTTCGGGCGCTTTGGCGGTGATCTCGTTCGACTGCAGGTCGCACGGATCGATAAGGTGGGCAGCATGTCTGGCTGGCGCCCGGCGATGCCGGTCACGCAATGGCGGGTGAGGAAGCCATGATCGTTGCCGGCATCGGATGTGGGCGCGGCGTGCGATCCGAAGACATTGTGAGCCTGATTGGCACAGCGCTGGCGAGCTTCGGCATCGTGCGCGAAAACCTCGATGCGATTGCGACCGAAGCGTCGAAAGCAGGCGAGGGCGGGATTGCAAACGCGGCCCGATCTCTGTCGGTTCGCCTCGTTCCGTGTTCGCTCGCCGATCTTGAAGCAGTCACCGATAAGATCGTGACGCGCTCAGCGCGCGTTCAGGCGCTCAAAGGCGTTCAGTCGATCGCGGAGGCGTCGGCCCTGATCGCGGCGGGTCGCAATGCCCGGCTGCTTGGGGCGCGGATCGCGGCCAACAAGGTAACCTGTGCCATCGCCATCAGTGAGGGCTCATGACAGTTCATTTCATTGGAGCCGGACCTGGAGCACCTGACCTTATCACGGTGCGGGGACGTGATCTTATCGCCAGTTGCCCGGTCTGCCTCTATGCCGGCTCTCTGGTCCCGAAAGCTCTGCTCAGCTACTGCCCACAAGGTGCACGTGTCCTTGACTCGGCATCGATGTCGCTCGACGAGATCATCGCCGAGATCGCGAAAGCAACGAATCGCGGCCAGGACGTTGCACGCCTTCACTCCGGAGATCTGTCGATCTGGAGCGCGCTTGGCGAACAGGTGCGGCGCCTCGAAGGGCTCAATATCGCTTACACGGTCACGCCCGGCGTTCCCGCCTTCGCCGCGGCCGCTGCGGCGCTTGCAAAAGAATTGACATTGCCGGAAGTCGCGCAATCGGTCGTTTTGACGCGAACCTCCGGACGCGCCTCGGCAATGCCCGCGACCGAGACGCTCGCGGCGTTCGCGGCGACCCGCGCGACACTTGCCATTCATCTGTCCATTCACGCGATCGACAAGACCGTCGCCGAACTGGTGCCCACCTACGGCGAGGATTGCCCGGTTGCGGTCGTGTTTCGCGCAAGCTGGCCCGACGAGCAGATTATCCGGGCCACGCTCGGCACGATCGCAGTGGAGATCAAGAAGACCAATATCGAGCGTACCGCGCTGATTATCGTCGGCGACGTGCTGGCGGTGCGCGATTTCCGGGACAGTGCTCTTTACGATAGCGGCTATCGCCGGCGGTTCCGGGGGAGCGGCGCATGACCCGATCCCTATCCCCAGCGCCCGACGATGTGGCCTTCGCGGTCGAACACAGCGATGTCGAGGGCGATGTCCGATCCCTCAAGAACATTTGCAGCCGTGTTCCAAGCCGCCTTGGCGACGAATTGGCCAACCGGTATCCCGCGCTTCTCGGCCTCCCGCAATACCAGCAACGCGGTATTGGCGTCGCGGCAGAGTTCGACGAGATCGGCCGGGGCGTCGGCTTCTCGAAGCAGTTCGGAAAGCCAGAGATGGTCGACGCTGCCGGACTTGGAATGAAGATCGAGCAGTCCTTGCCCGAGCTTGGTCATCTTGGCAAACCCCCCGGCAATGGTGATGCGCGGGATGGGGTGTCGTTTCGCGTATTTCAGCATGCCGCCCGCGAAGTCGCCCATGTCGATGAGCGCGGTTTCGGAAAGACCGTGCAGCTTCTGAACGGCCATCTCGGAAGTCGATCCCGTCGAGCCGGCGATGTGCTTGAGGCCGCTCGCGCGAGCGACGTCGATACCGCGCTGGATGGAGTGGATCCAGGCCGCGCAGGAATAAGGAATGACGATCCCGGTCGTTCCCAGGATCGAAAGTCCGCCAACAATGCCAAGACGCGCATTGAGCGTCCTGGCGGCGAGCGCTTCGCCGCCGGGGATGGAGAGTTCGATGGTCACATCGCCGGAGGCACCGAAATTCTCCATCACTTCGCGAACGGCCGTTCGCATCATTTCGCGCGGGACGGGATTGATGGCGGGCTCGCCGGGCGGGAGTGGCAGGCCGGGCTTGGTCACGGTGCCGACGCCTTCGCCGGCAAGGAAGGTAATGCCGGAACCAGGCCTGCCCGCTCGGACAGTTGCCTTGACCAGGGCGCCATGCGTGACGTCCGGATCGTCCCCGGCATCTTTCACGATTCCCGCGGTCGCCCTTCCGTTGAGGGCTTCGAAGACAGCAATTGCAAAGCTGACACGTGCGCCATTCGGAAGCCGCACGTCGACGGGATCCGGGCACTCACCAGTGATGAGCGCCTCGTATGCCGCGCGTGTGGCGGCCGTCGCGCAGGTGCCCGTGGTCCAGCCGCGCTTGAGCGGTTGATCCGGTCTGGCCTCATTTGTATCTGCGGCGTCGCTCACGTTCTGTTCCAATCGGGCGCGCCGAAACTTAACACGATTTCCTCATGAAGCCTTTCATCGATAGCCTTCCCGACTTCCCTAACTTCGCACCTGGCGAAGTCTGGCTTGCCGGCGCGGGCCCGGGCGATCCTGGGCTTCTGACATTGCATGCGCTCCATGCGTTGAAGACGGCCGACGACGTTGTTCACGATGCTCTCGTTGATCCGCGTATTCTGAAACTCGCGGGCAACCAAGCAAAGCTGATGTTTGCAGGCAAGCGCGGGGGGAGACCTTCGGCCGAGCAGGCCGATATCAACGAACTTCTGATCGAGCGCGCCAGGATGGGCCGACGCGTTCTACGCTTGAAAGGCGGCGACCCCTTTGTGTTTGGGCGCGGTGGAGAGGAAGCTTTGGCGTTAGCGCGCGCCGGGCTTCGGTTCAGGATCATTCCCGGCATCACCTCGGGGCTGGCAGCCGCAGCGCTGGCCGGCATTCCCGCGACAATGCGCAGTACCAACCATGCCGTCATCCTGGTGGCGGGAAGCCGGGCGGCGGACGCTACCTCTTTAGCCGAATGGGAGAAGCTGGCGAGTACCGGGCAGCCGATCATCGTCTATATGCCGATGGCGAACTTGCCGGAGATCATGAGCGCATTGCAGCGCGGCGGTATGGCCCATGATACGCCTGCTGTCATCGTCAGTTCTTCGACGACAGCGGAGGAACGCATCGTCGAAACCCGTCTCGGCACGGCCGCCGCTGATGCAGCGACACAAGGCATCGGCTCGCCTGCGATCGTGATCGTCGGTGCCGTTGCTGCCATGCGGCAACAGCTTTTGGCCAATATGGTTTGCAGGCGATGAACCCGCACCCTGGTGCACCAGGCCTTATCATCGCGGCACCACGCTCGGGTGCCGGCAAAACGACGGTGACGCTCGGGCTGTTGCGCGCGCTCCGGCGTCGCGGTTGCGTCGTGCAGCCCTTCAAGTGCGGTCCGGACTATATCGATCCGGCCTTTCACGAGGTCGCCGCGGGTCGGCCGAGTTTCAATCTGGACAGCTGGGCGATGGACGAGGGGCTGATCGCAAATCTCGCGACCAAAGCTTCAACGGGTGCGGATATTTCAATTGCCGAAGGCTTGATGGGGTTGTTCGATGGCGCCGCGGCGCGGGGACAGTGCGGGACTGGCGCGACCGCGGATCTGGCCGCCCTTCTTGGCTGGCCGGTGGTGCTGGTGCTCGACGTCACCGGACAAACCGAGACGGCCGCGGCTGTGGCGCTGGGTTGCGCTCGATATAGCGACGGCGTCGATGTCGCAGGCGTGATTCTCAATCGCGTGGCAAGCGACCGGCATTTCTCGCTGGTGGCGCCCGCGTTCGACCGGATCAAGATGCGGGTCTTCGGCGCGATCTTGCGCGAGGATCGTCTCGTCCTGCCCGAGCGGCATCTCGGCCTCGTCCATGCCCTGGAGATAACGACGATCGACTATCGCATGGATGCATTGGCAGACGTGATCGATGCCGCGATCGATCTCGGTGCGATCAGGCAATCGGCGCGGCCGCCAAGGGTTGCTATGGAGATCCCAGGCGCGCAATCCGATCGAGCACGATCCCAACTGCAGCCGCCCGGTCAGCGCATCGCGCTCGCGCAAGACCGCGCATTTTCCTTCATCTATCCTCACATCCTTCGGCAATGGCGGCTGGCTGGAGCGGAAATCATTCCGTTCTCGCCACTGGCGGATGAGGCTCCCGATGCGGCGGCTGACGCCGTCTGGTTGCCTGGCGGCTATCCGGAACTCCATGCCGGCACCCTGGCGTCCGCCCACGGGTTCCGAAGAGGTCTGCATGCGCTTGCCCGCCGCTCCGTTCCCGTCCACGGCGAGTGTGGCGGCTACATGGTGCTGGGGCGGGGGCTCGAAGATGCCGACGGTAACAAGCACGAAATGGCCGGCCTGCTCGGGCTCGAAACTTCTTTCTCGAAACGCAAGCTGCACCTAGGCTATCGACGCGCAAGACTGCGCGCGGCCTGTCCCTTAGGGGCCGCGGGAACGGAAGTGCTCGGCCATGAGTTCCACTATGCGAGTACGGTGTCGGTGAGCGGGGATCCGCTGGTCGATTGCCGGGATGCTGCCGGAGGCGAAGTGTCCGAACACGGCGCCCGACAAGGCTCGATCACGGGCACGTTTTTCCACGTCATCGACCGAGTGCCCTTATGACCGAAAGGCCCGATCCATCTGTTCGACGGTTTGATGCCGCCTTTCGGGAGTCGTTCCGTGATCTTGTGCTCTGGCGCCGCGACGTCCGCCGGTTTCGCCGCGATCCCATTGATCCGGCTTTGATCGGGTCGCTACTTGAACTTGCGAGCCACGCTCCATCGGTCGGGCACTGCCAGCCCTGGCGGTTCGTGCTGGTCGAATCCGCGCAATGCCGGAAAGCGGTGAGGTCGAGTTTTGTTCAGGCCAACGCGAAAGCGCTCGAATGCTACGACGGCGAGCAGCGCGCGCAATATGCGAGGCTGAAGCTTGAGGGGCTCGAAGATGCTCCGGTGCATCTTGCCGTCTTTGCCGATGAGGCGACAGAAGCGGGCAGTGGCCTCGGCCGTCAAACGATGCCCCAGACCCTGCAATATTCGGTTGTTGCCGCAATTCAGACCCTGTGGCTTGCGGCTCGTGCCGAGGGACTGGGGCTTGGCTGGATTTCGATCCTCGAGCCGCAACTGTTATGCCGAACACTCGATGTACCGGAGACCTGGACCTTGATTGCCTATCTCTGCATCGGCTGGCCCGTGGAGGAACACCTCGATCCCGAACTCGAACGCCATCATTGGCAGGAACGCGTAGGCGCCGGCCGCTTGATATTTACGCGCTAAGCGTCAGGCGATACTGGTTGAGATCAGGATCATGCGTCATCGCCCAATAATCCACGAACCGCCAGGGCATCGCGGAAAACACCCGGCCTTGCTTGTTGCGGTAATAGGTCGTCATTCCCGGATGGGTCCAGATCATCTGCTCATGCTCGGCGTCGACTTTGCGGACGTACTCGTCATGGACATCCTGGCGAACATCGATCGCCGCAGCGCCGCGCTCGATCATTTCGACGAGGCAGGCTGATATGTAGCGGCTCTGGCATTCGGATTGGAAGATGACGCTGCCGCCATGGGCGGGGCCCGAATTGGGACCGAGCATGCAGAAGAAATTCGGAAAGCCCGGCACGGTGAGCCCGAGATAGGCGGTGGGATTGTCATTGGCCCACTTCTCCCGGAGCTTGCTGCCGCGGCGCCCCGTGATGTTAAGGCGCGAGGCCATCTCCGTGACCTTGAAGCCGGTCGAGATCACGATGATATCGGCGCGCCGCAATTTCCTGTCCGTCGTCACGATGCCCTCGGGGGCAAAGTGATCGATCGCGTCCGTGACAAGCTCAACATTCGGCTTCGTCAGCGTCCGAAACCAGCCATTGTCGAGCAGGATGCGCTTGCCATAGGGCGGATAAGTCGGCACGCATTTTTCGACCAGGTCGGGACGATCCTTCAATTCCGAGACGATGAAATCGGTGAGCTCCTGGCGATGCCGGTCATTGCTTTTGTTGACGGCGCGATCGGGATAAGGCCAGCTCGGATCCTTGCGCAGGAACGGTAATAGTCCATCGCCATAGCGCCAGAACATGTTGAAGCGATACCACTGCACATAGAATGGCAAATGTGCGAGCAGCCATTGCGCACCCTCGGTGATCGCTTCGGTATAGCCCTTGACCGGCCGCGCCCATTGCGCGGTGCGTTGATAGACCGTCACCGAAGCCACGCGATCGGCGATCGACGGCACCAGCTGCATCGCGGTGGCGCCGGTGCCGATCACGGCCACGTGCTTGCCGTCGACGTCGATATCTTCGTTCCACAGCGCGGAGTGCAGCCTCAGCCCCTTAAAGTCCTCCTGCCCCTTGAAATGAGCCGGCAAGGGATCGTTCAGCTGGCCGATCGCACTCACCAGCGCGGTTGATTCGAAAATCTCCTCACCCTCCTTGGTCATTAGCGTCGAGATCCAGCTCCGCCTGGCCTCGTCCCAGCGCGATCCCGTCAGTTCGGTGTTGAGCCGCAGATGCGTGCGGATGTCGTATTCGGCCGCGACCTTTTTGAGATACTCGAGCAGCTCCTCGCGCCGGCAAAAGTAACGGGTCCAGGGATTGCGCGGGCCGAAGGAGTAGGAATAGGAATGGTTTGGCGTATCGACGCCGCAGCCGGGATAGCGATTAATGTACCAGGTGCCGCCCAGCTCGTCGTTCTTCTCGACGATGGTGTAGGGGATGCCGAGGCGCCCGAGTGCAACCCCAAGCGCAATGGCACAGACCCCGGCCCCGACGATCAGAACATGCTGCTGCGCCAGCCTCTCGTCCACTGGGCGATGGGTCCAGCGCTTCTCGCGCGCGACAAATCCCATCTCTTCGCGCATCAGCGGCGCATATTCCGGGGCGACGTTTTCGCCGAGGCAGGCGCGCATCATCTTGAGCATCAACTCATTTCCGGGGTCGATAATGACGGGCGCAGGATCGCCATTCGCGAACAGTTTGAGTACCGCGGCGCGGATATCTTGCTGGATTTCCCCGGGCACGCCGGCGTCGGGATCGGGGATCAGGCGGACGTCGCGCTTGGGCTTGTAGGGCGGCTCCAGCCAGCGCTCGTCGCCGGTCATATGCACCAGTACCATCAGCAGAACGCGGATGTCGCCCTCGGCGATGGCTGAGAACAGATCCAGTTGGTGGCGCGGTATCTCGATCTTCATGATCTCGTGTCCTCGATGGGGGCCAGATCGTTTATACAGGCACGATCGAGAATCTGAAGGCGAACGACAATGTTCGTCGCCGCTATCTCGCCGTGTAGCGATGCTCGGTAGTCGTGCGAGGCGGGAGGAAGGGCTGTTGCCTGCGTAACAGTTGGCCCGCGCGGCGCAGGCGACGGAAACGGGGGCCCTGTGCCACTGGCATATGCAATTTTTTGGCGCGGCAACGCTGGCGGACCTGCACGGCCGCCATAATTTGTGGTAAGGATAAGCTCGTCCGCTAAAAAAATGCATCTAAACAGGGAGGACGACATGCGGGTGAATGGCTCGAAGGTCCTTGGCTCGCTGGCCACAGGGCTATTTTTTATGTCCGCCGGCGCAATCGCGGCCGACGCTCCGAAGGAAATGAAGCTCTATGTCTTCAGCTCGGGAGCGCTGAACCTCGACAAATCGATCATTCAGAACGGTTCGAGCGGCAAGATTCAGATTCCCGTTGGCTTCTTCTTGATCCGGCACCCCAAGGGGGACGTGCTGTTCGATTGCGGCAACAACGACAAGATCATCACCGATCCCGACTACTGGGGTCCCTTCGTGAAGGCGCTAGATCCGGGCCGGTCGCCCGATATCGCCATCGACGCCCAGCTGAGCAAAATCAACGTCAAGCCCTCCGACATCAAGTATGTCGTGCTTGGGCATTTCCACGTCGACCACGCCGGCAATATCGGCAAGTTCCTTGATTCCACATTTGTGTTCCAGCGCGACGAGATCAAAAACGCATTCTGGCCGGCGCCTGGATATGCGACGTTCTTCATCACCGACGACTTTAGCATGCTGCGGAATAGCGTTGGTGGCGGAATGCCCAGCAAGTACAAGAGTATCGAACTTGACGGCGACCTCGATCTGTTCGGCGACAACAGCATCTACATCCATCGCACCGTGTCGCACACCCCCGGAAGCCAGATCATGGTCGTGCGCCTGCCCAAGACCGGCACGGTGGTGCTGACCAGCGACGCCGTCTATCTCCAGGAGAATCTCGACAAGAACATCTTGCCGAGCGTCGGTAGCGTCTATGATCCCGTCGGCATGCTCGACGCGTACGCCTGGGTGCGGCGCGTCCGCGACGTTGAAGGCGCCGATATCATCTACGCCCACGACCCAGACGTATTCAAAGCCCACAAGCACTCTCCCGAATATTACGAGTGATTGAGCGGCGACGTCAGTTGCTTTGAGGGGACCGGATCCCGGCCTTCGTGGCCGGGATCATGTTCAAGTATCAGCCCCGCGCGATCGCTTCCGGCATTTGGGTTTTGTGAGGCTCGATGGCTCCCGTTGTGCTGGCTCAGCAGGTAACCAAGTGGTACGGGCCGCGGCGCGCCGTCACGGACGTTTCCTTTGCCATCGAGCAGGGCGAGATTGTCGGCCTGCTCGGACCGAATGGTTCGGGCAAGAGCACGATTTTTCGCATGCTCACCGGCTATCTTGTGCCGACTTCCGGGAGCATCGAAGTAGCCGGCCATGACGTGGTGGGCGACTCTCTCGCCGTCCGCCGCTCGATAAGTTACGTGCCCGAGGACGCGCCGCTCTACGACCACATGAGGGTCGGCGAGTTTCTCCACTTCATGGCCAGCATCAAGGGTTTGCGCGGCACTGCGGCAAGAACGGCGGTGGACGCGGCCGCAGCACGGCTCGATCTGGCGGCGGTGATGACGCTGCTGACGGGCAAGCTGTCCCGCGGGTTCCGCCAGCGCGTCTCGATCGCGCAAGCATTACTGGGCGACCCCAAGGTCCTGGTGCTGGACGAGCCGACCAGCGGCCTCGACCCGCATCAGGTGATCGCCGTTCGCGATCTGGTTCGCTCGCTTGCGGGGCGCCACACCGTCTTGCTCGCCTCGCACATCCTTCCCGAGATCGAAAAGGTCGCGTCGCGGGTGATGATCCTGCTCGATGGTGCTCTCTTGACTGCCGACGCGCTGAAGGAAAGCACGGCAGGTCCGGTGTTGCGGCTTTCGGCAGACGGTTCAGAGCAGGTGATCCGCGGGGTTGTTACCGCGATAGCGGGCGTGCGCGGACTATCGGTTGATCCCGATGGCGGCGCCACGCCGCGGCGTTACTTGATCCAGGCCGAACGACGTCCGGCACTCGCGGTCGATATCCTGGCGGCACTTGTCGGTGCTGGAATAGCCGTTTCCGAATTGACCGAACGGCCAGCGGATCTCGAACGTGTGTTCCTTGAACTCACACGGCAGCCGGCGAGGGCGGCCGCATGAGAAGCTTCGCGGTTTTGCTGCTCAAGGAAGAGGCGGCCCTGTTTTCCTCGCCCGTTGCCTATGTGGTGATGACCGTCTTCCTTCTGATCATGGGCTACAGCTTTACGCTGACCTTGTTTCTCAGCCACCAGCCCAGCATGGTGCATGTGTTCTTTCAGATGTTCGTGCTGTTCATGTTGACCGTGCCGTTGGTCACGATGCGGCTGTTGGCCGAGGAAAGAAAGCTGCGGACGCTGGAAGTGTTGCTTACCTCGCCCGTCTCCGAGGTCGCGATCGTGCTGGCGAAATTTTGCGCCAGCATGAGCCTGATCGTGGTCATGCTGCTGCTGTCGGGCTGCTACGCCGGGGCTCTGGCATATTTCGGCGAACCTGATTTTGGCCCGATCTACAGCGGATATTTCGGTCTGCTCCTATTCGGCGCGGCGCTGATCGGCACGGGACTGCTGGCTTCGGCGTTGACCGGCAATCAGGTTATAGCCGCGCTGATCTCGCTCAGTGTTTTCCTGCTCTTGTGGATCATCGACAATTTTGGCTGGCTGCTGCCGAGCCCCGCAGACACGCTGGTGGTGAATCTTTCGCTCTCGGTGCATTTTCGTCCCTTCGCCGTGGGCTCGATCTACCTTTCCGACGTGGGCTTCTTCCTCAGCGCCACGCTTCTGACGCTGCTTTTGACTGTGCGAGCGCTCGCGCGACGGTAAGGAGTGACGGATGTTCCGATTTGCCCGATCCGATATCGTAATTGCCGCGCTCGCCGCGGCCGCGGCGGTATTCGGAATACTCGGCTTCGCCGGCTTTGACGTCAGGCTTTCGGATGGCTTTTTGTTCGTCGCCTGGTCGCTGACGCTGCTCGCGCTATTCATGCTCGCGATCCGTGTGCCGCTTCGCGGCAGCGGATCACGCTTGTCAGCTTGGGTCGTAAACGCGCTGATCTCCTGCGCCGCAATCGCCGTCATGGTTGCCGCCAACATCGCATTGTACCGCCACGACCTGCATTTCGATGTGACCCGCGAGGGGCGGAACACGCCGCCGCGACAGCTCACCGAAGTTGTCGAACATCTGCGCGCGCCGCTTGCGCTGACCTATTTCTATAATGCAGGCGACCCGAATGCCGTTGCCGTCAGGGAGTTGATCGAGATCGCCGCGCGAAACCATCCGCTGTTGGCATTCCGCGCCATCGATATCGACAAGGAGCCGGGGCTTGCGCGCGACGTTGGCGTGCACTCCTACAACACGGCGGTTTTCCAGGCAGGCGACCGCAAGGTGCTGGTGGAAAACATCACCGATGCCACTCGCCTGGGTTATGCGGCACTGCGCGTCCTTCGCGAGCGCCCCCAGATGATCTGTTTCATCACCGGACACGGCGAAACGTTTCGGCCGACGCCGGCGCATTTTCATTACAGTCACGTCGAAACGCTGAAGGGCCATGACACGCCGGGAGTCGGCGACGTGCTCGTTGCCGAGCCGGAGCAACTCGACCGGCTCCAGCTCGCGCTGAACGAGATTGGTTTCGATATGCGCGCCATCGTCACTGCGGCGACGGAGGCTATTCCATCTGACTGCACCGTCGTCGCCGAGATCGGGCCACGCACGACATTCGCGTTGGACGAAACGGAGCTGCTGGTCAACTATTTGAGAGGCGGCGGTCGGCTGCTGTTGTTGATCGATCCGCTGTTCCCTGCGGACGCCGATTTCCAGAACCGCTTGCTCGGTACGGTCGGAATATCGACGCAGGCGGCCATCGTCATCGATCCGTTGAATCATTTCCGCACGGACCCGGACAAGGTCGCCGTTCCCTATTATGCCCCGCACCCGATCATCGAGCGTCTCGCGCTCACGGTGTTTCCGCAGGCAAGGCCGATCCACGTCAATCGGCCACCGGCGACCGTGAACACCAGCGTGCTTGCCGCAAGTAGCCAGGACAGCTATCTGAAGCCGCCGTCGGCCGCCGGCGGCATCACCGTCGCGCTCGAAGGAGCGACGGCGCCGAGTGTCGATCGCGGTGCTCAGGCCCTCGCCGTTGCGCTCGAAGGAGTGTGGCCGCAAGCTCCGCCAGACAAGCGCTTCCGCCTGGTGCTGGCCGGCACCAGCAAATTCGCCACCAACGAATATTTCCCATATGTTTCCAACGGCGAACTGTCGGTCGCAATGGTGCGCTGGCTTGCCGATGACGATGCGACGCCGAACCTCGCGCCGCAGACCTACACCCTGCCGGAAATTGTGCTCACCAATCGACAGATGCGCGATACCTTCGTCGCACTGGAGGTGCTTCTGCCCCTGACCACGGTTTTCTGTGGGGTGTTGGTGTGGTGGAGGCGGCGTTGAAGCGGGTGACCAGGCGCGCCGTCCGATGGACGACACCGCTCGCGGCCGCTCTTCTGATTGCGCTTCTCCTGGCGCTGATGGCAACAGGGCGGTGGCCGGTGCTGCGCAGCAAGGTGTCATTCTCTTCCAATGGCCTGCTCACGATCGCGCCGGGCGAAATCGATCATGTCGAGATGCGCTCGGGTTCGGACAGCCTCGCGTTTCATCGCCGGCCGGGCGGATGGTTGATCGATGGCATCCCGGGCGCCGCGCCGGCCGAGCTTGCGTCGCATCTCGACACCGCGCTCCGGATCTTAAACGCAAGCGAGCCGGTGCGCGAGATTCCGGCGCGCGAGCTCACCGCCGGAAGCTTCGCTGAATTTGGGCTCGATCCTCCGGCGAGGGTTGCCGTGCTCGAAACCCAGGCCGGTGTGGCGGCGACGGTGAACTTCGGCACGCTCAATCCCGCCGGCACGTCGCACTATGTCAGGCTGGGTGGCGCGCCGGCGGTCTATCTGATGGCCCGCCATTTGGGCGCGGAATGGCAGGTGGTGTTTGACATGGCGCGGCGGCTGCCGAATCAGGCGGAATCCGCCGTCGCTAACCGCGGAGCGGGCCTATTGCTTCCAGTTTCGATGGCGCAGGTCTGGGCCATCGAGATTGTATTTGCGGGAAAACTCACCCGCTTCGAACGTGACGCCGCCGGGAATTGGTTCAGGCATGTCGGCCAGCACCTCCATACGGCCGATAGCAACGCCCATGTTGCCGATCCCGCGCAGGCCCGCATCATCGATACTGCGTTCCGCGCATTCGATACCGCTGCCGTCGAAACGCGGGTCGGCCCTTCCGATCCCGCCCGGTTGGCTCGGTACGGCCTCTCCTTGCCGACGCTGATCGTGCTGTTCTACGCGCGCGACAGCTCGATGCCTTTGGCGCGGCTCGAATTCGGCGCGGCGGCTGATGGCCTCGATCGCTATGCGCGTCTCGCGCCGGATGGTTCGGTCGTGACGGTTGCGGAGTTCGAGGTCAGGCGCCTGACCGACCTTCTCAAGGCCGTGGGAGCAGGCTCGTGAGATTCCTGCGCATGGTCCTGCTCTGTGGGACCGTTCTCGGAATCGGGACCTCGGCGCATGCGCATCAAGTCAACCTCTCGACGGCACGCGTGATATTGCGCGGGGATCGTACCGTTGCCCTCGAGGTGGCGCTCAAAGGTAGCGACGCCGATCGGCTAGCCGGCACGCGTGTTTTCGATGTACAGCGGGACCAGGTTGATCCGGCGCGGGTTGCCGAATCCGCGGCAGCAATTGTCGCCTACGTCAATGCGCATATCGCCGTGACCGCTCTCGACGGCACAGCGTGCGTATCGGGTGCAGCCGCGCTCGCGCCCGACGGCGACGGCGTTATTTTCCGCGCCACCTTTTCGTGCCGCGACCTCACCGGCGACATCGTTTACCGCTCGACGGTGCTGACCGCGACAGACCCGAGCGCCCGCCAGGTCGTGTTGATCGGGGAGGGGGAGAACGCGCCGCAGGCGCTGCTCGACGCTGACAATACGACGGTAACGCTCTCCGCGCCCGCGCCGTCGCTGTCATCGACGATGCAGCGCTATCTCGTCACTGGCGTCGCGCACATCTTCGGAGGTTACGATCACATCGCTTTTCTGGTTGCCGTCGTGTTGTGGGCGCGGCGGCTTGTTCCGGTGATCAAGATCGTGACGGCGTTCACGATTGCCCATTCGATCACACTCTCGCTCGCCGCGTTGAATATCGTGGTCATTCCGCCGAGCGTGGTCGAGCCGGCAATCGCCGCTTCGATCGTATTCGTTGCAATGGAAAACTTCTTCTCGCGCGATATCGACGGCCGCTGGCGGGTAGCC
>Ga0209153_1000349_pt1 | contig 23158 bp, 23 predicted proteins | sample GraSoiAngelo_120_FD_185877 | JGI IMG/M metagenome (GOLD analysis project Ga0209153, IMG submission 185877) | Grasslands soil microbial communities from the Angelo Coastal Reserve, California, USA - 14_0919_09_20cm (SPAdes) (version 2) | ecosystem: Environmental > Terrestrial > Soil > Grasslands ...
CCATAGCGCCGTAGCGAGCGAGCGGCTTCGCGACCGCCAATCAATGACAGCACACGGCCAAAGTGTTACCTATGTCTCCGGTATGAAACGTAACCCATGTGTCCGGAACGGACCGGGCTAAACTGGCGATCCCGGCATGACTCGAACATGCGACCTGCGGTTTAGGAAACCGCCGCTCTATCCAGCTGAGCTACGGGACCGTCGTGATTTTGCGCCACCCGCGCAAGATTTGTAGCCAAGACTTGTAACAATGGCTGCCTTGTAGCAATGGCTGCAGCGGCTAGCAACCTCGATGCAAGCAGGCCAGGCACGAGCCTTCTCGTCACGCGCGCGCAGCGCCGCGGTCCTCGTTGAGAACCACAGGCATCCAACGGTCCAGCCGCCGCTGGCGCCTTGCCTCGGCGTCCTCACCCTCGTAGCTGACCGGGGTTGCCGATCTGGTGGCAAGCAGCGGGATCTGCAGCCCGGCGGCATTGATCGTAGCGAAGTGCCGGCTTTCATGCTCGATCACGGCGGCAACATAAACCCCGCAACGGGAGCATAGCAGGAAGTCCGCCGTCGCCTGGCCAAACCGATAGCGCGTCAACCGCTCTGTGCCGGAGATACTGGCTTCGCCTGCCGGATCGGCGAATGTCTTCGCACCGTGCCGTCGGCAAAAGCCGCACTGGCATTCGCGCAACACGATCGCCGCCGGCTCGACATTCGTGCGGATCGCAACGTGGACCTGTCCGCAGTGACAGGAACCAGACAATTGGGGCATTGATCTCCTCCTCACAGGCAGACGAAATCAGCCGACGCCGGTGTAAGGGGAGCTACCCGCAACCGGCGCACTTCATGATATCTAAGCAAGCGACCCTCTCGCGCAAATATCGCCGCCAGCGAGCGCACCTGGGCGCCGCGGCTCCGCGCAAGAGGCGCGCGTGACCGAGATCGAACCCCTGCTCGCCGAGCAGCCTCAAAGCCACGATGAGGGGTGACGATGAGGTCCGCGATATTGTCGAACGATCGCCGCCATGATCATGGCGAGGTCAACGCGCCGGGAACAAGAATAGCCAGCGCCCTTTACGGTGGCGATCAATCGCATCGCCTGCGTCAAGAAAAAACCGCGGGAGCCGCTACGGAAAATTGTCCGGTTCCGGGGTTGCAGGCGGCCCCAAAATGGCAACAATCCGCTTGACGGAACCTGGCCGGGGACAGCCTTAAGTGATTCGATCGCGCATAGCCGCGCTGCTCGTTGGAGCGACGGGCGCCCTCGTGGTGCTGCAACCGTCGCACGCGCACGCCCAATGGTGGACCAGCGGCCCCGTCGATTTCGAAGCATGTGCCGACGTCGCGGAGAAGTTGGCTACCAAGGAAGAGCGGACCTCGGCGCTCGCCGAATGCAACGCGAAATTCGCCGGCCGCCGCAAGCCTGGCGGCGGCTACACCTATTACGATTTCATGCAGGACCGGACCTTCGACATCGCGGGCCCGAATCCGACGCCGGAAGAGCAGAAGCACATCGACGAGCAATACACGGTCTATCTCGAGAAACAGCGGCGCAACAGCATCGCGGCGGCCTTTGCCGCAAAACAGCAGCAGGTGCAACAGCTGCAGCCGGTCTCGCTCCGCAGCGAATCCGTGCGCAGCGAATCTGAAAGAGTGCCGCTGCCGACCAGGCGGCCGAAGGCGGCGAACTGCGCGAAAAATTCGTTCTCGTGCGAATGGCCGCGGCTTTCGGAAGGGCTGAACGGGCTGAAGAAGCTGTTCACGTCGACGCCGAGCAAGGCCAAGCGCAGCTAAACGTCGATCAGCGCGCGCCGTCGTGGATGCGTTTCGGATGATGCCGAGAGTGGAAAGCGCGCGGGGCCGGCTGATAGACCGTGGGGGCCGTCCTTGATTCCTGCAGCCGCGCGTCGTAACCCGGCGATGGCGTCACCGTCGGCGGCACCGCACGAGCCGGTGCGATCCAAGCCAATCCCCCAGCCATGGTGACGGCCATGGCCGCATAGATCCGCTTCATCTCGCCCTCCCACCTCGCGGCCTCGATGCATGCGACCGCGCGTTAAGCAAAATTGTGCCGGATCGGCGCGATTTCAAGGCAATGACCGCTTTATTGAACGCGTGACGGCCGAATCTGCTCTGGCGTCAGTGCCGGCGAGCCTTGGCCTGCGGCCTCGGCCTGCCGGATCAACTCGACGACACGGCGCGACAGCGGCGCCTTCAGGCCATGCCGGTCCGCAATCGCGGTAATGACCCCTTGCAGATAATCGATTTCGGTGCGGCGGCCGCGCTGCAAGTCCTCCCACATCGACGAACGCGCCGCCGGGTCGATCTGCATGGTACGCCCAAGCAATAGGCCGAAGATGCCGTCGGGCAGCCGCAGTAGGGGCGGCATCCATGCGGGAGGGATCGGCGTCGGCGAGACCGGCGAAATCCCCTCCGCCCTTATCGCCACGAGCCCTTCCGTCATTTGATCGGCGAACAGCGCGCGCCATGGCCGCTGCGCAAGCTGCTCGCGCAGCGGCAGACCGGACAGCGCATTGAGCGCGTTGTTGAGATTGACGATCAGCTTGCCCCACTGCACGCCGACGATATTGCCGGTAGCGCGCATTTTCAGGCCGGGAACCGAAACTCTTTCCGCGGTCAAGGCTGCATCCTGCTCGACATAGATATCGCCCGAGGTCGAGCGATGAAACCGTCCCCCGCCGAGCGCGACCACATTGAACGGCACCATCGCGCCCAACACCCGCCGCCCACCGAGCCGCTCGCGCAAGGCCGCAACATTGCCGACGCCGTTCTGCAAGGAGACGATGATGGCGTCGTCAGGCGCATGGCTTGCGATGGTATCCGCCATGCCGGCGGTGTCGGCGCTTTTGACCGTCGCCAGCACCACGGCGGCATCCCCGAAGATTGAAGGATTATCCGACAACGAGAGCGCGCTCGCGGCAATCGTTCGGTCAAAGCCGTCGAAACTGGTCAGTCGCAGGCCGTGGGCCGCAATTTCGCCGATCACGCGCGGGCGCGCCAGCAAGGCGACCCGATGGCCGCCGGCCGCCAGCATGCCGCCGACGAAGCAGCCGATGCTGCCGGCGCCCGCCACGACGATCGGTCGGCCCGAATTCATTGCGCTTTCCCTCGCTTGATGCAGCGCACCGATAGCAGAGCCCGCGTGCGCTGCCCAACGCGCAAATCCGGTCCGGCCGCCCCTTGCAACCCTCGCCTCGCAACCTCGCCTTGTAACCGTCATGGGCCGCCGTTATCCTTGCTGCCGGGCTGGTGCGGGAGGAGAGAACCATGGGTTTACTCGACGTACTGAACGGCATGCAGCAAGGCCCGCGCGGCCCCTCTAACCCGAGCGCGCAATCCAGCGGGGGAATGTCGCCGATGACGATGGCGATCCTCGGCCTGCTCGCCTGGAAGGCCATCAAACATATGACCGCGGGCCAGAGCGGCGCGCCGCCACAGCCGGCGCCCTCGCCTGCCGGCGGCGGAGCGAGCGGCGGCGGTCTCGGTGGTGGTCTTGGCGGTGGTCTTGGCAACATATTGAAGGGTCCGCTTGGCGGCCTGCTCGCGGGCGGTGCGGCCGGCAGCGTGATCAGCGGCGGGCTCGGCGACGTGCTCAAGCAACTGCAGCAGAGCGGCCAAGGCGACAAAGCCAATTCGTGGGTCGGGACCGGCGAGAACAAGCCGATCGCACCGGGCGATCTCGCCAACGCGCTCGGCGCCGACCAGATCAATACGCTGGCCTCGCAGAGCGGATTGTCGCGCGACGAGTTGCTCAATGGCCTCAGCCAGTATCTGCCGAAGGTGATCGATCATCTGACCCCAGAGGGGCGGTTGCCGTCCGACAGCGAAGTGTCCACCCGGCTCTGATCACGGCGTCAACGCTTGGGCTTTTGCGACTTTGCTTTTTTGAGGAAAGGACGACCACCATGAGCGGCATTGTCTGGGTCATCATCGTCGGCTTTATTGCAGGCATCATCGCCCGCATGCTTTCGCCAGGGCCAAACAACCCGAGCGGATTCATCCTGACCACCGTGCTCGGCATTGCCGGCGCGTTCCTGGCGACCTGGATCGGCCAGGCCATCGGCCATTACGGTCCCGACCAGGGCGCGGGCTTCATCACCGCAACCATCGGCGCGCTGATCGTGCTGTTCATCTGGAACCGGCTGGTAGCGAGCGGCGTGATCTCCGATTTCGGCAGGAGGTGACCCGCGTCGGCGGTCACGAAATCAGATGCATGCCGGCGTCCATGCGCACCAGTTCGCCGGTCATGTTGCTGGACGCGGGGGAAGCGAGGAAGCACACGAGCTGTGCGATATCGTCCGCCGATGAGGCGACCTTGAGCGGCACTTTCGACACCACGGTGTCGCGCACCTGCTTGGCGCCGGCCTCGCCCCGGCCCTTGGTGAACCATGGCGTATCGATATAGCCGGGGCACACGGTGTTGACGCGGATCAGAGGCGCCAGCGCGCGGGCCAGCGAATAGGTGATGGTGTTGAGCGCGCCCTTGCTCGCGGCATAGGCCACCGAAGAGCCGACACCGCTGATGCCGGCTACGGAAGATATGTTGACCACCGCCGACGCCCGGCCCGAAGTTTTGGCGGCCGTCTCCAGCAACGTGCGCGCGGCGCGTATCATCTGGTATGGGCCGATGGTGTTGACGCCGAAGATGCGCTGGAAATCCTCGGCCGAAAGCCCGTCGAGATTGTCGTGCGCCATGTGCTTGGTGGTGCCGGCATTGTTGATCAGCGCGTCCAGCCGTCCCCATGGTGCTGCTGCGGCCACGATCTTCCTGCAGTCCACGTCGCGCGAGACGTCACCCTGCACGACCACCACGTCGCTGCCGGCCTTGCGGCAGAGATCGGCGGTCTCTTCGGCTTCCTTCTTGCTGTTGGAATAGTTGACGACGATGCGCGCCCCGCCCCTGGCGAGGAGGCCTGCGGTCGCGGCTCCGAGACCCGATGCAGAACCCGTTACGATCGCGCACAATCCATCCTTCGACATCCGCATTTCCTCTTATTGTTTTGAGCTGGCCCGTTATTGCAGGTGGCGCTTTACCATATCGCGCGGCTAAGGGGCTGCAAATCCGACAAACTCCGCTATGCGGAATTAATTCGCAGCCCGCATGGCCCCCTGCGGACAGCGCTTGTCACGGCTATGGCTTTTGCCCATCATAAAGCGCAAGAAAACATAAAGACCGCAGCTCGGGCCTAGCGGAATTACCGGACCTGAGCCAATTCAATATCGGGGAACGCCGTGGCGGAGAGTGAGAATATCGTCGTTGCGACCGCGGAGAAGATTTTTACCGATCTCGCCGACGCCCAGACCATCAATCGCGACAAAAACGGCGCGTGGAAAGCGCCGCTGTGGCAGGCGTTGACCGAAGCCGGCCTGCCGCTGTCCTGGGTGAGCGAAGACTGCGGCGGCTCGGGCGCGAGCCTTGCCGAAGGTTTTGGCGTGCTCGGCGCAGCCGGGCGGTTTGCGATCGCGGTGCCGCTCGCCGAAACCATGCTGGCGGGCTGGCTGCTCGCGCAAGCCAAGGTTTCCGCGCCCGAAGCCGAGATGACCGTCGCGCCCGCCGGCCCCAAGGACCGCATCACGCTCGATGCCGACGGCAGCCTTTCCGGCCGCGCGCGCGGCGTGCCCTTTGCCAGGGCGGCGAAGCACATCGCGGTGCTTGCAAGCAGCAGCATCGGCTTCACGATCGCGCTGGTCGATGCCGCAAAGGTACGGATCGAGGCCGGCCTCAACCTCGCCGGCGACAACAGCGATGCCGTGAGCTTCGATCATGTGCAGCCCGTTGCGATCAAGCCCGCGCCGAAGGGCTTCGACCAGACCACGCTGATGCTGATGGGCGCCGTCGCACGCTCCTTGCAGATCGCGGGCGCGCTGGAATCGATGCTCGACATCAGTGTCCGCTATTCCAACGAGCGCGTCGCGTTCGAGAAGAAGATTTCGAAATTCCAGGCGGTGCAGCACAATCTGGCACGGCTGGCCGGCGAGACCGCAGCCGCCATGACCGCGGCAAGCTCGGCCGCCGACACCATCGCCAATGCGATTAGCTTCGACGACGCGGTTTTCCTGGAAGCGACCGCCGCAAAAATCCGTTGCGCGGAGGCTGCGGAAAAGAGCGCCGCCATCGCCCATCAGGTGCATGGTGCGATCGGCTACACGCTCGAACACATCCTGCATCGCTATACGATGCGCGCGCTGGCGTGGCGCGACGATTTCGGTTCCGAAAGCTACTGGGCGGTGGAACTGGGCAATCGCGTTGCCGCGCGCGGCGCCGACGAATTGTGGCCGCTGGTCGCCTCGCGCTAACCTTCAGGCAAGAAAGGTCGAGATTCAAATGACCGCAGCCCTCCGTTTCGATCCCATCCGCCTGCCGCCCGAATGCGAAGTGTTGCGCAAGGAAGTGCGCGCTTTCCTCGCGGAAGAAGTCGCGAGGGGCACCTTCGATCCGCACAGCCCGCAAGGCCAGGACAGCGACGTTCCCGGTTTTTCCAAGCGCGTCGGCGAGCGCGGCTGGATCGGCATGACCTGGCCGAAGAAATACGGCGGACATGAGCGGAGTTTTCTCGAGCGCTACGTGGTGACCGAGGAAATGCGGGTCGCCAACGCGCCGACGCGGCGCTTCTTTGTGGCCGACCGGCAGAGCGGCCCGGTGCTTCTGAAATACGCCCCCGAGCACATCAAGATGGACATCCTGCCGCGCATCTGCCGCGGCGAAGTATGTTTCTCGATCGGCATGAGCGAGCCCAATTCCGGCTCCGACCTGTTCGCCGCCAAGACCAAGGCAACCAAGACCGATGGCGGCTATTTGATCAACGGCACAAAGATATGGACCTCGGCCGCCCATGTCGCCAATTACATGCTGGCGATCTTCCGTACCTCGCCACCGACCAAGGAAAACCGCCGCCACGGGCTGACGCAGTTTCTGGTCGACATGAAGACGCCGGGCATCAAGGTCAATCCGATCGGTCAACTAACCGGCAAGGCAGACTTCAACGAGGTGGTGTTCACGGATGCTTTCGTGCCGGACGATCATGCGCTTGGCGAAATCGACGGCGCCTGGAAACAGGCGACCAGCGAACTCGCCTATGAACGCAGCGGGCCGGAGCGCTTCCTGGAAACCTATTACGTGCTGACCGAACTCGTGCGCGCGCTGGGCGAAGCGCCGGACACGCGCGGCGCCGAGGGCATCGGACGATTGGTCGCGCAGCTTCACACCATGCGCCGCATGTCGGTGTCGGTCGCTGGCATGCTGCATGCCGGCAAGGAGCCGGTGGTCGAGGCCTCGATCGTCAAGGACATCGGCACCGTGTGGGAACAGCAATTGCCGCAGCGGGTGCGCGATCTCGCCGCCTTCGTCGAGCCGGACGCCTCCAACCACGAAATCCTCGACACGGTGTTGCCGTTCGCGATGAAGGTCGCGCCCAAATTGACGATCCAGGGCGGCACCACGGAGGTGCTGCGCGGCATCATCGCGCGCGGGCTCGGCTTGCGCTGATCAAACGAGGGACCAACATGAGCACATTCACGGATATCGGCGTCGAGAAGCACGGCCATGTCGGCCTCATCGAAATCCGCAAGCCGCCGCTTAATTTCTTCGATGTCGCCCTGATCAACCATATCGCGGACGCGCTGGAAGAATTCGATCGCGATATCGAAATCCGCTGTTCGGTTCTCGCCGCCCAGGGCAAGGCATTCTGCGCCGGCGCCAATTTCAACGATCCGGCACGGCAAGAGCAGGAAGCGCGCGCCCAAAACGATCCGGCGTCCAACCTGCCGATCAACCACCTTTACGTCCAGGCCGTGCGGATCTTCCGCAACCAGAAGCCGATCGTCGCCGCCGTGCATGGCGCGGCGATCGGCGGCGGATTGGGGCTTGCGGTCTCCGCCGATTTTCGCGTCACCTGCCCGGAGGCGCGGTTTTCGGCGAACTTCACCAAGCTAGGCTTCCATCCGGGTTTTGGATTGACGGCGACGCTTCCCGAACTGATCGGCAAGAACAATGCCGAACTGATGTTTTATACCAGCCGGCGCGTCACCGGCGAGGAAGCTTATCGTTGGGGCCTTGCCAATGTGCTGGTGCCGCAGGACCAGGTGCGCAGCGAGGCCATGAAGCTCGCACAAGAGATCGCGGAGTGCTCGCCGCTCGGCCTGGTCTCGACCCGCGCCACCATGCGCGCCGGCCTCGCCGAGCGCGTGCTCGCCGCCACCAATCACGAACTGGTCGAGCAGACCAAGCTCCGCGCCACCGAGGACTTCAAGGAAGGCGTCAAGGCCACCACCGAACGCCGCGTCGCCAATTTCAGGGGGCGGTAGCTTTCTTCCCTTCTCCCCTTGTGGGAGAAGGTGGCGTGGACGCAGTCCGCGCCGGATGAGGGGTTTGCATCCGCGGATAGAGACCCCTCGCCCGCCTTCGCTTCGCTCAGGCACCCTCTCCCACAAAGGGAGAGGGGAAAGCAGCAGGCGCGACGGCTACTTTTTCCTCACCACCAGCGCATCCACCACCGTGACGCCCTGCCCGATCGGATGCACTAGCACCGGGTTGATCTCAATCTCGGCGACGTCGTCGCGCAACTGCGCGGCCAACACCGAGACCTGCGCGATCAATTGCAACAGCGCGGCAATATCGGCCTTGGCAGCACCTCGAAATCCATTGAGCAGCGGCGCAGCCTTCAATTCGGCGAGCATCGCAGACGCCTCCGCTGCGCTGACCGGCGCGGGGCGATAGATCACGTCGCGAAACAGTTCCGTGGTGATGCCGCCAAGGCCGACCATGATCATCGGACCGAAAGTGTTGTCCAGCATCGAGCCGATGATGATCTCGACGCCCTTTTTGGCCATCGGGCCGACCAGGACGCCCTGGATCGCCGCATTGGGCCTGTGCCTCTGCGCGCTTTCCAGCAGCTCCCGATAGGCCATGAACGCCTCGCCCTTGCTGGTGATATTGACGCGGACGCCGCCGACCTCGCTTTTGTGGGGAATGTCCGGCGACTGGATCTTCATGGCCAGCGGGAAGCCGGACCGGGCGATCGCGGCATCGAGCGCGCCGCGTTCGCGCACCAGCACCTCGTCCGGCAGCGCGATGCCTGCGGCGAGCAATAGCGCCTTGCTGTCGGCTTCCGAAAGTGCCGGCGGCTTCAGATGCGCGGCTAGATCGCGCGAAGGCAGCATCGCACTGTCCGCCGGCGGCGCCGGCTCGAACTTCGCGTATTGCGCGAGCTGCCGCATCGCGACGCCGACATGCGTCAATCCGGACAGCACGACGACGCCCGACTGTGCGAGCGTACGGCGCGCGAAATCGGACGGCAGAGTGTAGGAATAAAACACGACCGGCTTGTTCTGGGCATCGATGACCGGCTTCAATTCGGCCTCTTTGAACGGCATCCGCGTGTCGCTCGACAGCGACAGCACCACCAGGATCGCGTCGACTTCGCTGGAGGCGTCGAGCAGATCGATGCTCCTCTGCAAGCCGCCGGAGTGGACGCCTTGCGCCGTGACGTCGATCGGGTTGCGCGTGGCGCCGTAGGACGGCAGCAATTTGTTGATTTCGGATTGAATGCCTTCCGACAATTCGGGCACAGCCAAGCCCTGCATCGACACGGTGTCCGCACCCCAGATGCCGGCGCCGCCCGACACGGTGAGAACCGCGACGCGATCGCCCCTGGGGAGCGGGTTCGTCGCCAGCACCGCGGCGATGGTGACGGCCTCGTCGAGGTCGTTGGAGACGATGAAGCCGTACTTTGCGAATACCGCGTCATAGGCCGCCGACCAGCCGGCCATGCTGGCGGTGTGCGAGGCGGCAGCACGCTCGCCCGCCCCGGAGCGGCCGACTTTTGTCACAATGACCGGCTTGCCAGTCTCCGCCGCGCGGTGCGCGGCCGCGAGAAACCTGTCGACGTCGCGGATGCCTTCGATGAACAGCAGGATCACATCGGTGGAAGCATCCTGCACCATATAGTCCAGGAATTCGCCGGCGCCGAGATCGCTCTCATTGCCGGTGCTGACGACGTAGCTGAATGCGACGCCAAGCGCCTTCGCGCGATGATAAAACGCAAAGCCGATGCCGCCGCTTTGCGCGACGATGCCGATCCGCCGCCGGGTCGCGACCAGCGGCGCTACGCCCGGCTTGACGTCGACGGTCGGACTGAAGGTTGCGGCGACGCGCTGGACTTCACTGTAAAATCCTTCGGCGTTCGGGCCGGATATCCGCATCCCGGTCTTTTTCGCAAGGCTCGCGATCTGGTCCTGCATCGCGGCAGCATCGCCGCCCTCTTCGGCAAAGCCCGAAGATATGATCACCGCGTTCTTGACGCCCGCGGCGGCGCACTGCTCGAGCGCGGCAAGCACCGCGCGGGCCGGAATGATGACGACGGCGAGATCGATCGGCGCGCCGATATCAGCAATCGACCTGTAGCATTTCAACCCATCGATATCGTCGTAGTTCGGATTGATCGGGTAAAGCTTGCCGGGATAGTCGTTCTTGCGCAGCATTGACAGCAAGCGGCCCGGGATTTTTTCCTGGTCGCGCGACGCGCCAATCAGGGCAATGCTTTGCGGCGCGAAGAAACTGTCGAGCGGATGCGGCATTTTCAGAAGGAGTCCTTGTCCTTTTGTTCTTCTTTAGCACACCGTGTGTAAACATCGTCATTGCGAGCCAACGGGTCGCGCGAATGCGCGCCCGATGACAGGCTCCGCGAAGCAATCCATAGCACCGCAAAATGGAAAGATGGATTGCTTCGTCGCTGCGCTCCTCGCAATGACGGAATGAGAGAACTGCCGACCTCGGATTCATGCTGTGAGACGAAATTTAACTCCGCCGAGCAGGAATTCGTTGCCGGACACCGCATGCCCTCTGGCCTGAGCAGTATCGCGCACCTTGGCTATATCCGCGACCTTGAACGATAGCCCGCTCATGATCTCGCTCTCGCCTTTGATGAAGCAGAATCTCGCATTGGGAAGTTTCAGTTCGGGCGCGTCATCGTCATTCGTGCCAACCGTGACGCCAATGATCCTGCCCCAATGCTCGGCAAGGTCGTGCGGCTCCGGGCTTTGCATCTCGACGCCGATCAGCGCCTGCGTCACGTCCTTGCGAATCGACTTCTGCCAGTTCGGTCCGGCCGGCGGATAGGGGCCGAGGATATCGTCGCTGCCTTGGGTGTGGTTGAACTCGATGAAGGCGGCACGGCAGTCGCGCGGATGCAATTGCACGCCGTGATAGGGCCCATGCGTGATCACGTTCGCGGTGCGCACGCCGATCGCGTTGGCATGCTTGCCGCGCGCGTCGGGATCGTCGCAGCAGAAGATCGCCATGTAGCCGCCGCGGCCGCCGGTTTTTTTGATAAAGCGCCCCGCCGCGGTGTCTGCGCGAAACGGTGCGACCACTTCCAAGAGGATGGTATCGACCGGCAGCAGCGCGTTGTGAAGGCCGTATTTGGCGACGTTGCCGTCCCGGTAACAGACATTGAGCCCCAAGATGGCGGAGATGTCGGAGATGAGCGATTCGAGATGCGGCGCCACCAGACAGATCTGCCGCAGGCGCATGTAGCTCGGCATCGGGGCCATCCTGGCTACTGCCCCTGGAACGAGGCCTTGCGCTTTTCGACAAAGGCTTTGGCCGCTTCCTTGTGGTCGGCGGTCTCGCCCGCGCGGGTGTGATGGATCGCCTCGCCGTCGAAACAGGCCTCCAGCGACAAGTGCTCGGCATTGTTGATGTTGCGCTTGATGTAACCGAGCGCGATCGAGGGGCCTTGCGCCAGCGACATCGCAAGCTCATGCGCGGCCGCTTCGACTTCGGCATCGCCCACGACCCTGGTAACCATTCCAAGCGCAAACGCTTCCTGTGCTGACAGGACCGGCGACAATAGATAGAGCTCGCGCGCCTTCGCACTGCCGAGCAGGTGGGTGAGAAAATAGGTGCCGCCATAGTCGCCGGAGAAGCCGACCTTGGCAAAAGCGGTGGTGATCTTGCAGGAGGCAGATGCGACGCGCAGGTCGCAGGCGAGCGCAATCGACAGGCCAGCACCAGCCGCGGCGCCGTCGAGCTGTGCGACCACGGGCTTTGGCATCTGATGGAGAATGCGCGAGACCTCCATGCCCTTGCGCAGGTTCGCCATCTTGGCTTCGAACGGCAACGGCGCGCGGCCCTCCGCCATGGATTTGACGTCGCCCCCGACGCAGAAGCTGCCGCCGGCGCCCTTGAGCAGCACGGCGCGCACCTCGTGGTCTTCGGCGGCGCGGTGGGCGGCTTCGACCAGACCGCGCGTCATGTCCGGGTTCAGCGCATTGCGCCGCTCGGGACGGTTCATGGTGATCGTGAGGAGGCCCTGGTCGAGCTTTTGCAGGACGATTTCATTTGCGCTCATACGGTTTTCGCTTTCGTTGTCATCGATTGACGTTTGAACCGTCATTGCGAGGAGCAAAGCGACGAAGCAATCCAGACTTGTTTTGTGGCTCTGGATTGCTTCGCGGAGCCTGTCATCGGGCGCGCATTCGCGCGACCCGTTGGCTCAATTATTTCTTCACCAGCGGGCAACGCGAGGCTTCCAGCGACTGGAACGCCTCATTGCCGGGAACGGTCGCAAGCAGCTTGTAATCGTCCCAGCGTCCTTTGGATTCCGACGGCTTCTTGACCTCGAACAGATACATGTCATGCACCATGCGGCCGTCCTCGCGGATCCGCCCATTCTTGGCGAACATGTCGTTGATCGGGGTTTCCTTCATAATCTTGATGACGGCGGCGGCATCCGTCGTGCCGGCGGCCTTCACCGCCTTCAGGTAGTGGGTGACCGAAGAGTAAGTGCCGGCCTGAACCGAGGTCGGCATCCGCTTGACCCGTTCCATGAAGCGTTTTGAAAACGCCCGGGTCTCGTCATTGAGGTCCCAGTAGAACGCCTCGGCGAGCAACAATCCTTGCGCGGTATCGAGGCCGACGCTGTCGATGTCGGTGACAAAGGCGAGCAGCGGCGAGAGTTTCTGGCCGCCCTTGACGATGCCGAACTCGGATGCCTGCTTGATCGCGTTGATGGTGTCGCCGCCGGCGTTGGCGAGCCCGATCACCTTGGCCTTTGAGGCCTGCGCCTGCAGCAGGAAGGAGGAGAAATCCGAGGTATTGAGCGGATGGCGGACGCTGCCCAAGACCTTGCCGCCGCTCTTTTGCACGACGTTGGTGGTGTCCTTTTCCAGATCCTGCCCGAACGCATAATCCGCAGTCAGGAAGAACCAGCTGTCGAGGCCCTGCCGGACGGCGGCAAGACCGGTGACATTGGCCTGCGCAAAGGTGTCGAACACATAATGCACCGTAAAGGGACCGCAGGCCTCGTTGGAGAGGCGGATCGAGCCGGGTCCGTTGAACATGTTGATCTTTCCGCGCGCCTTCGAGACCTCGAGCGCGGCAAGCGCGGTTGCGGAAGCCGCGACGTCGAACAGCATTTCGACGTGCTGGTTGTCGAACATGTCGCGCGCGATGTTGGCGGCAAGATCGGCCTTGTTGAGATGGTCGGCCGTGACCACCTCGATCCGGCGGCCGAGCACCTCGCCGCCAAAATCCTCTACCGCCATCTTGGCGGCCGTCTCGCTGCCGGAGCCGGTGATGTCGGCATAAAGGCTCGACATATCGAGGATGCCGCCGAGCTTTAGGGGAGGCTTTTCCTGGGCCAAGGCTGATGGGGCCAAGGCCGATGGGGCCAAGGCTGAGGTCGCGGCGAGCGCCAGCAGCGAGGCAAGAACGCCAGCAAAAATCCGTTTCATCAGAACCTCCCTACCGGGACGCCGCATTGTGTTCGCGGCTTATTTGGATTGCCGCAATCATGCCGTAAGCGGTGGGTAGCGGCAAGCCGCGGGCGGGAGGCGGCGCCGATGCGGGCTAGCTGGCATCCTGCGCATTTTTCCGCAAAGCGGAATGATGTAGCGCCGGTTTCACGCGCTGCCAGCATACGGGAGCGGCTCAGCAAAAGCCCGCGAAGAGGATTGGAAAGGATGTAGGAAATGACCCAGCACAATTCGCGTTCAAACGACGAAACCGAAATCCTGGCGTTGATCGAGCGGTGGGCCCAGGCTGTTCGCAACCAGGATCGGGCGACAATTCGCGAAGCTCACGACGCCGACATGCTGATGTTCGACGTCCCGCCGCCGTTTCTGTCACGCGGCCTGGATGCGTATATGGCCACCTGGGAGCCATTTTTTTCAATGGCGGAGAAGCCGGTCGCGTTTCACTTTCACGACATCGAAATCACCGCCGGCGAGGACGTCGCTTTCGCCACCGCGGTCGGAAACTGCGTTTACTTCGATCCGAACGGCCATCGGCAACCTCTCCAGTTTCGATTGACGATGGGCCTGCGCAAGATCGACGGCCGCTGGCGCGTCATGCACGAGCATCACTCGGTGCCTGCAGAGGATTAGGGAATGCCGGTGGGAGATCGAGGGCCCTGTGAACAGGGGCAGAGCTCTGCGCCGGTCTCGTCGCATCCGCGGCGCGATGCCGTTGACTTCCATCGACCTCCGCGATCGTCATCAAAATGATTTCAAACAATGCTACTGATCGCGATCTTCGCGCCGAAGCCTAATCGCAAGGCAAAATCCGTCCCTATCGGAGCACGCTCAGTCGTGCCGCGAAATTCTGGTGTGGCATCGGAGACACGCGTTCGGACAAAGTTGCCGGCCTCGGCGCTCGCTTGTTGCAGGTGCGAGCACGCCGAGGCTACGGTCCGCCGCGCAACGACCGGTACGCTTTTGAGGAAGAGCAATGAAGCCATCTAACAGCGGCTGCAGCGGGTTTATTGGCCGGCTTTCGCTTCGATGTCGGCCGTCATTGCGGCGGCTGCCGGCAATGGCGGTGGCGCTGCTATTGCTGCTACTTCCGATCGGCGCCGGCAGCGCCAACGCCGCGGCGGCGACGGCCTCGGGTACCCATGTTTATCTTCTGCGCGGCGTCCTCAATATCTTCTCGCTGGGCATGGACCAAATCGCGGCCAAGCTGCAGGCGCAGGGCATCAATGCCACCGTGGCCAACTACCTCTCGTGGGCGTCGCTCGCGGATGAAGCCGCCGCGGAATACAGGAGCGGGCGGACCAAGACGATCGTTCTGGTCGGACACTCCTCCGGCGCGACGGCGCTGCCCGATATGGTAGCGCGCCTGGATCACCTTGGCGCCCCTGTCAAGCTCGCGATCGGCCTGGATTCGGTGTTTCGCACCAGCCTGACCGGACGCGTCGGGCGCTATATCAATTTCTACGTTGCCAATGGCAACGGCGAACCTGTCGCCAGGACCGCCCAATTCCGCGGCGAGCTGCAGAATGTCGACGTCGGCAGATTGGGTATGGCGCATCTCACGATCGACAAGAACGAGCTCATGCAGCAAAAGGTGATCAGCGCCATCGACGCGGTGGCCTTTAGCCGCCCAGCCGCCTCGGCAGCACAGGCGCAAGCGAGCGTCGCAAGGCCGCCTTCGGGCGCGACGACCGTTCCGACGCGGGCGAGCAGATGAATTTCGCCGCATAGGCATGCCCGTCCTTGGTAGGAAGGCGAGCGCAAGCGTCGCCGTTCTTCGGACTGGCGTTAGCGGAAGCGATGCCGTCCTTCCGACAGCGATGGGGCTTCCACGTCGCGCGCCTTAAGGGCGCCTCAAATCCTGCCCATTCGTCAGCCAGAAGGGCCGCGGACGAGCCCTTGTGATTCATCGATGAGCGTCTGGGATAATTGACGTGCCCGTGCTTTGACGGCACAAGCAGGGAGCGCATGATCCGTCCGACGCAAGTTGCAGCCTTCGTGATCGGGACGATGCTATCCGCCAGCATGGTCCAGGTCGGCTTCGATCCGGCCAAAGCGGGCTCGAGCACGGCGCCGAGCGAGCAACTCCTATCGCCGCCGGTCGCGGGGCAGGCCGCGATTGAGCCGCGCGGGCGCGTCTACCTGTTCCGTGGCGCGCTGGGCCCGTTCTTCTCGCGCGGGATGGACCACCTGACGGACAAGATCGAGCATGCCGGTTTTACCGCAAGCGTTGATGAATTCACGATTTGCCGGCTGATCGCCGCGAAGGCCATTCGCCAGTACCACGAGGATCCTGCGCCGATCATCCTGATCGGTCACTCGATGGGTGGATATTGTGCAGTGATATTCGCGGAGGTTCTACAGGCTGAGAACATCCCGGTCAGCCTGGTCGTCGCCATCGATCCGGCGCACGCCACCCACAGCGTGCCGCTCAATGTCGAACGCTTCATCAACATCTTTCTGTCGAAGAGCGTTTTGGGTGGCGGCGATGTCAAGCCGTTAGCGGGCTACCAGGGCCACTACGCCAGCTTCGATCTCTCGGAGCATGACGAGGTTACCCACATCAACATCGAAAAGATGGAGCAGGTCCACGCCCAGTTGCTGACCAAGATCGCGCAGCTCGCGAGGACCCCGGCGAAGGGCGCAGGCGAGACGGTGCCGCTGCGCTACATCGTTCCCGCCAACGCCGAAATCGAGCTGTGGGACAGCGGCATGCCGGTGATCGCCCGTCCCGGCGACACGCTGCAGTCGATCGCTGCGTCCTACCACGTGCCGCTCTGGTCGATCACCCAGATGAACAAGGGGGCGGACAACACGCCGCTGGTGCCGGGCGAGCGCATCGTCGTGCCGCGCCATCTGGTGCCGCTCGCCGAGGTCTCCGCGCACGCGCCGTCTTCGCGCTGAGGCGCGGATCCGAAAAAAGCACGCCGCTTTTGCGAAATTTAGCTAACGCACCGGCAACAGCGGAACCAGCATCGGAACGCGCCGGCAGTAGCGGCCATAGGCGTCCGCGCCCAGCTCTTTCGTCAGGAAGCCTTCTTCCATGCGGGCTTTCAGCGACATGCCGAGCGAGATCAGCACCGCGCCGAGCATTGCAGTCACCGTTCCGACGCCAACGCCCGTCGCCAGGATGGCTGCGATCAACCCGGTGTAGATCGGATGGCGCACCAGCCCGTAAGGACCGGTATCAATGACCCGATGGCCTTCCTTGCGCGTGATCGCATTCGACCAAAAGCGTCCGAGATGAATTCGCGCCCACCATGTGAACGAAATGCCCGCGAGCGTCAGGACCGCGATCACGTAGATGCCGACGCTGCCAAAATGCCAAATGGGCGCCTCGCCCAAGAGCTGCGCGGTCCACGGCGTGAATAGAATGGCTCCGGCGAGAATCGGAATGCGATAGGCGCGGGAGTCCCATGTCATCACGTGCTTTTCGGTTCGACCGGACCAGAACGAGGCCACCACCCAGCTGATAAGCCAGGCAATCCAGATGAGCGCCAACAACTGGGTGGGCCAGGTGGCGGTCCACCCACTCCACGCGAAGGCGAATATTTGACCGAGATCATGAGACATGTTGCAGGCATTTTATTGTGTAATCAGATCAAACGCCATACCGGCGGCGGCGTTGGAGGTGGGACGTTTCAATACACCGGCGTGGTCCCTGCCCTCAATTCATAGTTTTGGCCGGCGGCGCCCAGAAGATAAGCGATGGTTTCCCGCAACGCGGGCTCGACCGGCCGGGGGGCGTAGCCCAGTTCACGCTGCGCTTTTTCGATCGACAACACCCTCGCCCGCAACGCGATGCGAACGCCTTCGGCGGTGCCGGACGGAGGCCGGCGCGTGATATGATCGGCGATGAACTCCAGCAGCGCAGCGGTTATTTCCGCCAAGCGGCCGGGAACCGGAACGAGCGGACTGAGACGACCGCTCATCACCGCCATCAGCCGGAGAACCTGCTTCAGCGAAATACATTCGCCACCAAGAATGTAGCGATGTCCAACCTTCCCGCGCTCCATGGCGAGCACCAGGCCCGTCGCGGCATCGCGGACATCGACAAGGTTCACGATGAAATCGAGATATAATTGAAGACGGCTGTCGAGAAAGTGCCGGAGCATCGCCGCCGGCGGCGTCAGATTGTGGTCGTCAGGCCCGATCGGCATCGTCGGACAACCAATGACCACTGGAAAACCGGATTCCGCCGCTCGCATTGCGAGCTGATCGGCAAGCATTTTCGAGCGCGTATAGGGACCCGGCATATCTTCGGCCGGCGGCAGAAAATTCTCCGCGGCGGCGTTCTCCGACGGCCAGCGGCGGAACAGAATGGATTCAGTCGAGCAATGCAGAAACCGTGCAACGCCGCGCTTGCGCGCAGCCGCAATGACCACCTCGGTGCCGCCGTAATTGACGGCATGAAAATCGTTTTTGCGCGGCAGCCACATGCCGGGCAGTCCGGCGAGGTGATAAACCTGATCGACGCCGTCGAGCGCAGCATCCACCACGTCCTTGTCAAGCACCGAGCCGCCGACATACTGCACCTCGGGCAGCGCGCGGGCCGGAGGCTTCAGATCAAGCACGCGCACGGTGCGGCCACGCTCGGCCAGTGCCGAGACCAAATGCTGTCCGATGAAACCGCTGCCGCCAGTGACGAGTACCCGTGTCATGCGTGTGGGCGCGGCTCGGCCTGGCGTTTCTCGGCGTAACGCGAGGAGTTGTGCCGCGCCGATTGCGGAGCCTGCTGGAGAACGCCGGCAAGATCGTCCCGAAAGCCGAGGGCGATGAACAATTTGGCCATCACGAACATCGGTCCGAGCAACAGGTGAATGGGATTATCCACGAGCGAGGGCTGGCGACGCTCGAAGACCCGGTGCCCGACGATTTGCGAGGTGACCCCGACCGCGATCAACACAACCGTGATCGACCACATGCCGGTAGAGCCCACATGGCCCACGATCAGCGCGGCGGCTGAAAGCAACACCACCGCAGCACCGAGGATCGCTGCTCCAAGTGCCCCATCGAGCAGCAACCAGTAGATCAACACCGGCACCACCGCGATGGTCGCCGCGCTGGCTTGCACACCGAACGCCGTCACCGACCACGCGCTCAGCGGAAGGACGGCAGCCAGGAACAAAAGCACGATGCCGACCACATGCAACGCGCAATTCCGGGGATCGCGGTGATATTCGACGTAATCCGTAAGTTGCCGCTGGAAAAATTTATTCATGCAAGGTTCGCCGCCGTTTTCGCAAAGCGTGGCTCGCGCGCCATAAATAGTCACAAAAACCAGCTGTACCGCGCTGCATTAGCTAGCCGCCATCAGACAGACAATGGTATCTAAACTTGGGTCAAAGTGCGGCTATGGGGCCATCGCGTGCGGAAGAGCCGCCACCATTCACGAATTCCACAGGAATTCAGCCAGATATCGGGTTGCAGCATGAAACCGGCGACCGGTATGGCAGCGCATAGTGACGGCTTTTTTACGCTAGTGTTGCCGTTCGGCCTCAGCATCGCGCTCTCGGCGTCTCCTGCATTTGCCGGGGGGTGCGCCTTCGAGCCGCAGGGCGAAGGTCGGGTCGCAGCCGTGATCGACGCACGCAGCTTTCGCCTTGCCGACGGTCGTGAAATTCGTCTAGCCGGCATCGAGCCGGCAGTGTCCGCGACCACGGGCAGGGCTCGCACCGCGGCATTATCGGCGATCATTGCAGGCCACGACGTGACATTGCGCGGCCAGGACGACGGGCCCGACCGCTATGGCCGGCAAGTGGCCTTCGTGTTTCTAGCCGCCTCCGAAAACCTGGTTCAGGGCCTGTTGCTTTCCCAAGGCGAGGTGCTCCTTTCCGCCGATGTGACCGACAAGGACTGCGCCGCGGCCCTTGTCGCCGCCGAGGCGGAGGCGCGGCAGGCGAAACGGGGAACCTGGGCTGACGCTTCGGTCATAAAAAACGCAGAAAGTCCTGACGATATTTTGACCGGGATCGGGCGGTTTACAGTGGTCGAGGGCAAGGTATTGTCCGTACGGCAAGCTGGGGCGACGACTTATCTCAATTTTGGGCGGAACTGGACACAGGACTTCGCTGTGACTATTCCAAGGCGCATGACGCCGGCGATCGAGGCTGCCGGTCTCACCCTTAAGTCGCTGGAGAACAAGCGGATTCGAGTCCGCGGCTTTGTCGAGGCGCGCGGCGGGCCCCGAATTGAGGTGCTTCGGGTGGGGCAGATCGAAGTGCTGGGCGTGAACTAGAGCATAAGATCGGATAAGCCTGCCCCTTACCGGATAACGGGATGGAACTGGTATTCGGCTTGAGCCGAGGGATCGTGCTCAAACAAAATGCTTGAGCAGGATGAGTGTTCGAACAAAAGTCACCGCGTTGCAGCGCGCGTCATTCTTGCAGATTACGTAGTTCGTACAGATTAAGAGTAGCTGAAGTGGATGGGTTGGTGGGACGGCGCAAGTGGGGAATGAGCCGCCGCCTTTGGGCCGCGCCGGGGCTGTTGTGCCTCGCGCTGGCGCTCGCGGCCTGCGGCGAAATGGGCCGTTTGCAGACCGCGGCGCCGTCGGCAAGCCCCGCCAAGCCGAACCGCACCGTCGCGCAGACTCCCGCTGCCGAGAAAGAGCATGAGCGCATCCTCTCCTCCTATGGCGGCGCCTACGACGATCCCAAACTGGAAGCGCTGATCACCAAGACCGTCGACCGGCTGGTCGCCGCGTCCGACCGTCCTGATCAGGCCTACAAGGTGACGATCCTCAATTCCGGCGCGGTGAATGCGTTCGCGCTGCCGACCGGCCAGCTTTACGTGACCCGCGGCCTCATCGCGCTTGCGAGCGACACCTCGGAATTATCCTCCGTGCTCTCCCACGAGATGGCGCATGTGCTGGCAAAGCACGCCTCGATCCGGGAGGACCAGGCGCGGCAAGCCGCCATCGTCGCGCGCGTGGTGACCGACATGAGCAACGATCCCGACCTCACCGCCTTTGCGCTCGCCAAGTCCAAACTGACGATGGCAAGCTTTTCCCGCACCCAGGAGTTCGAGGCCGACGACATCGGCGTCGGCATTTCGGCGCGTGCACATTTCGACCCCTACGGCGCCTCGCGTTTCCTGACCTCGATGGAACGCAATGCCGAGCTGAAGGCCGGCAAGACCTCGCTCGATCCACGGGTGCAGGACTTCCTGTCGTCGCATCCGGCGACACCCGAGCGGGTGCAGCGGGCGCAGGCGACCGCACGGCAATATACCTCGCCGGAAGGCGGCGAGCGCGACCGCGAGGATTATCTCGCGGCGATCGACAACATCGTCTATGGCGAAGACCCGAGCGAAGGATTCGTGCGCGGCCGGCGCTTCCTGCACCCGAAACTGGGCTTCACCTTCCAGGCGCCCGACACCTTCACGCTGGACAATACCGCGCAGGCCGTGATCGGCGTGCGCGAAGGCGGCGCGCAGGCGATGCGCTTCGATGTGGTGCGGGTGCCGGCGGAACAAACGCTCGGGGACTATCTCAATTCCGGCTGGATGGAGAATGTCGACAAGGCCTCGACCGAAGATCTCACCATCAATGGCTTCCCGGCGGCTTCCGCCGCTGCCCACGGCGATCAGTGGCAGTTCAAGGTCTATGCGCTGCGGTTCGGCAGTGACGTCTACCGCTTCATTTTTGCCAGCCGCCAGAAGACCACCGAAACCGAACGCAACGCGCGCGAGACCGTGAATTCGTTCCGCCGCCTGACGCTCGAGGAGATTCAGGCCGCGCGGCCGCTGCGCATCAAGGTCATCACCGTGCAGCCGGGCGATACCGTGGAATCGCTGGCGCACCGCATGTCCGGCGTCGACCGCCCGACCGAGCGCTTCCGTGCCCTCAACGGCCTCGATGCCCGTGCCCAGGTCAAGGTCCGCGACCGCGTCAAGATCGTGGTGGATTGACGCGCGATTCGATCGGCTTAGCCGTCATTGCGAGCGAAGCGAAGCAATCCATGGCCACGCGGGAAGAATGGATTGCTTCGTCGCAAGTGCTCCTCGCAATGACGGCGCAAGACGTAGCCCGCATGAGCGCAGCGACATGCGGGTGTTCATCGAGACTCTTCCCCGGATGTCGCTTCGCTCATCCGGGCTACGCTTGCTCCTCGCAAAGATGGGTGTTGCAAACCCCTAGCCCGCCCCGTCATTCCGGATGGTCCGAAGGACCAGACCCGGAATCTCGAGATTCCGGGTTCGCGCTGCGCGCGCCCCGGAATGACCGGCGAACAAAAAAAGCCCGGTCGCTGGACCGGGCTTTTGATCTTCAATCCTGTTGTTTCTTTCAGGCGGCTTCGTCCTCGACGGCGGCGTCGTCACCGTCGCCTTCTTCGACATCGCCTTCGGCCTCACCCTCGGCGCCGGCCTCGGTTTCGGTCTTGGCGCCGCGGCGCGGGCTCTTGGCGAGCTGGCTTTCGATTTCCTTGACCGCTTCGGTCTCGGTCGAATGCTGCACGACGGCGATTTCACGCGACAGCCGATCGAGCGCCGCTTCATAGAGCTGGCGTTCGCTGTAAGACTGTTCGGGCTGCGATTCCGAACGATAGAGATCGCGCACCACTTCGGCGATCGCGACGATATCGCCCGAATTGATCTTGGCTTCATATTCCTGGGCCCGGCGCGACCACATCGTGCGCTTGACCCGCGCGCGGCCTTTGAGGGTTTCCAGGGCCTTCTTCACCAGCACCGGCTCCGACAATTTGCGCATGCCGACATTGGCGACCTTCGCGGTCGGCACCCGCAGCGTCATCTTGTCCTTCATGAAATTGATCACGAACAGCTCAAGCCTGGCACCTGCGATCTCCTGCTCCTCGATGGCGAGGATCTGGCCGACGCCGTGGGCGGGATAGACCACGAATTCATTGGTCTTGAAGCCCTGACGCTGGGTCAGGACCTTCTTCTCTTCGACGCGGGGCGCTGCAGCAGGCGGCTTCGCCGCGACGATAGGCTTATGCGCCACCGGCCTTGCAGCGGTCTTCGGGGCAGCAGCGGCGGCTTTAGGATGAGTGGCTTTAAGATGAGTGGGTTTAAGATGAGTCTTGGCGGCGTGCTTCGAAGCAGTGGCCTTCGAGCCCGTCGCTTTCGCGGCAGTCTTGGCAGTCTTATGTGGCATTGCGCTTCTTTTGTTCTTGGAGGATTTTGCAGCCGATCCCTTCACGGAAGTCCGGGCACGGCTCTTGCTTGCGCTGCGGCTGGCCGTAGCGGCTTTTCTGGAAGATTTTGAAGCACTCTTTTTACGCGTTTTCTGTGACACAGCCTGTGCGCGGAACTGCCACGCCCCTGTTCGATGTTTTCGCGGAACCCAACAAAGGGTCAAAGCGGCTGACCCGATTCAGCTCACAATGTGCCCAATATAGCACATTTTCCGTAAAAATCAATGATTTAGAGGCCTTCA
>Ga0209153_1000350_pt1 | contig 23032 bp, 10 predicted proteins | sample GraSoiAngelo_120_FD_185877 | JGI IMG/M metagenome (GOLD analysis project Ga0209153, IMG submission 185877) | Grasslands soil microbial communities from the Angelo Coastal Reserve, California, USA - 14_0919_09_20cm (SPAdes) (version 2) | ecosystem: Environmental > Terrestrial > Soil > Grasslands ...
AATTTTGGTCGGGGCGCGGAGTCGCCGTTAACCGCTTTGTGCGCTCCTCTCGCTCCACGAGCCGCGCAGTCGTGTCCTGCCGAGCTTGAGCCGACGCCCCGATAAAGTTTGAAGGTGGCGGCGGGAGTCGAACCCGCATCGCTCGCTTACGGGGCGAGCGTTCTCTGACCAGTTGAACTACACCACCCAAATTTGGCTGTGGTCTTCGGAGTCGAACCGAAACCGTTCTGATTAACAATCAGATGCTCTGCCAGTTAAGCTAGACCACAAAGAAAGCAGATGGTCGAGAAAGGATTTGAACCTTTGCCCCGCGCTTTGTAAGAGCGCCGCTCTAGCCGGACTGAGCTACTCGACCGAAAGGTAACGATGAATGATGAACTGTTCTTCATTCCGCGTTCAGCGTTCCTCGCTCAGCGTTTCTCTTGAAGCCCGCGACGAGATTTGCACTCGTAACCTCTGCCGTACCGGGACAGCGCGCGCTCTGGTTTGCGCCACGCGGGCGGAGGGGCGCGGGCGCGGAGTGAGGCGCGCTCGCGCTGCTGTGGAGATTGCATGTGGGAAGCGGGAGTCGAACCCGCGTCGCGGACATGGCAAGCCCGCACTCTCGACCGGCTGAGCTATTCCCACAGAAAAAGTTTGGTGAGCCGGGCAGGACTCAAACCTGCGCTCTCCTGCTTCGGAGACAGGCGCTCTCGTTCAACTGAGCTACCGGCCCTTAAAGGTTTTGGTGGATCGCCTGAGATTTGCACTCAGCCCTCTTGCTTGCAAGGCAAGTGTGCCGCTCGCAACACCTGCAACCCACATTGAACGGAATTTGATCCGGGTAGAAAGATTCGAACTTTCGCCACGAGTGCCCAGGACTCGGATGCTTGCTCACTACACCATACCCGGAAGGAAAACGAGGAACGAGGAACTGCTTTTCATTTCGCGTTCAGCGTTCATCATTCATCGTTTCATTTATGGGTCAGGAGAGACTTGAACTCTCACCTCCCGGCTTAAAAGGCCGGTACTCAGCCATTTGAGTTTCTGACCCATGCGTTTGAAGCGGGAGACGAGAATTGAACTCGCGGCCTCAGGTTTGGAAGACCCGCGCTCTGCCTGTTGAGCTACTCCCGCGCAATTTTGTCTGTTGAGCCGGATGCCCCCAGAAGGAGTCGAACCTTCACTCCGCGGTTTAAGAGACCGCTGCTTTGCCGTTTAAGCTATGGAGGCGTTGTTGAGAATTGACAGGGCGTATCGGATTTGAACCGATGAAATACTTGATTGAGAATCAAGCCGCTTCGACCGCTTGCATAACGCCCCAAAGATAGTGACGAGTGACGAGCAAGCACAAGGCTTTTTACTTGGCACTTGTCACTGCTTTTAAGGTCGGCTAGTGGGACTCGAACCCGACAACCTCTGCATTCACAGTGCAGCGCTCTGCCCGCTTGAGCTATAGCCAACATAAACGCAGGCGGTGCGTGCGGGATTCGAACCCGCGATCTCTGCCTTGACAAGGCAGCGTCTTGAGCCGGACTAAACGAACGCACCGTAAATTTTTCGGCACAGGGACGACGGGATTCGAACCCGCAATCTTCAACTTGAAGGGCTGACGGCTTAAACCAGTTTGCCTACGTCCCCATTAACCATGTAGGTCTGCGGGTTGATGCGAGAGGAGAGATTCGAACTCTCACGCTCTTGAATGAACGCGAAGGTTTGAGCTTCGTGCGTCTGCCTGTTTCCGCCACTCTCGCGCGTGGGATGCCATGGCGGGAGTTTATGCGCCTCGGGCATGTGTGTCTGCCAATTCCACCACATCGGCTGAAAAAAGGTTTGATGCGGAGGGCGGGAGTTGAACCCGCATGAGCCAGCGTCTGAGACTGGTGCGTCTGCCTGTTTGCGCCACCTCCGCATGAAGATCAAAGTTGCCGACGGAGAGATTCGAACTCTCAACTTTTCGCTTTTAAGGCGAACGCCTCTACCAAGTTGGGCCACATCGGCGTATTCATGAATGAACCCGGTTGGATTTGAACCAACGACCTCGACCTTCGCAGAGTCGCGCTCTCGTTCCGCTGAGCTACGGGTTCGACTTGACGGAGGCGGTGCGAGTCGAACGCACATAGGCTCGAAAGCCCGGCAGCTTAGCACGCTGCTGCCCTACCAGTTAGGCGACGCCTCCAAAATGTGTGTGCGAGAGTTTGACGGAAGGTAGAGGAATCGAACCTCTGTAGGCATTCTCACGCCCGGCAGTTTTCAAGACTGCTGCCGTACCAACTTCGGCGTACCTTCCAAACACCTCAACAGGGGCGGCACGATTCGAACGCGCATGCGCGGTTTTGGAGACCGCGTTGTTAGCCAGTTACATCACGCCCCCATGTGATCATTCAATGCATGCGGTAGGACTTGCACCCACGATAGTCCGAAGACTCCTGATCTACAGTCAGGCGCTTTTGCTGCTCAGCCACGCATGCTTAAATCTGTTATGATAAAAAGCGACGAGGACAGGAGATGAATGTGACCGGACACACTTCGGCGCACACTTCTCCTGAGAGTGGCGCGGCTGCTGGACTCTCGCAAAGCACGACAGCCGGCCACTCCGCGAAGGCATCCCTGCCCTCGTCATTCACACAAGGCACTTCAGTTGTCAAAAAACTTAAGGAGCGGGCTTTTTCAGCTTCCCATGGAAGCCGGCCCGCTCCTTCAATTCTCGCGTTTTTACTGGGAATTTTGGGAGCGGGAGCCGCTCCCGCTTATGTCACAGATGCAATTGACGCTGATCGGAAATCCCGCCGACTTCCGCTGCTTCGGGTCTATTACCAAGCACGTCAAACGCTAATGATAGGCTTATCGAACTCGGACAATAGACGGACCGGTGCAGACCGGCCAACGTGGCGGCAAACGACCAGAGGTCGCCCGCGCCCGTGCCGCGCATCATGTCTCGTTTTGTCCGGTTCATCGTCATCGAAGTTTCTCGCTCACCTCACACGCGCCGATCTGTCATCAAGCGCGAGTTGCCTTTTATAAGCTCATTCGCTTTTTCTGTCAACTAACTTTTTCGTGCATGATGGATCGAAGCACGATCAGTTGTCGTTGAGTTAGTTGCTTGCCGCTATGACTTGCGTTGTCTGAAGCGACAACTGCCAGCCGGATGTAAGAACGCACTGATTCGGATTTTGTTGCAGAAAATTTTATCGGCCGAAAAGTTTCAATCCACGCGCCCGCGCCTCCGCCAACTTCACGAGAAACTCATCGCGACTGATCTCTTTCGCGCCGAGCGCGGCCATGTGCGGCGACATCACCTGCACGTCGAGCCAATCTAACCCGCGCGCTTGCAGATGCTCGATCAAGAACAGCAGCGCGAGCTTCGAGGCGTTCGAGCGCAGATGAAACATGGACTCGCCTGCGAACGCGCCGCCCGCGTCCACGCCATAGAGACCGCCGACTAACTCATCGCCGGCCCAAGCCTCGATGCTGTGCGCATGACCGGCCTGATGCAATGCACAGTAAGCGCGCCGCATCTGCGGCGTGATCCAAGTGCCCTGCTCGCTCGTGCGCCGGATGTTGGCGCAACAGGTGATGACGGCGGAGAAGTTGCGATCAATCGTGAAGCGAAAAGGGGCGCGGCGTTGTGCGCGTCTGAGACTGCGCGGCACGTGCAGGTCTTTGAACTCAAGGATGGCGCGTTCTTCTGGACAGAACCAAGTTAGCGGCCAGCCGTCAATCGGCCAAGGGAAGACGCCTTGACGATAGGCATTGAGCAGGTTGCGCGCGTTCAGTTCGCCGCCGAGCACAAGGATGCCTTCATGAGCGGCGGTGCGCGGATCGGGGAACTGAATCAGAGCCATGCGAACTGTCTTGCTTTATTGGTTAGGAAAGCGCAGCACAAGCTCGCCGGCTTGCACTTCGATTGAGACTTCGCCGCCGGCTGAGAGATTGCCAAACAGAATCTCTTCGGCAAGCGGCGCTTTGATCTTCGTCTGAATCAGACGCGCCATCGGCCGCGCGCCGAACTGTCGATCAAAGCCATGCTCCGCGAGCCAAGCGCGCGCCGGTTCAGTCAGACGCACGCTCGCTTTCTGTTCGACTAACTGCGCGTTCAACTCGCCGATGAATTTATCAACCACGCGTTCGATCACTTCAAAGCTCAACGCCTCAAACGCGATCCATGCGTCAAGCCGGTTGCGAAACTCGGGGCTGAAGGTGCGTTCTATCGCGCCGCGCCCGCGTCCACGACCTGTTGTGTTGGTTTGAAAGCCGATGCCGCCCGCGCTCAGTTCATGCGCGCCCGCGTTCGTCGTCATGATCAGGATGACGTTGCGGAAGTCGGCACGCTTGCCGTTGTTGTCCGTCAACGTCGCGTGATCCATCACCTGCAACAGAATGTTGAAGAGGTTCGGATGCGCCTTCTCGATCTCGTCAAGGACGAGCACAGCATAAGGCGTCTTGTTGATCGCGTCGGTTAACAAGCCGCCTTGATCAAAGCCGACGTAACCGGGCGGTGCGCCGATGAGCCGCGAGACCGTGTGCGCTTCGGCGTACTCGCTCATGTCGAAGCGCAGAAAGTTGACGCCGAGCACGCGCGCGAGTTGTTTAGCCAACTCTGTCTTGCCGACGCCGGTCGGGCCGGAGAACAGAAACGAGCCGACGGGTTTTTCGGGTTGACCCAAGCCCGCACGCGACAATTTGATCGCATTCGCGATCTGCTCAATCGCATGATCCTGTCCGTAGATGACCGCCTGCAACTCTTTTTGCAGATCGCGCAAGCGATCCTTTTCGTCGCTCACGACCGTCTTCGGCGGAATCTTCGCCATGCGTGCGACGACCGTCTCGACATCTTTTGGTCTGATCGTTTTCGGCCGCTTCTCCGGCGGCAACAACTTAACGGCCGCGCCCGCCTCGTCAATCACGTCAATCGCCTTGTCCGGCAGAAAACGATCATGCAGGTACTTCGCAGACAATTCCGCAGCCACGCGCAAAGCGTCCGTCGTGTAGCGGACGCCGTGATGCTCTTCGTAATAACTCTTCAAGCCGTGCAGGATCGCAACGGTCTCTTCGACGCTCGTCTCGCCGATCTCGATCTTCTGAAACCGGCGCGCGAGTGCGCGGTCGCGTTCAAACGCCGCTTTGTATTCGCCGTAAGTGGTCGAGCCGATGCAGCGCAACTCGCCCATGGCGAGCGCGGGCTTGATGATGTTTGAGGCATCCATCGAGCCGCCCGAAACTGCGCCCGCGCCGACGATGGTGTGAATCTCGTCAATGAAGAGGATCGCGCCGGGAATTTTTTTGAGCGCGTTGATGATCGCTTTGAAGCGTTGCTCGAACTCGCCGCGATACTTCGTGCCCGCTAGCACAGCACCCATGTCGAGCGCATAGACGTGCGCGTCCTTCAACACATCGGGCACTTCGCCCAGATGAATCTTGCGCGCCAGCCCTTCGGCAATCGCAGTCTTACCCACGCCCGGCTCGCCCACGTAGATCGGGTTGTTCTTTCGTCGCCGGCAAAGAATCTGGATCGTGCGCTCGACTTCGGCTGTGCGTCCGATGAGCGGATCAATGCCGCCTGCTGCGGCGCGCTCAACCAAATTAACAGTGAAGGCGGCGAGCGGATCGGCCGGCGTCTGTGCATCCTCTTCATCGCCTGCTTCGATGGGCAGCGACGCGGGCTGCGGGTTCAGTTTCGAGATGCCGTGCGCGATGTAGTTGAGCACGTCGAGGCGTGTGACGCCTTGTTGCCGGAGCAGATAGACGGCGTGCGAGCGTTCGGCTTGATAGAGCGCGGCGAGGATGTTGCCGCCGTTGACTTCCTTTTGCCCGCTGCCTTCGGCTTGCAGGAGCGCGTATTCGAGCACGCGCTGAAACATCGCGGTCTGCTCCGGCAGTTCCGTTAGCTCACCGGCGCGCGGCAGTAAGTTCTCATCGAAAAACTTCTCAAGCTCACGTTTCAATTTTGGAATGTTGCCGCCGCACTGCTTGATGACATTGGCGGCCGTGCGGTCGCCCAACAGCGCGTACAACAGATGTTCCAGCGTCACATATTCGTGCCGCCGCCGGATCGCCTCTTCCACCGCTGCCGTGAGCGTCGCTTGTAACTCTCTCGTGATCATAAAACTCGGAGAACAGTTTTCAGTTTTCGGTTTTCAGTTTTCAGCCTATCCATGATCTCTATTCTCTAATCGTTGTCTGTCTCAGCCTCTTCAACCGTGCAGAGCAACGGGTATTCGCGCGCCTGCGCTAGTTCCAACACCTTCGCCGCTTTCATCTCCGCCACTTCGTAAGTATAGATGCCGGCGACGCCGACGCCTTCCAAGTGCACCTTGAGCATGATGTGGAAGGCTTCGGCTTCGGGCAGACCGAAGACCGTCTGCAAGACATAGACGACAAACTCCATCGTCGTGAAGTCGTCATTATGCAGCAAGACCTTGTAGAGCGGCGGTTTCTGCAACCGCGTCTTGCTCTCGGTGACGACCTGCTCGTCCAGTTCGTAATCGCGTTCGGGCATCGCCAGATATTTTATAGCGATGCACGGCGGAATGCGACCAGCCCGGCAACTTAATTTTGCTCACGAGTTATAACGGCAGGCGCAGGCGCGCTTCGCAGCCCTGTGCGTTGCGCCGGTTGGCGAGTGTCAGCGTGCCGCCGTGCGCTTCGGCGATCTGGCGACTGAGGACGAGACCGATGCCTGAGCCGCCGGGTTTGGTCGTGAAGAACGGGACGAAGAGATTCGCGGTGTTCGACAGACCCGGCCCCTCGTCTTCGATCCAGACGTTGAGGTGCGTCGCCGTCCGGCCCCAACTGACGCGCACGCCGCCGCCCGTTTGCAGCGCGGCATCAACGGCGTTGCGCAAGAGATTGATGAGCAACTGATCGAGTTGATCCTCGTCCGCTTGGATCGTTAGCTCCGGCCCCGTTTGCAGCGTCACGTTGAGTCGCGTCTCAAGCGCGACGACGCGGCGCACCCACGCGCCCACGTCGAGCGGCTTGAACTGTGGCGGCGGCAGGCGTGCGAGATGCGCATAAGCCTGCATGAAGCGCGAGAGCGCGGCCGAGCGGTCTTCGATGACCGTGAGACCGCGCTGCATGTCTTCGTGCCAGTCGGTGGGGCGCGGCGAGCGTATGAGCAAACTACCGAGGCTGCCCGCGATGGATTTGATCGGCGCGAGCGAGTTGTTGAGTTCATGACCAAGCACACGCACGAGACGCTGCCAAGCCGTGCGCTCTTCTTCGCGCAAGGTGCGACTGAGATCGGCCAGCACGAGCAACTGGTGCGGTCGCCCGCGTTCGCGAAAAGTGCTGCGGCGCACGTCCCAACGCCCCGTGCCGCCGGGAAAAGTCTTGGCGAGCGTGCGCGCGTTCGTGTCGTCGGACGCGCCGTTGAGACAATCCGCGAGGTTGAGATCAACAGCCGTGCGCCCGATCAAACGTTCGGCCGGTTGCGCGAGCAGACGTTCGCCCGCGCGATTGACGAGCCGCAACCGCGCGTCCGCATCGAAGGCGAAGATGGCCACGTCAATCTCGGCCATCACCGTGCGCAAGAGCGCCGTCGCTTCCATCGCGCCGAGTCGCTGTTCGCGCAAGGTCTCGCCCAAAGCGTTGACCTCCAACATCACTTCGCCGAGCGCGTCGTCGTGGCGTGCGCCGCGCGCGCGGATCGAGTAGTCGCCCTCGCGCAGCGCGGCCAAGAGATTCGAGACCGTCTGCAAGTGGCGGACGACGCGCTCGCGCAAACTGAACGCGAAGCCGAGCCAGCAACAAGCGATCAAGACGGTGAGCGTCCATTGTACTTTGGCCGTGTAGTCGTGATCCCAAAGCAAGATGAGCGCGATCAAAGAACCGGGCAGACCCGAAAGCAGCGCGAACCAGAGCAGACGCCGCTCGTGGCTCGCGCGTGTGTGTTCATCTCGCTGATCGCCTTTCATAGACCGTAGCGTTGCAGCCGGCGATAGAGCGCGCTGCGGCTGAGACCCAGAGCCTCTGCGGCCTGATTGACGTTGCCGTCGAAGCGCGCCAGCGTCTTGCGGATCAAGTAAGCTTCAACTTCGTCGAGGTTCATCTCTTCCAGACCGCGCACAGGCTCGCGTCCCGCTTGCAGGTTGAGATCGCGCGCTTCAATCATCGTGCCCTTCGCCAACAACATCGCCCGCTCGACCATGTGACTCAACTCGCGCACGTTGCCCGGCCAAGCGTAGCGCGCGAGCACGGCAAGCGCGTCGGCGGAAAAACCGTTGAAGGGTTTGCGATAGCGCCGCGCGTGTTGATTAAGAAAATAGCGCGCGAGCAAAGGAATATCTTCCGGTCGTTCGCGCAAAGGCGGCAGATGTATCTCGACCGTGTTCAGCCGAAAGAGTAGGTCTTGGCGAAAACGGTTCGCGGCGATCTCTTCTTTCAAGTCCGCGTTTGTCGCCGACAGAATCCGCACGTCCACGCGCCGCGTCTTGGATGAGCCGACGCGCTCGAACTCGCCCGTCTCAACCACGCGCAACAACTTCGCCTGCTGCGCCAAGGGCACGTTCGCGATCTCGTCGAGAAAGAGCGTGCCGCCATCCGCCAGTTCAAAACGCCCGACGCGATCCGTCTTCGCATCAGTGAACGCGCCTTTGACGTGCCCGAACAGTTCCGACTCGAACGTGCCTTCGGAGAGCGCGCCGACGTTCACCGTGATCATCGGCTTCGCGGCACGCGGCGAGAGCGCGTGCAAGGTCTGCGCGACGACCTCTTTGCCCGTGCCGTTCTCGCCTGTGATAAGCACGTTCGCTTCCGACGGCCCGACCGATTCGATCAGTTGCAACACAGGCTGCATGCTCGCGGACGTGGCCAGCAAGATGGGCGGCTTCACGCCATCGCGCAGCAACTGATTCTCGGCTTCGAGTTGTTCGCCTTTGCGCAAGGCGCGCCCCAACTCGATCTGCGTGCGCAAGACCGTGAGCAAGCGCGCATTCTCCCAAGGCTTCTGAATAAAATCGCGCGCGCCGCGCCGCATCGCTTCGACCGCTAGTTCGACGCTGCCCCAAGCGGTCATCACGACGACGGGCAGCGTCGCATCGAGTTGCTGCAAGCGCGTGAGCAGATCGAGACCTTCGTGGCCCGAGGTTGTGTCGCGCGTGTAGTTGAGATCAATCAAGAGCAGATCGAAATCGCGCGCCCCAACCGCTTCGAGCACGGCGGCGGGCGAGGTCACCGTCTCGATCCGGTAGCCCTCGCCCTTGAGCAACAGGCGCAGAGCTTCGAGCACGTCCGCCTGATCATCGGCGACGAGTACGCGCGGCGTGTTTGTATCAGTAGTCTTCATGCGAACTTCAATAACGCGCGAGCGGCACGCCCGCGCTTCCCGCTAACCTCTCGCGGCCACGTGCCGCCCACAACTTTAGTCCGTCCCGCCGGCCGGTGCCAAATAGAAAAGGAAGTGCTGAGTGTTGAGGACTGAGTAAAACGATTCTCCTCACTCAGCGCTTATTCATATCTGAGCGCGATCATCGGATCAACCTTTGTGGCGCGGCGCGCGGGAATGTAGCAGGCGATGAGCGCGACGAGCGCGAGCAGCACGGAGACGGCCGTGAAGGTTACGGGATCGGTGGCGCTGACTTGGAACAGCTTGCTAGCCAGCCAACGCATCAACACGAAGGATGCGACGAGACCGAAACCGAGACCGATGATGACAAGCGTCATGCCCTGACGGACGACGAGCGCGAGGATGTCGCGCCGTTCTGCGCCGAGCGCCATGCGTATGCCGATCTCGTGCGTGCGTTGCGCGACCGAGTAGGCGATCACGCCGTAGATGCCAACCGACGCGAGGACGAGCGCGAGCGCGGCGAAGACACCCATCAGGAACGAAGTCAAGCGCGCCGGGGTGCTCGTTTCAGCGATGCGCTGCTCCATGTTCTTGATGTTATTGAGCGGCTGATCACGGTCGAGCGCAGCCACTTCGCGCCGCACGGCTGCGGTCAAGCTCGCCGGCTCGCTCGCGCTGCGAAGGACGAGCATCATGCTACTCTCCGCCGCCTGCGTGTGCGGCACATAGAGGTAAGGCTCAGGCGCATCGTCCAAGCCGAAGTGTTTGATGTCGCCGACGACGCCGACGATCTGCGTCGGGTTCTGACCAGCAGGGTCGCGCAAGATTTTGCCCACAGGCTCTTCGTTGGGAAAGAACTCGCGCGCCATCGTCTCGTTGATGAGCGCAACACGCAGCGAGTCCGACTTGTCGAAGTCTGTGAAGACGCGTCCTTTGATGACGGGGATGCGCATCGTCTGAAAATAGTTTGGGCTGGCGATGCGGAAGTTCGCTTCCGGGTAATCGCCCTGTTTGGGCGCAGGCCGCCCTTCGATGATGAACGAGTTTGTGCCGCCGCTACCCGCCATCGGTAGATAATTGATGACACCGACCGACTCGACGCCGGGCTGCGCCGCGACCCGCGCGACGAGTTGTTGATAAAAATTGACCACCTGTTCGGGCTTCGCATAGCGCGTGCTCGGCAGCGAGAGCTGCGCGGTCAAGACGTTGTGCGGATCAAAACCGGGGCGCACCTCCATCAAACGCATGAAACTCTTGAGCATCAATCCTGCGCCGATCAGCAGCACGAGCGCAAGCGCCACTTCGAGCACGACGAGCGCGCCGCGAAAACGTCTGCGCGCATGACCGACCGAGGCGCGGCCGCCTTCTTTGAGTGCCTCGTTGAGATCAGTCTTCGAGGCTTGCAAGGCGGGCGCAAGACCAAACAAGAGACCTGTCAGGATCGAGACTGCAATCGTGAACGTGAGCACCCAACGGTCGAGTCTGATCTGATTCCAGCCGTGCAGCATGAGCGAGAATTCCTTCGGCACGGAAGCGAGTAACAGATCAAGCCCCCACAGCGCCAACAGCACGCCGCCCGCACCGCCCAACAGACTGAGCAGCACGCTTTCGGTCAGCAGTTGCCGCACGATGCGCCAACGCGACGCGCCCAGCGCGGTGCGAATCGCGATCTCTTTGTGCCGCGCAGATGAACGTGCCAGCATTAGATTCGCCACGTTCGCGCACGCGATCAACAACACGAAGCCAACCGCGCCAAGCAACGACAACAGGCCCGTCTTAGCGAACTCGACCGTAGATTCGTGCAAGCCGACGACGTGGATCGAGCGATCCGCGTTTGTGTCCGGGTACTGCCCGCGCAGACGCGCGGCGATGGTCTCCATCTCAGCTTGCGCTTGCTGAATGGTCGCGCCGGGTTTCAAGCGCGCGCGTGTATAGAGGAAGTGCGAGCCGCGCGAGGGCGGCGTATCGGTGGCAAATCGGAGCGGCGTCCAAAGCTCGGAGAAGGCGGCCGGAAACTCGAAGTCCGCAGGCATCACGCCGACGACTGTGGTCGGGTTGCCGTTGAGCGTGATGGTCTGCCCGAGGACGTTTTGATTGCCGCCGAAGCGTCGTTGCCACAGCCCGTAACTGAGCACGACGACGCGGTCGCTTTTCGGATCGGCATCTTGCGGTTGGAACGTGCGCCCGATGAGCGGTTTGACCTTGAGCACATCGAACATATTGGCGGTCATGGGATTGCCCGTGAGTTGTTCGGGCGCATCGCTGCCGGTCAGGTTGTAGTCGTTCCAACGAAACGCGGCGATGTCTGCAAAGACCGTCTGCTGCTGCTGCCAATCGAGGAAGTTCGCGGGCGACGCCTCGTTGTGCGTGCGCAAATAGACGTTCGCCAAGTTTGGATTCGTCTCCCACAAGACGACGAGCCGCTCCGGGTCTGTGTACGGCAGAGGGCGCAACAGCATCGCGTTGACGATCGAGAAGATGGCCGTATTCGCGCCGATACCCAGAGCGAGCGCCAATACTGCCACCACAGTGAAACCGGGATTCTTCGCCAGCACCCGCACGCCATAACGCAAATCCTGCCAGAGTGTGTTCATTTGCAAACCTCCAAAGACAGGGTCGAGGGATGTGTGCCAAGTGACAAGATAAAAAACTTGTTCCTGCTCGCCACTTGTCACACGTCACTGTTTTATTCGTATCTGAGCGCGACCATCGGATCGACTTTGGTCGCGCGGCGCGCGGGGATGTAGCACGCGACGAGCGCCACGCCGCCGAGCAGTAGCGCGATGCCGGCAAACGTCAATGGATCGGTCGCGCCCACGCCAAACAACAAGCTCACCATCACGCGCGTCACTGCGGCTGAGCCGACTAAGCCAAGACAGAGGCCGATGCCGGCGAGCAACATGCCTTGCCCGATGACCAGCTTGAGCACGTCGCGCGTCTGTGCACCAAGCGCGACGCGGATGCCGATCTCGCGCGTGCGTTGCGCGACTGAGTAAGCCATCACGCCGTAGATGCCAACCGCCGCTAAGAGCATCGCCACGAAGGCGAACAAGCCGAGCGCGAGCATCGCGAAACGTCTGCGCGCCAACGACTCGGAGAGCCGCTGCTCCATCGTCTCGACTTCGTAGATCGGCACGTTCGGATCAAGCGCCTGCACCTCTTGCTTGATGGCAGCGGCCGTGCCCGCCGGATCAGTTGTGTGCACGACCACATACATCGTGCCCGCCGGTTGCTGTTCGTGCGGCATGTAGAGCGCGACGCGCGAGTCTGTGTCGAGGGCATACTGCTTGACGTTCCTGACCACACCGACGACGGTCAACCACGGTTGCTTGTTGTCCGCACCGCCGAGCTTGAGGCGTTTGCCGATTGGGTCGGCGTTAGGCCAGTAAGTGCGCGCCATGTTCTCATCAATGATCACGACGGGCATCGAGTCCTTAGTGTCGTGTTCATCGAAGAAGCGGCCTGCAATGAGCGGGATTTTCATCGTCTCGAAATAACCTGCGCTTGCGACGCGCTGGTCGGCTTGAATCGAACCCGGCCCAGAGTTCGGCGCATTGCCTTCAATCGTGATGCCGCCCCAACTGATGCCGCCGCCAAGCGGTAGAATAGAGGCAGTGCCCGCCGCTTCGACGCCGGGCAAGTGGTGTGTGCGCTCCAACAGTTGCTCGTAAAAGAGGCGGCGGCTCGCGTTCGCCTCCTCGCCCATTTCCGTCGCGTTCGCCGGCCGGTTCACCGACAGACGCATCGAGAGCACATTGCGCGCTGTAAAGCCCGGATCGACTTGTTGCACGCGTATGAAGCTGCGAATCAACAACCCCGCGCCGACGAGCAAGACGAGCGCGAGCGCGATCTCCGTGACGACTAAGACACTCCGCAGCCGATGTTGACTGCTACTGACTAAACTACGCCCGCCTTCTTTGAGCGACTCGCTCAAGTTCACTTGCGCGGCGCGCAGGGCCGGCGCAAGGCCAAACAAGATGCCCGTGAACAAAGCGACCGCGAAAGTGAACGTGAGCACGCGCAGGTCTATGCCGATATTTTGCAGGCGCGGGATGTTGCCCGGATTGAGCGCGCGCAACGCATCGAGACCCCAGACGGCGATGAGCAGGCCCAACGCGCCGCCGACACACGCGAGCAGCACGCTTTCGGTCAGCAGTTGCCGCACCACGCGCCCGCGACTCGCGCCGATGGCCGTGCGAATCGCGATCTCCTTCTCGCGGATCGCCGCCCGCGCGAGCAACAGATTGGCGACGTTCGCGCACGCAATGAGCAGCACGCAACCGACTGCACCGAGCAACACGAGTAAGGCCGGCCGTATGTCGCCGACCACCTGTTCCAGTAGCGGCTTGACGCTCAGGCTGAAGCGGCGACTCGGCGGATAGTTCTCCGGGTAGCTTTGCGCGAGTCGCTGCACAACCACATCCAACTCAGCCTGCGCCTGTGCGCTGGTCACACCTGGTTTGAGTCGCGCCAGCAGGTTGTAGTTTTCGTCGCCCTGACTGCTCAATTGCTCCGCGTTCATCGGCAGTGGCAACAGCAGATCGGGTTGCGAGATCGCGCCCACCGTCGGCATAACTTCATAGCTGAGCGAGAAGTCGGCGGGCAGCACGCCCACGATGGTATAGCTCTTGTTATTGAGCATGAGCGTCTGCCCGATTGCTTCGGGACGGCCACCGAAGCGGCGCTGCCACAACCCGTAGCTGAGGATGGCAGTGAGCGGTTTGCCGGGCGTATCTTCTTCCGGCAGGAAGGCGCGACCCAACAGCGGCCGCACATCGAGGAGCGAGAACATGTTGGCCGAAGTCCAGACCGCGCCGAGTCGCTCCGGCGTTGCTTGGCCCGTGACATTGACATCGCTCCCCTGTGCGATGGCGATGTCTTCAAAGACACCGGTTTGCGTTTTGATCGCCGAGTATTGTCCCGGCGACGGCCAATCCTGCACGACGTTTGCGCCCGGCGAATGTGTCCAGATGATCGCTAAGCGTTCCGAGTTGCTAAAGGGCAACGGGCGCAGCAAGAGACCATTGACGACCGAGAAGATGGCCGTGTTCGCGCCGATGCCGAGCGCCAGCGTGACGATGGCGACGACGGTGAAGCCCGGCTTTCGGGCCAACATACGCAAGCCATAGCGCAAGTCTTGTAGCAGCGTCTGCATAAGCTCTCCTTCCTTATTCGTACCTGAGCGCCACCATCGGATCGACTCTCGTGGCGCGGCGCGCCGGCAGATAGCAGGCCAGCAGGGCGACGAAGGCGAGCAGCAAGGCGATGCCGCCGAAAATGACGGGATCGGTTGCGCTCACTTCGTAGAGCAGGCTGGTCATCAGCCGCGTCAACATGAAAGCGAGACCAAGTCCGATGGCGACACCAATGAGCGTCAACGCCATGCCGTGGCGCATGATCATCCGCAGGATGTCGCTGGCTTGCGCGCCGAGCGCCATGCGCACGCCGATCTCGTGCGTGCGTTGCGCGACGAGAAAGCTCATGACCGAGAAGATGCCGACGGCGGCGAGCGCCAGCGCCAACCATGCAAACGCGACGATCAGCGTCATGCTGAAACGCTGCCGCGCGACTGAATCAGCGACGCGGCTCTCCATCGTGCGGACTTCGTAGAGCGGCAAGTCTTTGTCGAGTTGCTGCACGACCTCGCGGAGCGAAGCGGCGACGCTCGTCGGGTCATTCGTCTTCGTGCGCACGACGAGCGTCATCGTGCCGACCGGCACTTGCAGGTTCGGCACGTAGTATTCGGGATCGGCTGCTTTGTCCAGATGACGGTCGCGCACGTCGCCGACCACGCCGACGATCTCGCCGTGTATGTCGTTGAGGCCGACATCGAGGCGCTGCCCGATGGGGTCTTGGCCTGCGAAGTAGTGCCGCGCCAGCGTCTCGTTGATGAGCATGACCTTCGGTGCTGCGTCCGTGTCGCGTGCATCGAACGTGCGCCCTTTGAGCAGTGGGATGCCCATCGCGCGGATGTAGTCGGGCGTGATGATGCGCCCGCCGGCGATGGGTTGTGCGCCAGGATCGATCGGCGGTTGCCCTTCGATGGTGAAGTTCGTCTGGATGCCGTTGTCGCTGTAAGGCAACGGCAGGATCGCGCCGACGGACTCGACGCCCGGCAGTCGGGCCGCGTGCTCAAGCGCCTGTTGGTAGAAACTCGCTTGCTGCTCGTCCTTTGGATACTTGCTTGCGGGCAGCGAGATGGAAGCGGTCAACACGTGCTGCGCGTTGAAGCCGGGACTGGTGTGGCGCAGGTGCAGAAAGCTCTTGATGAGCAACCCTGCGCCGACCAACAGCACGAGCGAGAGCGCCACTTCCGAGACGATCAAGAGACTGCGCACGCGATGTCGCCCGCGCCCTTCGGTCGTGCTGCGCCCGCCCTCTTTGAGCGCCTCGTTCAAGTCCACGCGCGAGGCTTGAAAGGCGGGCGCGAGGCCGAAGATGAGGCCGGTCGCGACGGCCGCCGCGAAGGTGAAGCCGAGCACCGTCGGATCAAGGCCGGTCTCTTTGAAGCGTGGAATGTCTGCGGGCACGAACGTCGAGATCAGATCGACGCCCCACAACGCGAAGAGCAGGCCGAGCGCGCCGCCGAGCGTTGAGAGCACCAGACTCTCGGTCAACAGTTGCCGGATGACGCGCGCGCGCGTCGCACCCAACGCAACGCGGACAGCCATCTCACGCCCGCGCTGTGCCGCCCGCGCCAGTTGCAGATTGGCCACGTTGGCACAGGCGACGAGCAGGACGAAACCCACTGCGCCGAGCAGCACGATCAAGGTGCGCCGCAGATTCCCGACCAAGTCTTCGTGCGCCGGGACGAGACTCACACTCTGGCCGTCGTCTTGCTCCGGGTATCGTTGCTCAAGCTGGGCGGCAATGGCGCGCAACTCGGCTTCGGCCTGCGCGCTCGTCACGCCGGCTTTGAGCCGGCCGATGACGTCGAGGTAGTTCGCGCCGCGCTGCCGTTCCATGTCGCCTTTCGGATTGAGCGGCGTGAAGTATTCCGGCTGCTCGTTGACGAAGACGAATTGAAAACGTGCAGGCAGCACGCCGATGATCGTGCGCGCCTTGCCGCCGAGCGTGATCTGCCGCCCCGTGATGTGCGGGTCTGCGCCAAAGCGCCGCTGCCACATGCTATGACTGAGGATGATAGCGTCCGCGCCCGGTTGTTCATCATCAGGCGTGAACGTGCGCCCAAGCTGCGCCTCGACGCCGAGCAACTTGAACAGATCGGCGGACGCATCCATGCCATAGACACGCTCCGGCGAATCGCCGCCGGTCAATGCGCCCCCTGTGTCGTCGTAAGCGGCCAACGCCTCGAAGCTGTGGCTCTGCGCGCGCAGGTCGGCAAAGTTCAGGTACGAATGGTTATGATTGGTCGTGCCCAATTTCGTGTTCCGCAACATCACCCGCACGATGCGCTCAGGCTGCGCGTAAGGCAGCGGGCGCAAGAGCACCGCGTTGACGACTGAGAAGATGGCCGTGTTTGCGCCGATGCCGAGCGCCGTCACGAAGATCGCCACAGCCGTGAAGCCCGGACTCTTCAACAGCACGCGCACGCCGTAACGGATGTCCTGCCAGATTGTGCCCATCGCTTGCGCCTCCAAAAACGGTGCTAGGTGCCGAGTGACAAGCAAGAGCTTGTCTCTACTCGTCGCTTGTCACTATCTTATTCGTATCTGAACGCAACCATCGGATCGATCTTCGCCGCGCGGCGGGCCGGAACGAGGCTCGCAATCAGCGCGACGGCAGCCAACAAGATGACAATGCCGATAAAAGCCCACGGATCGGTCGGGCTGATGCCGTAGAGAAAACCAGCGAGTAGGCGCGTCACGGCGAAGGCCGCAATCAAGCCGAGCAAGATGCCGACGGCCACAAGCGTCATGGCTTCGCGCAACACGAGGCGCAAGACATCGCCGCTCTGTGCGCCCAAGGCCATGCGTATGCCGATCTCGCGCGTGCGCCGCGAGACCGAATAGGCCATGACGCCGTACAGTCCGACCGAGGCCAAGATCAGCGCCAACAAACCGAAGCCGCCGAGGAGCACTGCGCCCATGCGCGCCGGGAACAGAGATAGACTAAGCAGTTCCGTCATCGGGCGGACGGTCGTGAGCGGCAAGTTCGGTTCAAGCGCATGCACTTCTCTGCGTAGGGTCGCAATGTAGTTCGCGGGGTCGCCGCTCGTGCGCACCAGCAAGACCATGCCGCTCTCGTGGCGTTGCGTCAGTGGTTGATAGAGAAACGGCGCGGGCACTTCGCCGAGCGTGAGGTACTTGCTATCGCGCGCGAGACCTACGACCTCAAGCCAAGGCCCTTGCGCGCCGTTCAAACTCACGCGCCCGCCGAGCGGGTCTTGATTTGGAAAGTAACGCTTGGCGAAAGTCTCGTTGATGATGACGACGCCGGGTGTGTCCGCGCGATCTTGCCCGTTGAAGTCGCGCCCGCGCAGCAGCGGAATGTTCAAGGTGCGGAAGTAGTTCAACCCGACCGGACTGGTGAGCGTGCTGTTGTTGTTTACGTCTTCGCTGCCCGTGCCCGTGCTCTCGCTGCTGTTGGTGCGATCCGGGCCGCCTTGCCCGGCAATCAATACAGTGCTCTGCCGACTCACGCCACTGAGCGGCGGCGTGCGCGTGAGCGTCGCCGACTCGACGCCCGGCAATGTCGCCACTCGTTCGAGCACTTGTCGGTAAAACTCTTGCCCCTGCGCCTTCGTGTAACGCAGCAAGTTGATGTTGAGCGGCATGCTTAACACATGCTCCGGCTCGAAGCCGGGATCAATGCGCTGCGCTTGCTGCAAGCTGCGCAAGAACAGACCCGCGCTGATCAGCAAGACGAGCGACAACGCGACCTGCGCGACGACCAACAGATTGCGCAGGCTGAAGCGCCGCGCGATGGCACCGCGCGGCCCCGGCAGCAGCGCCGTCTCATCCTTGAGCGCAGCGATCACGTCAGGGTTCGAGGCTTGCAGCGCGGGCGCGAGGCCGAAGATGAGGCCGGTCAACACCGACAGCAGCAGCGTGAAGCCAAGCACAACTTTATCCAGCCTGAAAACGAATTCGACTGGAAAGAAATTACCCGTCGGCGTGTAGGTCTGCATGGCGTCAATCAACCAGACCGCCAGCAGCAAGCCCGCCGCGCCGCCGACTAGCGCAAGCAGCACGCTCTCGGTCAACAGTTGCCGGACGAGCTGGCCGCGACTCGCACCCAACGCCAAACGAATACTGATCTCTTTGCGTCGGCTCGTCGCGCGCGCGAGCAATAGATTGGCCACGTTCGCGCAGGCGATGAGCAACACGAGACCGACCACAGCCATAAGCAGCCCGGCGACTGAGAGCAGCGTACCGCGCTCTGTCGGATCACCTTTGCTGACGGGCCAGACGGCGGCCGTCTGGCCGCCATCCACGTCTGGATAAGCTTGCGCCAACTGGGCGGCGAGCGTGGCGATATTGGCCTGCGCTTGCTGAATCGTCACGCCGGGCTTGAGCCGACCGAGCAACTCAAGCCACTTCGGGCCGCGCCGCGCGAGCAAGTCAGGATTCAGCTCGCCGGAGTAGCCCGCGCGTGGCGGCCGCACCACCGCCTGCATCGCCATCGGCACGTAGAGGTCGTTGGTCCGGCCCGCTTCCGCACCGTTAAAATCGGGCGGCGCGACGCCGACAATCGCAAACGGCTGCCCGTTCAGCAACAGTTGCCGGCCGATGAGTGCGCGGTCGCCCGCAAAGTGGCTCTGCCAGAGGCCATGACTGATGATGACGACCGGATGCGTGCCCGGCGTCTGGTCCTCCTCAGGCAGAAACGTGCGCCCCAAACCGACGCGCACTCCGAGCGTGTCGAAGTAGTTGCCCGTCACGATCAGGCCCGAAACCATCTCCGCTTGATCCTTGCTGTTGAGACTCACGTTGATCGCCGAGTAGGCGCTCAGGTCGCTGAAGACTTCGTTCTTGTCGCGGTAGTCAACGTAATCCGGATAAGACGACACGTTGTACGGGTTGGCGCGACTGCCGCTAAAGACATAGACGAGTCGGGCCGAATCGGCAACCGGCAGTTGTCTGAGCAGGACGGCATTAACGAAACTGAAGATCGAAGTGTTCGCGCCGATGCCTAAGGCCAACGAAAAAACTGCGACGGCGAGAAAGCCCGGCGACTTCCACAGCGTCCGCGCGCCGTAGCGTAAGTCTTGCCATAAAGTTCCCATGACTCTCCCCTCGAATCATTCAATGCAACGACGCGCTTGTTGCTTGCGTTGCTGCCGCCTCAAATCCTTCGTTCATGCAGCTCGCACGGTCGTTCATCTTTCAGCTTCATTCGTATCTGAGCGCGACCATTGGATCGACTTTCATCGCGCGCCGCGCCGGGATCAAGCAGGCGACGAGCGCGACGAGCGCGAGCAGTAGCGCAACGCCGCCGTAGGTGAACGGGTCGGCGGCGCTGACGCCGTAGAGCAGACTCTTCATCAAGCGCGTGATGACGAACGAGCCGACGAGACCGATGGCGACGCCGATGAGCGTCAAGCGCATGCCGTGCCCGACGATCAGTTGCAGCACATCGCGCTGCGCCGCGCCGAGCGCGATGCGGATGCCGATCTCGTGTGTGCGTTGGGTGACCGAGTAGGCCATCACACCGTAGAGACCGAGCGCGGCGAGCAGGAGCGCGACGGTGGCGAAGATGGCGAGCAGCCACGTGGCGAATTTTTGCGATGAGACGGCTGAGGCGACGATCTGCGTCATCGGCTGCACCTGCGAGATCGGTTGATCTTTATCAATCTCAAGCACGGCGTTGCGGATCGCGCCGGTCAAACTCGTCGGCTCGTTGGTCGTGCGCACGGCGAGCACCATGCTGTTATTGAAGCGTGCGCCGGGCACGTTGGGCATGTTGAGCAGTTGGAAGTAAGGGCGATAAATCTCGCCGCGCCCTTCTTCATCGGGGCCGTAATGCTTGACGTGCTTGACGACGCCGACGACCTGCATCCAAGGGAAATTCGCATCAGGGCCGCCGAGTCTGATGCGTTTGCCGATGGGGTCTTGACCAGCGAAGTAGCGCGCCGCCAACATCTCGTCAATCAAGACGACAGGCGGCGCGTCCGTCTTGTCTTGGTCAGTGAAGTAGCGCCCTTTGATGAGCGGAATCTCCATCGCGCGGAAGTAGTCGGGCGTGACCGTTAGATTGACGGCGACGATGGTATCTTTCCTGTCCGTCACTTCATGCCCTTCAATCGTGATGCCTGATTCGATGCCGCCGCTCATCGGCAAGCCGCGCGTGAGACCTGCGTACTCGACGCCCGGCAGATGCTCGACGCGCTGCAAGAGCGCGCGATAGAAGTTTTCGATCTGCGCGTTCTCTGTATAGCGCGCTTCGGGGAGCGAAATGCGCAGCGTCAAGACGTGATCGGGATCGAAGCCGATGTCCGCGCGTTGCAGGTTGAGAAAACTCTGCATCAACAAGCCTGCGCCAACAAGTAGCAAGAGCGAGAGCGCAACTTCGGAGACTACAAGCAGGCTCCGCACATAGTTGCGATGCGCGCCGCCGGTGGCGCTACGTCCGCCCTCTTTGAGCGCTTCGTTCAGATTCGCTTTCGAGATTTGGATCGCAGGCGCGAGACCGAAGAGCACGCCGGTGACGGCGGAGACAACGAGCGTAAAGAGCAGCACGCGCGTGTCGAGGCGTATGCTCGCGACGAGCAGGCGCGGCACTTCGTCGGGGATGACCGCGCGCAAAGCGTCCACGCCCCACATGGCAAACAGCAGTCCGAGCGCGCCGCCCGCGAGCGCGAGCAAGATGCTCTCAGTTAAAAGTTGCCGGACGATGCGCCAGCGGCCTGCGCCGAGCGCGGTGCGAATGGCGATCTCTTTGGCGCGCGTGGCGGCGCGTGCGAGCAACAGGTTCGCCACGTTCGCGCAGGCGATCAAGAGCACGAAGCCGACGGCGGCGAGCACGACGAGCAATGCGGCGCGTATGTCTTCGGTCGCGCGGTCTTGCAGTTTGGCGAGCGTGAAGCCGTTACCGGCGTTTGTCTTCGGATACTGTTGTGCGAGGCGCGCGGTGATCGTGGTTAGTTCAGCGCGCGCTTGCTCGACCGTCACGCCGTTCTTTAGCGTGCCGATCAAGTAGATGCCCGGATGATTGTCGCGGGCCTGCAAATCATCGCCCAAGCTGTTCTCAATGGGCACAAACAGATCAACCGGCGACTGCCACTCGAACGTCTGCGGCAACACGCCGACAACGGTGAAGCTTTGATTGTTGAGCGTGACCGCTTGCCCGACGACGTTTGGATTGCCGCCGAAGCGGCGCTGCCACAGCCCCTGACTGATGACCACTGTGCGACTTGCGCCCGGCTTATCTTCTTCGGCCGTGAAGTTGCGCCCCAGCGCGGGCGTGACGCCGAGCGCGGGGAAGAAACTGGCAGAGACTTCGCGCGCGCTCAGCCGTTCCGGGTCGCCCGCGCCGGTCAGGATGTAGCCGGCGCTGCGAAACGCCGCGAGCTGCTCGAAGACCGTGCTTTGATCGCGCCAGTCTTGGTAGTTCGGATACGAGACCGACATGCCCGGCACCTGCTGACTCCACTCGGAGAGAAAGACCAGCCGGTCGGCCGTCTTAAACGGCAACGGGCGCAACAACACGCCGTTCACCACGCTAAAGATCGCGCTGTTCGCGCCGATGCCCAAAGCCAGCGCGAGAATCGTCACCAGCGTGAAGCCCGGACTCTTCCACAACAAGCGCATGCCAAACCGAATGTCTTGCCATAGGTTGTTCATCACAGCACCTCGAAAACAGTGACAAGTGACGAGTGACGAGTGACAAGCAAAGACAAGGTTTTGATCTTGTCACTCGTCACTTGTCACTGTCTTATTCATATCTGAGCGCCACCATTGGATCGACTTTCGTCGCGCGTTGCGCAGGGATGTAGCAAGCGACGAGCGCGACTGAGGCGAGCAGCAAGGCGATGCCGGCGAAGGTCGCAGGATCAGCCGGGCTGACGCCATAGAGCAGGCTCGTCAAGAGCCGCGCGGCGGCAAAGGCGATGACTAGGCCAATCCCTAAACCGATAAGTGCGAGCGTCATGCCCTGCCCGACGATGAGGCGTAGCACGTCACGGCGTTCAGCGCCCAAAGCCATGCGCACGCCGATCTCGCGCGTCCGGCCCGCGACGACGTAAGACATCACGCCGTAGATGCCGATGGCCGCAAGCACGAGCGCGAGCACGCCGAAACTGCCAAGCACAATCGCCGCCATGCGCGCCGGAAAGAGCGGCACGCTCATGTGCTCGGTTAATGTCTCAACGTTGTAGAGCGGCAAGCTGGGATCAAGTGTCTGAACTTCGCGGCGGAGCGCCATGAGCACAGCGCGCGGGTCGCCTTGGACGCGCGCCACGAGCGTCACGTTCGTGCTGTAGTCGCGCAAGAGCGGCCGGTAGAAGGCGGGCTGCGGGGCTTCGCCGAGGCTGTTGTACTTGCCATCGGCCGCCACGCCGATGATCTCCCAGAATGGATTTTCGGGGCCGCTGAAGTTGAAGCGCCGGCCGATGGCGTCCTGATTGGGAAAGAATTTGCGCGCGAACGTCTCGTTGACGATGATGACGCGCGATTCCTTCTTGTCCTCTTGCGGCGTGAAGTCGCGCCCCCGCAAAGCGATCTCCATCGTCTGAAAGTAGTTCGGGCTGATATCATTCGGGATCGCTGTCGGCAGGTTGCTGCTGCCTGTGACTGTCTGCCCTTCGACGTAGATCGTCGTGTTGCTGTAATCAAGCGTGAGCGGGACGGTCGTGGTCAGAGCCAC
>Ga0209153_1000351_pt1 | contig 22996 bp, 21 predicted proteins | sample GraSoiAngelo_120_FD_185877 | JGI IMG/M metagenome (GOLD analysis project Ga0209153, IMG submission 185877) | Grasslands soil microbial communities from the Angelo Coastal Reserve, California, USA - 14_0919_09_20cm (SPAdes) (version 2) | ecosystem: Environmental > Terrestrial > Soil > Grasslands ...
ATCCCAAGCCCTTCAGGTGGACGAAATCCGCAGACGACATTCTCAAGTCGATCGAACGCTTCTGCTTGTACAATGCACCGGCGGCCGTATGATCAAAACGCTGCGAACTTCTGGTTCAGGACACTAGAGCGCGATGACTTTCTTCGAATCGTCATCCCACTCTATCTTTTTGTTTGAGCATGATCTCCGCGCAAACGCGTTCCGCGTTTGTCGCGAGGGAAAGCCGGTATCCACTTTTCCGGAGCATGCTCTAGGTCGCATCCAGCGTGTGAACCCAGGCCTCGGGATAAAGCGCATAGGCATCGCCTCGCCGCGCGAGGTGCGAGAATGCCGGGAAATGCAGGTGCATGCCGGCGATGAGGACGCCGTCGGTGCAGACGCGATCGAACATGCGTTTGCGCGAGGCCGCGGCAGCAGCGAGATCGGTGTCGAAGGCCATGCCAGCGTCCGGAAACGCCGTCTGCACTTCCGGTACATGCACCGTGTCGCCCCAGATCATCAACTGATCGTTGCCCGATGCGATGAGATAAGCGGTGTGGCCCGGCGTATGCCCGAGACAAGGCACGGCGGTCACGCCGGGAAACACCTCGCCCTGCCTGAATAATCGCGTGCGATTTTTGTAGGGCGCGACCTGCTCGCGGCCGGCGAGAAAATACAGCTTCCTCGAGCGCTCATCGGCCTGCGCCATCGCGCCGTCGTCGAACCAGTGCGCCGGTTCGTTTTCGTGCATGACCAGTTCTGCGTTCGGAAACAACAACTGGCCGTTGGACATATCCGTCAAGCCGGCGGAGTGATCCGGGTGCATGTGCGTCAGCAACACCGTATCGATCGACTTCGGGTCGATGCCGGCGGCTACGAGGTTGCGTTGAACGAAGCCGGCGGTCGGCAAGAGATAATTGCCCGACCCGGTGTCGACGATCGCGATGCGACCCTTTGAATGGATCAGGAAGGCGTTGACGCTGGTTCGCCGCGCCGGCCGGAATGCGTCCCGGAGGACCTGATGCGCCTTTTCGAGATTGATATTGCGCATCACGTCGAGGGCGCCGTCCAGATAGCCGTCGCTGATGGCGGTGACGACGATATCTCCGATTCTGCGATGATAGACGCCGGGAATCTGCTGTGCGGGTTGTGGAGGCATGTGGGAAAACCTCAGATACGATGGAAGAGATGGTCAGGTTCGATCAGGCGTCGATCGCGTCCAGGAAGGCGGCGATCTGATCGAAGATGAGGTCAGGCGTTTGCACCGCCATATAGTGGCCGGTGCGGACTTCAGTATAGCCTGCCTTGGGCATGGTTTTGGCTACGGCTTCCGCGAGCTGTGGCGGGCGCGTGCGATCAAGACTGCCGCCGATCACGAGCACCGGACAGCGCAGCCTGGTCAGCTCGTCCTCGATGTCCGTAGCAGCCAGCATTCGGTAGACCGTCGCGTAGCTCGAGGGATCATTGCCGAGCCATCGCGCCCGGTATCGCTCAAAACGCTTGACGTCGCCGCGAAGCTCGACGGGATAGCCGTTCCGCATCGACTCCTCGACGGCGAACGCCATGCCGGCGGCCTCGATCTTGGCGACCCGTTCGAGCACCGCGGCGCGGCGATCCGGCGCGATGCCGGTCGCGGGGCTGCCGGCCACGACGCCGCTGGTGCGCTCAGGGTATCGCGCGGCGAAATGAAGGGCTATCGCACCACCGACAGCAATGCCGGCCAGTGCTACCTTGCCGGCGATCCGTAGAGCATCAAGCAGAGCCGCGATATCGTCGACCATCGTATCGATGGCAAGCTCGCCGCGCACCTTCTGCGACATGCCGGCGCCGCGGCAGTCGTAGCGCAATACCTGACGAGATTCCGGGAACTGGGTTACGACGTCGTCCCAGCTTTCGAGCGAGCCGCCCATTTCGTGCACCAGCACCAGCGTGCGCTCACCCTTGCCGCGCAGCTCGTAACGCAGCGCGGCACCGTTCAATTCAATGAAATCCATTTGGCGTTCCCGGTTTTTCTCAGCCTGATTTCTCTCAGCTTCCAGGTGAGCAGCCGTCGTAAGGCGTACACGCCCATTTCCTGGCGAACCGGAATCACCGGGACAAATCCGGCGCGTTCGCTCGAAACGTTATTCCGCGGCAGCCTCGCGCACGTGACGCGCGGTCGGCGTGCGCATGGTCACGAGCTCTTCCGCCGCCGTCGGATGCAAGGCCATCGTGGCATCGAAATCGGCTTTGGTCGCTTTCATTTTGACCGCGATGGCGACCGCCTGCACGATCTCGGCCGCGGTATCGCCAACAATATGGCATCCGAGCACGCGATCGCTCTCGCCATCGACGACGAGCTTCATCAGGATGCGCGTGTCGCGGCCCGACATCGTCGCCTTCAGCGGCTTGAAATTCGCCTTGTAGATATCGACGTGGCGAAATTGCGCACGCGCCTGCGCTTCCGTCAGGCCCACCGTGCCGATCTCCGGCTGCGAAAACACCGCGGTCGGAATATTGACGTGGTCGACCTCGACCGGCCGCTTGCCGAACACGGTATCGGCGAACGCATGGCCCTCGCGGATCGCGACCGGCGTAAGATTGAGGCGATGGGTGACGTCGCCGATTGCATAGATGTTCGGCACCGAGGTTTGCGAGAAATGATCAACCGCGATCCCGCCGTTCTTCGGACTGATAGCGACCCCGGCTTTCTCCAGGCCCATATTGGCGACATTGGGATGCCGTCCGATTGCGAACATTACCTGATCGGAGGCAATGCTCGATCCGTTCGACAGATGCGTGGTGAATTCCTTGCCGTGCTTGTCGACCTTGGCAACCGTGCATCCGGTCAGGACGGTGATGCCTTCCTTCTCCATCTCGGTCCGCACGTGGCTACGGACATCCTCATCGAAACCGCGCAGGATGTTGTCGCCGCGATAGATCACCGTCACATCGGAGCCGAAGCCGGCAAAGATGCAGGCGAACTCCAGCGCGATGTAGCCACCGCCCTGGATCACGATGCGCTTCGGCAACTCAGCCAGGTGAAAAGCCTCGTTCGACGAGATCACGTGTTCGATGCCGGGGATCATCGCCCCGTGGTTTGGCGCGCCGCCGGTCGCGATCAGCACGTAGTTCGATCGGATAGCCTCGCCGGTGGCAAGCCTCAGCGTGTGCGGATCCTCGAACACCGCGCGCGTCTTGACGATCCGGGCGCCGGATTTCTCGACATTGGCGGTATAGGCAGCCTCCAGTCGCGCGATCTCCTTGTCCTTGTTGGCGATCAGGGTCGGCCAGTCGAACGTCGCGTGAGGAATGGTCCAGCCGAAACCCGCGGCGTCCTCGATTTCGTGTCGAATATGGGACCCATAGACCAACAGCTTTTTCGGCACGCAGCCGCGGATCACACACGTGCCGCCCATCCGGTATTCTTCGGCGACCATGACGCGGGCGCCGTGACCGGCGGCGATGCGGGCGGCGCGAACCCCGCCCGAACCTCCGCCAATCACAAACAGGTCGACGTCGAACTCAGCCATATCAACCCCGAATATCAGTCCCCCGCATCAACGAGTCTATCTTTGAAGCGTTTTCTTCAGGCGAAGGGGGATCCACTTCACTCGAAAACGCTATGGTCAGATCTGCTTGCCGCGTTTGCGCATCTCGGCACGGAACTGGGCGTTGACCGTTTCGGCGAAGTTTTGCGCCCACTGGTTCATATAGGACATGCTGAGCTGAACCGCCTTGGGTTCATTGGCGAGCAATTTCTGGCCGAGCGGCGATTTGTAGAACGTCACCAGGTCCTTCAACTCCTGCTCGGTAAACTCGCTGGCATAGACCTGCGCCATGCCCTCGCCGATCTCCTTCTCGCGGCCGGCGAGGCTCTGGGCAACGATCACGGCGACCTCATTGAGGTCCTTTTGATAGTTGAGGTTGGCCTGCAGCAGCGAATCCTTGGTCTGCGCCACGATATTGGGTACCGCGTTCTGATACATCTGGCTCGCGTTCTTCATCGCCAGGATTTCCTTGGCCGCCGCGATCGCGGCCGGCGAAGCAGGCTTGGCCGCCGGCGCGGCCGGCTGCTGCGCGATCGCCGGAATAGCGGCCAGCGCCAGTCCCAACATCAGGCTCGCGGCGGGCAAAATTCGAAAAAGGCTCTTCATTCCGGTTCTCCCAAAGTTGCGGCGTGAGGTGCTAGCGCCGCTCAATTACGCGAATTCCTTGCCCGCCTGCCAGCACAGCCGAGCTGGCGAGACCGACGAACAGTCCGTGCTCGACAACACCCGGTATCGCGCTCAGCAAGCTCGCCAGGCGTGAGGCGTCGGGTATTCGTCCAAGGTGGGCATCGACAATCCAGTGGCCGCCATCGGTGACGAAAGCGTGACCGTCCTCGCCGTTCCGGACCACCATTTGCCCGGAAACGCCGCATTTCGCAAATGCCTCCGCAATGGCGCGCCGGGTCGCCGCAAGGCCAAATGGAACGACCTCCACCGGCAGCGGAAAGCGGCCGAGAACATCGACCCATTTGCTATCGTCGGCGATCACGATCATGCGATCAGACGCTGTCGCGACGATCTTTTCGCGCAGCAATGCGCCGCCGCCGCCCTTGATCAGGTTGAGTAACGGATCGATCTCGTCGGCTCCATCGACGGTCAAATCAAGCCGATCGATGTCCTCAAGCGTGGTCAAGGCGATGCCGCAGCGCATCGCGTCGCCGCGGGTCGCCTCCGAGGTCGGCACGCCGATGACTTTCATGCCAGCGCGAACCTTCTCGCCAAGCAATTCGACAAAATGCTTCGCGGTCGAGCCGGTCCCGAGCCCTAGTCGCATGCCGTCGCGCACCTCCTCCAGCGCACGCGCTGCGGCCTGCCGTTTCATCTCGTCCATGGTCACGTGCCGACGCCCCCTAAAGCCGCAACGGACGCCGTCCGGCGGGGCATGTCTAGCGTCGTTTTCCGGGCGGGAAAAGCCGTCAATGCAAGCCGAACTGGCGTGATTTTGCAACTCAACGCGCCGTCACCTTGTCCATGGCGGCCTGGATAGCGGCAAACCGCTCGTCGACCTCCCCGCGCATGCCCGGGTGCGTGAACACATAGAGTTCGCCTTGCCGGATCGCCGAAAGAACTCTTGCCGCGGCCTCCGCAGGGTCGAGCCCGGACTCGAGCCGTCGAGCGATTTCCGTCACCATCATTGCCGCCGGACTTGCCGGATCGAGCGCCGGAGCCTCGCCGTAGCGCTCCGGCCGATTGCGTCCGCTCTCGCCGATACGGGTGCGCACGAAGCTTGGGCAGAGCACGCTCACGCCGATGCCATGCGGCTTGAGCTGCATCGCGAGTCCCTCCGACATTGCGATCACCGCGAATTTGCTCGCCGCGTAGGGGCTGAAACCCATGCCGCTATTCAAGCCGGCCATCGACGCGGTGTTGACGATGTGGCCGCCTTCACCATGGGCGCGGATGTGCGGCAGGAAGCTGCTGATACCGTGGAGCACACCCATCAGGTTGACATCGATCACCCAGCGCCAATTGTCGAGCGAGATCGTGTCGATGCCGCCGCCGGCGGCAACGCCTGCATTGTTGCAGACCACGTGGACATTGCCGAAGGCCTCGTATGTCGCGTGCGCAGCGCACTTGACACTGCGGGGATCGGCAACGTCGCACACAATGCCACCCACATTGGGACCGAACTCGTGCAGTTCACGCAAAGCGGAATCCAATGCGCTGGGCTCGATATCGGCCAACATCACTTTCATGCCGGCTTGCGCAAAGGCGCGGCCGAGCGCAAGGCCAATGCCGGAGGCCCCGCCCGTCACGAATGCCGTCTTGCCCTTGAATTCGCGCATGAAATCCTCCTCTTGGCCTCAATGCCTTGGAAAAGTCAGGCCTGCCACCTTGCATGATTGCGCGCCGACCGATAGCGCTTGCCCATGACCTCTGCCCGAACTGTCGTATTCGATCTCGACGGCACGCTTGTCGACACGGCGCCGGACCTGATCAACGCGCTCAACTTCGTGCTCGAACGCGAGGGCCTGTCCGCCGTGCCGTTCGACGCTGCGCGCAACATGATCGGCGCCGGCGCGCGCAAGCTGATCGAGCGCGGCTTGGAACTCGACGGCCGCGCCGTCAGTCCGACAGACCTGGCCCGCCTAACCAGCGACTTCATCGACCATTATGCCGCCCATATCGCCGATCTCTCGCGCCCCTTTGAAGGCCTGGAGAGCGCGCTCGATGATCTCGCAATCAGCGGATATCGTTTCGCGGTTTGCACCAACAAGCTTGAATGGCTGTCGAAGCTGTTGCTGGACCAGCTCGGACTGAGTGCACGATTTGCGGCGATTTGCGGCGCCGATACTTTCGGCGTCTCGAAGCCGGACCCTGCCATCCTGCGCCAGACCGTGGTCCGCGCCGGTGGGCAGTTGTCCTCCAGCGTGATGGTCGGTGACGCCGGTCCGGATATTGGCGTGGCGCGCCGCGCCGGCGTGCCGGTGATCGGTGTGGGGTTTGGCTACACCGATGTGCCGATCTCCGACCTCAAGCCGGATCGGCTGATCCACCATTTGAGCGAACTGCCGGCCGCCGTGGAAGCCCTGATGCTGCAGCGAAATTCCGTTTAAATTATTGATCTTGCTACAAGTATCTCTCGGCCGACGCGTTAATCAATAATTAACCGGGGAACCCCGCCTTGTTGCGCGGTGGTGCCGACGCTCCTATGGTCCGAGCGGGGATTGTGGCCGTAGGCCGCAAAGGCGGGTTGATCATGCGTCGTGTCATCGCGATTGCCGTGGTGGGAGCCAGTGTGGGCGGCTGTTCCTCGATGCCCTCGTTCTCGTCGTTCTCTTGGGACAGCTTCAAACCAACCCCGCCACCCATCCAAGTCCAGCTTGAATCGACCCCCCCGGGGGCGGATGCCCGCACCTCGCTTGGACCCGGCTGCAAGACCCCGTGTTCCGTGGACGTGCCCGCGCCCGACGCCGGATTTTCGGTGACCTACACCCTCAACAGGTTCCAATCAGCGACGATCCCGGTCCAGGTGATCCGCAACCCCGGAGATTTCGCGACGCCGGCATCGACCATCACCGATCCCAGTCCGGTCTTTGCAGAACTGCAGCCGGCCGGTCCGCCGCCGAGGGCTGCCAGGACCGTCACGCACAAGCCAAGAAAGCCGAAGCCGCCGAAGGGCGCGAGCGAGCCTGCCGACTCACCATTCCCGCAGCCTGGCGCCGCGTCGCCCCCGCCAGCCTCGTCGACCCGCTGAGCGATAGTGCATTGTAGGCCAAGTGCATCATGCCTACATTGTGGCGACGGAACCACGCCGTGCCGATCACGGCCCGTGGCCCGCAGACGAGGCCTGTTGCATGAACGAACTGTCGCGTCCCCTGCCCTCGTTGTCCGCCCCGATGACCGATCCATTCGGCCGGACCATCAGCTATTTGCGGGTGTCCGTGACCGATCGCTGCGATCTGCGCTGCTTCTATTGCATGTCGGAAGACATGACCTTCCTGCCCAAGGCCGACCTGCTCACGCTCGAAGAGCTCGACCGGCTTTGCTCGGCCTTCATCGCCAAGGGCGTACGCAAGCTCCGGCTGACCGGCGGCGAGCCGCTGGTCCGCCGCAACGTGATGTCGCTGGTGCGCTCGCTCTCGCGCCATCTCGCCAGCGGCACTTTGCGCGAACTGACGCTGACCACCAACGGCTCGCAGCTTGCGCGGTTCGCCGCCGAGTTGCGCGACCATGGCGTCCGTCGCGTCAACGTATCGCTCGATACGCTCGATCCTGCGAAATTCCGCGCTATCACCCGCTGGGGCGACCTCGACAAGGTGTTGTCCGGCATCGAAGCCGCGCGATCGGCGGGCCTCGCAGTCAAGATCAATGCGGTGGCGCTGAAGAATCTGAACGAGGACGAAATCCCCTCGCTGATGGAATGGGCGCACGGCAACGGCATGGCGCTGACATTGATCGAGGTGATGCCGATGGGCGAGATCGGCGAAGGGCGGATCGATCAATATGTGCCGCTGTCGCTGGTGCGCGCGCGCCTTGCCCAGCATTACACACTGACCGACCTCGACGACAATACCGGCGGGCCCGCGCGTTACGTCGGCGTCAGCGAGACCGGCGGCAAGCTCGGCTTCATCACGCCGATGACTCACAACTTCTGCGAATCCTGCAACCGGGTGCGGATCACCTGCACCGGCACGCTGCATACCTGCCTCGGCCAGGAAGATGCCGCCGACTTGCGCAAGCCGCTGCGGGCCTCCGCCGACGATGAACTGCTCAGCGCCGCCATCGACCGCGCGATCGGGCAAAAGCCCAAGGGGCATGACTTCATTATCGATCGCCGCCACAACCGGCCGAGCGTGAGCCGCCACATGAGCGTGACCGGCGGTTGAGATTCATTCCGCCCCGGCTGCGAAAAATTAACTGTTCCGCCCCGCCTCAATTTGCCCATTTTCCAATTGACGGCGCCATGAGGCGCTGAAATGGTGCCCTTGCTTTTTGCATGCCCGGCAGGATAAGCCGCTGCGCCTTAACCGGCGCGGTCAAGACGGCAAAGGCATTCGGGGGAGGACAATCGGTGCAATCGCTCTTGCAGATGAGCCGCCGTATAGACGCGTTCACGACGTGGACGGGCAAGCGTCTGGCATGGCTAATTCTAGTTGCCGTGGTGGTGTCCGCGTCCAATGCGATCGTGCGCAAGGCGTTCGATACATCTTCGAACTCGTGGCTCGAGCTTCAATGGGTGCTGTTCAGCATGGTTTTCCTGCTGTGTTCGCCCTGGACGCTGCTCGACAACGAACACATCCGGATCGACATCGTGAACAATCTGCTGCCCAAGCAGGTGCGCAACGGGATCGACGTGATCGGCCATCTGTTCTTTCTGATGCCACTGACCGTCGTCATGATCATCACCGGTGTTCCGTTCTTCCGTCGATCATTTGAAATCAACGAACAATCAGGCAACGCCGGCGGGCTGCCGCAATGGCCCGCCAAATCGCTGATCATGATCGCATTCGCGTTCCTGCTGGTCCAGGGCATCTCCGAACTGATCAAGCGGATAGCGGTCATGCGCGGGATGATTCCGGATCCGCATGCGTCACAGGTGAATGCGATCGAGGCCGAGGTCGAGCACGTCCTCGAGGCAATCGAAAAGCACTGACGGGTCGCAGGGAGAATAGATGTCAGCGTTTCTGATCGCCAATATGGCACCGATTATGTTCGCATCGCTGGTCGTGGTGCTGCTGCTCGGTTATCCGGCGGCGTTCTCGCTCGGCGCGGTGGGGCTGATCTATGCCCTGGCCGGCATTGGGCTCGGGGAGTTTCGGCCGGACTTCCTGCAGGCACTTCCCGAGCGCGTCTACGGCGTGATGAACAACGACACGCTGCTGGCGATTCCGTTCTTCACGTTCATGGGACTGGTGCTCGAACGATCGGGCATGGCGGAGGATCTGCTCGACACCATCGGCCAGTTGTTCGGCACCGTCCGTGGCGGCCTCGCTTATGCGGTAGTCTTCGTCGGCGCGCTGCTCGCCGCCACGACGGGTGTGGTCGCGGCGTCGGTGATATCGATGGGCCTGATCTCGCTGCCAATCATGTTGCGTTACGGCTATGACCGCCGGATGGCCACGGGCATCATCGCGGCTTCCGGCACGCTGGCGCAGATCATCCCACCCTCGCTGGTGCTGATCGTGATGGCTGACCAGCTCGGCAAATCGGTCGGCGACATGTACGAGGGCGCGTTTGTTCCGGGGCTAGTGCTCGCGGGCCTTTATGCCGGATACGCCTTTCTCGTCACACTGATATTCCCCAAGGCGGCTCCTGGATTGCCGAAAGAGGCGATCGGTTTTCGCGAGAAGGATGGCAGCCGCGGATTGCTGTCGCTGGGCGCGCTCTTTCTTGCGAGCTGCGTGTTCGGATGGTTCGTGATGCGGAACTCCGAGGCGCATGGTGCCGACTTCGTCGTGCTCAGCATGTTCTTCGGCATCTTGTTTGCGTTCTTCGTCGCGGTGGTGAACTGGATCATCGACAAGTTCACCGGATTTCGTTTCCTGTCCGCGATGGCACAACAAACCACGTTTGTGATGGTGCCGCCGCTGTTCCTGATCTTCCTGGTGCTGGGCACGATCTTTATCGGCCTCGCGACGCCGACCGAAGGCGGCGCGATGGGCGCCGCCGGCGCGATCATCCTCGGCGCGGCCAAGCGACGGCTAAGCTGGGACTTGATCCGGCAGGCGACCGAATCGACGGCAAAACTATCCGCCTTCGTGGTCTTCATCCTGGTCGGCGCGCGGGTGTTCTCGCTGACCTTCTACGGCGTCAACGGCCATGTCTGGGTCGAGCATCTATTGACCTCACTGCCCGGCGGCCAGGTCGGCTTTCTGATTTTCGTCAACGCGTTTGTCTTCGTCCTCGCCTTCTTCCTCGACTTCTTCGAACTCGCCTTCATCGTCATTCCGCTGCTCGGGCCTGCCGCCGAACACCTCGGCATCGACCTGATCTGGTTCGGGGTGATCCTCGGCGTCAACATGCAGACCTCGTTCATGCACCCGCCATTCGGCTTCGCGCTGTTCTATCTGCGCTCGGTGGCGCCCAAGGATCCCTATGTCGATCGGGTTACCGGCAAGCGCATGGATGCCGTGACCACCGGCCAGATCTATTGGGGTGCGGTGCCGTTCGTCGTGATCCAGGTCGCCATGGTGCTGCTGGTCATTATGTTCCCGTCAATGGTCATGCACTACAAGGGCGCGCTGTCGACCATCGATCCCAACACGATCAAGATCGAAGTTCCGCAAATGGACGTGCCGCCGCTCGATTTCGGCCCGCCGCCGAAGCAATAGCGATCTAAGCATTCCGCTAATAGAGAACCCCCGGAGCTCTCGCTTCGGGGGTTCTTTCGTTGGATGGAATGGCCGTGCGCGCGAACTATGTCGCGCGATCAGCTCTGGGCGTGACGCGCCATGAAGTTGTCGTAGCCGACTTCCGCGACCTGGAACCACTGGTAGCTGTTGTTGGAAAACGCGGTCAGGGATTCATAGACCTTCTTGAAGTCCGCATTGCCCGCGGCAACCTCGTTGTGCAGCTCCTTTGCCGCCTTGAGAGAGGCTTCCATGATCGGCGGCGAGAAGGCATGCAGTTTGGTGCCGTTCGCGAGCAACCGCCGCAACGCCTGCGGATTGGATTGATCGTACTTCGCCATCATCCAGTTGTTGGCATAGTGTCCAGCCTGCTCGAGCACGCTTTGGTAGAACTTCGGCAGCGCATTCCATTTATCGAGATTGACGAACGACAGCAGCATTGGGCCGCCTTCCCACCATCCTGGATAGTAGTAATGCGGCGCGACCTTGTAGAATCCGAGCTTCTCGTCATCGTAAGGACCGACCCATTCCGCGCCGTCGATCGTGCCTTTCTCGAGCGCGGGATAGATGTCGCCGCCGGCGATCTGCTGGGGGACCGCGCCGAGCTTCTGCATCACGCGCCCGGCAAAGCCGCCGATGCGGAATTTGAGGCCCTTGAGGTCGTCAACGCTGACGAGCTCCTTGCGGAACCAGCCGCCCATCTGACAGCCGGTGTTGCCGGCGAGCAGCGAGACGACGTTGTACTTCTTGTAGAACTCGTTGAGGACCTCTTTGCCGCCGCCCAGCATGTACCAGGCCTGGTTGATGCGCATGTTGGGTCCGAAGGGCACCGACGAGCCGAAGGTGAAGGTCGGGTCCTTGCCAAAGTAATAATAGGATGCGGTGTGGCCGATCTCGACGGTGCCGTTCTGCACGGCGTCAAGAACCTGCAGGCCCGGTACAATTTCGCCGCCGGCGAAGGTCTGGATCTGAAACTTGTTGTCGGTGGCCTCGGCAACGACCTTGCACATCATCTCGGCGCCGCCATAGAGCGTGTCGAGAGACTTGGGCCAGCTCGTCGGCATGCGCCATTTGATTTCCGGCATCGATTGCGCGATCGCCGGCGCCGCCATGGTTGCAGCCCCAGCCGCGCCCAATCCGGTGACCTTGATAAAGTCTCGTCGCTTCATTGAGCTCTTCCTCCAGTGGTGTGTGCGTGAGCCTTCGTTTTGAGGCTTGGCCGGAGCATGGAACATCCGGTTCCGGATTTCCATCCCTGCGGAACACAAAAAGCCCGGCCACGTTCAGGGCCGGGCTTTTGGTCTACTACTTAAGGCGTAGACCCATTTTCGCGAGAAGATTTATTTGACGCGTTTTCTTGACGCGAACCGGTCTCCACTTCGCTCGAACACGCTAATCAGCCGCGGGTGCGCGAGCGGATCATGAAGCTGTCGAAGGTATATTCGGCGACTTGCCACCACAGATATTCGTCGGAGCGATAAGCCTGCATCGCATCGATGGACTTCTTGAAGTCGGCATTCTTGGCGGAAATCTCGGCCCACAATTCGTTGGTCGCCTTGAGGCAGGCTTCCAGCACCTCGTTGGTGAAGGGACGGAGCTGCGTCCCGCCCGCAACCAAGCGCTTTAACGCGGCCGGGTTCTGCATGTCGTAGCGCGCGGCCATCCAGCTATTGGCATTCGCCGCGGCGTTGTTGACGATGGCCTGATAGGTTTTCGGCAACTCGTTCCACTTGTCGAGGTTGGCGAAGGCGTGGACCATTGGGCCGCCTTCCCAGAATCCGGGATAGTAGTAATACTTGGCGACTTTCTGAAAGCCGAGCTTCTCATCGTCATACGGCCCGACCCATTCGGCCCCGTCGATCGTGCCCTTCTCCAGCGAGGGATAGATGTCGCCGCCGGCGAGCTGCTGCGGCACTACGCCAACTTTCTGCAGCACCTGGCCGGCAATGCCGCCGATGCGAAATTTAAGTCCGGAGAGATCGGCGACCGTCTTGATCTCCTTGCGAAACCAGCCGCCCATCTGGGTACCGGTGTTGCCGCACGGGAATCCGATCACATTGGCGGACTTCTTGAAGAACTCGTTGCCGATCTCCATGCCGCCGCCTTGATACCACCACGAATTCTGCATGCGCGCATTGAGGCCAAACGGCACCGAGGCATAGATCGCAAATGTCGGATCCTTGCCGACGTAATAGTAGGAGACGGTGTGACACATCTCGACGGTGTTCTTGGACGTCGCATCGAGCGCCTGCAATCCCGGAACGAGTTCGCCCGCCTGAAACACCTGAATCTGAAACTTGTTGTCGGTCATTTCGGCAACCTGTTTCGCGAAATATTCGGCGCCACCGTAAATCGTATCCAGCGACTTCGGGAAACTTGACGTCAGGCGCCATTTGATCTCCGGCGAGGACTGCGCAATCGCAGGCGAAGCCACCGCGGTTGCCGCTGCACCGGCTGCCGAAACCTTCAAAAAATCACGACGCTTCATTAAGGCATCTCCTTGTTGGGGCGTTTTCCCGTATTGACTGGCACTCTTCCGGCAGCACGATCTTTCACGTCGGCCGAAGGCGTTCTGGTGGGGCGGTTCAGAAGTTCTGGCGAGCTTCGGATTCGAACACTGGCGGGGCTTTAACATGGAAGTTCGGCCGCGAAAACGCGACAAAGGCATGACTGCACTGAACGAAAGTCGCATGCCGCTCAGGCGGCTGCAATCACGCCTTTCAGTTGATCCCGGACGTTTGCGCCGATGGCACGGTAGATCGCTGCGTGCGGGCCGTCCGGCTCGCTTTCCACGACCGGCGTTCCCGAGTCGGAGGTAGCGCGGATCGACATGTGCAGCGGAATTTCGCCGAGAAACGGCACGGCGAGCCGCTCTGCCTCGTGCCGCGCGCCGCCGTGTCCGAAGATGTCCGAGCGCGTGCCGCAATGCGGGCACTGGAAATAGCTCATGTTCTCGACAATGCCGAGAACCGGCACGTTGACCTTCTTGAACATCGCCAGTCCCCGTCGCGCGTCGATCAGCGATAGATCCTGCGGCGTCGAAATGATGATCGCCCCCTTCAGCGGCACATTCTGCGCCAGCGTGAGCTGCGCATCGCCGGTGCCGGGGGGCATGTCGACCACGAGGATGTCAAGCGTACCCCAAACCACGTCGCGCAGCATCTGGGTGATCGCCGACATCACCATCGGCCCGCGCCAGATCATCGCGGTATCTTCCGCGACCAGAAAGCCGATCGACATGATCGCAAGCCCAAAGCGCGCGATCGGGATCATCTTCTTGTCGTCGTTGAGCTCAGGCTTTTCGCGGATCCCTGTCAGCCTCGGTACCGATGGCCCGTAGATGTCCGCATCGAGCAGGCCGACGCGGAGGCCGAGGTCGCGCAGGCCCAGTGCCAGGTTGAGCGCGGTGGTCGATTTGCCGACGCCACCCTTGCCGGAGGCGACCGCGATCACTGCCGCAACGCCCGGAATTTCGCTCTGTCGGGACATGGGTGATGCCGGGCTGTGCGGCGGCCGATGCGACGCGACCGGCGGTACGCCTTGCGCGGGACGATGCGGCGCAGGCGCCGCAGCGCCCGGCTTGCGCTCGGCGGTCAATGCGATCATGGCGGCGGTGACGCCGGGAATGGCGCGCACGGCGGCTTCCGCCTGCGCGCGCACATTTTCCCATGCACGGGCCTCAGAGGCCTCGACATTGATCGAGAAGAACACCTTGCCGTCGCTGACCGATATCGCCGACAACACATTGGCGTTGGTCAAGGCGACACCGCGGGGTGACGTCACCTTGGAGAGGCAATCCAGAACCTGCTGCTGCGTCACGCTCAAGCGCATCTCCCATCACTTTACGGATGCGACCCATAGAGCGTTGCGGCTCAAAAGGCTACATCGCCCCGATATCGTCCGTCCGTTCGGAGGGCGCCGATCCGCCCTGCTCCTTGGCGGCCTCGTAGTTCAGTTCGATCATGACGCCGTTGGGGTCATTGACGAAGATCTGCCAGAGATCGCCACCCGGAACCTGTCGGGAATCGAATGGCATGCCCTTGGACGTAAGCCGCTGCTTCATGCCGGCAAAATCCCGGCTAGCGAAAGCAACATGATGGACAACGCCGGAATCGGGCTTTTGTGGCTCGTCGGTCTTGGAAATATCAACCAGATGCACCACCGGCTTGCCTTCCGAATACATCCAGGCGCCGGGAAAAGCGAAATTCGGCCGGGCGCCTTTCTCCAGTCCCAGCACATCTTGGTAGAAGGCGACGGTGTCGTTGAGCTTCCGGGTCCTGATATTGAAATGATCGAGCACGCCTACACTCATGCGAGCCACTCCCTTTTTTGTGAACTTCGTTGGGAACCCATTCTAGCCCAAACCCCGCCCTGCCGCCAAACGAAGCCGTTGCCCTTCACGGCGCAGGGGTTATGGTGCGGCCTCCCTCCACCTAGAATATAACCCGGCCAGTTCAATGCGCCCGGCAAAACCCCAAGCTCAGAAAACAAGGTTGCTCACATGGCTAAAGTCGCTTTTCTCGGTCTCGGCGTGATGGGTTTCCCGATGGCAGGACACCTCGCAAAAAAAGGCGGCCACGAAGTGACGGTGTACAACCGGACCGCCGCCAAGGCGAAGCAATGGGCCGACAAATTCGGCGGACGCACCGCGCCGACGCCGAAGGCCGCCGCCGAAGGCCAGGATTTCGTGATGTGCTGCGTCGGCAATGACAATGATCTGCGCGCGGTCACGCTCGGCGCGGATGGCGCATTTGCAGGCATGAAGAAAGCCGCGGTTTTCGTCGACCACACCACGGCATCGGCGGAAGTGGCGCGCGAACTGGACGCGGCCGCCGCCAAGACCGGCTTCTCCTTCGTCGATGCGCCGGTATCCGGCGGACAGGCGGGCGCGGAAAACGGCGTGCTGACCGTGATGTGCGGCGGCAAGGAAGACGCCTATGCACGTGCGGAGCCCGTCATCGCGGCCTATGCCAGAATGTGCAAGCGGCTCGGGCCGGCCGGCGCCGGACAACTGACCAAGATGGTCAATCAGATCTGCATCGCGGGACTGGTTCAGGGCCTCTCGGAAGGAATTCATTTTGCGAAAAAATCGGGGCTCGACATCCATGCGGTGATCGACACCATCTCCAAGGGCGCTGCCCAGTCCTGGCAGATGGAGAACCGCTACAAGACCATGAACGAGGGCAAGTTCGATTTCGGCTTCGCGGTGGAATGGATGCGCAAGGATCTGTCGATCTGCATTGCGGAATCGCGCCGCAATGGCGCGAATCTGCCGGTGACCGCCCTCGTCGATCAGTTCTATTCCGAGGTCGAGAAGATGGGCGGCAAGCGCTGGGATACCTCGAGCCTGCTCGCGCGGCTGGAACGGTGAGCTTGGCCCCTCGCCAACAGGTTAATTTAACCTGCCGTTAACGAGATTCTTTAGCTCTTTAAGGCAGCTCTTAAGGATTTGGCGCCAGAGATAGACAATGCAAAAAGTCCGCGCGGTCGCGGGCAGGATTTGTGTTGTTTGATGAGTAATCCCGCCGACAAGCCCGAAGTTGTGCAGCTTGCGGCCGAGGTGCCGGTGGCGACGCCGGCCAATAGCCGCCGGGCCGCGGCGCAGCGGGTACGCGAGGCCCGTGACCGGTTAACGTCATCGAGCGGAACCCGCCCGGCCTTCGATACCGAACTGCTGCGCCAATATGCGCAGACGCGTATCTCGGCCGCCTACGTCGTGATGCTGCTGGTGGTCGCAACCGGCCTGTTGTTCGGCTTCTGGATGCAGCCGTTCTCGGCAGCGGCCTGGACCTGCGGCATGCTCTGTATCCATGCCGTCATCATCCGCAACTGCTCGAGATTTCTGGCCGAGCCGCCCTCGCCCGCCGCAACCCGCAAGTGGCAGACGCGGTTCGTCCTGCTCGATCTGCTCTACGGCCTGTGCTGGACGGCGGTCCTGGTCCATCCCGCAGTCGATCCGGCGTCTGACACGTTCATGATGTTCCTGATGCTGCTGGTGATCGCGGTGTCGAGCATGCTGGCGGCTAATCTTCCGATCGCAGCGTTGGCGGCGACCGCGCCGGTCACCGTGGCGATTGCGCTCAATTTTGTGCTCGGCGGCACGCTCGACGAATACGTGCTCGCCGTGCTGGCGCTCGCGGCAGAAGGATATTTTGCGCTGCTCGCCCGCCGCTTGCATTCGACGACGCTGGCGACGTTGGAAGCGCGCGCCGAAAAGGACGCGCTGATCGGCGAGCTCGAGCAGGCGAAATCGATTTCCGACGAGGCCAGGCATCGCGCAGAGTCAGCCAACGTCGCCAAGTCGCGGTTCCTGGCGCAAATGAGCCACGAGCTGCGGACGCCGCTGAACGCCATCCTTGGGTTTTCGGAAGTGATGAAAAGCGAGATCTTCGGCGCCCATGCGGTCCCCGTCTACAAGGAATATTCGGCTGACATCCATAACTCCGGCGTACACCTCTTGAATCTGATCAATGAGATCCTCGATTTGTCGCGGATCGAAGCCGGCAGGTATGAGCTCAACGAGGAGGCCGTTTCGCTGGTCCATGTCGTCGCCGATTGTCACCATCTGTTGAAGCTGCGCGCTTCAAGCCGCGGCATCACCATTCACGAAGTGTTCGAGCAGGGCATGCCGCGGATCTGGGGCGATGAGCGCGCAACGCGCCAGATCGTGCTCAATCTATTGTCGAACTCCATCAAGTTTACCCCGCAGGGTGGCGAGATTTGGCTCAAGGCGGGCTGGACGGCATCTGGCGGACAGTATCTCAGCGTCAAGGATACCGGCTCGGGGATCGCGGAAGACGAAATCCCGATCGTGCTGGCCTCGTTCGGCCAGGGCTCCAATTCGATCAAATCCGCCGAGCAAGGCGCAGGCCTAGGCTTGCCGATCGCGAAAAGCCTGATCGACATGCATGGCGGCACGTTCACGCTCAAGTCAAAGCTCCGGATCGGCACCGAAGTCATCATTACCTTTCCGCCGGAACGGGTAATGTCGGCCTTAGCGCCGATGACCGAGGAAGCGCCGCCGCTGCAGCCGGAGGATGCGAGCCCCGCTGTGATGGAGGATAAACGCCCGCCACGCAACAAGCCGATCATGAATGCAGGGACCGGCCTGTAACTGCAACAGAACTTCTCGACCACCGCTGTAGGACGCTTGCGCAAGCAACTGAATAAGTTTCACTATCCAGCAATGAGCAAAGAAACGCCGTGCATCGCAGTCTGTATGATCGATCCCACAACCAACCTCTGCTTCGGTTGCGGACGTACGCTTCCCGAGATCGCGCGTTGGCACCGCATGGAAAGCGCCGAGCGGCTTTCCGTGATGGCAGGCCTCGCGGCGCGCATGGCCGAGGCTGGTCTTGCTCAAGTGGCACCCCGTCCCACGCCGAACTGACGGGCGGCAACGGTCTTGCGGGGGACGCGCGATGAGCCGCCTGCTGCTCGTGCTGTTGTTGCTGGCGGCAGCCGCGGGCGCCGTGATCGCTTACCGCGATCCCGAACAGATGGCGCGCGCCAGCGACACCGTATCGGACCTGCTGCGCCAGCGCGCCAAGGCACCTGGGCGCACTGTGCGGGTGGTCCGCGGCCAAAGCGGCGAGTTCGCGCTGCAAGCCAAGATCAACGGCACCGCAGCGGCGATGGTGGTCGATACCGGCGCGACCTCGGTGGTGCTGACCTACGAGACCGCGAAGGCCGCCGGACTACCGCTGGAGCTGCTCGAATATGATGTCGAGGTCCAGACCGCAGGCGGCCACACCAAGGCGGCTCGGCTGACGCTCGACCGCCTCGCAATCGGCAAGCTCGTCGAGCGTTCGGTGCCGGCGCTGGTGGTGCCGCACGGACAGATGAAGACCAATCTACTCGGCATGAGTTTTCTGGATCGGCTGGAAAGCTGGGAGGTACGCGCCGACACCCTGATGCTGCGCGGTTTCCCCGAGCCCAAGCTGACACGCAGCGATCGCGGGCACGGCACGCTGGTCGAGTAGCGCGATCGCCGCGATAGCTAGGGGCAGTCCCGAGGTCCCGGTCATCCGGTGAGACAAGGGCCGGCTCAAAGGCATCCAACAAAACTGAATAAAAAGCGTCTCAGCCGTGGGCGAAGGCTGAGACGCTTTGGAGATTCCGCAGGACGAACGGACCGCGGAATTCGTGGCTGCGCTTTCTCCGACAGCAAGACCGAGGGTTGGATAGCGATATTCCCGAACCCTTGCGCGTTCGAACGATCAACGAATGTTGCGACTGCCCTGGGCGGTGATAACAGCGGGTTGAGTTCTCCAAACCTGTGGTCGGGAATTTCATAACTGCGGCGAGAGTCTTCCTGTCAGAAGCGCGCGGGTGACGTGATAACCGACATGGAGCTGTTCGATGACTAGATTTACCCTTGTTGGCGTGGCGGCAATTCTGTCTACGGCATTTGCAGCTTCAAGCCTCGCACAAGCAGTTGTCCAGGAGCCCGGCTCAAACGCATTTTACCATCCCAATGGAGATTTCAAGCTCGGACCGATCCCAACTCCGCAGCGACAGGAAGTTGCCCTGCACCGCGGACTTGCCGACGCTACGGCATTGGCACCGTGTTTCCATCCGTCGATGGCCGGAAAAGAAACGACAACCAGACCCTGGTCAGCGCCGGTGGGCCACCGCCAGCCGCGTGCTGTCGATGTTGGCACATCCGTCCCCCAGGATGACCTCGATCAAGAAGATGTGGACGTCGATCGGAAGATCAGCAGTGTCTGCCGCGGCTGCTAAGCGCCGCCGCATCCGAGCGTACGTTTCAAAAACCTATCATCACTGACAGGGCCCCGTCGTTACAAACGGCAGCTCGCTATTCCGTGAAAGCGTGCTGGGGAATATCCAGACTCAAGGTTGAATCCTTCTGGCAGAGGCGAACATGCAAAGCCCCACTGCAAATAGCGGCACTGCGGTGACGCAAAGTCCGCAGCCGAGGAGCCTGGTGATGAAGATCACATACCTTCTGGCGGCGCTATTGTTCATGTCGTCACTCGCGACGTCGACGACGGCTCACGAGCGAATGCGCAAAGGTGTCGCACGAACGCAGGCATACGGGATCGAGGGCCGCGAGATCGCAGCTCCGCCCTGGAGCGCCGCCTGCATGACAGACCACGGCCCTAGCGGGTGCGGCGAGCCGATGTGGATTTATGGAAACAGCGAGGCACTCGCACGATACAGAAGTGCATTCTGACATGCGCTCGTCCGGCATCTATCTCGCGAGAAGGAAACATGGGCCAGAGCCGCATTCAATCCAAGAACCCCAAGTCGCCGGTGCTATTTCTGATCCGGATTCGAAGGGCGGGACTTTCGCCGCTTGCGGCTGTCGCATTGGGCTTGGCTGCGGCTTTGCTACCTGAGACTGTTCACGCTCAGGAATATCCATGGTGCTTGTCGCGGGAGGGTTACCTCTATTGCTCCTATAAGACGCAGCAGCAATGTCAGTGGACAGCATCAGGCATCGGCGGCTGCGCTCCGAATCCGCGGTTGCTTTTTCAAGCCGCGCGATCCCAGCGCGAGCAACGTCGTCCCAGACAGCCGCGGAGCTGGTGACCTCACTCGAAGCCGGCGTGCACCGGACAGGAGTCTTTACTTTCGCGGCCTGCCCCGCTTTGCAAAGATCAATCCGCGAGCGTCGGCGGTGCAACGAAGTTGACTCGCCAGTTTGAGGGCCTCGCTGCGTTCCGGGCCTGGGGGCATCAGGCGCGCAAGCTCCAAGGCTTCTACCGCGAGGTTGTCCCAATCAGGGCTAGCAGGTAACCGCTGTGTTTCTTTGCTCATCGCCTGGCGGAATTCCCGCTCCCTGAACTTTCTAAGGTCCTCGGGTGGCAAGACTGTCAGAGAACCGAGATTATTCCCGCCTTCGATTGGATTACGCTGCGATCGCGGCTAGGGCAGGATCGTCGACCAGCGCAATCGCGTCCCGCAACACCTCGATGCCGGCGGCTCGCTTGACGCCGTTCTCGGCGAGATGGCGGCGGAAGGCGCGCGCCCCCGGCACGCCATGGAACGCCCCGACAAAATGCCTGACGATCGAGTGCAGACGGGTGCCCTTGGCGAGCTCGCGCTCCATATAGGGCATCATGGCCTCGAGCACGTCTTTCATGGACGCAAAGGGCGCCGGCTCTACAAAAATCTCGGGGTCGACGGACAACAGCCGCCACGGCTCTTGATAGGCCGCGCGTCCCAGCATGACGCCATCGACATGAGCAAGATGGCGCTTTGCTTCCGCAACGCTGGCGATGCCGCCATTGATGATGATGGGCACGTCGGGCAGCGCCCGCTTCAGCCGATAGACCCGGTCGTAGTCGAGTGGCGGGATGTCGCGATTTTCTCTCGGCGACAACCCATTCAGCCAGGCCTTGCGGGCGTGCACAATCACCATGTCGGCGCCGGCGGCGATCACGCCGCGAGCGAGCGCGTCAAGCGCGAGTTCGGGGTCCTGATCGTCGATGCCGATCCGGCATTTGACGGTGACGGGGATTTTCACCGCGCGCTTCATGGCCTCGACGCAGGTTGCGACAAGCCCAGGCTCCGCCATCAGGCAGGCGCCGAAGCGACCGTCCTTGACCCGATCGGACGGGCAGCCGACGTTGAGATTGATTTCATCATAACCAAAATCCTCGCCAATCTTCGCAGACGTCGCGAGGTCAACACGATCTGAGCCGCCAAGCTGCAGCGCGACGGGATGTTCGCTGGCGTCAAAGCCGAGCAGCCGCGCGCGATCGCCATGAATGACGGCGCCGCTCGTCAGCATCTCCGTGTAGAGCCGCGCACGGCGCGTCATCAGACGATGGAAGACGCGGCAATGCCGGTCGGTCCAATCCATCATAGGCGCCACGGAAAAGCGATAGTCTTGATATTCCAATTACTTACCCTATGCTTTCAATGGACTATAACAGGAACAACGTGCACACGTGTGCACTCAAACTAGCCCAAATTGCACACGTTTGTACCTCATTTGATCTCCCGGTGCACACGTAGCGCACACGAAATCGGAACGGAGTGCACACGCAATGCCGACCTTTACGAAGCTGAAGTCGGGAAGCTGGCGCGTTCAGGTCAGGAGGAAACGCGAGTACGCCGCGAACACCTTCATCCGGCGGCGTGACGCTGAAGAGTGGGCAATCGAAGTCGAGCGCTCAATTGATCGAGGCGCTCCAATCCGACTGTCCCGGCCTCATGAGCAACCGCGCATCTTTTCTGACTTGATCGCGTTGCATCTCGACGATCTTGCTCAGGTTGGCAAGCCAGTTCGGCGATCGAAGTCCATGGTGCTTAAGGCGCTCAAGGTCTCCCTCGGGCGCGTGAATCTCAAAGATATAACCCGAGAAAAACTGATCGAGTACGGACGGAAGAGAGCCGCGCAAGGCGCTGGGCCGGCAACTCTTGCGATCGATTTTGCGTTCATTCGAACCGTTCTTACGCATGCTGCGGCCGTTCACGGTATCGAGATTTCTGTCGAGAGTGTTCAGATGGCTCGAGCTGCGCTTAAGCACCTCGACCTCGTAGGGAAGTCCAATGAGCGCGATCGTCGCCCCACTCAGGACGAACTGGATCGATTAATCGGATTTGCCGAGTCTAACCCCCAACAGTTTCTACCACTTGGAAGAATAATTCGGTTTGCAGTCGCGACCGCTATGCGCCAAGCCGAGATTTGCCGTATAGAATGGTCTGATGTCGATATGAAAAAGCGAAGCGTCACTATCCGCGATCGTAAAGACCCGCGACGAAAGGACGGCAACCATCAAGTCGTCCCCCTTCTCAATTCCACCGGTTACGATGCATGGCAGATCATTTTGGAGCAACGTATTGTCACGCGCGGCCTCGGCCGCGTGTTCCCTTACCACTCAAAATCCGTTGGAGCTGCATTCCACCGGTCTTGCAACAAGATCGATCTCGACGACTTGTGTTTTCACGATTTGCGCCATGAAGGCACGAGCAGGCTCTTCGAGGCTGGTTTCTCGATCCAGCAGGTTGCCATGGTGACGGGCCATAAGGATTGGCGGATGCTGCGGCGCTATACCAATCTAAAACCCGAAGACCTCCACAAGATGCAGAAGGCAGCGCAGCCCTCCATGGAGCAATTCTTGGCAACACTGGTTGCGAGCTAACGCACTTACGCTTTTCTCAGTGCAAAGTCCTGAAAGGCACTTCTGAATCGCCGTTCAATTGAGGATATTGGGCCGGTGA